>Ga0099828_10000512_pt1 | contig 23754 bp, 21 predicted proteins | sample CZO8metaG_2_FD_79338 | JGI IMG/M metagenome (GOLD analysis project Ga0099828, IMG submission 79338) | Vadose zone soil microbial communities from the Eel River Critical Zone Observatory, Northern California, USA - CZOApr15con2H1.8 metaG | ecosystem: Environmental > Terrestrial > Soil > Vadose... | reverse complement strand
CTTTCGGAGGCAGGATCGGTACATATCGAGAGTGGTTGTGTCCCACCCGCGACTAAATCGGTGGTGCGAGTCAAGGAACAGAGTGAACGGTTCGCCGTCCCAACTGTCCTGCAACTGGCGGCGCGCCCAATTCGACCCCGCGCTATCAAGGTACTGTGTCTCGATAATCTCAAGGTTGGGAAGAGCTAGGACGTCACGGTCCAACGACTCCTCCCCCCTCTGCCATAGCACACGCGTGCGAATGTCGGAAGGGTGGTCGGCACATCCATACAGCCCAAGCAACGTGGCGGAAAGCTCGGAGTCGCGATATGCGGGTATCTGAACAAAGAGCTTCATTGAGCAGCCTTCCGTCCTAGTCCAAGCCGGAGTTGTGGAGTCTGGCCGCGATCTAATCTTTTAGCTGCGCTCGAAAGCTCTTCGCGCTCGCCCATGCGGAGCCCCCAGAAAACGCGAACCGCCTCGCTGATCGTCCCGCCGACCCGCCTTAACTCCCGCTAAAGGGTAGTATCGCGTTTATGGGTGGCCTGTCAAGTAGTGCCAACCGGGCTTCACTTGACACCAGGTCGCGAATTCTGTTCCGGCTACCGCTATTGGGACCCCATGGAGTGTCCGGCGCGACATTTGGTGATCCTCGATCTGAGGAGAGGCTCTGCAGCGTCATCTGTGATCGGAGCCATTGAGTGGCTATAGCCCTTGTCGTGCCTAGCTACCGAGAAACTCAGATTGTCGAGTTCCTCCACGCCTGGAGTTCGCAAAGGATGGACGCGAGAGTCGCAACCTACGTGGTCGAGGACGGTCCCGAGCGATCATTTGCGCTGCCACGTGACGTCGGGCCCGTGCAGCATTTGTGTTGGGCGGACGCTCCTAAAGAAATGCTCGATTGCGTCACGGTCCGCTCGCCAGGGTGCCGACAGATCGGTTTCTTTCATGCCTACATGGACGGTGCCGATGTCGTCATCACACTCGACGACGACGTTCGGCCCACTGCCGGGAGCAACGCGCTTGATATGTTTTGCGAGGTTCTGACCGAAGGGGTCCCCCTCTGGGTTGACCCGCTCCTCAACTACCGGTCGCGCGGTTACCCCGAACACAACGTTGGATCGGTCAGTGTGAGCTTTCACGTAGGGTCGTTTCTGACAATCCCCGATGTGGATGGCGAGACGCAACTGCTACACGCTGCAGACTTCGCCGAACGGCCTCCCCAATACGTGCCTCGGCCGACCGTCGTAGCGTCGCGGCAGCTCATACCGGTGAACGGCGGCGCTTGCGCGTGGACACGTGAGCTGTCGCCCTACGTGCACTACACGGTATGGGATGGCGACCTCGGATACCGCCGATTCGATGACATCTGGATGGGGGTCATCGTCAAGCGGCTTCTTGATCACTGCGGCCTCGCGATGAGCTACGGACCGCCCTACCTCCACCATATCCGGGCGTCGGACCCAGCTCGAAATGCCACGCTAGAGGCGAATGCAAAGCAATTCAATGAGAATTTCTGGTCTCAACTTGACATGGCACTTGAAGACGTACTCGATCCCGTGCCTCGCACGCTCGCGGACACTTGGCTGGCGATCGCCGGCGCTTTGCAAGCGATCGACAACCGTTGGGCACGCCTAGAAGGCGAATCGATGCTGCGTTGGTCCAGCTTCTTCCGATCGGGATAGGCGGGCGAGGCCAGGCGATCCTCTCCTCCGGGGCCCGAGCCCTACGCCAGACCATTTCTTCTGAGCGAACGTCAGGGAGAGGCTGGACGGTAACGACGTCGAGTCGGCTTTCGGGGCGCATTTGGACTGTTCCAAGCGATCGATATCGGTGAATTGGGGCGAAGCAACTTGGGGTCGAAGGCAAAGAACCGATACACGTTCCGATCGTTCTCGGCGACAGTCAGTGGCACATTACCAATCCAGAGCACAGGCCCCAGCGCGCGGATCGCAAACGGTTCCGAGACGCGGATCTCGATTTCGATCGCGTCCGTCACATTACGATCGATTCCCGCGGTCGTGACGCGGCGCGGAGGATCAAAACGGCGATTGCGAATTCGTACTTCGCGCACCTCCGGGAGGTGCCACAGGTCCGGTTCCTTCTGTGGAGGAGTGCGTGCGCCGGCATCTGTGTTCATGGTCAGTCCCTACGCCTTGGCAATCTCAAGGTCATCAAAAGCGATTGGGCGTCCATCACCGCGATTCAGGCCAACGTGCAGCGCCTTGATCGACCTGAGCTTAACGCGCGGCTGCGATGCCGCAAAGCAGCGACCGGGGAAGCGGAACGTCGACAGCATGGTCTTGGTCTTATTGTCAAACGCGGTCCGGTCAAATGGCCGTGACAGGCCCCCCACCTCATTTACGTCGACCCACGAGATTGTTCCGTGTTTATCCTCGACTCCGATTCGGAATCCGGTACTCGTGGCGGGAATGTTCGGAGCCTGGAAGACTTCCGCTGCCCGCACGCGGACCTCAGCTTTTCTCAGATCGGCCAGCTTCGCCAACGGTTCTCGGAAGTCACCGACCTTCGCCTTAGCGGACTCGACATTCCCCGTCGTGTTCCCGAAGAAGCTTGCGTTGAAGGCACCAGGCGACTGCGCGAATGCGAAGTCGTTGGCAACTAGTCCACCCAACTGTGTCGTCGCCTGGCCTTCATTGTCAATGGTGATGGGGTGACCTTCATAATTGTCCACCACCCGGGCGTCCGCGACATCAAAGGCGAGATGAATGTTCTGGTTTTGGACACCAGCCGGCAGCAGGTCTGCGTCGAGATAGCCGAACGTCGCGTCACCGCGCAACGAGAACCGGAAGAAAGCGCAGCCATAGGTTGAGAGGATTGCTTCATGGTCAGTCCTGGCCATGATCGGCAGCCCGCCTCCCGTGTCGTCATTGAGCCACTGACGGTTGAAATAGTTGTGATTGGCGTGATCGATGTACAGCTGGGTCTTAAACGGTGCCGATGTCGCCTGATCGTAGAACTGAGCTCCGTTGTTGTCCCGGACATCACCGTCGGCCGCCGGGAGAAAAGTCAAGAAGGCGTAGCCGTGAGGCTTGCCGCTATTTGCACCCGAGTTGACCGGAGCCAACGACAGGACGGCTCGAATCGTGACGCCGGCAAGCGTGATTCGCTCGGCAACCGCGATTACGCAGTCACCACCGCGAGAGTGTCCCATCATGCCAGTACGACTAAAGTCAAACTTACCTCCGAAGATTGGATCAGCCGCGTCGAGCTGCTGAAGGTAGGCGATTGATGCGATGGCTAACTCTGCTCGGCGCACGATGTTTTGGGCCCAACCTGCCCAGTCGGCACCAATGTCAGTTTCACGTTCGTCGACCGAAACTGCGATGAAGCCCATGCGTGCAAGCTCGTACTGAAAGTAATCGTAGCCGTGGTAGCTTGGCGAGTCGGAGCTGTGCGCCCCATGGACACACACAACTAACGGGACGCGGCCGAGCTTAGCCAGGCGTTGGTTAAACGGCTGATCGACCCCGTCATCTTGGGCGGGATAGTAAATGCTGCCTCGGACGTGATAGGTGAACCCGTCAAACGTCACTTGTCCGTCGTCGTATTCGTGCGTGCCGACTGGAAACAGGTCGAGCGCAGAGGGATCTCCACCGATTGGCGGGGTGACGCATTGCGACGTGACTTGCTGGACAGTCGAACCTTTACAAGTCCCTAAGATTTGCCACACGTCGATCGTGGCGCCGTGCGGAACAGGTGACGTGAGTGCAACGATGGGTCCACTGCCGTCGCCCGTTTTCACATTATTGACGAACACCTTGATCTCAGATCCAGGGACGAACTGGGTGATCACGATCTGCGTATCACCGTCCTGCACTGGTCCGATTTGCGGTGCTGGCATTGCCGAGCAAGGCAGGACGGTTCCATTACCGGGCTGACTGCGGGGACCGGACGGACAAAGCTCTTGAGTTGCGCTGAAGGTTTCCCCAGTCTGGAACGGCGGGTTCAGGCTGACCCTGCACTTGCCACCCCAGCATGGAAACGTGCCGACCAACAGACCGTTCCGCGATAGCGTGAACCGCGCGCCGTCAACGATGGCATTCACCACCACGTCAGTTCCGCCGGCGTAAATGGGGTCGAAACCGGGTGCCGGGAGCAGAGGGGGCGCAGGCAGGACAGTCTCCTCTAAGGAGGGCGGACTGGGGTCCTTGCATAGTTCGGCCCACGCGCGCACGTGTTGGCCGGTTTGATACGGAGGAGCAACGTTGACACCTTGTGGATTGCTCGCCCCTGCAACCGAACCAGCAGTAATGCCGTTTTCGGTAATTCGAACGTCACACCCAACGAGCAAGTTCCCGACGCCAGTGCGAACGCCACAGTCGAATAGCGGCGTCGGGAAGAGTTCCGGCCGCGGCGGGCCAGCAGGATAGTCCACCGTGTGATCCCTAACCAGGGCCGCCTGTGACCATCCACTCTTTGCGCCGGCGTGTTGTTGTCGAGCACGAACTTTCTGGCCGGCAACGAGAGGGGTGACCAGGGGAATGGTTGCCCCGGAAGGTGATGGCGACCCGCCTCCGAACCCAGCGGTGACGATCACGCCGTTGACCTCTAGGTCGATGGTCGCGTTCGGTACGTAACCCGTCACGTTGACCGCCTTCGCACACGCATAGAGCGGCTGCGTGACTATCGGAGGCGAGAGGAGTTTAGGGTCGTCTCGGAGACGGAGCTTCTCGCGAGGAACTTCCATTTCGAGCCTACGGCCTCCCAATGCGTGCGACGTACGCCATGAGGTTCACGGCACGCGCCGGCTGCATCACGATCGATGGCGATAGGACGCCCGGAGGATCTCCGAACCGGAGTTTCTTGCAGTGCACGTCCATCATGGCCGGCGCCCGAAAGACACTCGTCTGTCAGCCGCCTAAGACAATCAGCTCTTGATCAGCTTCCGCTGCTTAACGTCGACACGCAACCGGTGAAGAAACTCCGTCGGTTCTGCCTTCTCAAACTCGGCGGGCACTTCTAGAGTTTCGACGGTCACCCCTGCCTTGGGGATCGGTTGATCGGCGCCCTCTTCGGCTGCGGCAAGAATGCGGCCGTGTCGGTCATAAGCCACTTGAAATCTCATTTTCGGAAAGTCCTCCTAAGCCGGCGGGATTCTGACCGCACCACGGGTAAAGAACGTATCGTTGCCCGTGTTGTTGCGGACGGTGTAGTGAAGCCGCCTGGCGCCGGCGGCGTCGGCTGTCGACCACTGCCTCAGTATCTCGACGTCATTATTAGTTCCTCGGACCACGATCCTCAAATCCCAGTAGGCGTCGTCGATGGTCTTGAAGAAAGTGAAGTCGAACACTTGATTGGCCGGAATGAATTGACCGGTGCTGATGTAGACGTCAGCTTCCTCACTCATGCTCAAACACCTCAGTTCTTAACGTTTTCCGCATAACGTTCTCGGGTTTGGTGATTACCAGCGGGCAGACTTCGCAGGCCGAAGCCCCTCGCTGAGAAAACCACTGGCACCACGTACGAATGCTGCAGGCCGGTAGCGCATTTGTACGGCCAGCAGGCACTTGGGCCACATAGGTGCCGAGCGCGTCGTCGATGAGCCCACATCTGGCTCCACGCCACTGAGAACATGCGTTTTGGACACATGGCTGCGCAAACCGGAAGCGACTTTGCGGGCTCCGTCCCTGTCGGGCCGAGTTGACGAAATCGTGCGTGACTCGAACGCGAGGAGTGACATACCCAACGATGCCGTCGCTGCCTACCACACCGAGGAGCACTGCCCCCTCGTGACAGGGCGCGCTTGGACACCAGCGCTTGGTGTCGGTCGATTTCTCACCCACTATGCGCGCGTTTCCATTCGATCTATCGCTCAGGTCCATGGCCCTCGGCTGCATCCAGGTGAGCGGCTAGAGATGGCGCCTGGTCAGCTTCAACGTATGCAATGGCCATGCCTTGGGTGCCACCACCGTTCCCAGAGAGCTCGAGCCCTGGGCGTGCCCTGAATACCGCGACTTGATCACCTTCCGTATCGAAGTCCGCCAGCGCGTGAAGTCCGGCGTCCGCAACAGCATGGGCAAGCCTTTCGCGAAGTTCGCGAGGCAAGTCGATGCCATCTACGACGAACTTGAATTCATATCGGTGACCTTTCGCCATGTTATTCACCCCGCTGTGAACTAGCCGATGGGAGGAGGCTGGGTAATTGCCGTGAGTGACACCGCTTGGAAGCCGGTCTTGTCGAACGCGATCCGCAGGCTCCTCAGGTCTTCAGCGCTGATGGGCTTCTCGGGGACGATGGTCGCCTCGCCGTTGCGAAGCAAGGCTCGTCCAATCGACTCCCCATTCAGTACCAACGTCAGGTTCGCTCCCTGTGCTTCCGACTGCGGCAGCGTGATCGACATCTGGCCGTCGAGCAGGCTGATCTTGACAAGTGAAACCAGGAATCTCAGTGGCTGGGAAGTCCAGATTTGCATAGTGGGGTCGCCGAACCAGTGGTAAAGGTAGTGCTCGGCCTGCGTGTCAACTGCGCTCTGGAAGTCGAGCCCATTCTGAGTGTCCATGTAGAGCTTGCCGGCGTTGAGAACGTCCCCCATCCGCCGAATAGGGACGAGGCTGCCGTACGTCGGCAAGACGTTCGGAAAGATGGCATCGAAGAAGCCGAGCACAATGTGGTTGTTGGCGAAACTGGGACTGTTGCGCGAGTCCCCGATCACCCCCACGGCTCCGCCACCGTCGCGCTGCAGGACCTGCTCCGCGAAATTGGGCGTTAGGTCGTCAAACTTGCCGCTGGCGCAGTTGATGCTGAAGACGACTGGCAGCAGGCTGCCGTTGGTCAGGCCGGTAATGTTGGCGGTCGTGAAGTCAGGGTTGGCCCAGCCGCCGGGAAAGCCGTGGTCTCGGTGGAAAACGATGAAGCGACCGCCATTCCAGTCAGAGACGACATCTGAGGTGGTGCCGGTCCAGCTGAAGCCGGGCTTGTGCAGGGCGGCTGGGATTGCCGTCCCGTCGTAGTAAGAGAGTGGGTTGACGGCCACAGTGTCGTCCGTGTATACGCGGTCCACGGTGTAGCCGGAAGCGACCAGCGCGTCGCGGATGGTCTCGCTCGTCTTGGTGAACCCTCGCGCGTCGGTTGGTCCAGCGCCCTGAAAGTAGGAAGTGAACGTGGCGTGTCTGTAGAAACCGAAGTTGATCGGTGGTGAGTCCTCGTAAGCCACGATCTTGCCCACCACACGGTTGGCAGTAGTGAGATCACCCGCCGGGATTCTGCCGATGGCGAGATCAGCGAACAAATCGGTGTCGTTGGCCAGGGCGTACGGGAGGTCGGACGCGATTGTGCCGTCGAAGTCGACGCCCTCTGTGGTCGGAATGTGGAAGGTGGGCACGTTGGCCGTATCTCCGATCAGAATCACGTAGGAAGGCCGCTTGGCGCAGGGGGCGCTGAGCTCACTTCGGATGAAGGCCTGGATCTGTGTGTTTGTCGTGCCGATCTGGCCCGCTCCGCTACCGACCTCCACGACGCGCGAATCGAGACCGTCAGCCGAGCGTGCTGCTGCCAGCGTGTCGGCGGCGGGCCGCAGGCTCGGGCTCGTGACCACGAGAACCTGCTCACCACAGAACAGGAATCGGCGGATCACGCCGAGATTCGCCAGCACGGTCGAATAGTTGACGAGACTGTTTTGGTAGACAGTCTGGAAGGGCAGGTTCCAGAGACTGGTCGTGCTCAGGTCACCGAAGACCCCGCTGTTCTGGCCGCCGAAGTCTATCCGTAGGTCAAGGGCTGTGTACACGCGGAGTGATCTCAGGACTGGGTTGTACTGAGCACCTTCGGCCTCGGCGCCGCCGACGATCAGATCCCGCAGTTCGCCAAGGTGCCCGGCGCGGGCAGGGCTGCCCGGGAAGAAGGCTTTCGTAGAGTAGACACTGCTGTCGATCGTGAACGGCTTGTCACCGAACGGGTTGTCGTCGACGGGCTGCTCCTGCTCCGGCCAGAGATCGACGCTGTCGAGCACGTAGCTCGATGTGTCCAGCAACCGGAGCGAGACGTCGGCCCCCAGGGGGAGGGCGAAGAAGGTATTGAACGTGGGCACGTCGGGCGCCCCGATCCGGTTGTGCAGGCCGACCCCGTCCATGGCCATGTCGATGAACACGCGCCCGCCTCCGATACGGGGAACGAAGTGAGCGGTAGGCAGGCTGAGGTGCAGCTCGAGACCGTTCTTGTCGCTGGTGACCACCCGTACCGCCGGACCGGCCGCAGTCGTCGGAGCGACCGAAGAGCCACCACACCTCGCAGCCGCTGAAGTCCCCATCAAATCGGCGATGACGACCAGGGCATCAGCGTCCAGCTGGCCACCAACCGCGGGCGTGAATTCCTTCTTCCCACTCTTGGCCGCTATGTAGTTCCTCAGCGCCGTCAATTCGTTGATCGCGACACACGCCTGACCGCGAGCGGCGGCCGCGGACGCGGCTCTCGTCTTGCTCAGGAACGGTTGTTGGCTTTCGCCGACGACCAAGCTCTTGATATCAGCTTGAAGGCGCTGAGAATCCGCGGAAAGGGTATCACCCTGTGCTGCGACTGGAGCCGCGGCCAAGAAAGAAGCCGTCATGGCCGCGATGGTCAGCCAGCAGGGCACTCGAAGCCGCGCCGCTACTGAACCACCTTTCTCGTCCGCCGATTGAGAAATGGCCCGCATGCTTTGATTTACCTAAGCCATTGATGGGGAATATGGGTGGAGAACTGCAGTTCTCGACCGAGATCGACATCCCACTTCTCAGCCCTCAAACGCCAGACCGCGACACGAAGTGTCAGCTCTGTTGTAGCGATTATGAACCGACAACCTCCGTTGTCAAGTGGGTTGACTTAACGGATTTGCCTGCCGCCATCGCTGGTCATCTGGCAGTCAAGGGAGCTTGCGGGGCAGGTAATGCTCCACCAGCCATTCGCGTATAGACGGATGTCCCATTCGTTGGCGTCTCGCAGGAAGGCAGCGGCTTCCGGAGGGAGTCGAGCCGCTTCCGTCTCTACGCCTTTGTTCTCGTGAACGGCCGCAATTCGCTTCCAAGACAACCTGCGGGCGAGTGTGCTGACGCTTGCATCGAAATAGTCGACCGCTCCAACCAGGATGAAGTGCTCCTCGATGACCTCGCGCGCCCGCCTGAATTCTTGCTCGCCAGGCTGTGATGCGGAGCTGCCACTCAGCATTCGAACCTGATCGTTGCTGAGCGGGAAGACGGCCCCGTCGGCGAGGATCCGTCGCAAGTCGAAGTTGTAGAACTGGAACAGGGACCACATTCGACTGTCTGCGAGAGTTCGGTAAACAAAGTACCAATAGGACAAGCATCGGCTAACCGGTTCGCGCATCAGGGCGAAGTAGGAGACGGGCCTGGCCAGGTATTCGTGCAGACCGAACGGTAAGTTCGCCGCTACGCATGACAGCTGATACTGGCGCTCTTGCACGTCTTCTACTGCCGCGTGGACGTCCTCATCGAGCCCGTGCACCGTCTTGGCGCGCCCGTCGGCGCTCCGCCGGCCTTGAACCATTACTTCGAGTAGCTCACCGGGTGGATAGTTCCAACCCAGAATCCGACGTATGCTCGTGCCCGCATTCTTATTTATGTGCACGAAGCATGGGAGCGGACCGAGGCGCTTTTCAGTACCACGCATTCGATCCAGCGGGTGTACGCAGTAAATCTAGAACGGTGGGTGTCTAGGCGGTTACGTCGTCGCCGTACTCCTCGCGATATAGGCGCTTGGTGTTCTCGAAGGCGGTCTCGAGCTTCTCTTTATCTGCCTTCCCTCGAATGCCGAAGTAAGGGTAATGGTGGAGGTACTTCCCGAAGACTGCCAAGGTATCCCGAAAGTAGGCGTGACTCTCGAGGATGTGCCCGTGCCAGAACGCATCGATGTCGAGAGGCGGCGGCATCAGCTCGTTCTCATACTTCCACTTCAGAATCAACCATTTCTTGTACTTGGCCTCAGCCTTATCTGCTTCTTCGGCACCCCAGCCCTGGCCACCCTGGTCTGGACTCAAGCTCAGCTTCTCTTTAAGCAAACTAAAGTCGATGTGGCTGATGTAATCACGGACATCTTCGTAGTTCGTGAGCTGCTTCACCGCGGCAGTCAGAGGCGTCCCGCCATCGCGTTCACAATTGGCGACCATTGAGAGGTTGACATTGCCGATTTTTGAGCTCTCTCCCACTCAGTGTCCCCCAAACTAACCGCTAGAGATCCAGGATGGCGTCTCTCTCTGACCAAGTGATTATGCGTTCAAGGAAGCGCTTGTCAAGCGTCACCACTTGACAGCAACGCTTCCGGTCAGTGGTCCGGAAGCCTATGTGGGTCAAGCGCAGCTACATGGCTCGGGCAGTGCGCGGGGAGATAGTCTGCCGCTCCAAGGCGAGCTTCGCCGCTTGCTTCCAGTGACGACTGGCGCCGCGCGCGTCACCACGCCCCTCAAGGACCTCGGCATAGGAGGCGTGTGTCTCGGCGAGTCGGTCTTTCAAGCCTTCGCCGCTAAGGAGTCGAAGGGCAAGGCGAAACTCCTTGTCAGCCAGTTCAGGCTTGTCCGTGCGCTCATATAGCTGGCCGAGCAGTCCGTGTCCGCTGGCCTGAGCCAAACGTTCATCCAGTCGCTTCGCCAGGTCGATCGCATTCTTCACCGCCTGGATGCCATCGTCGTGCCGCCCGATTCTCAACTGAAGCTCGCCGAGGCTCAGCAGCACATGGCTCTTAGTCCTTTCGGTGCCAGCTTGCTCGAGATGAGCCAGGGCGGCTCGAAAGGCTTGGCCCGCACGCTCCACTTGGCCTTGTCGCATCAGCAGCAGGCCGAGTTCGTTCTCGCCGTTTGCTTGTAGGGCCGTATCGTGTTCGAGTGCATAAAGAGCAAGCGCCTTATGCGTATATTCGATTGCCGTGCTGAGGTCGCCGCGCTCTTGGTACGCAAGGCTCAGTCCGTGATATGTCCGGCCTAGTCGAGGCAGATCGCGCATTGTGCCGGCGGCCTGAAGTGCTTCTTCGTAGTATGTGATAGCCCGGTCATATGTGTGGTTCTTGACGTGGATGGTGGCTATGTGCTCGAGAATTCTCGCTTCAGTTCCTGGAAGGCGGGGCTCGGTTGCGCGACATAGGGTGAGTGCTCCTTCGGCGACGGACAGTGCCCGACTATCCTCTTTGAGGTAGAGGGCGCACGCCTCCCAGTCAGCACACTCAACCGCTAGCCATGGATCTGGCTCCTGTTCGAGCAATGCCTGGGCTCGGCGTAAGTGGTGCAAGCCTTCATCAGGCCGCATTGAACGCACCAGCGCTTGGCCCACGTAATGCCTGACATTGGCTTCATCCCTCGGCGCCATCGCCTGTTCGAGCATTGGGCCGCCAAGCGCAATCGCTTTGTCGAATTGGTTCTGAAGGCACAGCGCCTGGAGTTCGTCCGCCCGAGCATCTATCGAGACCGAACCACCTCTTGGTCGCCTATCGCCCGGCATATTAAGGAAGGATCGGACCTCCCTTCCAGTGCGACTTGCGATAATCTCCAGCGTCCGCATCGAAGGTCGGCTCTTACCGGCCTCGATTAAGAAAACGGTTTGTCGGGTGAAGTCCGAACCCGCCAGCTGCGACATGCTGAGTCCGGCGTCAAGTCGCGCCCGCTTGATAAGCGCCGGGTCGACCTTGACGCCGGGAAGGCGCCCGCGTGGCTTGGCTTGACGCTTGCTGATGTCGGCGTTATATCACGCCGGCCGTTACTGACGCTATAACGAAAGCCACGCGGGCCGAACGGCTTGACTAAATCCCTGGCCCGATGCTGTCTGCCAAGACTGTCGCTATGGTGACCAACAAAGCCGCGGTGGCCAGGACTGAGGCGAAAATGATCTTGCGCATGGGTGCGCCTCCCAAAATGAGCCGGATCGGCACCGGCACTTGTGCGCGATATAACAGTCAATTGACGGATCGTCAAGCAGCCCGGCGATCGCTTAACGTTGGCCCTTCAATTCAAATCATGGAACGGTTCGGCAAGCCTGAGCGGTTGCGCGACGACCGCCGCGCCGAGATTACCCTGAACTTCCTGCCCAGCGCCGGCGCGGTGCCGGAGGGGTGAGTGCGAAGGCCCTAATCAAGCGTACTAATTGTGTAGGGGCGCAAAGACCCTTGCCCGATCCCGGAACCAGACAGTGGAAGAAAAACGCGACCGCCATGGTCGTCGAAATGGCATCACTAGAAGTCAATCCGGTCGCCCAGCCTTCTCCCAGGGCGACCGGACACCGTCTCTATTGTCTTGACACCCAAACGTTCGCAGAAGGTAACCGCTAAGCGGTCATATGTTCCTTTTCCCTCGCCGCTTCCTCTTCTTCCTTCTCCTCTTCGCCCCGCTTACGTCGCTTGGACGGGGGCACCGCTTGGACCCTGTATGTGCTCCCACCACGCGCGAACTTGGCGCCTTCTGGCCTCAGCGCAACGCGGAAGTCCTCGCTGGCCCCGATCTCTAGCTTCTCGGACGGCTCGATGTGAACGAAAACCGCATGCGGAACGCCGTTGCCGATCCGCAGGCCCTTGATTGCATTCTCCCGGCCGTCAGCCTCGAACAAAAGCAGCGGCTGGCCCTCGACGGCGTCGAGGTCATGAAGCATTCTGATGCAGGCTCTGCGGCTGAACCTCTGGAACTCCAGCATGCGAAACGTGTTGGCGCGTTGCGCCTTGATCCACCGTTGCGCGATTTCAGCATTGCCGACTCGGTGCCCGACAAGGTCTTTCGGGCTGACGAGCCGCTTGGGCAGCAGCAGGCCAATGCGCCCCGAGTAGCGCTCAACGTCCAATACGAGGTCTACGAGCTGAGCCTCTATGTCGCCACCGATGTCGAGCCGCGCCCAGCCGCCCGGTCCCACTCCTGGCGGTGGCGGAGTGCCGATGAACTGAACCAGCTGCAGGTTCTTTTGCGCAACCTTGCGGTCCTGGTCGGCCAGCGTGTCAGGGTCGGTCTGTGGATCGGTGTAGGAGTCGTCGGCCGAATGGAGCAGGGCGAGCAAGCAGTAATGTGCGTGGCCCGGAAGGCTTGCCGGTGGCGCCAACATCGTCGAGGGCAGGTTGAACTCGGCGACCTGCGGGAAACCGACCCGAAGATTCGCCAAGGTCTTAATCCCAACCGTCTGCCAGGTGGCCGTTGAGATGGGTGTTCCGGCTTGAACGCTGGTTTCATAGCCGGCGGGCAGCGGATGTGTCCAGAGGCCCGGCGACGCATCGGTGACCAGGAGCATGACCTGGACACTGGGCGCGATTTTGATTCCACGGTTGTGCACTTCAACGTAAACGCGATTCGTGACCGTGCCCATAGCCGGGTCCATCGTTGCGACGCCCTGGCTGCCGTCGACGATTAGGTCGTTGAATTGGAAGAAGTCGATCTGCGGCGTGAGCGTCTGATAGCCGGCCGGCGTCGGAACGTCCACCTTGATGTTCGGTGACTCGTAGTGGACGACTGTGGTCATCGGCCATTGGGATGGGTCCGCGAGCCCGTCTGCTGTGGGGCCAAAGCCCAGGTCGAGGGCGGTGTCGCGGACGTAGAGCTCGACGTCGGGCGGGATCGGTGCATCGAGCTTGAACTCGTACACGCCCCGGCCGTATAGTGCGGCTCGCAGGCGCCTTGAGGCCTGGTGTACTTGGAGGTCAAGGACCGCCGCATCCGGAAGGCCGAGCTCAAACGCGTTCCAGTTCGCTCCGCCGTCAGTCGAGCGCCACACCCCGATGTCGGCGCCAGCGAACACGGTCGCGGTGTTGGCAGGATCGACCGCGATCGCGTTGTGTTCGACGTCGATAAGACTGGTGGCTGCTAGCGCTGCGGGACCGCTACGCGCGGTCCACACGATGCCGTCGAAGTGCCACACGTGGCGCCAGTCGCCGGTACCTCCGATCGCGATGTAGATCGACTGCCCACTCGCATCGGCAGGATCAACTGCGATCTCGCTGATCAATCCCGCAACTGGTAGGGCGCCGCCAGCCGCGTTGTCGATTCGGGTCTGCGTCCAGGCGCCACCGGCGAAGGTGTAGCGGTAGATGTTGCCGGTGGTGGTACCCACGTACAGGAGAGTGCCGGACGCGAAGGCCATTGCAAACACAAGGCCGAGGATCGGTCCCGGAAGCGTCGTCCAGTTGCTGCCGAAATCGGTCGAGACGAAGACTTCCTCGCCTGCCAAGCTCCCGGCCGTGTACGCGATCACGTCCGCGTCGGCGGGATGTCCAGGATTGATCGGCGCCTCCACCACGGGTTGTGTCATTACCCACCACTTCGTTCCCGGCGGAGTGACACTCGTGAACGACCCATAGTCTTGGCCACCATCTGTGGCGCGGTAGATTGCACCATTCGCGTACACGATTACCCGGAACGGGTCGTTCCAGTTGACGATGCAGTGGCCGCCGTCACCTTGCCAGACGCCTGTCCAGCATTCCTCGCCTGTGTAGCGAGCGGTCCCATTGTCCTGTAGGCCGCAGAAGATGACGGCTGGCTGCGTCGGGTGCCCGGCGATATAGTTCGCGCACAATGTCGAGAGGCCGGTGTTGAAGGCGTTGAAATTGGCGGCGCCGGCCGCGTTGGTGCTCTTGTAGATCCCCCCATCGCAGCAGACCCAGACCGTGTTCGAGTCCCCGGGGGCATACGCGAGTACGTGAACGTCTGGGTGAGCGCCAGTTCCCACGTAGGTCGCCACCATGGAGTACGTGAGTCCACCGCCTACTCCCGCACTGGTGATCGTGGCGCGGTAGATAGAGGCGTCACCTGCGGGGCCGTCGAAGGAGCCCCCCATGTACACGGTGTTGGCGCTGTTGGGGTCGAGGCACAGAGCGCAGTCGTAATTGCCCTGCCAGTATCTGAAGTCGGGTCCGAAGATGTTTGCAGGGAGACCCGTGACCTGCTGCCAGTTGCCTCCGGCATTATCGAGCCGGTAGAGGCCCAGCGGCGAGTTGTTCGGCTGAGAGATCAGTGCATAGAGGACGCTTGCGTTGTTGACCTGGACAGCTAGCGTTACGCGAGCGCTACCAGGGGGGAAGCCGGCACCGACCGCCAGCCAAGCGCTCCCGTCGGCGGATTGGAACACAGGCCCGCCCGACGAGGCGGCAAAGAACGTCGTCACGCCGCCGGCCCTCGCTACCACGACGCTGGTGAAGACCCCAGCCTGTTTCTGGACCCAGTGGTAGCCGCCGACCCCATCGGGCTCGCGACGGAAGATGCCAGCAGTCGTTGCGCCAACCACGTTCTCGCGGTCGCCTGGATCGACCGCCAACGCGAAGAACGCTTGGCCAGCCAGGCTTGGAGAGCCCGCCGCCGTCGGTTCAACCGACCAGTGGGCGCCCCCGTCATCCGAGCGCACGGGCCCTATACCGCGATAGGTCGGCAGCGCTTGGGTGACTCGACTGGCGAAGAGGTAGAACGTGTCGGCCTCCCCCGTCCCCACGTAGACACGATCGGGTGCGGCCGTGTCGATGGCGATTGCTCCACAAGCCTGGCTGGTCGCGGCGAAACTGCCCGGCTCGACGTCCCAGCCATCCATGGTCGAATACCAGCTGGTCCCGTTGTTGTCGGAGCGCCAGACGCCGCCATCAGCCGTAGCGACGTAAGCGCGGTTGGTGGCCGGATGGAGAGCGATCCCGGTGGCGCGGCCGCTCACCGCCGGGCGCCCTGACGGCTGCCCGCGCCGAACCACAGAGGGGCCGATCGGTATCCAGTTGTCCGCGCCGGGGACCCCGGGTGCACCGGGGAGCACCGATCCCGGCTCGATCTTCAGCCGGCGGCGAATCGCGTCTTGCCGAAGGCGATATTCCCGAAAGATGGATTGCCAATAGCTGGCCGGAACCTCTGCGAATACATCCTCGCCCCGTCCCGGCTGCAGCACGCTCTGGTACTTCGCGCCGGGGCCGGCGCCGTTGGCGCCACCCTGTTCACGCAGTCGCGCCTCGATCGCCTTGTGTTGGCGCTCAAGCGACCGCTCGTATTCAGCCGCTTCCTCGAGGGGCGACTGCTTGGGCTTGAACGAAATCTTCGTGTATCGCGCTTCCATAAAGGGCAGGATCCAGTCGAGCGCAGTGTCCGATCTCCCCTCCCCTCCGGCGGCTTTCGCTGAACGGCGCTTCTGCTCTGCCATGTGAGCACCTCCGGCATACACCCCACGGACCACGGCTCTGGCCAATGCCCAGAGTGATTGATTCTCCCCCTTTGCCGCGTGCTGTCAAGTGAAAACAATCCGTCACTTAACAGCCTGGTTAGGTCCCGGAGCTCCCAGGGCTTGGCGCAATATCGTCTGAAACTGAGCAGCTTTATGGGCAAGTCTGGACTACTGTCACGGACGTTAGATCGCTGAAGATGATTCGATCATCGGCGCCCGGCTTCTTTGCCGACTTAACAACCAGGTAGCCGTTGGAGTTGGAGACGTTTCCGCAGAACACTCGAGAGCTGCGCGTATTGACAAGCAAATAGGCGGTTGACGGCTTTGGGACACCCGGTCCATAGCAATTGACGGCAATTGAGGCCCTTATCGAGAGCAATCTTCAGTCAACTACCACCGTTCCGTACGAGGCTCACGATCACACCGGCCAGCGGCGGCGGGTCTGGGCGAGTCGAAATTTGAGGCTTTGAGGAAACCGAGGTTGGTTCAGAAAATGACCGCATCGGCCGGATCGCAGATAGAATCGGGCGTTGCGACATGGCACAGACGGCGGCTGACCGTGAGGCCCTCATGAAGGCCATCAAGCTTGAGTTGAAGCAACACCTTTGGGCCGAATCAAGCGCACGGCCAACGTTTGGCCGGTACCTCTCACTATTCGTGATGAACCCCGAGCCGATGTGGGTCTACGACTTTGGGACGTTGCAGATCCTCGATGTGAACGAGGCAGCTATGCACCGATATGGATACTCACGCTCCGAATTCCTTGGGCTGACCATAAAGGACCTTCGGCCACCGGAGGATGTACCGAAATTCCTCGAATTGCTGCCCGACACACCCATCTCCGACCGTACCGGACCATGGCGTCACAGGCTCAAGGACGGGACCATTATTCAAGTCCTCATCACCTCACATACCGTCAAGTTTGGCGACAGACATGCTCGCCTAGTTATGGCCGAGAGTCTTACTCACAATCCCGATCTCGAGATCGACTAACTCTCACTTGGCGATTTACCTGCGCACATCCTCGCTCGGCCGACTTGATGCACGGAAAGGCGCGGTTTGGACAAAGCAATGGGAAGCTACCGATACCAATCGCTTATCGAAAGCACTCTCGGACCGCCGCCACATATAAGAAGACGCGCGCGATGGCCGCTCGGTTTCCGAAGCCCGCAGACGGTTTTGAAGACCGCGGGTCTGGCATCCAGGGACGTCCATCAACGTTCGCTAGACCTGGATCGTTTGCTCGCACAATCCATCACCGTCCACCTTCGTCCGTAGTCGTCCGTCATGTTGGCTGTCATCTTGGCTGTCAAAAGGCTCTCTAAACCTAGGGACTCCTAATCCCAAGGTTCAGGGTTCGACTCCCTGCGCGAGAATCATCACGGGCGAGCACCATCACGTGATACCTCTGGGCGACGACGTTTTCAATAGGTGGGGGGCTCACCCGCGCAAGAGCGATGTCACGCTTATCCTGCCGTGAGAACCAGAGGGACAACAGGCGCGGCAAGCTAAAAGAACTTCGTGGGTTCTTCCGACGGGAGACTAAGCGGTGCGGTCTGCTTCCATTCTTCCCTAAGTCAATTGACGCATCTGGCGCGGCGTCGCGGCGCGCCACAAACGCAGCGCAAGGATTGTGAGCCAGGACCAGACAATGACGATCAGGACCCTCTGGACCAATCCGGGCTTTCCGATTGCATTGATTGACGAAAAAGTGACTGGTATCAATGCGCCGGTAGCGATCGAGTAGATGGCGAAAGGAAGATCGTTCCAGAAGCGCTTCGCAAAAAAGAAGCACGCGAGAGCCAGTCCGAGGAAGGCGACCAGGCTCACTGCCACATGCAGTGCACCGTGGGTTGTGATGATCTGACTGTCAGGATCGGCCACGAAAATGCCTGCACTTACCGCTCCGACCCCCACGATCCCGATCAGCACACTTCCGATTCGGCCCGAAAGGCGATCACCAAATCCTTGCCAGAGCGCCAACGAGAAGACCAACAGCGTTGCGCCAAAGACCAAGAAGTTAACGATCTGAATCCAGCCGAGCTCACCGATGCTGCCCTCGCTAACGAATCGGACTACGGGGTCGTAGCCAGGCTTGATGAAGCCCAGAACCAGAAAAACAACTACGAAGAACGGCGGGCCTAGGATGCCGGCCAGTGCGAGTCGCCGCGTCTCTTGATAGTCCTGCGGCCCATCTACCGCGACGTCCCTTGCCATCTCCTTACCCTGATTCGGAGAGCGGAAGCCTGTACGCCGCGAGCCTAGTCGTTAACCCGATGGCCGTCAACTTGGTTCGGTTCGCTCAGTCAAGGCGCGCAGCACAGCTAACAATTGCGCCTCAACGTGCAGGGTGAGCATGCGCATCGGTGTTGATGTGTCCCTGCAGGTAGCTCTGACATCTTAATTGACACCTTCACGCAGACACTCTCTGACACTCCGTGACACTCGCTTACACCGCTGCGTCAAACACTGTTTGCCACAGGCGCTGCTATATGAAGAACGCCAGAAGCATGCGATTGGACACGTCGCCATTTGCCACCTCGTCGTGTGAGGAGCATCATCGCGTCACTGGTATCAAGTTTCCGGATCTCGAAAGCTGGAGGAAAGGTGATGCGCATAGGGGTACTTGTTTCTGGGGTCGGAGGCATCGCGTTTGGATCCCTCACAGTGGTCGACTTGTTCGTCAGCAACCCACCAGGCGGAACCTATAACGCCTCAAACGTTGCGGCCTTCGTCGCGCCCAGCCATCGGCCGGCAATTGTGGTGGTCCTGTTCCTCGGGGTGCTTGCAGTCTTCGGCCTGATCAGCCTCCTTGCCCACCTTCGAGGGGCAATCGAAAAAGGAGGAGGCGACGAGCGGATGCCTCAGATTTTCTGGGGGACTGGCGTGGCTGCAGCTGCTGCGATTGCGGTCGGTCACGTCTTCAACGAGGGCCCCGCGATGGTCGCAGGGAATGTCAGTCTTGCGGCGCCTGTGATCTATCTGGCCGTCGATCTGGGAGCAGCGGTGCTTCTCCTCGGCGGCGTCCTACTCGCACTTGCATTGATCGTCCTCGCCCTTAGCACTCCCTCGCCGCTTGCCTCTTGGTTGCGCTGGTTAATGTTGGCTCTCGGCGTGATCGGACTGGCCTCGCTGATCTTCATCCCCTTCTTCGCGCTCCTCCTGTGGGGAATCGTCACCGGTGCTTGGGTACTCGCAAACGGGCGAGAACCGGCGCTCGCCAGACCGCGTTGAGGCCGGTCTGCAGGTGACCAGCCATGAGAAAGTCGACACGATTCTGTCGCGACGATTGGCTTGGTCACGAGAACCAAACAGTTATCGCGAGCAATCCAGGTTCGCCTTCATTGAGCTAGGTTCGCGCGAGGGGGTGACCCCAAACGGTCAAGAAAACCGTCTGTGGGCAGGAGGCCTGTCCGGTCCCAGGCGCCAGCTGCACCATCGCCAAATCGTCTGATCTATCCACATTTGGCTGTCATTGGCTGTCATTCGCTGACGCAGTGGACGCCGGCGAACGAAAGCGAACTTGAATGGACGTCTACGGACGACCGCAAACGGTTTTGAAGACCGAATCGCCATGGGTTTTCGTGGAGACTCTAACGTCCGCCGCGACGTAGGACCAATGATGCTGACCGAGTCTGGCGCTAGCGTAAATCTGCCGTGTCTTTCTCGTAGCTGCCCATCACCTCAGCCAGGCGGCCACCGGTGAAGGCTGAGATCACGCCAACGCTGTCGACAATCGTCGCGGCCCGTGTCGTCCTACGCTGGAACTCGTCGTTAACCCTTAGATCCGCCAGCTTGTTTTTGTCACCACGGACCAGGATGAATCCGTTGAGGTCGCCGCCGTGCGGCTCCAGGAGGAAGGCCTCGAAACCCTCGATAACTCCCTTTTGCTGCAGACCCGTGTAGTACTGCATGCTCTCGCCAAATACCATGACGGCCTGCGCCTCGCGGCCGCGCACGACTGCCCCGAAGCCGATGAAAAGAGCGTAATCAGCCACCTGACCACCTCCTGAAAAACCGACCTACAGCTTGACCGGAAGTCTAGTGCTGCACCGGAAATTTGTCGCTTGGGCCTTTCGTCACATATCTGGTACGCGGTTCGAGAATCCGGGGACCGAGCGACGTCCACGCCTTCTACTGGCCTATCGATTTGGCCAGCTCGAACGGCTCACCCGCCGAGTGCCCTAGGGATCAGCAGCAAGCCAAGGCACCAGATCGCGAACAAGAACGTAAGCAAACTCCCGAGCGCAAGTCCGGCGACTGCCATGCCGAGTCCGCCAGCGCCGCGCCGCGCGCGGAGCAGTGCAGTAACTCCTATTACGAGCGACCCCACGGCCGCCAAAGCGGAAAGAGGGAGAAAGAGGGCGCCGAGCTTGCCCATCGCTTCCAGAGGAAGGACATAAATGCTCGCGAAGCGCACACCGCTGCTTGCCACCAACACCACGGCCAGCGCTCCCAGCCGGTTGCGTCTCGGTTGCGACTGCAACTATGCGTCCCCGGGGCGATCCTTTATTTGATGGCGGCCGCGTTTTCGGATCCTTGGGGCAACTCCAATCAAGATTGCAGCTATCGGCAGCAAGATCAGAGAACGAGGCAGTATCAAGATACCGAACGGCACAACGTCCCGATACAGGCCACCGCCGCCGGATTTTGAGCGGTGGCTAAGCCCGGCCCTCGTCGAACTCGTCCTCGCGAACTGACCGATCTATCCTGGCGACGCGTTTCGTGGCCTGAGCAGCAGGCAACTTAGGGCCGCAAGCAGCAAGAGAAGCACCGGTACCACTAGCGCCGCCCGAAACGCGCCGACAAACGTGTTGGCGTAACCGACGTTGTGGGCGGCCACCTGGGCGGGCCCAATCAAAGAGAGCCGGCTCTGGAGCAGCGCAACCGCGATCGCGCCGCCCATGGCGCCGCCGACCCGCCTGAACGTGTTGAGCACACCTGACGCCGCGCCCGCGACCTGCGGCGCAACTCCCCGCATGCCAACCGTCATCACAACCGCGAAGCCGCATCCAAGTCCCGCCCCTGTGACTACCAGCGCGGGTATGAACGTCGCCGACGTCGCGATCGTCGAGACCGATGCAGCCAGCCAGCCCACCCCTGATGCCGCCACCAGCATTGCGCCCATCAGGATGAACTTGATGTCCACCCTCTCAGCGAGCCGGCCTGCCAGAGGTGCCACGAGCATGAGCGTGAGTGGCATGGGCGCTAGCGAGAGTCCTGCATCGAGCGCCGTCATCCGAATCGCGGACTGGAAGAACAGGCCTGCCACCACGATGAAGGCCAGCATCACTATCTGGATGACGAGGATCACCCATGCGGACACGGTGAAACTGCGCGACGCAAACAGCGCTGGCGGCAGCAGCGGCTCTGGCTGACGCCGCTCCCAGACAACAAAAGCAGCCAGCAAGACGACGCCGGCAGCCATCACAGCAGGGATCGTGATCGACCCAGTGATCGTGCCCCAAGCGTAGCGCTGCCATTCGACCAAACCGAAGACGACCGCCAGCAGGCCCAGGCTCGCCAAAACGATCCCACCGATGTCGAGCCGGTGGCGGCGACCCGGTACTACCCCAGGGAGGAGTGCATACGCGCCGGCGATGGCGATGATGCCGACAGGTACGTTCACGAGAAATACCCAGCGCCAACCCGCCGTCGTGACCAGCACGCCGCCGAGCGAAGGGCCCACCGCCGCCGCCAGTCCCGCCGAGCCGGACCACAAACCGATTGCGCGGCCGCGTCGGTTGGCCGGCACGATCGCGGGAATCATCGCGAGCGTTTGCGGGGTCATCAACCCTCCGCCCACTCCCTGGAGCACCCGCGCCGCGATCAAGATCCCGGCGGATGGGGCCAGCGCACAGGCGACCGACGCTGCGCCGAATACCAGAGTGCCGACGATCAGCAAGCGCCTCGGTCCGTAGAGGTCGCCCAGCCGCCCACCAGTGATCAATAGCGCCGCATAGACCAGGGTGTAAGCGTTGAGGACCCAGAGAACCTGGTCGAGGCTCGCGTGAAGCCCGGTCATGATGCTGGGAATGGCGATGTTGACGATTGTTGTGTCGAGGACGACAAGAAACGCGCCCAGACACAGGATGGCCAGCGCCGCCCAGGTGCGCGCTGAAGCCTGTTGCCGCGGCGGCGCCACGACCACAACGTCGTTTCTCGCCGGCTCCATCGATTGTGTTGAAAGTTCAGCCATTACGATCCCTCTGAAAACGAGTCGGCGGTCTTACGGCTGAGGCAACTCTGCCCGCACTCGGCGCGGAGGACATCGGGGGGACACCCATTTGCCTCCCCCATTTCGCGCGCCGCGGGCCCAAACGGCCTGGCGTGCGACTAGGCTTGCCCTGGAACATGACCCAGCTGGAGACCCTCCCCTTCAAGCGCGGCGAGCCGACGGCAAACGCAGGTCTCCGAGCTTCGTTGAAGGCTCCAGACCTGCAGAAGCGGCGGCGCGAGCTGCTCGATAGGTTCGAACGCGAAGGGGACCCTGACATCCAGCTCGAGACGGCGTTCCTCGAATACATGGTTCATGACTTCGACGCTGGGCTTGCGACTGCACAGGCCGCTTATCGAGGACTCAGGCAGCAGGGGCGCAAGCGGCGGGCGGCGCTTGCGGCTGCGGCCGTTGGGCGCATTTATTTCGAAGGGCTGAACAACCAGGTCGCAGCCCGCGGCTGGTTCTCACGGGGGCGCACCCTGTTGGCGGACGAAGGAGAGTGCGTTGAGCGCGGCTGGGTTGAGCTTGGTCTCGTCGGCTGTTCGGTCACCGACGTCGGGGCCCTCGCCACCAAGGCGGCAGAGGCCGTCAAGCTGGCGCGAAAGTTCGACGACCTCGACCTCGAGTGCAAGGCGCTCGCGGACCAAGGGCTGGCCCTGGTCACGCTTGGACGCAGCGCCGAAGGCATGGAGCTGATCGATGAGGCGATGGCGATTCTCAACAGCGGCGAGGTCCATTCCTTCGCGGCCGGCCAGGTTGCGTGCTGCACACTGACCGCCTGCGAACGGATCGGTGATCTTGCCCGGGCCGACGCCTGGCTCCGGGTCCTGGATGAGGTGTGCATGTCGTCCAGCGACCAGCAGGCTCCAATACTGTTTGCGCACTGCCAGGCGACGTATGGCAGCCTTCTCTGCCAGGTCGGTCGCTGGGGCGACGCGGAGACGGCGCTAACTCTCGGCCTGACCGCGGGTCGGACTGGTTTCTTCCTCCACCGTGTCATGGCGCGCGCTTCGCTGGCCGACCTCCGCGTACGTCAGGGCCGACTTCGGGAGGCGGAGCAGCTGCTCGCCGCATGCGGCGATCGTTGGGAAGCGATCCCGACTCGGGCGAAACTGCACTACGTCCGTCTTGAGTTCGAGCATGCCGTCTCGTCGGTGAAGCAGGCGCTACGGCAGATCGGCGAAGACCATGTAAGAGCCGTGCCGCTGCTGGCGTTGCTTGCGAACGCCGAAATCGCGCGCGGTGACCTCGATGCCGCGCGCCGCGCGGCCGAGACCGCCGAACGCCTGGCGCACGAGACGCTATCACCCGGGCTGATCGGCGAGGCGGCGTTGGCCATGGGCAACGCACTCGCGGCGGCGGGGAACGTGAGCGGCGCGGGCGCCGCCATCGAGGAGGGATTGCGAGCGGTGGCGCCTATCGAGCAGGTCCTGATCAAGGGCGCTCTGCACCTG
>Ga0099828_10000510_pt1 | contig 23819 bp, 24 predicted proteins | sample CZO8metaG_2_FD_79338 | JGI IMG/M metagenome (GOLD analysis project Ga0099828, IMG submission 79338) | Vadose zone soil microbial communities from the Eel River Critical Zone Observatory, Northern California, USA - CZOApr15con2H1.8 metaG | ecosystem: Environmental > Terrestrial > Soil > Vadose... | reverse complement strand
ATTGCGAAGCACCGCGTTCCAGCGTTAACGCCACGAGAGACCCGCGACCTCCATAGAACGACGGTTGTTCGGCGATGACACGCGGCGTGGATCGCATCCGGGCACCCCGCGAGATTCACGCTTCGGACCGGCGAACATCACTTGAGGCTACTGCTCGATCTTTGGCTACCAATGCCGTACTTTCGGAAGACCCCGACGCAGCACCTAGCCCAGACTACTGAGTCACAACGATGGCGACTTCAAACGGTCTAGAGGTCGCCGGACAGGGTGTCCCAGGTCGGCAGTTGGGCGACCCGGAGGAGGAAATCTGGGCGCTGCCCGGCGCCACGACCTTGATATTCCATTCGGTGTACCCGGGATCCCGGATGTATTGGACGGGTTCGAAAGCGATTGCTGTGCCACTAATTCGCGGCGCCTGCCAGACGTAGAGATTCGAAAGTCGCAGACTGGCGTGAGTCGCCAGGGAAAATTTGAACGTTTCGCCGCTGTCGCGCTCCGTTATGACGACTGAACCGATCGTCGACGGTATCGGTGACGTTGAATTGGACGGAACTGAGCTGGCGCCGCAACCAGCAAGAGCTGTACTCAGCAGGACGATCAGCCAGATCTTCATTGGGGTTACAACGCTCATCGTTCCAATTTCGTAATGCGCGCTGTGAGTCGCTGTAGTTCCGGCCCGGGGGTCGGCTTGGAGGAACCCGTCTCCGCCCTTAGTGCGAGAGCCCGTCCGTCCTCAACTGCTGACCGTGAGCACGATCTCGAACTGCACGCCTCCCTCCGGGCAGGTGCTACCGGGAACGCAGTTCGGGGTACCCGAGGATGTGATCGTCGCCCTGCCTACTCCGATGACGGAAATCTCCCATTCCTGATAGCCAGGATCGCGGAAGTAGCTCACAGGGGTCAGCCTCACTGCGACGCCGTCGACCCGCGGCACAGTCCAAACAAAGCGGTTCGAGAGTCGAAGCACAACTCGACTGCTGGTGACCAGGTTGAAGGTCTTGCCGCTGTCAGCCTCGGTGATGACGATGAGCTGCGGTTGGCTCGTTGACGCGGCTGGACTAGGGGTCGATGACACTCCGTTTCCAGTCTGCGCGATTGGCTGTGGCTGGCTGCGCCCGCTCGTCCCCGGGACGTCGTTGGACACGGTTGATGCAGGCTGGACGGTGACGCCTACTCCAGCGCGGCGATGTTGGCTTGCGGCGGATGCTAGCTCCCGGCTGGTAAGGACCGTCGCAGTCTCCGTGAGCGTCGAGGCGCTACTCCTCGCCGCCCCTCGGCTACCGACTCCAGAACTAAGGGAGAAAGCCACCGCCACCATAGCCCCAAGCGTCAGGACCAGTGCTATCCGATGCATTCGGGCGAATAGTACGAGCATGCTTCCCCTTGCCAGGTCCGCCGCTAAAAGCCGCCTGTTGCGCATTGACCGCTCCGCAGCCCAGTCACTGTGTTCGGCCGACCATCGTTTGTCGGGGCCGGGCTGTTGCCGCTGCAGGAAAGAGCGCCGGAGATTCTATTGCCCTCGATCTCCGGACTGGAATCCTCGAGGTTTGGTCCGGGCCCTGAAGTGTTGATTACTCTCGCTCCGCCGTGGATCAGGTTCTGGCCGAGTTCGAATTGCCTCATGTTGCCGCTCAACGTGAGCAAGCCATTCAGGGTATTGCCGCCGCATGCGGGCGAGCCGTCGTCGCCGGCATCCCCGATCAGGACGAATCCGGTCGACGCCGACACGGTAGTTGCGCCGTTGACCCTGCTCTGGCAGACCGTGAATGCGGTCGCGCCCGTGGAGGTGATTCCCCCATCCACTGTCGAGTTGCTGACCGACAGGGCAGCACCCGGCAAAACGGTGATTCCGCCATGAATAGTGGCATTGCTGACGCAGGTCGCGCCGCTGCTCACAACCAACGGACCGTGGGTCCCAGTGATGGTCGTGGTGCACTGCACCAACTGCACGAGCGGCACCGAGGAGCTTCCCAGGAAGTTGCCGTCGCCGCTGTAGGTGGCTGTGATGCTGTGGCTCCCCACCTGGAGCGCGGCCGTCGTGATTGCGGCATGGAAGGTTGGGCTCAACGGAGTGCTACCAAGAACGACCACTCCATCTCGGAACGTCACCGTGCCAGTGGGCGCCCCAGCTCCGGGAGGCACGACAGAGACTGTCGCCGTGAAGGTGACCGCCTGTCCGAACGTTGACGGATTCAGGGACGACGTCAGCGTCGTGACAGTGGCAGCCCGGAGAACCGTCTGGGCCAGCGGAGCGGACGTACTCGGGTTGAAGTTGCCGTCACCACCGTAGGCGACAGTGATGCTGTGGATTCCCACTGACAGGCTAGCGGTCGTGGACGCGGCCTGGCTCGCAACAAGGACTTTGGTATCGAACATGGTTCCGTTGTCAAAGAACGTCACCGTGCCGGTTGGCATCCCCGAGCCAGGTGCATTTGCCGTCACCGTCGCTGTAAACGAGACCGGCTGCCCGAAGACTGAAGGATTGACGCTCGAGACGACCGTCGTGGTGGTGTCGTCCCGGTTCACCACCTGGATCAGGGGAGTCGCACTGCTCGGGCTCAGGTTGCCATCGCCATTGTACTTCGCCGTGATGGTATGGCTGCCCACACTGAAGCTCGACGTGACGAAGGCGGCCATCCCGCTCCCGTCGAGGGTCACGGTGGCGAGCGTTGTGGTGCCCTCCTTGAAGGTCACGCTACCCTGCGCGGTTCCACTCGCCGGGGGCACAGGAACGACCGCTGCAGTGATGGTCACGGTCTGTCCGAAGACCGACGGGTTGGCGGAGGAGCTGAGCGTGGTGCTGCTGACGCAGGTGGCCGGGACGTCTGTTCCGGACGTGACGTTGTGCTGGGATGCATCTGAGGTGGCCGAGACGCCCATCTGTCGGGCGGCAAAAACGCCCCAGATTAGACATTGGTTAGCCCCGGCGTTATCGGTCACGTCGGCGGCCAAGATGCCGTCCCGAGCGTTGAGGAAGTTTGGAGTGGTGAGTGTGTTTTTCATGCCGTCGACCATCAGCAGCTCGTGCGTGTTCCTGCCGGTCGCGAACCCGTACTTGGATATCAGCTTGGTTCGCAGGTCCCAAAGCGCAGACGCCCAGATCTCGCCGTCATTGTGGACTTCGCAGCCCGCGTTGCAGAGCGATGTGTAGACCCACGTGCTGTTGTCGTAAGCAACCCGCCGGATTCCAGTGGTGGCGTTGCCAGTCACGTACTCGCCGATGATGGGGTCGTTGTTCATCGAGGCGGCCATGGAGTCGCTCCACCCCTCCCCGAGAGCGCCAGTCTGGATGCCACCGCCCAGGTTCCCGCCGCCCACCAGCCGATTGGACAGACCGTGCGTGTACTCATGGAAGACGACGTCGGAATCGACGTCGCCGTCGGTGACCGCGAAGGGCGGCGACGTGAACGTGAACATCTGCATCCGTGGACTGTTGCCGTCGGACGGCGTTGCGAAATTAGCGTTGTTTCGGGATCCTCCCGAGAAGTTGTCGTCAGCCTCGGCAAGGACGGGATCATTACCCAACCCGCCGCGGCCAAAGTTGTTCACCTGGAAGTTGCGGAAAGCTTCTGTGAATCCAAGGGTATAGAGATGGTCGTGCATGACGTTGGCAAGGTAGAACTCTTGAGTCACCACGGCGCTGCGGTCGGTGGTGACGTCCGTCCCGCCGCTGGTCGCGTAAGCGTTGGTGAATGTGTAGTCGAAGTGCTGGCACGCCGGGTCAGGGCAAGCCGGCGTCGTGGGCTGGAACCCGACGGCATTCGACCCGTTCAGATCCTGGTAAGCGTTGACGTTGTTGCCGGATGTGGTCGTGGCGGAGACCCAGCCATTGTTATCGAATGCGGCGCCTGCAAATGACACGATCGATTGAGTGGAGACCGCTGGGCTCTCGCCGGTAAAGACGTTTCCTTCGGCCGAATCCGCGTAGTAGTTCCGCCGGTACAGCAGCTCCCCACTTGATGCGTCAACGACGCTCTCGTACCACCCCACCTTGGTCGCTTCGATGACAGACTTCCACCCCAGTCGAGCTGGCTGCCCGGCCGCCAGCGGGAAGGTCACGAGCTCAGCCGTCACGGGATGCGGCTGGAAGATGTCGGGTTCGGCGTAGGCGTTGGTGAACGTCGAGTAGTGCGATGGACCGGCTTCCGCGGAGAGCAGAGTAAGCGCGCCGTGGGCGCGGGCGCCGACGCTGTCGGCTGCGCGAGCTATGGCATCTTCGGCGGTCAGCTGCGGGAGGTTAGGTCCAATGGTCGCTGGGTAGTACGCGCCACCCATTATCACGATGCGGCCAAGGCGGTCGACGCTGAAGAGCAGCGACGACCCATAGACGGTACGTCCGCGATCGACCTGCTTGAAGATCAGTTGCGCGACCCCGTTTTTGGATGTCACGGCTTGAGAGTCGACAGCGAAGCTGGCCAGGTCATGGTTGCTCACGCCCAAGAGCTCTGCGTGTTGGCGAAGAAAGCTTCGGCCAATCGCCTCGGGAGAATCCGTGCTGGGCCCCGTAAGGTAGCCGCCGTACCTGATCAGCGAAGTGGGGACTCCCCATCGATCACTCCACTGCACCATGGCACCGCCGAGGGAGCCGTTACCCGAGGTCAGTAGAGGCTGCCCCGCACGGCCAGGGGGGAGCGAGTTTCGAATGTCGAAGTCCGGCGCGGCCCCCGGCACTTGTGACCCATTCGCGATTCCGGAAGCCGAGGCCGGCAGGGCGGGAACCATCGTCAGGTTGGCAGCGACAAGCGCCAACGCCACCACTACGCTTCGCGCGCGCCTGTGGCGCCTTAATGAATGTCCGATGTCCCGTTCTCCTCGCCCATCACGTTCAACGGGCCGGTGCCCACCATTGCGCCGCTTTGGTATCGGGAGCTTAATTGCAACCCAACCAAGCTGTCAAGCGGTGACTCAACAATTTGTTAACTCAGCGAACGCCACCTAAGCCTTGGTGTTACGGCAATACACCGACCACTACAACCGCGGCCGGCAACATCTCGCGCTCGCCCTCCCGCCGCCGTCCCCGGAGCCGATATGCGGCATGACGGCTGCGAACGGGACACGCCCACTGTCGGCATCGAGCGCGATGCGATCAGCCGCGGTTGTGATGTCCGTGGTTAAGCACCCACTTGACAGTGGTGCGAATTTCGCTCAGAGTGCTACAAGCTAGGCGAGCAGAACATGGGAGCTCGGACAGATTTACCTCGCAATCTAATCCGATTCCAAGCGCATCAGGGGTGATAAGGGGGTTCCGATGATTAGCAAAGAAGCCCGTTTTCAGATGGATCCGATTGCTCTATGGCTGGCTATCCACGGCGGGGATCCTCCGCCGGACCCGCTGTTTCATGAGCTTCTTGCAGCCATTCTGATTTACCGTGCGTCCTCGCAGCTGGCGGATCACGCGGCAGGCAGTCAGATTCGATCCGCGGCCACAAAGGTGCTTGAGGGGGTCATTAACAGGCTCAAGTCCGACCCCATGCCTGGTTCCGTGAGATAAGCGCCCAACTCCAAGGCTAGTGTGAGCGCAGGTGCCGTGACCCAGGTGGTCAGAGGCGCGAGATAAACCAGTCTCTTCGGCGAGGACTGGGACAGCCAACAGGCTGCGCAGTCGCGTCTTAAGGACCTCCTCGAGGTCTCTGTCGACATCGGTGGAGGGAGATAGGCCCGCCGACCACTGACCGGCGACCGCGTTCGAAAAGTTTTCGTCTGATCCAACATCAGCTCTACGGATCTAAGAATGTCCGCGACGTCTAGCACTTCATAACTGTCCGAATCCGGCTATGGCGTGTTCGGCTCTAGATGACCTCCAAAGCAGGCTGCCCGCATTCTGATCAGTGCCACAGGATGCGCACCAACCACGGATGCGCTGGGTCGATCACGACGTTTACGGCTTTGGGCATCGGGCGCCGGCGATTGAACCAGTGGCGCCCGCTGGCTCTGAACCGGCGGCCACCGTGTTCGTACTCGTACACGGCTTCCCCATAGCTTTCGTGTCCGAACCGGTTGATTCGCGTTTCGACATAGACTGCCGTCAAGGAGACGCCCCGAGTCCCAAGCCGCCAATCGCGCCACACGAGTGCGGCCACCGCGAGTGAAAGGCCGGCCACGGCCAGAATGGCCGTCAAATCGCCGGCCAATCCGGAACGGGAGATTGCAGCGGCCGCGCAGGTCAACACGATCAGAGCAAGGCCAATCCAGATCCAGCGGTCCGTTGAGATCAACACGCCGGAGCTCCGTCGCACCCGTCGATCGGTCATGGGCCGATTATGCAGCGCTTGGCTCGCCGATTAACAAGGGTGTTGCTCGCTAAACGAGCACAGCGCCGACGAACCGCGACTGGGCACGTGTTGTGTTCTGCGTGTGGTCCCGACTAGCGCAGCTGTGTGATCGAGCCGTGTTGGGTTCGAAAATGTCGTCATGCAGCGAGCCGCACGTAGCGGTAGTCACTGAGTAGCCCGCAGAGGCGAGTGTTTCGCTCGATTCGGCCGCCGGCAGGGGTGATTGGATCGCCTCGAGACGCTGGCGCTCTCAGATTTCGGCTCCGGTGCGGGCGCTCGTCGTTGTAGTGGCAGCAGTAGTCATGCAGGATCGATTCGCGTATCGACGCTGAAGAAGTCCGCCGCCACGAGGCTTTCGGCATGGGCAGCCAAGAACTGCTTCCGTTGATTGACGATCCCGGACGCTAGCGTCGCGGTCTTCAAGACCGTTGGCGGGGCGCTGCTGAGGCGTCCTGGGTGGGTTCGATTCCCATCCATCCCCGCCACCTCAAACCAGCTCTGTCAGCCACGTTTGGTGCGCGGTGCCAAATCTGTGGTCCGCTCCGCGAGGAGGCGCAGACAGCGTGGGCATGTGTGATCGGGATCGGATCAGCTCGCGTCCGCCTGCCGCAGCTGCGTGGCCGAAGTTATCCGGACGAGCGGCAGGGCCAGCGCAAAAACGCTGCCCATACCAGGCGTACTGCTCTCCACCAAAAGGCTGCCGCCGTAGCTTTCCACCAGTTGCCGAGATATGTAGAGTCCGAGACCGATACCCGGAACGACGACTTGCGAATCTGAGACCCGATAGAGCCGATCGAACACTCGCTCGCGCTCGTCCTCGGAGATGCCTACTCCGTTGTCCTCGACACGAACGATCGCCTGCCGAGAGCGAGTTGACAACCCGATCCGGAGTTGGGGCGGCCGAATCGTGTAAGTCATGGCGTTGTTGATAAGGTCGTCCAGCACACGACCAAGCTTGCCCGGGTCGGCCTCGACCGGCACCGGATCACGAGGCAGGTTGACCGTGACCTCAGCGCTGAGCAGATCGGCTCGCGGGCGAACACGTTCAACCGCGCCCTCAACGACCTTTCGCAAATCGAGTACCTCACGCTCGATACGCGGCTGAATGACCTCGACGCGCGAAGCGGTCAAGAGGTCGTCGACGATCCTCTCCAGCTCGCGGGTCTTCGCGATTAGGATGCCGAGCGGCGTCTCCCAGGCTTTTGGTGGGGATCCGACGGAACCGCCTGACAGCAGTGACAGGTATCCCGCCAGTACCGTCAACGGGGTCCGCAGTTCATGCGCTGCCGTGTTCAGAAACGCACTCTTGGTCTGACTGGCCGCGTTGGCGGATATGTAAAGTCGCGTCATCTCCTCTGTCCGCTCGCGCGCCTCGACGACTGCCGCGAGGACGAGTGACGTGAGAGCGACGCAGACATTGAATACCTGCAGGGTGATCATCTTTTGGATCAGCGTCTCGGTTCCGAATGGGCCCGTTCCCTGCACGGCCGCCCAGATCGCGACCCCCGAGGCGATCAGGGCGGCAGGTGCGGCACCGCGCAGGCGGAACCGCCAGGCCGCCAGCATGATCAAGGGAAAGACGAGGTATTCGAGGCGCAGGCGGTTCTGGAAGAGCACGAAGGTGAGGATGCCAATACCAACCAGCAGTCCGCCGAGCTCGGCCGCCATGCGCAGCGTCGGCGCTCGAGAACGCGCGTTGGGCAGGAGGCTGAGGAGGAAGGGTGCTACTAGGAGCACGCCCATCGCGTCCCCGGTCCACCAGACCGCCCAGGTCGACCAGAAGCTGTCGGTCGGAACTGTCCCGGACAGCACCAGGACGGAGGTTCCTACGCTTGCGCTGATCGTCATGGCCACGAGCGCGCCGAGCACAATGATGGCCGCGGCATCTCGCAAACGATCCAGCTCGATCCGGAAACCAGCTCGTTTGAGGAAAGCTGCGGCGGTTAGCGGCGCAAGAGTGTTGCCGGCCGCAATGAAGGCAGCGCCCGACGGGGAGGGACCGATGGGCAGGTTGACCGCCAGAGCCGCCAGGAATACAGCTGGCCAGACCCGTCGACCAAAGACGAGAATCGCAACCAGGGCGATTCCGGTGGGCGGCCAGATGGGCGTCACCTGGCCGTGAACGAGGGCCAGCCGCAAACTCACCTGAGCGGCGAACCAATAGGCGAGCGTGACCACTGCTATTTGCAGCAGCGTGCCGATCACGCTGACCTTGCGATCTTGGCCGTTCGGTTCGACCTCTGAGTTACGAGCACTCATCGGCTATCCGGCTTAACGAGGCTCTGCATGGTTTCTCGCAGTCAAGCGCAACGTGGAAGGGCGGTTAACAGCCGCCTGGAGCCCCATTCGGAACAGCGGTTTCGCATGCGCTGAGTGCCGTTGCGTGCCGCCAATTTGCACCGTTTTGCGCCGGCGTTGCTACACGATGCCCTTGACAAAGTCGATGTCGCTACGCCTGCGCGATGACGGCTCGCAATAGCGATTCCACGCCTGACCGAGGCACGACGCTCTCGACGTAGACGACTGTGACAACGCGCACGCCCTTCTGCGCCACGGCACAGGTGAGATTGGGGCCGGTCGCGGAGATGCCGACTACGGCCGTACCTGAAGTGTGCTCGATCACGAACGCCTGGTCGCCGATACCCGAGAGCGGCGTCACCCCATTAAGTCCGCTGGATATCGAGGCATAGCCCGCAGCGGCCTCAGCGGCGCTTCGAAACATGATCATTGTGACCCTACCGTATTGATAGTTGCAGATGAACTGCGGACTGTCGCTGAATGGCTCAGTCAGGGCGTAGCTCTCATCACGGAATGCGGTTGGCGCTGCACCTGAAGGCACGAGGTCGGTGCAATGGACAATTGACGTAACCGGCGTCGGACTCGGGATCGGCGCAGGACTTGGGGTCGGTGCAGAACTCGCGGGCGCAAGTGTGCTCGATCCGGAGCCCGACGATTTCGCGGCCGACCCGCCGCATGCTGCGAGCAGCACCGCAACGGCTCCACAGAGTGCCAGATCCATCACTCGGGGCCGGGACCAAATCACGGTCTCCTTGGGCTGCCCGTGGGGGCATGGATCTGGATTACTTACACACTGCTCTGGAGCGCCCATGCCGCCTTCGGCGTCTTCATCGTCGTCAACGGCGTCTATTCCGCCCTGATCGGAATTCAAGGCCAAGGCCCCGGCCCATCTCTGTCCTCTTCGTATGGCGATGCGCCCGGCGGCGATCTCCAGCCCCAGCCCGACTACCGTCCTGGCGACGTGACCCAGGCCATGGCGCGTGAGCGCGAGCGCTGCGGCGACTAGTAGGCGCCCCCGCGGCCGGGTGCTTCCGCTATGTGGTCGCATAAGGGACTACAATGTCACCATGGCATCTGTAGGCATTCGAGATCTCAAAACACACGCCTCCGACATCGTAGAGCGGGCCGAGGCCGGTGAAGCGTTCTTGGTCACCCGCCGAGGTAAGCCCGTGGCGGTGGTCCTTCCCTTCACTATCGAGGCGGAAGACCTGATCCTCGCGCATGCATCGCAATTCATCCGACTGCGTGAGGAGGGCCGCACGGAACTGCGTAAGGGCAAGACGGTCGGCTGGGAATCCCTTAAGACCAAGGTTCACAAGTCCACTGCGGATCGGTGACCTTTCGCGTTGAGCTCGCCCGCTCAGCCGCGCGTGCGTTCGAACGCGCTCGCCGGCCCGAACGGAGGCGCCTCGAGCGAGCTATCGACGCCCTCGCCCGGAATCCAAGGCAGCCGGGCAAGCTTGTCAAAGCCATCCAGGGAACCAAGGACCAGTTTCTCCGAATGCGCGTCGGCGACTATCGGATCATGTACGAGGTCGTGGACGCTGACCGCGTGGTGCTGATCCTAGGCATCGTCCACCGGAGAGATTTGGAGGAGTGGCTGCGGCAGCGACATTAATCAGTTGGAGTCGATAGCCGACGCTCAGTACGACCGCATCCCTCTGACTGAAGCCCCATCAACATATGACGCGCGCGTGAGCCATGCTCTCGCTAATAAGCACTTATCGCGAGCAAGGAACGGCGCCGGGACCTGTCCCGTTAACCATGGTCCGTCGACTCGCGTCACGCTACCCGAGCGTACTCGTGCAGTAAACCGCCGAGGCGATCTGAATCGCCCTGAGTTTCCTGGAGACTCAGGGGTGTCCGCCAAAATCCACAGTTGTCTCCCGGTTTGGGTGTCAAATGGCTCTCAGCCCGCCTGGCCGCCTCTCACTCCGGCTCGCGAGCAGCTCCCCAGCGCGGCCGGTCAGCTGGCCATCCGACTGGTCCAACCTCGCGCCTCGCGGCCATAATGCCGCGCGATGGGAGAGACCACCCGAGCCGCGACGCCCCCTGGGACGACCGACATCTACGATGCCGTCAGACGCCTATGGGAAACCGCGGACGAGCTGACGGGCCGCCCGCAGAAGGACTCAGCGACATGAGCCGGCCTTCCGCTTGCCAATCCGCGAGAAAAGAGTCCAAACTTGTCAGCGGGGGCGCAGCACCAGCCAGGCCGAGCTATTGGTGTCCTTAAGCTTGTGCTTCACGCATTGTTGATCTACATGTCAGCAGAGCTGCGTGAGTCGGTTCTTTAGCGTCCAGCTCCAGGTTGGGCGCAATGCAATCGGGAGGCTTGATATGACGAGAGTAACTTAAGAATGCGATGTTGTGGCGCACGGCCGTCCGCTCGGTCGGCGTCGTCATCGGTATGTTCGGCTGGGAAACATCGCGCGGGGATGACAAGGATCGCAAAATTGGGGGGAACATGACATGCTCCGACATTTGATTAGCCGACTCATCAGCTCGCGGCTCACCGTCGCAGCCATATCGTGTGCCGCTACGGCTGCATTCTTGGCAGGCGCGGTGTATGCGTCTATCCCAGGTCCCGGCGGGATCATCAACGGCTGCTACCAGCAGTCGACAGGAAAGCTCAGAGTGATCGACTCCGCGGCGACCTGCTTACCGGACGAAGTTGCGCTCAACTGGAATCAGATCGGGCCACCAGGACCGACAGGCCCTCCCGGGCCTCCGGGAATCACCCTCTGGGCGAGCGTCGCTGCTGACGGCACCCTGCTGGGTGGCACCGCGACGGCCGCAGTGAGGGACGGACCGGGGCAGTACCAGGTGTTTTTCGGGCGAGACGTCTCGAACTGCGCACCCGTCGCGAGCGCAGAGGGGAGTGGCAACATTGCCTCGGCGACGCCACTCATGGCGCCGGCTCAGCGACAGGTCCTCGTCTTTATGGACAACTTTAACGTGGGGACTATCGACGACAGATTCCACCTGGTCGTCGCTTGCTGACTGAGCTGATGAAGACGAGAGCCTGCGGGTCGTCCACCATCTTGGGGTGCCGGCCGCAGGCCCAGGGCGTCCAGCCGTCTGCTCTGATCGGACCCACTACCGCCAGGTCGCCGATGGCCTGAGGGTCAAGTTCTTGCGCACCTGTAGGGCGGCAGAAGTCAGTCCGGTTCAAGCTGCTCTCTCGTAGACGTGATGGAGTCCACCGAGGACCGGTCGAACCACAATTATTCCTTGACTCGCCGCTAAGCTCGGAAACGGCGCCTGCAAGCCGAGGCTGCGATGTGAGCGATCATGGTTGTAGTGGTCGACGAACTCCTGTGCCGTTAACCGGTCTCAGTCATCTCGGAGCGAGGGCCCGGAACTAGCGCGGGAGGTTCGCTACTTGCCCCTCGGGCCTGGGCATCCTGCATTGGCACCCCGATGGGGCCGAATTGAGTTGACGGACCGGGGTTAACGGCACAGCCACCTAGCTAATTCAACCCCACACGTCATTTCTGAACCCCACACCTACGATGCCGAGTATCTCGCCCTGGCTCGGCTGCTGAAGGTGCCGACTCCTGACGGCCGACGCGAAGCTCAAAGCTGCCGGGTCTAGCCTCGTAAATGTCGTTGGACCCGCCGATCTGTAGCAAGCGACCAAGACATTGCGGCTCAATGGCTTGCGTCTCCACTGATCAGGGTCAACGGCCTCCATGTCCATATAGATAAATTGGTGGTGACGTAAACGAGCTCCGATCCGGAACCTGGATGGCAGCATGCACCATCACCGCCAGCAATCGGAAATCCGAACGTTGCATTGTCCACCGACATATTGTGAGGAAGAGGAATCAATGGAAGACCCAACCCATGAGCGATGGCTTGCCGACCTTATTCCGGCGGAGCGGATTCACTATTTTTACGGCCAGCTTTTGAGCGCGGATGACTTCCAGAAAGAGCAAGACTACTGGCGCCGCAAGAGCCAGCTCCACAACCGTTTCGAGCTGGGCCAGGGAGTCGTATGTGGGCTCGGCGTGACCCCGCTCACAACAACACAGGGCAACGGCGTCCGTATCTCAGCTGGGCTGGCGCTGGATGGGTGGGGTCGCGAGATCGTGATCCCGACCGACGTCGACATTATTCCCTTGCGGTTGTGTGACGACTGCGATCCGCTGTCACCGGGCGACGAGCTGCTGCCGCCGTCGGTGCACATCAGCCTCTGTTACCGGGAACTCGCGGGCAGGCAGCAACCGGTGAGCGCTGGCGAGCAGGAGGTGGGCGCGGATCAAGGCCCAGCCGGCAGCCTAGTCGAAAGCTATTGTTTGCGCGTGCAGAGAGGCGCTGCGCCAGATGTCTCGACGAGTGCAGACACCGAGGTCTTGGAACATCTTCGGTCGGGTCGATTGCGCGACGCGCTCTGCCTGCTGGCCGCCACCACCTGCCCGCCCGCGTCCGCGGATCCCTGCGCAGTTCTGGCCAATATCACAGTGGGTGAGGACGGATCGCTGACCGTCGACGCCTGTGGGCCACGAGTGATCGTGCCTACCAATCGGCTCTTGCTGCAGCTGGCCCACAGCACCAACCCTAGCGGCAACGCCCGACGAGTCGAGTTGACTGACCGCCGCTAACGGGACACGCCATCACCAATCCGCGGGCTCGGTCTCAGTCCACCCCCGGCGCGGGCGACTGCACCGGATAGGTCTGAGAGGTCACCTGCTTGGCCGCTCCGTTCTTGATCATGACAGCTGCCTTGACCGAAGACGTGCCGAGGTCGGTTCCCATCAGCACCGCCTATTTGTAGCTCGTGCCCTGCCTGCCCGTTTGCCGTTCGTCGAGCTCGGCGCGCCACGGAGGCTCGGCCCCCGCTCGCGTGCAGGTGAGCGAGGCGACGAGGCAGGCGAAATCCAGCGCGGCCCTCAGGACGTCCTCGTCGAGGCTTAGGTCTCTGGTCAGCGCGCCATGGTCATGGAGCCAGGCGAGAATGGCGGCGCCAAAGGCATCGCCAGCGCCGATGGTATCGACGACATCGACCGTCGGCGCAGGGACCCGCACCCGCATGCGACCGGTCGCCCCGAACGCACCCTGCGCGCCAAGCGTCGCAATCACCAGGGGGACACCGCTGCCAACGAGGCGATCCGTCGCGGCCCCAAGACTGAGGTCGGGAAAGAGCCAGGCCAGGTCGGCATCGCTCGCCTTCACGATCGTGCTCTGCGCGATGACCGAGTCGAGCCGCTCGCGGTACTCGCGCGCGTCTATTACCAGTGCCGGCCTGATGTTCGGATCGACCATCACCACCCGCTGGCCGCTTTCGCGCTCGACCAAAGCAGCCAGCGTGGACGCCATCGGTTCCAGTGCAAGGCCGAGCGTTCCGACGTGCAGGGCACTGACCTCTGGGCCCAGTGACGTGGGAAGCATCTCATGCGTTAGGTTGGGAGCGCTGGTACCGTCGATGACGAAGCGGTAAGCGGCAAGTCCATCGCTGTCCAGGTCTGCGACGGCCAGCGTGGTCGGCTCCGGGCCGACGCTCGCGAGGGCCAGGTCCGCGCCGTCGGCAACGAGAAGATCTGCGAGCTGGCCACCAAACGCGTCCTCGGACAGCCGTCCCAGGAAGGAGGTCGGCACTCCGAGTCGAGCCAGAGCACGGGCTGTGTTGAAGGGCCCTCCGCCCGGCGCGAGCCGCGATGTTCCATCGGCGCCTGGAACGATATCGATCAGCGCCTCGCCGCAGACAACGATCACGGACGCATCTCGCCCGAGCCCCGCGCTCGTCGACGACGTCGCCTAAAGCCGGTAGACGCGTACGGCGTTTTCACCGAGGATTGCAGCTTTTGAGTTGGAGTCCAGGTCCTCGATCGTAAGCTTCAACGCGTCGATGACCCGGCCATAATCAGCCGCCAATAGGCAGACCGGCCAGTCGGATCCGAACATGCAGCGCTCGGGGCCGAACCATTCGAGGGCCCGATCCACGTACGGTGCGAGGTCGTCCGGCGCCCAGTGAACCGAGGCTTCGGTGACCATGCCGGAGAGCTTGCAAGAGACGTTCTCGCAGCCGGCCAGCGGAGCCATGGCGCGCTGCCACTCGGCGTCGCGCGGCCCGGCGGCGATCCTCGGCTTGGCGATGTGGTCCAGCACGAAAGGCACGTGAGGAAAACGGCGGGCCAGCTCGACGGCCGCGGGCAGCTCCCTGGTCCTGACCAGCAGGTCGTAGACGAGTCCCGCTTCGCCGACTGCCTGGATCCCGCGCTGCACGTCATCTCGCAGCAGCCAGCTGGGGTCCGGTTCGTCGTGCGCCTGGTGGCGGACTCCGACGAGGAGGTTTCCGCCGGCGCTGGCACGGAGGTCGGCCAGCGCGTCAGCCACCGATGCGTTGGTGAGGTCGACCCAGCCGACCACCCCGGCGATGAAGTTGGTGCCGGCAGCGGTGGAGAGGAACTCGCGGGTCTCGTCGAGGCTCGAGATCGTCTGGACGAGGACGGTCCGGTCGACGCCTGCCGGCGCCAGCAGCGGTGCCAGCTCTTCGGGACCGAAACGGCGGCGGATCGCCGCCAGCTCGTCACCCATCCATGGGTAGTCACGGCGGGAGGGATCCCAGAAGTGGTGGTGGGCGTCGACTACCACGTCGAGTTATGGCGTCGGCGCGTCGGCGGGCAAAAGTCGCTCCGCCTTGAGGTCCTGCCACAGCGCAGACGCGATGTCGATCTCGAACATCTGGAGGCTCTCGTCGAGCTGGGCTGCCGAGCGGCAGCCGACGATGACGCATGTCACCGCGGGGTGTCCGAGAGGAAACTGCACGGCGGCTGCCTTGAGTGGAACGCCGTGGCGGGTGCAGACCTCTCGTATCCGCTGCGCGCGCTCGAGGAGCTCGGCGGGCGCGGTTCGGTAGTTGTAGTGCGCGCCTGGCTTTGGATCGGCCAGGATACCGCTGTTGTAGACGCCGCCGGCGATGATCGCGATTCCGCGCTGGAGGCATTCGGGAAGCAGCTCCTTCAGGGCGACCTGGTCCAGCAGCGTGTAGCGGCCCGCGAGTAGGAAGCAGTCGAAATGGCCCTCGCGCGCGAAGCGGGTGAGCATCTCCGCCTGGTTCATGCCCGCCCCGACAGCCCCGATGACACCATCGGCGCGCAGGCGATCGAGCGCTCGATAGGCTCCGTTGATCGCGGAGTCGTAATGGTTGTCGGGGTCGTGGATGTGCAGGATGTCGATGCGTTCGAGGCCCAGCCGCTCGAGGCTCTCCGCGAACGAGCGCATGACCCCGTCGTAACTGAAGTCGAAGATAGGGTTGACTGAAGGGACGCCGCGATAGGCCTGGCCGGGCTCGGGCGGGGCGTCCGCGCGGAGGAGCCGGCCGACCTTGCTCGCGAGCGTGAACTCATTGCGTGGCTTTTGATTGAGGACCTTGCCCAGGCGCAGCTCGGCGAGACCGTGGCCGTACAGCGGCGCGGTGTCGAAAAAGCGGACGCCCGCGTCCCAGGCACGCTCGATGACACCCATGCCCTTGGCTTCATCGACTTCTTCGAACAGCCCGGCGAGCGGGGCCGAGCCGAGCCCGAACCGTGTCACTGTCAGGGCGGTGCGGCCGAGTGGAACGCGCTCGCGTGGATTCAATGGTCGGTCAGCGGTTAGAGATCGAAGATGAGTGACATGCGGTCGTGGCCTTCGCCGCTGAAGTCATGGGCGACGGTCGTCATGGGTACCATCGCGTCTTCCCAGCGCTGGTTGAGCGGGCTGCGCGCAAGCTCGGTGATCGCGCGCTCGTAGTCCTCGCATTCGATGTAGTGAAAGAGGTCGAGCCCGTCGCGGAAGATTGCGTACTTCGTGATGCCGACGCGCCGGATGCCCTCCAGCACCTCGGGCCACACGGCGCGGTGATACTTCTCGTAGCGCTCCTCGGCGCCGGGCTTGAGCCGGGTGTGCAGGCCGATCTTCATCGCTTAACAACCAGTGAGGTTAGAGGGCACGATTCGAGTCCGTAACCTTTCCCTTAAGGTGCGGCGGCGGGGGAGGGACGGCACCGTGAGTGGGAGGGCCCTCGGAAGAGGTGTGGGGCTGGTCAACCGCCCACCTCGGCCGGCGCCGGTGACGGCTCTGCGGCTGACGCCGCAAGCTGCGCTCTCAGCCACCGCTCGCCGCTCGCTATATGGGCCATCGCGGCCGCTCGCGCCAGCTCCGGATCGCCGTTGACAACCGCCTCGTAGATGCGCCTGTGCTCGTCCCTCGTAACGTCGAGTGCGTTGTCCACCTCCCGGCCGCGCCAAAGGCGCGCGCGCAGAGTGCGAGAGGACAGGCTGGCCAGGAGCGAGGTCAGAAACGTGTTGCCCGTCGCCCGAGCGATCACAGCGTGAAACTCGACATCGGCCTCGACGAGCTCTTCCACCGTCTTGGACTCGACCATCTGTTGGAGCTTGCCGCGTAACTCTTCCTTGCCCGCGCTGTCGATGCGCGCCGCGGCCAGGGCCGCCGCCGCACCGTCCAGCAAACGACGCACCTCGAACAACTCCAGTGCTGACTCGCCGATCAGAAGGTGACTTACGAAACTCGTGCTTTCGAGTAGCAGCTCGGGCTCGAGGCTAGTTACATACGTCCCATCTCCTTGCCGCACCTCCAGCACGCGCAGCTGCGACAGCGCGCGTACGGCCTCGCGGAGGGAATTGCGCGACAGGCCCAGTTGGGCCGCCAGTTCGGTCTCCTTCGGCAGGCGGTCACCCGGTCCCCAGCTCCTGGACACGATCAGCGCGTGGATCTTGTCGATCGCCTCGTCAGTGACGCTCGGGTTGCGCCGTCCGCGGCGTGCTGAGCGGGAGTCGGCCATTGGCAGTGGATTGTGGGGCATGCCAGCCTCGATGCCAAGAGGTCGGACGTTGTCGCCACGATGCGCCCCTGGCCGCCCGTCGTTGGGCACTGCTGGGGATAACAAACATCGGAGCTTTAGAGCTTAGAGCTTTAGGATAACTCGGAGCCAGGTGAGCACAAATGATCCGGCCACGGTCCGTGCCAGACGAGCGCTTTCAACGGTCAGCGCTCGCCAGCAGCATTCGCGGTAATGCTAAACAAGTGCTGGCGCCGAAGGCCGTGATGACTTGCCCCGGCACGGTCGCTTAGAGCACATGAGACTCACCCAGCGCGATCGGCTCTTCCTCTTTGCGCCGCTGGCATTCCTGCTGAGCGGCTGGCTGGCCCTGCCGGCCCTGCTGGGCCTGTTGGCGACGTTCACCACATACTCGCCGTTCGGCACAAGTGTTCATGTCGCCGGTCTCAACAACTACGTCGCTGTCATCCAAGATCTGCAGTTCGGTGCGGCGGTTCGGAACATCGCCGTCTTCACGCTCGTCGCCGTGCCAGGGGAACTCGCGCTCGGTTTCGGTCTCGCCTACCTGTTGCGCCGCCCCATCCGTGGGCGTGGGCTCTGGCGTGTCCTCCTGCTGCTGCCTTGGCTCGTCAGCCCGATCGCGAACGGCGTCATGTGGCATTTCCTGCTTGTAGGCGCCACCAGCATTCTCGACTTTGGATCGGGATGGCTAGGGCAATCCAACGTTGCGTCACCAATCGGTGATGTCCGGCTCGCGCTGCCGACGATCATCGCCGTCGAGATCTGGCGCGAGGCGCCGTTCGTGACGTTCCTGCTTCTGCCCGGCCTGTCCTCCATTCCCAACGAACTTTGGGAGCGTGCGAGCCTGGACGGAGCGTCGTGGATTCGGCAGGTGTTTGACGTGGCGCTGCCGCCTCTCCGATCGCTTCTGCTCGCGGTCACGATGCTGCTGGTCGGCCTCTCGCTCGGAAGCTTCGACAGTGTCCTGATCCTGACCGGAGGCGGACCGGGGACCGCTTCCGTGACACCGGCCCTCTACAGCTACAACCAGGCATTCGTTGTCAACAACTGGCCGATCGGAGCCGCATCCGCATGGCTCATCGCAGTCGCCGTGCTTGGCGTCGGCCTCGTGTACATGAAGCTCGCAAGACGATCGACGACGGGATGAGCAGCCTTCGCGCTCGGCGCCGGCGCGACGCCGTCATTCGAATCCTCCTCCTGATTGCGGCGATCACTGCCTTCCTCCTGCCGCTCACATGGACGGCCCTTGCCTCGTTCGGGCTGCTGCCGGACAACAGCACCCGTCCCCCATCCTGGGAGGGACCTATCACCCTCGATCACTTCCGCGAGATCGGCGTCGCGGAGCCGACCTTCTGGCAGGAACTCGCGACCAGCACGGCCGCGGCCGCGTGCGCCGCGGCGCTGACCATCCTGTGCTCCTTCCTCGCGGCGTACGGCCTCGTCCGGTCGCGCTTTGTGGGCGAGGATCTGCTGACCCAGAGCTTCCTCGTCCTCGCAAGCCTCCCGGCGATGGCATATGTGATCCCGCTAAGCGATCTCATGCGCCGGGCTCACCTCGTGGACACCTTCGCCGGCGTCGTTCTCACCGAGGCGGCGGTGACGGCGCCCCTCGCCGTCTACGTCCTGCACGGCGCGCTCCGGCAGCTGTCGCCCGAGTGGGAGGAGGCGGCTGTGATCGATGGGGCCGGACTGTTCCGGGTGCTCGGCGAGGTCGTCTTTCCGATGGCCGCTCCGAGCCTGGCCGCGACCGCGATCGTCCTGTTCGTGCTCGACTGGAACCTGCTGCTTGTCCCGCTGGTGCTCACGTCCGGAGAGATCAAGACGGTCCCGGTTGCGATGATGGATTTCTTCACATTTGAGCGCGAGCTCGACTGGCCCACGGCCGCCGCGGCGCTGGTCGTCTCGCTCGTGCCGGTGGCGATCCTCGTCGGCGTCTTCCATCGCGTCCTCGAGCGGTTCAGCCTCGATGCCAGTCTCGGTGCCTGACCTCGATACAAGCTTCCCGGCGGGCGTGGACGACAATACATCGGATGACTGAGCCCTAAAAGGGCAGATTTGGGCCAGTTGAAGCTTGACAAATGGCTGATGACAGGTTAAACATCCGAATAATCGGTGGCAGCAGCCCGTGGCCCTGGGCTATCTGGGGGGCCACGGCATCTTCGGGTTTAGAGGGGGAACTGAAGGACATGAGCCGACACCTGGCGAGAGCCCTGGTCCCAGCGGTGGGGGTGGCCCTGCTGCTTGCGGCCTGCAATACGAGCACTCCGACGTCGAACGCCAAGTTCAGCGGCACCACGATCCGCGTCGTCACATTCACCGGACCCCAGATCGCGGAGCCGCTCCAGCGCCGCGCGCCCGATTTCGAGAAAGCCACGGGCGCCAAGGTCGAGGTCATAACGGTCCCGTTCTCCGACCTATATCAAAAGATCCTCACGGACTTCGCGACCAAGACCAACTCGTACGACGCGATGGTCTTCGACCCGCAGTGGATGGGCGACTACGTCCCGCCCGGCTACCTCGAAGACCTCACCGATCGGGTGCATGCCGATTCGGCGCTTCAGTGGAACGACATCGCGCCCTTCTTCCGCGACTTCAGCGCGACGTACAAGGGCCACGTCTACACGGTCCCGCTCGATGGCGACTTCCAGATGGTCTACTACCGAAAGGACATCCTTCAGCGTGACGGGGTGACGCCGCCCCAAACATGGCAGGACTACATCAACATCGCCAAGAAGTACCAGGGAAAGGACCTCAACGGAGACGGCAAGCCCGACTTCGGATCCTGCTGGGCGATGAAGCGCAGCGCGCAGTCATACTGGATGTTCATCTCGGTGGCTGCATCGTTTCTGCAGAGCCAAGGGACCAAGCAGGGCGCCTTCTTCAACACCGACAACATGCAGCCGCTCATGAACAATGCTGGGACCGCAGCGGCGCTCGACATCTACAAGCAATTCTCGAAGCTGGGACCGCCAGACCAGCTGAACAATGACGTCGGCGACTCTCGCGGACTTTTCGTAACGGGTCGCTGTGCGCTCTCCCTCGACTGGGGAGACATCGGTCCGCTGGCGGTCGACAAGACGCAATCAAAGGTCGCGGACGAGGTCGGAGCGGTGATCCTGCCCGGCTCGAAGCAGGTGTTGGATCGCGCCAGCGGCGCACTCGTGGACTGCAACTCGACCATCTGCCCTTACGCGATCAATGGAATTAACCACTCGCCCTTCGCCGCTTTCGGGGGCTGGTCGGGCGCGATCAACAAGGCAGCGCCGGCCAAGACCAAGGACGCCGCCTTCGCATTTCTGTCCTACATGTCGCAGCCGGCGCAGTCCAGCGTCGACGTCACCATCGGGAAGACGGGCTTCAACCCCTACCGCACCACACACTTCACCAACCTCGGGCCGTGGGAGAGCTCCGGCATGAGCGAGCAGGCGGCGAAGGATTACCTGGGTGCCATCGAGGCGAGCCTGAAGAGCCCGAACATGGTCCTCGATCTCCGCATCCCGCAGTCGGCCTTTTACGAGGGCACGGCGCTCGACACGGCGCTAGCGCAATACCTGGCTGGGGAGCTGAGCCTCGCCCAGACTATGAATCAAATCACCAACCAGTGGAACAGCAAGACTGACGAGATCGGCCGCCAGGCGCAGCTCGGCGCCTACAAGTCAAGTCTCAGCGTAACGAAGTAGAGACCCCCCGGCGGCGAGGTGACGTGCACCTCGCCGCCCAACCACCGGTCACTGCCAGGAGCCGATGAAAAGGTCCCCTTCCTCATGAGCGGCCAAGCCTCCACGCGCCGGGTCCCGTTCGCGGCTTCCGGGTGGAACCCCCTTGTCGCTCGACTCGACCGTTTCGCCGGGCCGGTGTTCATCCTGCCGGCGGTGCTCGTCATCCTGGCGTTTTCGATCTTCCCTTTGCTGGCGTCTCTCTACGTGTCCCTTACCCGCCTCAGCTTCTCTGAGGGCGGCGTCCATCTCAACTTTGTTGGACTGGGCAACTATGCGAAACTCGTGGTGGGCATCGACCGCACGCATTTCATCGGTGTGACCGCGCCGATCACTCCGTTGCCCGCGTCGGTCCTGGTCGTGATCTATGGTGGATTCGCCTTTCTCCTCCTCCGCTACGTGCGCGGACCCCGTCGCACCGTGCTCGGGTTCGTCGGACGCCTGCTCACGGTGGTCATCGCCGGCGCCCTGGTGTGGCTTGTCGTCGATACGGTGATGACGAGCGGGCGCCCGGGGACGCTCGTGGTCACGCTCATCTATGTCAGCGTCGACGTGAGTGTCCAGTACCTTCTTGCACTGGGCCTCGCGCTGCTGGTCGTGCAGCGCCTCCCAGGCCGCCGCATCTTCCGGGTGGTCTTCCTGCTTCCGATGATGATCACGCCGGTCGGGGTCGCGTACCTGTTCCGCATGCTCACCGACACGAGCAAGGGGCCGCTGTACCCGCTCTGGGCGCATTTCGGGCTGACCGACGTGTCCTGGGTAACCAACCCGTGGGGGGCGCGGCTCGCGGTGATGATCGGCGATGTCTGGCAATGGACGCCGTTCATCTTCATCGTTCTCCTCGCTTCGATCGAGAGCCTGCCTGTCGAGCTGAACGAAGCCGCCGTCGTCGATGGCGCCAACCGCTGGCAGCTGTTCTGGGGGGTGACATTCCCGCAGATACTGCCGGCGACTTCCACGGTTGTCCTCATCCGGCTCATCGAGGCGTTCAAGATCGTCGACCTGCCGAACGTGCTCACCAACGGAGGGCCGGGCACCGCGACGGAATCGCTCACGCTCCACGCCTACACGATCTGGCGGGCGCTCGACATCGGGGGCTCGGCCGCCGTCGCTTACATGCTCCTCATCGTCGTGACTTTCGTCGGCATCTCGTACGTCAACCTCTTCCGCCGTCGCGTGACGGCAATGGCTTAGGGCTGTGGCGGTCACACGACGGCAGCGCTCATCCTTCTCGATCCACCGGCCGTCTCGACCGGCCATGGCCCTCTCGTACATGCTGTTGTGCGCGTGGGCGATGGTCGTTCTCTTCCCTCTGTACTGGATCGCGATTACCTCGTTCAAGACCCCGCTCGACGTCAACGGCGGCCCGTTCTATTTCCCGTTCCGTGACTTCCAGCCGACGATTGAGTCCTGGCGCTACATCTTTGTCGACCTGGGCGAGGACACCTTTCGCCCATACCTCAACACCGTGGTCGTTGGGCTCACCAGCACCTCGATCACGCTGCTCTTGGGCTCAATGGCCGCCTACGGCCTCGTGCGCATGCACTATCGGGTGCGCCTTGGCGCGATCGCTTCGTTTGTCATCGCCCTCGCCGCCGGTGTCGCAGTCGTAGCCGCCGGCGGGCCATGGCAGCTCGCCGCGGTTGGCGGCATCGCGTTTTTCCTGCTGCTCCTGCAGACCGTCGCGCGGCGGTTCAAGAAGGCCCTCGGCAACGACGACATCGCATTCTGGATGATCTCCCAGCGCATGCTGCCGCCCGTGGCGGTGGTCATCCCGATCTACATCTTCTTTCAGCAGCTCGACCTGCTCGACACCTGGGCCGCGCTGATCATCGCCTACGTCGCGTCACACCTGCCCATCGTCGTCTGGCTCATGCGCGATTACTTCCAGAGCATCCCGCTCGAGCTCGAGGAGAGCGCGGCCATCGACGGCGCCTCCCGCTACCGCATCTTTCGGACGATCGTGCTTCCGCTCGCGGTCCCCGGCCTCGTCGCCACCTTCCTGTTCGTCCTCGTCTTCGCCTGGAACGAGTACCTCATCGCGCTGTTCCTGACGAGCGCGAACGCACAAACGCTGCCGCTGACGGTCGCCGCCCAGAACGCCACCCGCGGACCGCAATGGTGGTACATGTCCGTGCTCATCCTGATCATGATCGGGCCGGTGATAGCGATGGCCATCGCGCTCGAACGGTTCATCGCCCGGGGCCTGCTCGTCGGCGCGGTGAAAGGCTAGATGGCTCGCATCGTCGGCGTAACGGCGCGCGATGTGCGCTTTCCTACCTCCCGGACACTCGCAGGTTCGGACGCCATGCACACCCATCCCGACTATTCCGCTGCCTACGTGGTGCTCACTACCGACGCCGGCGACCACCTCGAGGGGCATGGACTCACGTTCACGCTCGGCCGCGGTACGGAGGTCTGCGTAGCGGCGGTCAACGCCCTCGCACCGATCGTGATGGGGCGCACGCTCGAATCCATCGTCGCCGACATGCGTGGCTTCTGGCGCGCGATCACCGGCGAGCAGCAGCTGCGCTGGATCGGGCCCGAGAAGGGCGCCATCCATCTCGCTTCGGCCGCGATCGTGAACGCCGTTTGGGACCTCTACGCGAAGGTGGAAGGCAAGCCGCTGTGGAAGCTGCTGGTAGACATGAGCCCCCAGCAGCTCGTCGCCTGCATCGACTTCCGCTACATCAGTGACGCCCTGACGCCGGATGAAGCGCTCGCCAT
>Ga0099828_10000507_pt1 | contig 23902 bp, 18 predicted proteins | sample CZO8metaG_2_FD_79338 | JGI IMG/M metagenome (GOLD analysis project Ga0099828, IMG submission 79338) | Vadose zone soil microbial communities from the Eel River Critical Zone Observatory, Northern California, USA - CZOApr15con2H1.8 metaG | ecosystem: Environmental > Terrestrial > Soil > Vadose... | reverse complement strand
TTACCCAGCGCTGAAGCGTTGGGCTAAATTGTTTCCGTCGCTCTGGGACCTGCGTAGTATGCGGAGCACAACTTTGTCATCAAGCCTTTTGCTCGTGTCTACGGCGTTTCGCGCGCTACATCCAACGCTTCTCTGATGGATTGCAGCTCCTTCAAAACTCCACGCAGTTTGGTGGACTCCAGCGCATTCGCCCCGTCAGACTTAGCTTCTTTCGGATTGTCATGAACTTCCATAAACACTCCGTCCACGCCAGCCGCCACCGCGGCACGCGCCAGCACAGGGATGAACTCCGGTTGCCCTCCGCTCACCGCGGGACCATTGTCGTTTGCTTGCGCGGATGGCAGTTGCACGGAGTGCGTGGCGTCGAAGACCACCGGCGCAAACTTGCGCATGATGGAAAGCGACCGCATGTCTACCACGAGATTGTTGTAACCGAAACTTGAGCCCCGCTCGGTGAGGAACACCTGCGTATTCCCCGCATCACGGCACTTTTCAACCGCGTGACGCATGTCCCAGGGCGCGACGAACTGTCCTTTCTTGATGTTTACCGCACGTCCACTCAGCGCGGCCGCCACAACGAGATCGGTCTGCCGGCTGAGGAACGCGGGGATTTGCAACACGTCGACAACTTCCGCCACTTTGCCTACGTCCGCAGTTTCGTGAACGTCAGTAAGCACGGGAACTTTGACTTGATCTTTGATCTTGCGCAGGATTCGCAGACCTTCCTTCAGCCCCGGCCCGCGAAAGCTGCGTATCGAAGTACGGTTGGCCTTGTCGTAGCTTGCCTTGAAGATGAACGGAAATCCCAGCGATCGAGCAACGCCCTTGATGATCTCCGCCATTCGGATGGCGTGTTCTTCGCTCTCAATCACGCACGGACCGGCAATCAGGAAAAGACTGCCGCCACCGATCTGTACGTCGCCGACTTGGAAGGAATTGAGCTTCAAGTTTCTCTAGTTTCAGGTTTCTGGTTTTCAGCTTCCGTCCGAGGGCCCGCTAGAAACTGGAAGCCGGAAACTTGAAACCGAGGTTCACCGCCGCGTCACTTTCTCCGGCCGATGGAACATTTCCACCTCCGCAGTTTCTTTCTCAGCGCGCCGCTTGGAACCATGCTGGTACGCCGCCCCCACAAATGTGGTGAACAGCGGATGCGGCTCGAGCGGCTTCGATTTGAATTCAGGATGGAACTGGCAACCGATGAAGTGTGGATGGTCAGGCAGTTCCACCATCTCGACGTAAGTGCCGTCTGGCGTCGAGCCGGAGATGCGCAGTCCCGCCGCGACCATCGGCTCCTCGTACTCGCGATTGAACTCGTAGCGATGGCGGTGGCGTTCGCTGATTTCCACCTTCCCGTAAATTTTGTGCGCCAGCGTATTGGGCTCGATCTTGCAGGTCCACGCGCCCAGTCGCATGGTTCCACCAAGTTCTTCCACGCCGCGCAATTCGCGCAGCTTGTAGATCACGCGATGCGGCGTTGCCGGATCGAATTCGCTGGAGTTCGCCTCTTCGAGGCCCACAACGTTGCGGGCGAATTCGATGCAAGCCGTCTGCATGCCCAAGCAGATTCCAAAGTACGGAACTTTCTTTTCGCGGGCATAGCGGATTGCGATCAGCATACCCTCAATCCCGCGCTTGCCAAACCCGCCGGGAACCAGAATGCCGTCGTAGTCTTCCAGTTGTGCCTCGCAAGTCGCGTCGCCAGCCTCCAGCCCCTCAGCCTCGATCCAGTTGATCTGCAGTTTCAGGTTGTGAGCCAGCGCACCATGCACGAGTGCTTCTTTCAGCGATTTGTAGGAGTCTTCGTACTCAACGTACTTACCGACGATGCCAATTGTGACTGTATCCTTTGGGTTGTAGACGCGGTGCACAATGTCTTCCCACTTGGAAAGATCGCGATCCTTCGCTTGAATGTGGAGGTATTTGAGGACGAGCGTGTCAACACCTTCATTCGCGAATACGAGCGGCACTTCATAGACCGAAGCCACGTCCTTCGCGGTAATGACAGCCTCTTCGCCCACGTTACAAAAGAGCGCAATCTTCGACTTGATGTCCTTGGCCAGGAAGCGGTCCGTACGGCAGAGCAAAATATCCGGCTGGATTCCGATGCTGAGCAACTCTTTCACCGAGTGCTGGGTCGGCTTTGTCTTGAGTTCCTGCGCCGCCGCGATAAACGGAACCAGCGTCACGTGAACAAACAGAGTGTTCTCACGGCCCAACTCCTGCCGCATCTGCCGGATAGCTTCCATAAACGGCAGCGACTCGATGTCACCCACCGTACCGCCGACTTCCACGATGGCAACATCCACTTCCTGCGCCACCTTCTTCATCGCCGCCTTGATTTCGTTGGTCACGTGGGGAATCACCTGCACCGTCTTGCCGAGATAATCCCCGCGACGTTCCTTGGCGATGATCTGCTCGTAGAGGCGCCCCGTCGTCCAATTGTTATCCCGAGAGAGTCTGGCGTGAGTGAATCGTTCGTAGTGGCCAAGATCAAGATCCGTCTCGGCACCGTCGTCGGTCACGAAAACCTCTCCATGCTGAAACGGAGACATCGTGCCCGGATCGACGTTCAGGTAAGGATCAAACTTCATCAGGTTGACCCTGAGCCCGCGGCTCTCCAGGAGGCAGCCGATCGATGCAGCAGCCAGTCCTTTGCCTAAAGAAGACACAACTCCGCCCGTCACAAAGATGTACTTCGCCGGCATCTCGTCCTCGCTCTAAATTGTGTTGGAAGATTTGTGCAGGTGGGGTGCACAATCAATTATGGCAGAAAAGGCCTGTGGAAAGAAATTCAAAACGTCGCGCGCGTTGACTATCGCGTCACGGTAAGCGAGAATAATCAAGGTTCCTTCCCGAATTCAAAAGTGAATTCCGAACCTAGGGAAATTTCTCCCTCGCAAGTGGGCCTGTGGCGCAGCTGGGAGCGCGCTTCCATGGCATGGAAGAGGTCGCCGGTTCGATCCCGGCCAGGTCCACCAAGTTTCTCGCAATCGCCCATGTGAGATTTCCGGGCTACGGCCTGATTTCGATCGGCGTGCCGTCCGCCACCGCGTGCCAAATCTCATCGATCTCTTCATCGGTCACAGCAACGCAGCCGTCCGTCCAATCCTTCAGGCGGTGGGCCGCCCCGATGGCGCCGTAGCCGTTGGGCAAGCCATGGATAAAGACACCGCCTCCGGGCGGGATGCCGTGCTCGCGAGCCAGTGCACGATCCCGTGCACTGGGATAAGAGATATGGATCGCCTTGTAGAACTGGCTGTGGGAGTTCCGGAAATCCAGGACGTACACGCCTTCCGGTGTCTTGTGATCTCCCTGTCTCGTCTTGGCACCAACCGGATCGCCGCCCAGAGCGATTTTGTAGCTCTTGATGACCTTTCCCTGCCTCAGCAGCTGCAGTGTTCGCTCCTTCTTAAAGACGAGCACCCGAACCGCGCGGAGCGCAGGTTCAGACGCCAGCACCGCGCTCCCGACTGCGCACAGCAAGCCGACAACCGCCGCCGTAAGAAATCGGGTTCGCATGCGCGGGATTATAGCCGAAGGCATTCCCCGAAAATGCTACGCTGGAAAGCGTGAAGCCGCACGCCAGACCCTCGACACACCCTTGGCCCAGTTGTCGCAGCGTTGTCTTTTTCGCCCTGGTTGTCGGCCCCATACTTTTGACGAAAGCCTACGCTGCGAGTTGGACTGTTCGTGCCCAGCCGACGAAGTTGGTAAACGGAGCTCCAGTTTCGTTTCAGGTCAAGCCGCCCGGTCGCCTCGAGTCGCTAACTGGAACCTGGCTGGGCCACCAGGTGACCTTTAGCTTTGATAGGTCCACAAAGACATGGTTTGCTCTCGCAGGCATCGGCCTCGAGACCGCACCCGGAACGTACACCTTGGAACTCGCGGGCGAACGCCTTGCGTCCAAGGCAGCCGATAACAAGGTCACCTTCAGCCGCAAGTTCGCCGTAGCCCGCGGCAAGTATCCCAAGATCAAAGTCCCGCTCACGGTGGAGGGCAAATTTACCGAGCCGACTCCGGAGCAACTCAAAGAGATAGAAGAAGCCAAAGCTGTGAAGCAGGATTACTTGAACCGCGTGACTCCCGAACGCGAATGGTTGGGAAAATTCTCCGCCCCAGCCGATGCGGCCATCTCCGATGTTTTTGGCTCACAGCGCGTCTTCAACAACAAGACATCGAGTCCCCATCAGGGATTGGATTTCCGCGTCCCCACTGGAACTCCCGTAGCGGCCATGAATAGCGGAACAGTGCTGCTAGCGCGTCCGCTCTACTACGAGGGAAACTTCGTCGTGCTGGATCACGGGCAGGGTCTGCTAACCCTCTACCTGCATCTCTCCGTCATCAAAGTGAAAGAAGGCGATCACGTAGACCGCGGTCAGGAAATTGGCTTGAGTGGCGGCACCGGCCGGGCAACCGGACCGCACCTGCATGTAGCGGTTCGTTGGCAGGGAACGTACCTCGATCCCGCTCGTCTCATGCAGTTGCGTCTGCCCTGAACTGCAAGCTCCTAGGGATTTCCGCCAGAGCCTTTCCCTACCCCGCGTGAAGGATTTCGTGGCATCTCGAGCAGCGCGCCCCTCAGCGTGTCTTTCAAATCGAGATTTCGAATGAGCCGGTGCAAGTAGTTGGGATGCACGCCGAGAATTCCTGCAGCTTCCACATAGTTCCCTCGGGTCTGCTCCACCGCATCGATGATCAGCTGTCTCTTGAGCTCTTTCACGCTGGCATGGTATTTCGCCTCTGTGATGTCAGGCGCAGGCACGTGCTCGAGCAAAGATTCCGGTAAGTCCTCCGGTAGCAAAGTTTCCGAAGGGCCCAGCACGAGGGCCCGCTCGATTGCATTCTCCAGTTCGCGCACATTCCCGGGCCAGTCGTAGTTCACCAGGCAAGCCATGGCATCGTGGGATACGGGCTTCGCCCGCACCTTGCAGCGCACGGCATACTTCTGCACGAAGTGCCGCGTGAGCATCGGAATATCCTCTTTGCGCTCGCGCAACGGCGGCATGGTCATCTTGACTACGGCCAGCCTGTAATAGAGATCCTGCCGGAATTCACCGAGGCGCACGGCATCATTCAAATCGCGGTTCGTAGCCGCAACCAACCGGATATCGACCTTAATGGGATGAATTCCGCCCACCCGTTCAAATTCGCGCTCCTGCAGCACACGCAACAGTTTGACCTGAAGTGCGGCCGCGAGTTCTCCGATTTCGTCAAGAAATACCACCCCTCCGTTGGCGACTTCGAGTCTGCCTTTCTTCTGCACTGCCGCGCCGGTAAACGCACCGCGCTCGTGTCCAAACAAGTCGCTTTCCAGAAGCGACTCAGGAATCGCAGCGCAGTTGATGGCCACGAACGGCTTGCTGGCGCGAGGGCTGTTGCGATGCAACGCCCGCGCCGCCAGCTCTTTGCCCGTTCCACTCTCGCCTTCAATGAGCACGGTCGCATCCGACGGAGCAGCGCGCGCTAGCAGGTGGTAAATCCCTTTCATGGCCGGGCTCTCACCGACCAGACTGCGTTCCTGGTTGACCTCGACGGTCAGACGCTGATTCTCCTGCTCCAGCCATTGCAGACGGCGGGCGTTGTCGAGTGCGACCGCCGAGATGCCCGCAATCGCAGCCACCAGTTGCAGATGATCCTCATGAAAACGACTGGCGGGATTACTGCTATCAAGGTAAACGCAGCCAATTACTCGATGAAAGACGGTCAAAGGGACGCATAAGAGCGAGTGCACGTGCGCGGATGCCAGACTCTCCACTTCCCGCAATTCTCCGCTGCGCGACACATCCATCCCGAGGATGGCCACTCCCTGATCCATCACCTGCCGGGCGATGGTACGACTGACTCGCACCAGTTGGGTGTGTCCTGGCTGCCGGGTACGCGCGTACATCGAACTGAATTGTCCCGCCGCTCCATTCGTGAGCAAAATAGCGCCTCGGCCGGCCGGCACTACCTCGAAAATCAGATCGAGCAACTGTGCTTGCAGGTCGTCGAGCTCGCGAATGGCATGGACTACGCGACTGATCTTGAGCAAAGCATTTAGATTGCGTGCGATTTGGGACGTGGGGGGCAACTCGCGGAGAAGACGGTCCGGCTGCAAATAAACAACTTCCTTGGGGTGGATGACCTTGGTCTCGGCCGCGACCTGGTCCTCATCGAACTCCACCCGGCTTGCCGCAATTCCCGTGTCTCCTTCCTCTAACAGAAACAGGAATACTGAGTCCCCGATCGCTATCTCGTCGCCGTGAATCAGCCACTGTTCCTCTACGACTTGACCGTTCACCAGCGTCCCATTGCGACTTTCCAGATCTCGCACCTGAAAACGCTCCTGCTCCTGCCGCAATGAACAATGTTTTCGAGAAACGGAAAGATCGGCAATCGGCAGTGTGTTTGAGGGATCGCGGCCGAGGGTGACCTCGCCTTCAGGAAGTGGGAGGATCGAATCTTTCAACGGTCCAGCGATCGCCAGCAGTCTGGGATTCAAGGGTCCCCCCGGGGCAACGTGCGATGTTCTTACCACAGCCGACGCGAAAATGCATTCCCAACTCTGCCCTGTTCCAATATCCGAACGGTTACGAAGCTATCCGATCGGATAGCGAGTTAGCGTAACTAGTAAGCAGTGACGAGAGGTATCCCTGCGCAGCGAGCATGCCCCTAAGTGGCTGTATCTAAGCAGCTTAGTGGGCTCAGATGGGTGCGGAGGCGAGTTGCGGATAACACGATAGTACTTGGATATCGACGTGCATGGTTTGAAGTTGCGAGAGCTCGGCAAAAAGCGATGGGGGAAGCGCTTTTTGAACGGTCTTGCCGAGAAACGCAATCAGGAGCCCGGGGGACCCCCTCATCGAGCTCCTGATTTTTTCGGCTCTCACCAGTCGCTTCAGCCAACCGCAGCCTCATGGATTGAAGCAGACTCGACTGAGGCAGACTCGAGTAACGCAGACTCGCCCGCGGCCACAACGAAGGCAACTCCGTCGCGGTAGCTGACCGTCCTGCCTGAGATCGCCGGTACGCGTTCGCCCGGGACCAGAATCCCCACCAGATTCAGCGGATCAGCAGCCGAAAGCGTGATGACCTCGCCGCTCAAAGGCATGTTGCGCATGGCACGAACCGACTCGACCGCCACCGGCAAGGCAAACTGCTCACCGAGAAACCCGTCCACGAAGCGGCCGCCGCGAATCTCACCTCGGTCTTCCAGCCGTCGGTAGCCCATCAGCAATTCGCGCCAACTAGGCAGATTTGCTTCCCGCGCTAGCAGGTCGCGAAACACAATTCCGTAGCGACGCAACAGCATCCAGCACGCAGCCTCGACCGCGCGTGGCCTTTCGGCGGCCTCAACTGGATGGAGCAGCGCCCATCGCCCTGCACTGTGCCGCGGACGCGTGCTGCGACCGCTTCCCTGTCCCGCACGCCGTTTAGGATCGATCAGCGATCTCAGATTGTCGAAGCCGTCGGCTGTGACCACGCCCGCCGCAACCAGCTCCCAGAGCGCCGTCTCGATCTCGGCCTTGAGTTTTCCGGTACCCCGAACAATATCCGCGAAAAAGGACGCTCCTCGCTGCTTGAGGAAATCAAACACAATTTGCGCCCCGTGGCTAAGGCCGCGACCATTCTCTTGCTCGCCGTGATGTCGCGGCGTCATCCAGTCCGCCTCCTCGCGCACAAAGAATGTGATGGGCGCAACGCTGGTGGGAATGACACGTCTCTGCCGAACTGGAGCAGAAACAGCGGACGAGTCACCGGAGCTCTTGACCGTGCCGGAGTAGTCCAGTGTCGCCGGATGCGGCGACAGCCTCCCCCATCCCACCGCACCGGTGAGACAAAGTTGATCGAGCCACTTAGGATCGTAGTCCGCCACGCGTCGCGCCAATACCTGCCGCTCCCAAGCATTCGCTGGAATCTCGAAACCCTGCAGTTGCTGGAGCACCTCAAGCGTGCCCCGCTCACCCACAACCAGCGCCCCCGGCGTAACGTGCTGCCATCGCAACAGCCAACGCATGAACTGCGCCGCTGTCACCGGCTCAATCTGCTTGCGCAGTGTTCCAACCGTAAGCCGGTGAATCCGGGCCAGCAGCCTCCGCTCACACCATTCCGTCTCGTGTGGGGCGGACACTCCTATCCGCCCTGAGGCACCAGTAAAGTTCCCGCGCAGTACTGTCCCGCCAGCCTCCATCCGCAGCAGAGCCTTCTCCACATCAGAAGCCGGAAGCCCCAGCATCTCCCCCAACTGAGTCGCTGTGGCGGGACCCGAGTGTGACATCCAGCCCGTCACCAAGGTCAACAAAACATCATCGCGAGAAGAGAGATTCGTTTCGACATCCGCCAACGCCTTTAGGAACTCGGCCCCTGGAAACAGCGCCGCGAAACTTCGCGCCCGCTCCGCCGCCACCCAGTAAAGCCGCCCACCGACGGAAGCCACGCCTGCCCGTCCCTCGATCAGCAACCTGTCGAAATGGCCCCGCCAATCAGCAACGCTCGCGTGGGGATAGCCACCCTCGGCTGTCCAGTCGAGCGAAGCTCGACTCTCTGGCCGTTCACTCGAGCCGCATTCCTCCGGCAGCGCCACCAGCGTATGCAGCACATCATGCAACTCGTCCGCATCCCGCACATCCGGCCACGCCTCTCCCCGCACCTGCGCAATCGCCGCCGGATCCAACTTCCCAACTTCCTCCAGCACCGACTCTGGCAGCATCCGCCGCATCTCCACCGCACGCGCCCGGCGCTCTTCCAGCGGAGCGTCATCAAGATAGGCATACGGATTCGCGTTCAGAATTTCGTGCGAGAACTGCGACGGCACCGGCGTATCGACTGCAAGAACCCGAATCTGCCCCGATGCCATTCCGCGCAGCAGCGACTTCAGCCCCTCCAGGTCCATCGCCTCGGTAAGAACGTCCTTCATCACCTCGCCGACAAGAGGATGGTCGGGAATCTTCCGCTCACCCTCGATATTCTCGAAGCAAGCCGCCGCATCGGGAAAGACCGAGGCGAGTAAATCGTCCGATCTCATGCGCTGAATCTGCGCCGGAACTTTCTTGCCATTCTGAAAGCGCAGCAAGGCCAGCGCGCGATTCGCATCCCAGCGCCAGCGCGTGCCAAAGATGGGTGAATCCAGCGCCGCCTGCTCCAAAATCGGCTGCACTGTGTCTGCCTGTAAGAAATGAAACACATCGCCCAGAGGAAAACTGTGCTGCTCCGCCAGCGCGATATTCAGTCCGTTGTCAGTAGCTGCAGCCTGCAGTTCGAAATTGAACCCGACACAAAAACGCTTGCGCAGCGCCAGTCCCCAGGCCTTATTGATGCGGCCGCCAAACGGAGCGTGGATCACAAGCTGCATCCCCCCGCCTTCATCGAAAAAGCGTTCCGCGATCACCGTGCCCTGCGTTGGAACCGCTCCCAGAACAGCGCGCCCCTGCAGGATGTATTCAATCGCCTGCTCAGCGCCCGAATCATCCAGCCCACACTCTTCTTTGAGCCAGCCTACCGCCGCGGCCACGGCCGGTTGCGTCGCCGAAAATCCTACCGGGGAGGCATGCGGCAGCATCTCGCTAATCTTTTGCCGCAACTCACCCACATGAGCGGAAAGCTCTTTCGTCCTCGCCGGGGCCTCTCCACGCCAGAACGGAACACTGGGCGGCGCTCCGTGCGCATCCTGCACCAGCACTCGTCCTGAGTTCGTTTCCACCCGATGAATCATCCACGACGAGTTTCCCAACAGCATGATGTCGCCGCGATTGCTCTCCACCGCGAAATCTTCGTCGACCGTGCCCACCACCGCTCCGTCCGGTTGGGCGACCACGGTGTAAAGCGAGTTGTCAGGGATTGCGCCGCCACTGGTGATCGCCGCGAGGCGGGCTCCGCGCCGGGCGCGCAGCTTACCATTGACCCGGTCGCGATGCAGGTAGGCGCCGTAGCGCCCGCGTTTCGATGCGATGCCTTCCGAAAGCATTTCGAGGATTGCGTCGAAAGTCTCGCGCTTCAAATTGCGATACGGATACGCTCTCCGCACTAGAGCAAACATTTCATCTTCGCGCCATTCTTCCGCCGAACAGGCCGCTACAATCTGCTGCGCCAGCACATCGAGCGGAGAGTCGGGAATCATCAGCCGGTCGAGATCTCCCTGACGAATGGCCCGCACCAGCGCCGCGCTTTCCAGTAAATCGTCCCGCGTGGTCGCGAAGAAACGTCCCCTGGGAACCGCTCCCCGCCAGTGCCCCGATCTCCCCACGCGCTGCAGCGCCACGGCAATTGCACGCGGCGAATTAATCTGCACCGCAAGGTCAACTGTTCCAACATCAATTCCAAGTTCGAGAGAAGCCGTCGCGACCAGCACCCGCACTTGACCTTCCTTCAGCTTCTTCTCCGCCGCCAATCGCAGTTTGCGGGACAAGCTTCCGTGATGCGCGGCTACGTTCTCCTCGCCCATGCGTTCGCCCAGGTGGTGCGCAATGCGCTCCGCCAGTCGCCGCGTGTTCACAAACACCAGCGTCGAGCGATGCTGCTCCACTAGCGCCACCAGCCGGTCGTAGATCGCATCCCACATCTCGTTCGAGGCCACGGGCCCCAGCGGCATGGGCGGCACCTCTACGGCGAGATCGAGCGTGCGCTTGTGTCCGATATTGACGATGACAGGATCAGGCCGGGTCTTCTTTTCGTCAGAGCAGCCCGTCAGGAAATGCGCGACTTCCTCAATCGGCTTCTGAGTAGCCGACAACCCGATGCGCACGGGAGCCTTGTGACTCAACGCATCCAATCGCTCCAGCGACAACGTCAGATGGGCACCACGCTTGTCGTCGGCAACGGCATGAATTTCGTCGACGATCACGGTCTCAACATCGCGCAGGATCGCCCGGCTCTTATCGGCAGTCAGCAGAATATAGAGCGATTCGGGAGTCGTAACCAGAATGTGCGGAGGCCGTTTCAGCATGGCCCGCCGCTCGTGCGCGAGCGTGTCGCCGGTGCGGACAGCGGTGCGAATCTCCGGCATCAGCAGCCCGCGCTCGCCCGCCAGGGCCAGGATCTCTCCCAGCGGCACTTCAAGATTCTTCTGGATGTCGTTGCCCAGCGCCTTCAGAGGCGAGACGTAGAGCACCTCTGTCCGATCCGCCAAATCTCCGGCCAGCGCCTTGCGCACCAGTCGGTCAATACAAGCCAGAAACGCCGCCAGAGTCTTGCCCGACCCCGTTGGCGCGGAAATCAGCGTCGTCCGCCCGGTAAGGATGTGTGGCCACCCCTGCTCCTGAGGTTCGGTCGGCGTGCCGAAACGCTGGACAAACCACTCCGCCACTAGAGGGTGGGCCCAGGCAAGAGAAGCAGGACACGACAGCATCGTCGTATTCTAATCCCGAAATGCGGGCTTCGCAAATTGTTCGCTTTCCGGCACGATCACGCACAGGGAGTGAACTCTTTCCAATCTTATGTACAATCGCCACGATGCCCAAGCAAATCTCTGCTCAAGCCCGCGCCCGCAAAATTAAGCTCCTCCTGTTCGACGTGGACGGCGTGCTCACCGACGGCAAGCTATTCATCTTCCCGGCGCCTGCAGGATCGCGCCAGAGTGTGCTCGAACAATCCGCCAAGCACGGCGGCGAAGGCGGGTTCGGCCTGCACAGCCAGAACCTGATCGAGGCCAAGGGCTTCCATGCCCACGACGGCACCTCGATCTCGCTGGCGCGCATGGCTGGAATCAAGACCGGCCTGATCACGAAGCGAATCTCCGAGACGGTTGCCCTACGCGCCCGCGATCTCAAGCTCGAGCACGTGCATCAAGGCGTGCAGGACAAGGCAACATGTTTCCTGGAGGTCGTGAAGCAGGAGGGTTTGAAGTGTGAAGAAGCCGCATTCGTCGGCGATGACGTCATTGATCTCCCCGCCATGCGCGTCGGAGGCTTAGCCATCGCCGTGAAAAACGCCCGCGCCGAAGTGAAAAAGGAAGCGCACTACATCACGCCCCATGCAGGAGGCGAAGGCGCGCTACGCGATGCCGTGGAGTTCATCTTGAAAGCGCAGGGTAGATGGAAGCGCATCGTCGAGGAATACATCAGCCAGCGCACTTCCTCGGTGCAATGAGAGCAGTCGTAGCCAGGTTTCATTCCGGATCGCAGAGTTGACCTGAGCCCAAGGCCAAGAGCCAACAGCCGAAAACAAAAAACCCACCGGATGCTTGCTTGGGGCGTGCTCGGGTCAGCATCCGATGGGCTACCGTTTCTCCTTACTCACCCTGTTGTTTTCAGGAGTATTTGCATTGATTAAACCCTAGAAGGCGGAGAAGTTCCGTCTAGTTTTGTAAAACTTTGTAATTGTTGTGAGCTTGACAATGAATCGCCGCAGACCGCCGCAGGCCGGCAGCAGATCCAGCAGGCATCGATGTTATTCCTTCGGTAAAGGCCGACCACTACGTCCGAACTCGTAAAAAAGGCTACTCCGGAAGTGCCTGCGTTCTTGAGGCCATCAGTTCCGTGAAGCGTGGATCCTTGCGCAGTTCGGAGAACTCGGCATCCTTGTACACGTCCTTGAAGTCCTTGTAGCCTTCTTCGATCGCTTTTCTCAAGTACTCCAGCGACCGATCCGAGGAGCCCATCTTTGCGTACAGCTTAGCCACGGTGTAGTCATAACGGGCACGGTCCTCGGGCCTGGGCAACTGGGCCTGCACGCCTCCCCTTGAGGTGCGCTCGAAGACCTCGGGATCCAGCTGCAACGCGTGCTGGTACGCGATCACCGCCGGTTCAAACTCTTTCTTGGAGAAGTGTGCCGCACCCAGGTTGCTGAAGAACGACGCCGAAGCCTCGTCCAGGGCGATGGCCTTGCGATACTGCTTGATCGCAGCGCCATATTTTTTCTCCTCGTACAATACGACGCCGAGGTTATTGTAGGCATCGGCGAACTTGCGGTCCGCCTTGATCGAGCGCTCGAACGACTTTCGCGCTTCCTTGTAGCGCTGCATCATTAACTCGCTGATGCCGATCTTGTTCAGCACGCGAGCAGCATTCGGCTCCTTGGCGAGCGCCGCACGGTAGTAGTCCAGCGCGTCCAGATAAAGCTTCGAGCTGCGCAACTGGTCGGCGCGCTGCTCCAGGTCAGTTGCCGTGGCGTCTGGCGCCGGCGGGTCGATGGTCCGGATCAGTGGCGGCATGATCTGTACTTGCTCGGAGTGAGGAATCTGCCCCGACGAGCCACCGGACAAAGTGAGGAGAAATATCCCAAGAACAGCAAAGAAAACCAGGAAGGATCTCGGGCAGGACAACATGGCCACCCCCGAACGAACCAGCGTTTGCAGCGGAGCTATTCTGCCACACTTTCGGACGGGCGGCGCAGTTTTTGCGTTAAGTTGTTCTTACGAAAGGTCCAAAACGCAACCGAACCAACGCTCCATCGCTGTGGCGGACTCACTGCGGCGGGCTTCCCCCGCTGTCTGCAGGTTTAGACACCGGAGCCGACGATTTGTCATCCTTGAAAATGCCTGCAATCTTGCCGAAGAAGCCCTTCTTTTTCTTGGGATCCTCGACCGGCTTCCCGTCGGGCCCTACGGCCTCGACTGGCGGAGGTAGCGCCTTTTCCCGCTCCCCTCCAAACATCCGCGAGAAGAAGCCAGCCACACCGCCCTGCTGATCGCAGGTCTCACGCGGCTCAGTTCCTGCGACAAAGGCAGACACGTAGTCATCCGGGCAGGTCGGAGTCGCCAGCCGGTTCGTGGCCTTGTCCAGCTGCACGTCCACTACGCCAGTCGGTTGCCCGAAGGCCTTCATATCCGAGTATTGAGGCAGCGCCGAAGCCTTCTTCATGAATTCGGTCCAGACCGGAGCCGCCGTCTGCGCTCCGCTCAGCCGCAGGTCGCTATAGTCGTCGAATCCCACCCAGACGATGCAAAGCAAATTCGAGGTGTATCCCGCAAACCACCCGTCATGCGAAGTGCCAGTCTTCCCCGCCGCCGGCGGAGTGAACCCGCGCACCCGCACCGCCGAATATCCCAACCCATTGTTGATGACGCCCTCCATCATGTTCGTCATGACGTAGGCAATCCGCGGGTCGAGTACCTGGCGCTGGTCAGTATTGAAGTTCGCGATCACGTCCCCTTTGGCATTGCGAACCGAATTCACCAAAATTGGCGACAGCCGGATCCCATTGTTCGCAAAGGAAGTGTAGGCCCCCGCCATGTCCAGCGGCGTGGCATCGTAGGAACCGAGGGCCATTGCCGGCGTCGCCTTTACGGAAACAATGCCCGCGTTCTTCGCCAGGTCAGCAACCTTGTCGTAGCCGACTTCCTCCGCCACCTTCACCGTCGCGTTATTCAGCGACATAGCCAGCGCGTACCGCAGGGTCACATCGCCGTGATACTCCTCTTTGTAGTTGCGCGGCTCATAGATCTGGTCGCCATAGGTAAAGGTCGAAGGCGCGTCGGTCACGGTGGAGGCGGGAGTAATGACCGTCTGTGAGCCGTCCAGAGCCGTGTTCAGCGCAGCGGCATAAACAAAGGGCTTAAAGATCGAGCCCGTGGGCCGTCTCGCCACCACATGATTCAACTGACTCCAGCCGTAATCGCGTCCACCAACCAAGGCCAGAACTGCACCCGTATGTGGATCCAGTACCACGAGAGCGACCTGCGCCTGCGGTCCCGGCGCAACCTTGGTCTCAAACTTCTTGCCCACCTTCACTTTCTTGGTGCGCAGCTTCTTCACCTGCTCATCGACCAGCTTGATGCCCGACTCGACTGCCTGCGCCGCTGCCTTCTGCAAGTCAGGATCAAGCGTCGTGTAAATGCGGTACGACTGATCGTTCAGATCGCGTTCGTTGAACTTGTTGATCAGTGTGTCGCGCACCATGTCGACAAAATAGGGGGCGTCGCTCGCTTCCACGTTGGGCGGCGCCAGCTTCAAAGGCACAGCCTTGGCTTTCTCCGCAACCTCTCTGGTAATGGCGTGAGTGTCCACCATCGAGTCCAGCACAAGATTCCGCCGCTCCAGGGCGCGCTCGGGATGTCTATAGGGAGAGAGGTAACTCGGGCGCTGAATCAATCCCGCCAGCAGTGCCGCTTCCGGCAATGTGATGTCTTTAAGATCTTTGTTGAAATAGGCGCGTGAAGCCTCCGCGAACCCGCTGATTGCAAATGATCCGCGCTGCCCCAGGTCCACCCAGTTTCCGTAGAACTCGAAAATCTGCTGCTTGCTGAACTTCTGTTCGAGTTCCTCGGCGATCAGCATCTCGGTGAGTTTTCGCCTGACCGTCTTCTCCGGGGTGAGGAAGAATCCCCGCGACAGTTGCATGGTAATGGTCGACCCACCCTGTTCATGCCGCCCGCGGGTTAAGTCGATCCAGGTGGCTTGCGCCATGCGCAGGAAATTGACCCCGCTGTGCTCAAAGAACCGCCGATCTTCAATCGCCAGCACCGCCTGCACCATGATCGGTGGAATGTCGTTGTACTTCACCAGTTGCCGTTTGGAGCGCTGCTCGGCATCGAAGAGCGAGGCCACCAGTTGCGGCTCCAGTTCGTACGCCGAAAGCTCGTTGCCTTTGCTGGTGATGCTCTCCACCTGGCCATCCTGGATCTTGATGCGGGCAGGTTCCGGGCTGTGATACGACTCCGGGCCGGGAGTGATCTCGATTCCATCCTTCACCAGCCGGAAACTCCCCAACTGAGACTCGCCGTCCTTGTCCGTATAGCCAGCGTGTCGAAGACCTGCCGCAATCTCCTTGGTTCCAATCTTTTCCCCGTCCCGCACCATCTGCGGAATGGCATAAATCTTGGCCGAATTGCTGAATACGGGAGAGCGGAAGCGCCGCGCAATGATCCGGTCGTACTTGATATAGAAGTAAGAGAAGAAGACGGTAAATGAGACCGCCAGTATCAGGAACGCCACCAGGGCGGCGCGCAGGACGGGGTCACGAGGCAGTCCGCGTCTCCGCTGACCCGCCTGCCCCCCGTCGCCCTTCGGAATCTTGATTTTGATGGCCACTATGTCGCGGGCGGACTGCCCCCCTCAAGCTCAGACGATGGGACGCGCAAAAAGGTTTGTCGTGCCCGCTCTTCGACGGGTTACCTTCTCAAATTACACCCCGGAAATCAGCCGCCGGAGAGTTACTACTATTGTACCGCCATGCCTTCCCCACGAATACAAAAGGAGACCCGCACCGCACGGGTCTCCACTATTGTTACCAGATTTTGAAAGCCAGAATCCACACGGCGGTGCAGCCTCAGTGTGGGTCTGTTACCGTCCACGGCCGGTCCCCCACTCCGTTCACCCCGGTCGGGAGCTCCGTCAGGTCACCTGTAGTAGCGTCCACAGTCCACACGCCGATGTGTCCATGGGAGTGGACGAAGATGTACTTGCCACTCTGATCGAAGTACCCTCCGTATTGCAGCGACAAGTTGGTGAAGGGAGAGGTAGCCAAAGGCGTTAATGCTCCCGTCGTCGGATCCAGCTGAAAACCGTCCGCCGGACCGTCGAAGTTGGTAACGTTTGAGACGTTGAAGTCATAAACAAGCTTTCCGTTGGGATGAATCAGGACTCCGGTTGGACCATTGGGTGTCGGAACCGGGGAAGTCGCTGTCTCGGTGAGTACCCCGCTGGCCGGGTCGATATTAAAAACATGCAGAGCGGCGTCGAGCAAATGGCTTGGATGGTTTCCCGTCTCGCCCTTGGTTCCTATCATGAACTTTCCGCTCGGGTCGCCCTGAACCTGCCACATGTTCATATTGGAGGGCAGGAGCGTTCCTCCCGATAGCACCCCTGCGTTGATGGTGAACACCGCCATTGCCACGCCCTCGCCATCGACGTTGCCCTCCGTAACATAGAGGAAGTGGCCCAAACCGTCTGTTGCAAGGTTCCATGGCTGCAACAATCCAGCTGTCGTAAATGGGGAGCCCGCCACGGGAGTCAACACGCCGGCGGAGTCGATCGTAAAGACCAGAATCTCGTTGTCCATGGCATCTGCTACGAAGAGAAGCGTGCCGTCTGGACTTGCGATGATCGAACTCTTCAGGGGCTCCACTCCCGTCGCCATGCCCGCTGCCCAAGGTGCTGAAAATGGGCTGCCGCCGACTGCAGTCAACCCGCCCGTGCTGCTGATCGACCATGCGAAGAGTTCGGAAGTAGCCACAGATGGCACGTACACGAATTTCTTGCCCGCAACGGTTGCTCCGGAAGCCGTGTAGTTCAATGGGAATGTGGGACTTACGAAATTGGGAATGGCAGTCAAGGTTTGGGACGAATCCAATTGCAGTCCCCCCACGAGACCGGTACCCACATAGTAAACATACGCCGCGTTCCCGCTGGTATTGCCTCCGCCGCCACCCAAGCCCCCGCCCGAAGGCGTGCAGGTGGAGTTTCCAAACGTGGCGCCGCAGGTGTAGTGACCGCAGCCGGACAGCCCCATGGTTACCAGAGTGATAGTTAAAGTGAGTAGCGTCCGAACTTTCATGGTCATGAACCGCCTCCAACTGAGCTTCCGTTGCGATGTTCGTAGACTTTGGATTCTGGATTTTGCGCTGGCTTGCTGTTCCGGAGCCTCAAGGACCCGTCCATTCAGTCCGGACTCAGCTTTTAGCGTTAAAAAATGAAAATCCTGCGGCGATCGTATGTGGTTGGTCACATCTTGGCAACGTTACGAATGTCACGATTGCTTTCCCGAAAGGAGAACGTAGGTCTCTACCTGGCGACAGAAGATCTTCCGCGATCAAGCACTCAGTTTGAATTGTCGAGCGGAAAAGAAAACTTCTTTAGGTCGCGAGAACTCGCTAGAACCCTTTGTTCTCGCTGGATGGGGTGAAATGAAGATTGAAAGAGTATCCCGGGAGAGTAACAGGCACGCTGTAGTCTGCGGCCACGTACACCGCCGAGAGCCCCGGCGTATTAATCCGTTGCACGGTCACCTGATTCCCTGTAAGGGAAATCTGATGGTCCCGGGCCTTGCTGAGAACCATGGTTCGGATGTCTTCGTCGCTCTTGTTCGGGCTGGCGCCCCCCGTCATCGCAACTTGCCGCAGATCATCCTGAAAGGAGTAGTTCGTCAACTCGGGGGGAATAACCTGATAACCGGCGTAGATCACGCCTATGATTGCCAGAAAGCCGATGATCGCTTTAATTGTTCCCATTGCCGCAATTCGCCCTGCCGGGAACATGCCACTGATCAGCGATTCCGGCCGAGCAACTCCTGAAAATATTCCACTACCGCCGTGATCCTAACATCGCGCATTTCCCGGGTCGAGCGTAGAACGACCTCGACAGTATCTTCGGTAACCTTCTTCCCCACGGTGATTCGAAAGGGGATACCGACCAAATCCGCATCCTTGAACTTCACTCCAGGCCGTTCGTCCCGGTCGTCGAGGATTACGTCGAATCCAGCAGCTTCCAGCCGCTTCGTGATGTCCTCGGCTGCCGATTTGACGGCTTCATCTTTCACGTTGGTCGCGGAAACCACAACCTCAAACGGCGCAATCGTCGGCGGCAGCCAGAATCCATTCTCGTCGTTGCTTTGTTCCACGGCCGCCGTAAGGATGCGCTCGATCCCGATCCCGTAACTACCCATGATCGGCGTAACTTCCTTGCCATTCTTGTCGAGTACCCGCGCCCCCATTTTCTGCGTATAGCGATCGCCGAGTTTGAAATGTGGCCAATCTCCACCGCTGTGTCGACGCGCAGAGCCTTTCCGCAATTCGCACAAGCCTCCCCCGCCGTCACGCTCCGCAGATCGGCGTAAGCCGTCGGCTGGAAGTTCCCACCCGGCGTGAGATTCTTCAGGTGATAGTCCTCTTGATTCGCGCCTCCAATCAGATTCGTACGGCCTTCAAGCGCTTTGTCCACCAGCAGCACGGGACTATCCCCATCCTTCTTCAGGTCCTTCGCCCACTCAATCCCGATCGGCCCCAGATATCCAGCAGGAGACTTGAACAGCGCTTTGATCTCGCCCTCATCCATCGCCCGCGAGGAAACGGCCACAGTGGCATTAAGCTTGGCTTCATTAAGCTGGTGATCGCCGCGCATGAGCACAACAATAGCGCGCGACTTCGTCTTGCCGGCCGCGTCTTTCTCATCAGCCATCAAGGCCAGTGTCTTGATCTTGTTCTTCGGCGACACGCCGAGATACTTCGCCACATCTTCAATCGTCTTCTGCCCCGGCGTATGCACCAGCAGCGGCTTGCCATCGCCTTCAGAAGCGAGATCCTGCACCGCTTCCAGCTTCGACGTCGCCTTCTCCAAGTTCGCCGCGTAGTTACATCCATCGCAGCTCACAATCTGATCCTCGCCCGCAGGAGTGCGCACCATGAACTCGTGCGACTCCTTGCCGCCCATCGCCCCCGAATCCGCCTCGACCACCATGTACTTCAGCCCACAGCGGTCGAAGATGCGGCAATACGTCTCGTAGTGCTTCTGGTAAGAAACATCGAGTCCCGCCGCGTCGATGTCGAACGAGTACGCGTCCTTCATCATGAACTGCCGCACCCGCAGCAATCCGGACTTTGGCCGAGGCTCGTCGCGAAACTTCGAGGCAATCTGATACCAGATCTGCGGCAACTGCTTGTAGCTGCGCAGTTCCTTGCGCGCGATCTCAGTCATGACCTCTTCTTCCGTCATGCCCAGGCACATGTCGGCGCCCTTGCGATCTTTCAGCCGAAACAGATTGTCGCCCATCAGCGCCCAGCGCCCGCTGGCCTCCCAAATCTCGCGCGGATGGAGCGCGGGCAGAAAGAATTCCTGTCCGATCCGGTCCATCTCCTCGCGCACGATGGCGACGATCTTGTTGAACGACCGGTTTCCGAGAAAAAGATACGAGTAAATACCCGCCGCCAGTTGCCGAATGTAACCTGCCCGCACCAGAAACTTGTGGCTGGCGACTTCGGCATCCGCCGGCGCCTCGCGCAGTGTAGGAATAAAGAGTTCCGACCAACGATGCATAGGGTTTTCTTGAAGTGCTGAGTACCGAGTACCGACTCGCGAGTGCCGAGCAAAGGGGACTCGCGATCCTCAGGGGAATGGTTATTGTAGCAGCGAGTTTCTTTGACTGGCTCTAAGCCCCCCGCTAGAATGATCCCACGCGCTATGGCAAAGACTCGCTATCACTACAACATCATGCTCCGGCCCGAACCAGAGGGCGGCTATACGGCACTCGTACCCGCCCTGCCTGGGTGCGTCACTCACGGTCGCACCCTCGATGAGGCAAGGGCGATGGCCAAAGATGCCATCTCCGGATACATTGCGAGCCTCCGCAAACACAACGACCCGATTCCAACCGACGATGAGACTCTGCTCGCTTCTTTGGATTTGGAGTATTCACGTTAAAGAATCAGCCTCCGCGGTTCTATAAACCAAGCCCGGGAGGCAACGATGCCAAAACTGCCCGCCATCAAACCACGTCAAGTCATCCGGTTCTTGGAGAAGAGCGGCTTCACTCTGGATCACACTTCCGGCAGCCACTTCATTTTCTACCACCCTACCTCCCGCCGTCGTGCGGTGGTTCCCAGTCACGGTCGTGACCTACCGAAAGGAACTCTCATCTCCTTGTTGAGAGAGGCCGGATTCACCCGAGAGGACATGATCGACTTCTTAGCGGGAAAATAGCTGCCGTCGCCGGACGCAACCCGCGGTTGGCAGGCCGTACGTCGCGACTCGGTACTCAGTACTTAAATCAACTGCTTCAAAATCTCTTTCCCCAGCTTCTGCGCCTCGCCAAAAAACTTCTGATACTCGACGAACAACCGGTTGAGCTCCAGCGACCGGTCGGCGGAGAGTCGCTTGCGCAGAATCATGTCCCGTACATGAACCGGGTTCGGCAAGGTCGCGTCTTCCGTCAATTCTTCCAGCGCGGTATTGGGATCGTAGTGATACATGGAGGTATTGTAGCGCCGCCGTCTCTGCGGCTGTCGGGAGGGCGTCTCGTCCTCCAGTGCGCGGGCGGGGACGCCCGCGCGACAACCGGCGGGACGCCGGCGCTAGACCAGTTCAGTACTCCACAAATCGTGCAGATGCACAATCCCTTGCAGCTTGCCGACGCGATCCACCACCATCAGGGATGTGATTTTCTTCTCTTCCATGACGGCTAACGCCGTTGCCGCGAATTCGCCGGCAGCGATCGTCCTTGGGTCACGAGTCATTGCCTCGCCTGCCGTCAGGTCGAGAACATCTTTCCCGCGCTTCTCCAGCAACCGCCGCAAGTCTCCATCACTGATGATGCCAACCAGCCTCTCGCCCTCCACCACTGCCGTCACGCCCAGCTTCTTACGCGACATTTCATAGATAACGTCCGGCATCTTCGTTTGCGGCGTCACCCGCGGCAGCGCGTCCCCGGAATGCATCAACGATTCCACGCGAGCCAATCTCTTCCCTAGCTTCCCTCCCGGATGCAGATTGGCAAAGTCTTCCTCTTTGAACCCGCGCTTCTCACTCAGAGTGACCGCGAGCGCGTCCCCCAGCGCCAGCATCGTCGTGGTTGAAGCCGTAGGAGCCAACCCGAGCGAGCAAGCCTCCTGCGCGACTGAACAATCCAGCGCCACGTCAGCCGCCGCTGCCAAAGTTGAAATTGCACGTGTGGGAGCGGGCGATTCGCCCGCTCTAGGCGGCGGGACCGCCTGCCTTTGAGAAGATTCGAAAACCTCATCCCCCGTCATCGCAATCAGCGGTACGCGCAGCCGCTTGATCGTAGCCAGCAACTGCAAAATCTCTTCGGTTTCTCCGCTCGCCGAAAGCGCCAGAACAACATCACCGCGGACCACCATTCCCAAATCGCCATGCATTGCCTCGACCGGATGCAAATAAAGCGCCGGACTTCCAGTCGAACTCAAGGTCGCCGCAATCTTGCGCGCAATCAACCCGCTCTTCCCCATGCCGGTCACCACTACGCGGCCCGCACAGGAAAACATTAGATCCACTGCCCGCTGAAACGCCGCTGCCATGGGACCAGCAATGCGATCCGCCAGCGCCCGCAGCGCTTCAGCCTCGATGCGCACCACGTTTTCACCAATTCGTTTCACGCGATCATTACCGGAAGAGTGGATGTTAGCACGCAGCGGAATCGGCGCTCGTAGCCACAGCCTGCTTAAAAGTGATCCTCGATCCCTCGCGTCGCCACTGGCTTCTGACTAAGCACGGCGAGCCCCTTAGCCTGAATCACCCGGTCCCACGGGCCCGCCTGCCAATTGTCCCGCGCCCGTTCGGGATGCTGCCAGGGCGGAAGCGACAGCATCAGCCTTTTTCCCATCGAATGGACGTAAGGTTCATACATCGAACGCAGCCGAGCAAGCTTCTGCCGCGCCTGGTCATCGGCCCTCAACTTCAAACCCGCGGCCAATAACGTCTCCCGCAACCGGTTGAAATCCTCCTCAACTAACCGTTCCGGCGCCTGCGAATCGTACCGTGCATTCACCACCTGCGCCAGATCCACCGCCGCGTGGCGCGCCATGGCGAACGTAAGCTTGGCCTGGCCGGGATGAACTCCCTCCACTCCCGTAAGTATCAGCGACGTTACATCGAGCATCGTCGTCAGCGCACTCAGCCAGGACTGGTTGCTGTGCTGGGACCGAAAAAAACTGAGCACCGGATAGGATATGTGACTCTCCAACAATTCCGCCGACCACCGCTCCCAGTCGCGTAGCACCTCGTCGAGTACCAACTGATCCACCGCGGCATCCTCCGACCTTCCGGATAGCCTCACTAGAAGCTCTGTGGCCGTCGGCGGCGATCCCGCGCGCGCGTCGAGCATCGAAATCTGAATCTCGCGTCTGGAAAACGAAGAGTAAACGACCGGAAGATAACCAATCACGACGCCCAGAAACGCGAAGCCCATGCCTGCTTCAATGACCGCAAGCGCGCGAGCCGCAGCCGACGTGGGCAGAATATCGCCGTAACCGAGAGTGAAGAACGTTTGTCCGCTCTGATAGAGGATTCTCGCAAATGTGATTGGCTCGTTGCCCAGTTGCTCGTGTCCCCCCAAGCCGTACTGCAGCAAAGCGAAGCCCAAGATCAATCCCGCCGCCCAAAAGCCGAGCAGCAAGAATAGCGACAACGGTCCGAAATACCCCAGGAAGTTCTGCTGCCGCGAAGGTGTACGGATGCGGCCAGCAATTGCCTTCCACGGAATCCAGGTGCGCCGGTAGAACCATGCCGTCAACTTGAACTGTCGCGTCACGCGCCGCGGCAGCACGACGGTCTCGAACGCATCCAGCAGGACGACGCAGACAATGACGAGCCCGAAGACACCCGCGAGAATGTTGCCGTGGAAATTCATGCGGAAGATGCAATCTGGATGCGGAAGGAAGGTTAACAGATTCGGGCAGAAGGGGCTTCGGGCTTCAGCACCCCAGCTTCGGCGAACTCTTTTAGCCCCGCGAAACCTTTACACGGCACAGCCAAGGGTTTTGCTCGGAAGCCCGACCGCCGAAGCCCGAAGGCCCGCTACTGCGGCTTGGAAGGCGCTGCCTGTGCTGGCGGAGCCTGCGCCTGTCCCGGAACAGGTGTGATCGCCGGTTTCTTCGCCACCGGCTTCTTTCTGGCGGGCTTCGTCGGCTGCGTATCATCCACCACAATTTTCTTCGCGGGTGTGGCTGGAATCTGCGCCTGCGCCGCCTTCAGATCATTGCGTAAACGATTAATCTCAGCTTCCTTCGCCGTCGCCACATTCTCGATTCGTTCGGCAACCCCCCTCCGAACTGCCTCGAAAGCGCTTAGATCGTTCGAGAGCGCTTGAAAATCATCCTTGGAGCCCAACGCTTCCGCCGCCTCAACCACATTACCCAGCACGTCGTACAACGCGTCAAGATTGCGGTACACCCTGAAGGTGGCCGGCAAATCTTCTGGGGCCGAGCGCAGTTGGGTGATAATCTCCGGCAGCGCTCCCTGCAAATTTCGCTGAATCGACTCCACCCTCGCGAGCCACTGCTTCTTGTTCGAGCCATCCGTCTTCCAGCGCTCGATACGCAATT
>Ga0099828_10000501_pt1 | contig 24019 bp, 27 predicted proteins | sample CZO8metaG_2_FD_79338 | JGI IMG/M metagenome (GOLD analysis project Ga0099828, IMG submission 79338) | Vadose zone soil microbial communities from the Eel River Critical Zone Observatory, Northern California, USA - CZOApr15con2H1.8 metaG | ecosystem: Environmental > Terrestrial > Soil > Vadose... | reverse complement strand
TCACACCTACCCCGACCAGAGCCTCTATCCCGCCGACTCGGCGCCCACCCTCGTCCGGCGAATCAACAACGCGCTTCAGCGCGCCGACCAGATCCACTGGGCCGAGGGCGACCGCGACCGGTACTGGCTGGCACCGATCGTCGCCGACGCGGAGGCCGGCTTCGGAGGCCCCCTGAACGCCTACGAGCTCATGCGTTCGCTGATCGAGGCCGGGGCGGCGGGCGTGCACTTCGAGGACCAGCTGTCCTCGGAGAAGAAGTGCGGGCACATGGGCGGCAAGGTCCTCGTGCCGACCGCCCAGCACATCCGCACCCTGAAGGCGGCTCGCCTCGCCGCCGACGTCGCCGGCGTGCCGACCGTGCTGGTGGCCCGCACCGACGCCCTCGGTGCCACCCTGATCACGAGCGACATCGACCCGACCGACGCCCCGTTCCTGACCGGCACCCGGACGCCCGAGGGGTTCTTCGGGGTGCGGGCCGGCATCGAGGCCCCGATCGCCAGGGCGATCGCCTACGCCCCCTACGCCGACGTCCTCTGGTGCGAGACCTCGACGCCGGACCTCGACGAGGCCCGCCGCTTCGCCGAGGCGGTGCTCGACGTGCACCCGGGCAAGCTACTCGCCTACAACTGCTCGCCGTCGTTCAACTGGCGGCGCCACCTCGACGAGTCGACCATCGCCCGGTTCCAGAAAGAGCTGGGGGCCATGGGCTACCGGTTCCAGTTCATCACCCTGGCAGGCTTCCACGCCCTCAACGTGTCGATGTTCGAACTGGCCCGGGGCTACGCAGCGGACGACATGACCGCCTACCTCAACGTCCAGGACCGGGAGTTCGCCCTGGAGCCCGAGGGCTACACGGCCACCCGCCACCAGCGTGAGGTGGGGGCGGGCTACTTCGACGAGATCGCCAAGGTCGTGTCCGGGGGCGCAGCCTCGACCCTGGCGCTGCTCGGCTCGACCGAGGAGGAACAATTCGAGGGCCAGCCGGCGGCGGCCGCCCGGTAGCGCCGTCGCGCAACCTTGCTCCAAAACGACCGGAAATGGGCGCTTTTGGAGCAAGGTTGGTGTCTAGCCCTGCTTCTCCTTGTAGGCCTTCAGGCCCTCGAGGAGGGTGTTCCAGCCCAGCAGCGCGCACTTGATCCGCACGGGGTACTTCTGGACCCCCTGCAGCGCGGCCAGGTCGCCAAGGCGCTCGTCGTCGGCGAGGGACTCGCCTTGCATGAGGCGCTTGAACAGGTGCGCCAGCTCTTCGGCGTTGTCGACGCTCACGCCCTTGACCCGCTCGGTCATCATCGAGGTCGAGGCCTGCGAGATGGAGCAGCCCTTGCCCTCGAAGGCGACGCCGACGAGCTTGCCGTCCTCGACGTGGCCGTAGAGGTGGACCTCGTCGCCGCAGAGTGGGTTGTCCCGGTGCAGGTCGAAGTCGGACGGCTCGATCTTCCCCCGGTTGCGGGGGGACCGGTAGTGGTCGAGGATCACTTCCTTGTAGAGCTCGTCCAGGCCGCTCATGCGCCCGCCCCGAGCAGCCGCGTCACGTCACCCAGTGCCTCAACCAACCGATCTACCTCCTCTTCGACGTTGTACAGATAGAACGAGGCCCTGGCCGAGGCCGCAATGCCCAGCTTACGCATCAGCGGCTTCGAACAGTGGTGGCCGGCCCGGATGGCGACCCCCCGGCCGTCGACGATCGTCCCCACGTCATGCGCATGGATGTCGCCGAGGTTGAAGGAGACGACCCCCCCCTTTGCCTCCGGGTCGGTGGGGCCGTAGATGGTGATGCCGGGCACCTCCGCCAGTCGCTCGAGGGCGTAGCGCGTGAGCTCGATCTCGTGCTCACGGATCGCCTTCATCCCGATGGCATTGAGGTAGTCGATGGCGGCCCCCAGGGCGATGGCCTCGGCAAACGGCGGCGTGCCGGCCTCGAACTTGTAGGGGATCTCGTTCCAGGTCGAGTGGTCGATCCAGACGTCGCTGATCATGTCGCCGCCGCCGTGGAAGGGCTCCATCTCTTCGAGGAGCGCCTCCCGGCCCCACACGAAACCGATACCGGTGGGAGCGCACATCTTGTGGCCGGTGCCGACGTAGAAGTCGCAGCCCAGGGCACTCACGTCCACGGGGAGGTGGGGGGCCGCCTGGGCACCGTCGCACACGACGATGGCCCCGACCTCGTGGGCCTTCTCGGCGATGTCGGCCACGGGGTTGATCGTGCCGAGCACGTTGGAGACGTGGCCGACCGAGACGATCCGGGTCTTGTTGGAGAGCATCTTCTGGAAGGCGTCGAGATCGAGTGTCGCCCCGTCCTCGACGGGGATGGCCCGGAGCGTGGCGCCGGTGTCCCGGCACGCCAGTTGCCACGACACGATGTTGGAGTGGTGCTCCATCTCGGTGGTGACGATCTCGTCGCCCTCCCGGAGGCGGTGCCGCGCCCATGCGTAGGCGAGGAGGTTGAGGCCCTCGGTGGCCGACTTCGTGAAGATGACGCCGCGGGGGGCGGGGGCACCGATGAAGTCAGCGAGCTTGGCCCGTGCCCCCTCGTAGAGGACGGTGGACCGCTCCCCGAGGGTGTGCACCGAGCGGTGGACGTTGGCGTTGTCCTCCTCGAAGAACCGTTTCAGCTCGTCGATGACCTGCCGCGGCTTCTGGGAGGTTGCTGCGTTGTCCAGGTAGGAGAGCGGCTTGCCGTTGACCTCCTGGTCGAGAATGGGAAAGTCTTTGCGGACCTCTCGGGCATCCATGGCCGTATCGTACTCCTGACGTTCCTCTATGACGCTCCGCCTTGGGGTGGACTCGGTAGAACTATTTCAACTATAACAACGTTGCAAACAGGCGGTTATTCCAGGGTTCAGGAGAAGCAGTAGGAGTCGGACGAGGCGTCGCCGCCCTCGAGGCGCACCTGGTGCGGGCGCTCGCCTTCGAACGGTACGAAGAAGTCCGGATCGGTCGAGATGCCGCCGTTGTGGTCCGCGTCGAGCTTCACGATCCAGCCCTTGATCCCATCGGGATAGAACTGGGCGTCCCACGAGGCGTACAGCGAGTTCGTGACGTAGACACGCTTGCCGTCCCGGCTGATCTCCACCATCTGGGGACCGCCGTTGAGTGGGCCGGCGGCGGGATGGGCACCCTTGTGGACGATGCCGCCCAAGTGGACCGACCCGGTCAGCTTCGGGTTGAAGGGATCGGAGACGTCGTACTGGCGAAACTCGCCGGTGCCCCAGCCCAATAACCAACGTTTGAAATAGGTTTGAAACAGGCTAACACCCTCTTTGCGCCAAAGCCATATCGTTTGACACCTGTTTCCAACATTTCTACGATATCCACTGGTTTAATGATGTAAGCTCCCCCCTTTTCGCTACCCAGGAGGCAGTTTTCTATGCTGGACGTCCGAGCTGACCCGCCAGACGGCAACCTGACCCGCCGCCACCGCTTGGGGGTGATCGCCTGTGCCGCAGGTCTGCTGCTGACCGCCTGCAAGGGCGCGACCACGGCGCCAACGACGTCATCGGGTGCCTGCGCGTCGTCGGCCCCCGGGGGCGTGCTGGGCGGCGACTGCAACACCAGGACCCCGCCGCTGCGGGTCACCGGCGCCGGCGCCAACTCGATCCAACCCTTCTACACACAGGTCTTCTACTACTACCACCAGGCAAACGCCGGCGTCTCCGTCGACTACTCGCCGGTGGGGAGCAGCGTCGGCGTCACGGACATCCAGCAGAACAGCGTCCAGTTCGGCCAGTCGGAGATTCCCATCGCGTCACCCGCGACCGGCACCGCCGGGACGATCCTCCAGATCCCTGTGGACCTCGGCGGCGTGGCCATCAGCTACAACATCCCGGGCATCGGCACAGGGCTGAAGCTCGACGGCCCCACCCTGGCCGGCATCTACACGGGCACCATCACGAACTGGGACGACGCGGCGATCGCCGCCCTCAACGGCGGCACCAAGCTCCCCCACCTCGGCATCGTGGCGGTCCACCGGGCCGACTCCTCCGGGCCCGGCTACGACCTGGACCAGTACCTCATCGCCACCGGCGGCACCGCCTGGACCTCCAAGGCGGGGACCAAGGCGGCCACGCGCTGGCCGGTCGCCAGCATCGGCGTGGGCCAGCAACTCAACACCGGTGTGGCGAGCTACGTCCAGCAGACCCAGGGAGCAATCGGGTACGTCGAGTACGCCTTCGCCCTGAAGAGCAAGTTCAACAACGTGGCCCTCAAGAACGCCTCGGGAGCCTTCGTCGCCCCGACGCTGGACGCCATCGCCGCCGGTGCCCAGGCGTCCAACCTCAGCGCTTCGAACTTCAACATCGTGAACGGCGGGGGGGCCGCGGCGTACCCGCTCGCCAACTTCAGTTGGGCGCTGCTCTACCAGAAGCAGCCGTCGAACGACCTGGGCATCGTGCTCGGCAAACTGTTCGACTGGGTGACGACGACCGGCCAGAAGCAGGCGACGCCGCTCGGCTACGCGCCGATGCCCGCCAACGCCGTCACCCTCGCGCACACGACCCTGCTCAGCCTCCAGACCTCGAGTGGCCAGCCTCTTTTCAGCTAGTCCCGTGACCGCCGGGGGCCTGAAGGCCCCGGCCGGCCCGTGAAGGTCTTCGACCAGGGCGGCGAGGCCGTCGCCGCCCCCGCGCTGCTCGAGGAGGTGCCTCCCGAGCACCGTGTCCCCGTGGCCGGGGTACGCGAGGCCATCGCCCGCCACCGTGCCCGGCGCGGCGGCGGCACCTATACGGCGTTGCGCTGGCTCGGGGCCTCGGTGTTTGTCGCGGTGCTCCTGGCGCTGGTCGTCACGCTGGTCTCGGGATCCAGCGAGGCGTTCCGCCATTCCGGGCTCTCCTTCCTGTGGTCGGGGACGTGGGACGACAACCGGAAGGTCTACGGGGCGGGCATCTTCGTCGTCGGCACGCTGGTCACCACCTTCGTGGCGCTCCTGCTGGCGGTCCCGATCGGGGTCGGCAGCGCCGCCTACCTCTCGGAGATGGCGCCGTGCCGGCTCGCCCAGCCGCTGTCCGTGCTGATCGACCTCATCGCGGCAGTGCCGAGCATCGTGGTCGGCCTCTGGGGCCTCCTCGTGCTCGTCCCCCTGTTCGAGCACCACGTGGAGCCATGGCTGTCGCGGCTGCCCCTGCTCGGCCACCTGGTCTTCGCCGGCGCTCCGCTCGGGTCCAGCCTGCTGCTGGCGAGCGTCGTGCTCGCGGTGATGATCCTCCCGACGGTCGTCGCCCTGTCGCGCACCGCGCTCTCGGGCGTGCCGGTGGCCGACCGGGAAGCGGCCCGGGCGCTCGGGGCGACCCGCTGGCAGGTGACCAGCCGGGCCGTGGTCCCCAGCGCCCGGTCCGGTATCGAGGCCGCCGTCACTCTGGCGATGGGCCGTGCGCTGGGCGAGACCATCGCCGTGGCCATGGTGGTCGGCAACCGCGTCGCCATGCCCCACGGGCTGTCAACCACCCTGCTGGCGCCCGGCGCAACCCTTGGGTCCGCCATCATCACGACGTTCGGCGAGGCGACCCCCGGACTGCAGCGCAGCGCCGTCATCGCCGTCGTGGTCTACCTGCTGGCGATCAGCGTGGCGGTGAACGCCGCCGGGCAGATCCTGCTCCGCCGGCGCCAGCGGCAGCGCAGCGCCCGGGTGGCGGCGTGACGACGCTCCGGACCACCGACACCGGCGACGTCGTCGTCGAGGAACTGCTGCCGGCCGAGGTCCTGCCGGAGCACCTGGCGTCCGGCGCCGCTGCCCGCCGTGCCGCCATCCGGCAGGCCGCAGGCCGGACCCTCGGCCGCCGGCGCACCGCCACCCGCGCGTCCCACGTGCTCTGCGCCCTCTCGGTGGGCATCTGCCTGGTGCCGCTGGTGGCGCTGCTGGCGTACACGACCGCGCGCGGGATCCATGCGATCAACCTCGGCTTCTTCGTCCACGACCCCACGCCGCCGGGCATCCCCGGCGGCGGCATCCGCAACGCCATCGCCGGGTCGGTGCTCATCGTCGGCCTGGGGGCCCTGATGGCCATCCCGATCGGCATCGTGGCGGCGCTGTTCCTCTTGGAACGCAGGGGGCGCGTCGCCACGATCGTGCGGTTTGGTGCGGACGTGCTGACGGGGGTCCCCTCGATCGCCATGGGGATCTTCGCCTACGCCCTGCTGGTGGAGCCGCTCGGTCATTTCTCGGCGCTGGCCGGGTGCTTCGCCCTCGCCGTGCTGATGCTGCCAATCGTGATCCGGGCGAGTGAGTCCGCCATGGCCTCCGTCCCCGTCGACCTGCGGGAGGCGGCCCTTGCCCTGGGCGCCCGGCGGTCCCGGGTCGCCAGATCAGTGGTACTGCGGGGAGCGATGGCCGGCCTCGTCACCGGCAGCCTGCTGGCCATCGCCCGCGCGGTCGGCGAGACGGCGCCGCTGTTGTTCACCACCAGCAGCGATCTCTTTAACCTCTCGCCGCTGCAGCCGACCGGATCGCTGCCCCTGACGATCTACGCCAACGGGACCCAGGCGTTCCCCGAGGCCCAGCAGATCGCCTGGGGCACTGCCTTCACGCTGCTGGTGCTCGTGCTGCTATTGAGCATCGCAGCCCGTATTGTGGCGGGACGCCTGGCCCGCGGATCCCGATGGGCCAACTCCAGGAGCAAGCGATGACCCAGGACACCGTGACCAGCGAAACCCAGACTGAGCAGCCGGACATGCCGACGGCGGTGCCCACGCCGGACGGCGCCGCGCTCGATGGCGCCACAGGATCTTCTCCCGCCCGGCCACCGAGGCTCTCCGACCCGCTCCCCGACACGGGCAACGCCGTAACCCTCCAGGGCGTCGGCGTCTCCTTCGGCGACCACCAGGTCGTGCGCGACGTGAGCTTCAACCTGGCCCGCAACCGGGTCACGGCGCTCGTCGGTCCGTCAGGGTGCGGCAAGACAACCCTTCTCCGGGCCATCAACCGGCTGCACGACGACGCAGGCGGCACGGTCAGCGGGAGCATCCGCATCGGCGACCTGGACGTCTACGCCAAGGACACCCAGCCCGAGCTCGTCCGTAGCCGCGTGGGCATGGTGTTCCAGCGGCCCAACCCGTTCCCGAACATGAGCATCTTCGAGAACGTCGTCTCGGGGTTGCGCTTCAACGGTGTGCGGTCGAAGACGATCCTCAGGGAGGCGGCGGAGTCAGCACTGCATCACGCAGCCCTGTGGGAGCTGGTGAAGGACCGCCTGCACTCCCCCGCCGGCGTGCTGTCCGGCGGCCAGCAGCAACGCCTGTGCATCGCCAGGGCGCTGGCGGTCGAGCCGGAGGTGCTGCTGATGGACGAGCCCTGCTCGGCCCTCGACCCGATCGCCACCGCCAAGATCGAGGAGCTCATCGCCCGCCTCGCCGCCGACGTGACGGTCTGCCTCGTGACGCACAACATGTTCCAGGCCCGGCGGGTGTCGCACTACACGGCGGTATTCCTGCTCGGCGACGACCGGCGGACGGGCCAGCTGATCGAGTACGGCCAGACCGACCACGTCTTCGAGGTGCCGATGGACCTCCGGACGAAGGCCTACGTCACCGGCCAGATGGGTTGACGGGGGGCCCGACCGGAGGCGACCGGTACGACCGGGGCCTGGCCATCCTCCGCCAGGTTGCGGGGTCGGACCAGCCCGCGGTCCTCGACGTCCTGACGGCCGCCGCCCCAGCCCTCGGGCGCTACCTTGTCGAATTCGTCTACGGGGAGGTCTACGCGGGGCCGGCGCTGACGCTGCGCCGGCGCGAGCTTGCCGCCGTGGCGGCCCTGGCGGCCCTCGGCAACGCCGAGCCCCAACTGCGCTTCCACCTGCAGGGCGCGCTCAACACCGGCTGCACGCAGGCCGAGGTCGACGAGGTGATCGCTGGCGCCGGCGACACCCTTGACCCCATCGACCGGGAGATCGCCGCCGTGGCGGCGCTGACCGCGGCCGGGACGCCCACCCGCGCGGAGCTGTGCCGGCACGTCCACCGCCTCCTCGACGCCGGTGGGACGCCCGCCGAGGTCGTGGAGACCATCCTGCTCATGGTCGCCTTCGCCGGGTTCCCGGCCGCGCTGAACGGGGTTGCTGCCGCAGCGCAGGTCTTCGCCGAGCGGAGCCTGCCGGGCTAGTCGTTGCCGGTGAAGATCCCGCCGGCAATGCCTCCGAGGAGGCCGCCCTGACCTCGCTGCTGCGGATTGGAGGGCTGCGGCATGTAGGGGGTCAGGGCATGGGCGAGGTTGGGCAGCGGCAGGCTCTGCAGCCAGACCCGTCCGGGCCCGGTCAGGGCCACGAGGAAGATCCCCGTCGGCGCCGAAGATCATGTTCCTGATGCCGGGGATCCGGCTGATGGCGAAGCTCACGCCGGCGTCCAGCATCCCGACATGGCCCGGGTGGACCAGCAGGGTCTGGTCGGGGGTCAGGGTGTACTGGACCAGCTCGCCGTCGAGTTCCACCCATGCCATGCCAGATCCGCCGACCCGCTGCAGGATGAACCCCTCGCCGCCGAAGAGCCCCGCCCCCAGCGACTGCTGGAAGGCGATCGACAGCTCGATCTGGGACGTGCCGCAGAGGTAGCCGTGGTGGTGGATGAGGTACTCGATCCCGTTGCCGACCTCGATCGGCAGGATGGAGCCGGGTACCTTCGTGGCGAACGCCACGCTGCCGGGGCCGCCGTCCGCCCGGCCTTCGAACGGACGCGAATGCCTCAGACCCTACCAGGAGGCTCCCGATTCGAACGTCATGCGGGAGCGAACGAGCGCAACCCAGGGAAACGTGCGAAGTCTCGGTCGAAGGTGCAGAGTCGTGCTCCGTGCTCCAGGGCGAGGGCGGCGAGGTGGGCGTCGGTGACGAGGTTGCCCGCGGTGCCCGAGGCCGTGAGGATGCCGCCGAGAACCCCGGCATGCCGCGGGGTGGGATGCACGATGACGCTGGCCCGTGCCAAGAGCCAGTCGTCCACCAACGCGAGCGCGATGTCGACGCCAAGCGGCTTCGGGAACACAGCGGGGAGGGTGGCCAGGCGCACGAAAGCGAGAAGAACGACCCAGGCGAAGCCGACAGGCTCGTCGCCCGCAAGGGCCTCGTCGATCCATGCCTTGGCCGCCCGATTGCGGGGCGAGCTCTCGTTGACGGCGTACAGCAGGACGTTCGCGTCGACGATGACCACCGACTGCTACTTGCCCAACGCCATCTTGCGCGCCAGCTCCTGGTCCTCGACCGCCGCGGCGAGTTGGAGGGCCTTGTCGTATGGGATCTCAGGACGGAAGCCAAGATCGAAGGTGCGCTGGCGAAAAGGCTCCCTGCTCGGCGGAGCCAGTCCAGCCCGGATCGCGCGATTCACCGCATCCTTGAAGGTGAGGTGCTGCTCGACCATGGCCGCCTTGATGAGTGCCTCGACGTCAGGGTCGAGGGTTATCGTCGTCCGCATGGAAGCATCATAGCATCAGTCGGCAACGCATCTGATGCTTCGGCGGAGGTTGGTCCGAAAAGTGCCGCTATCGCTGACAAAACGGTCCTACCTCGCCGGGGAACCCTGGCTGGCCCTAGGCCGGGGCCTCGTCGGTCAGGGGCTCGGTGTCCGAGAGGCCCGCGTCGGCCCGGAACTGCTCGTAGCCCTTCGCTTCCAGCTCCAGCGCGAGCTCCTTGCCACCGTCCCGGACGATCCTGCCGCCCAGCAGCACGTGGATGAAGGTGGGCTCGATGTAGTTCAGGATCCGCTGGTAGTGGGTGATGATGAGGATGCCGCGTACGGAGTTGTGGACCTTCATCACCCCGGCCGCGACCTCCCGGAGGGCGTCGATGTCGAGCCCGGTGTCGGTCTCGTCCAGGATCGACAGGTCGGGGTCGAGCACCGCCATCTGCAGCACCTCGGCCCGCTTGCGCTCGCCGCCGGAGAAGCCCTGGTTGACGTAGCGGTTGATGAGCTCGCTGCCGACGCCCAGCATGTCCATCTTGGTCTGCAGGTACTTGCGGAACTCCATGGCCCCCAGGGTCCTGTCGGGCCGGCTGGCGTTGTACGCGGTGCGCAGGAAGTTGACCACGGAGACGCCCGGGATCTCGAGAGGGTTCTGGAACGCTAGGAAGATGCCCTTGCGGGCACGCTCCTCGGGTGTGAGGTCGCTCAGGTCCTCGCCCTTGTAGAGGATGCGGCCCTGGGCCAGCTCGTAGCCGGGCTTGCCCATCATCACGTTGGCCAGCGTGGACTTGCCCGACCCGTTCGGGCCCATGATGGCGTGGATCTCCCCGGGCAGGATCTTGAGATCGACCCCGCGCAGGATCTCCTTGCCTTCGACCGTCGCGTGGAGGTCCTCGATCAGCAGGATCGGCTCACTCATTGCTCATCACTCCTTCGTGTGACTTCATGGACGGGGCACAACCGGCCCACGGACGTAGATGTCGCCGTCCTCGATCTTGACCTCGTAGGCAGGCACCGGCCGGGTGGCAGGCAGGCCGCGAACCGCTCCGGTGCGCATGGAGAACTTCGAGCCGTGCTGGGGGCACTCGACCTCCTCGCCCTCGAGCCAGCCCTCGTGCAGCTCGACGTACTCGTGGCTGCAGATGTCGTTGATTGCCAGCAGCTCGCCGTCGACGTTGCCGAGGCAGACGGGGTCCTTGCCCACGACCACCCTCGTCACCTGCCCCGGTTTCACGTCGCCCGCGGACCCAATCCGCACCCAGTCGTCGCTGCCCACGGCTCAGCCCCCCAGCTTCCGGGCGATGGCCTCGTGGAGGGCGGCCCGGACTTCCTCGAGCGACAGGCGGTTGATGACGTCCTCGAAGAATCCTTCGACGATGAGGCGCTGGGCATCGGCGCGGTGGATGCCGCGCGACTCCAGGTAGAAGAGCTGGTCCTCGTCCACCTGGCCCACGGTCGAGCCGTGGGTGCAGCGGACGTCGTTGTTCAGGATCTCAAGCTCAGGTTTAGAGTCAGCCTTGGCATTGTCGGAGAGGACGAGGTTGCGGTTCGCCTGGTAGGCGTCGGTCTTCTCGGCGCCCGGCTGCACCCGGATGAGGCCCGAATAGACCGTGTGCGAATTGTCCTTCAGCGCCCCCTTGTAGAGGAGGTCCGAGGTGCAGCGGGGTGCCACGTGGTCCTGCAGCGTGCGCATGTCGAAATGCTGGTTTGCCTCGGCGAAGTAGACACCGAGCATCTGCGCATCCCCGCGCTCGCCGCCGAGCACCGTCTCGACCTGCGCCCTCGAGAAGTCCCCTCCGAGGGTGACCACCAGGCTGCGCAGCGAAGCTTCCCGCCCGCAGGTGGCGTGCTGGGTGCCGAAGTGCCACACCCCGCGCCCATATTCCTGGATCGACACGAAGGTGACGTTGGAGCCCTGGCCAACCACGATCTCGACACCGGCGCTGGAGAGGCTGGGCAGGGCGAGGTCCTCGGAGTGGTAGCGGTCGATGAACACGACCGAGGAGCCCTCGTCGACCACGACCAGGCTGTGGGGGAAGACCCCCACGCCGCCCTGGGCCAGGGTTCGGGTGGCCTCGAAGGGGATCGCCACGTCCAGGCCCCTGGGGACGTAGAGGAAGGAGCCGCCGGCGAAGAGTGCGTGGTGCAGCGCCGTGAAGATGTCCTGGCCGGGGTTGGTCTGGCCGAAAAGGTAACGCTGGACGAGGTCCGGCCGGATCTGGATGGCGTTGTAGAGCGGCAGGAACACGATCCCCCGTTCCTCGAGCGCAGGGTCGCGGTTGAGGTCGAGGCCCACGTCCTGCGGGCTGGGTTCGGCCGCTGCGAACTGGTCGAGGTCGAAGCCGAGGCGCCGCAGGTCGGTGTAGCGCCAGGGCTCGTCCTTCTCCCTCGGCAACTCGAGCTTCTCGACGTAGCCCCAGGCCTCGAGCCGTCGCTCCAGGAGCCACGCCGGCTCGTCGAGCGCGCGGCTGAGGGTCTCGACGTCGTGGTTGTTGAAAGCCATAGGATCGCCCCCGCTGACGGATTCCCGCCTAGCCGACGGAGCCCTCCATCTGCAGCTGGATCAGCCGGTTGAGCTCCACCGCGTACTCCAGCGGCAGCTCCTTGGTGATCGGCTCGATGAAGCCCCGGACGATCAGGCTCATGGCCTCGGCCTCGTCGATGCCCCGGCTCCGCAGGTAGAAGAGCTGCTCGTCGCCGATACGGGACACCGTGGCCTCGTGGCCGATGGAAGCCGTCTCTTCCTCGATCTCGATGTACGGGTACGTGTCGGAACGGGAGAGCTCGTCGAGGATCAGGGCGTCGCAGCGGACGTTGGACTTGGCCTTGGTGGAGCCGTCCTCGACCCGCACGAGCCCGCGGTACCCGGCCCGGCCCCCGTCCTTGGAGATGGACTTGGAGACGATGGACGAGTGGGTGTTGGGGGCGGCGTGGACGACCTTGCCACCGGCGTCCTGGTGCTGGCCGTTGCCGGCGTAGGCCACCGAGAGGATCTCGCCCTTGGCGCCCTTGCCCATGAGGTAGATCGCCGGGTACTTCATGGTCACCTTCGACCCGAGGTTGCCGTCGACCCACTCCATCGTTGCGTTCTCGTACGCCACCGCTCGCTTGGTCACCAGGTTGTAGACGTTGTTCGACCAGTTCTGGATGGTGGTGTAGCGGCACCGGGCACGGGGCTTGACGATGATCTCGACCACCGCCGAGTGCAGGGAGTCGCTGGAGTAGACGGGCGCCGAGCACCCCTCGACGTAGTGCACCCAGGCGTCCTCGTCGACGATGATCATCGTCCGCTCGAACTGGCCCATGTTCTCCTGGTTGATCCGGAAGTAGGCCTGCAGCGGGATCTCCACCGACACGCCCTTGGGCACGTAGATGAACGATCCGCCCGACCAGACCGCCGAGTTGAGGGCGGCGAACTTGTTGTCGTTGGCGGGGATGATCGAGCCGAAGTACTCCTTGACGATGTCCTCGTGCTCACGCAGCGCCGTGTCCATGTCGCAGAAGATGACGCCGAGGTCGTCCAGCTCCTTTTTCGTGGAGTGGTAGACGACCTCGCTCTCGTACTGGGCGCTCACGCCGCCGAGGTAGCTCTTCTCCGCTTCCGGGATCCCGAGCTTGTCCCAGGTGTCCCGGATCTCGGCGGGCATGTCTTCCCACTTGTCGACCTTGTTGGTCGGCTTGATGTAGTAGTAGATGTTGTCGAAGTCGATGCCGGTGAGGTCGGCCCCCCACGACGGCATCGGCCGGGCCAGGAAGTAGTTGAGCGACTTGTGCCGGTACGCACGCATCCAGTCCGGCTCGTTCTTCCGGTCGGAAATCTGGTCGATCACGTCGTGCGAGAGCCCACGCTTGGGCTTCTCGATATAGTTGGTGGCGTCACTCCAGCCGTACTTGTAGCCCTCCTTGAGCTGACGAACCTCTTCGTTCTCAGCAAGGATCGGGTCTTGTGCTTGAGTAGCCATAGCGAAGAACCCTCCTCTGGGGGCGACATTACGGTCAATCGGTCGGGAGACCCGACGAGGTTAGGTTACCCTAACCTGCTGCCAGTCTAGCAGTTTAGGTTTGCCCGATCTACATGCCGGGGGGTATTCAGGCGGGCCCCGCGCCTGTCATACATGATAACATCAACGTATGACGATGCTCAGTTTCCGAATTGACGAGGCCGTTGCCACGGAAGTGCAGGCATGGGCGGAACGGTTGGGGGTGGATCGCTCGGAGATCCTCCGCGACGCGCTCCGCCATCACCTGGTCCGCTTGGCCAGCGAACTCGAGCCCGAGATCTGGGAGCGGACCCCGCTCGACGAGGGCGAGATGTCGCTCACCGGCATCGCCGACTGGGGGCCTGCCGAAGACTGGTCGGATTGGTCGGATGCAGAGAGGTGAGGTCTGGTTCGCCACCGCTCCGGGCGGTGATCGACCCGTGCTGGTACTCACGCGCGATCCCGTGGCCGGCCGGATCGCCTCCGTGGTCGTTGCCGCCCTCACCCGGACTCGTCGCGGGCTGGTGTCGGAGTTGAACCTGTCGGCACAAGCGGATGGCGTCCCAACCGACTGCGTCGTGAACTTCGACAACATCCACACGGTCCCCCAGACTGCGTTGCGGCGGCGGGTCGTCGCCTTGTCGGCCGCCAGGATGGCCGAGGCCTGCCGGGTACTCGCTGCGGCCACCGGCTGCTGAAATCCGCCCTTTCTGGCCGAGGGTGGGTGGAAAACTCGTCGGTTGCGGGGAAAATCTCACCCACCCCCGGGGAACTCCTCGAACCTGCGGCCCACCCCGCGGTTGGGCCTCAGGCCCCCAGGTCGATGGCCACGACGCACGGTTCGTGGGCCATGGCCCGGACGGTTGCGGTGTGGACCTTGTTGCCCATCCGAGCCAGCACGTCCTCGGGGTCCACGTCCTCCAGCACGTGCACCCGGCCGGTGTGGGGCCTGCCGGCCAGCCAGAGCCGCACCTTTGATCCGGGCGCGGCGAGGGCGTTGCGCAGCCAGTCGGCGTGCCGCCCGTGCTCGGCGACGACAAGCAGGCGGTCGACATCCTTGAGGCACCCCATCGGGACCAGGCGGCGCTTGCCCGACCTGCGGCCCACCGTCTCCATCACCAGCGCCCCGTGCGCCGGGTAGGGCGGGAACGGGAGCCCCAGGCGCAGGGCGGCGACCGCCGCATGGTTCAGGCTCCGCCCCGCAGCCCACTGCACGCCCCGCTGGATCTGGGGCCGCAGGTCGTCGAATTTGGAGTGATCCATCGCGTTGAAGTCTCACCCGCCCTCGGCAGCCCGAACCGCGGCGACGAACGCCCGGACCAGCCGGACGTCCTTCCGGCCCGGCGATTCCTCGACCCCGCCGGAGACGTCGACCCCCCACGGGTGGAGCATGCGCACGACGTTGCCGACACTCGTGGGGGTGAGACAGCCCGCCACGATCAGGTGCGGGTGGTGGCCGCCGCCCAGCCAATCGACGGGGATGGGCGAGCTGCGAGCACCGGGTTTGGCGGGATCCTTCGGGTCCACCATCACGGCATCGGCGGGACTGGTCGCCGTGGCGGCAAGGTCTGCCGCCTCCAGCATCCGCACGGCCTTGGCGATGAAGAGGCCTGGTCGGGCACGGCGGAGGGCCTCGATCATCTCGGGCGGCTCGACGCCGTGGAGCTGCACGCCGCCGAGGCCGACCTCGCCGGCGATGCGGAGCACGAGCTCGAGGGTCGCATCGACAAAGACGCCGACACTCGTGACGCTGGGGTGGAGGTGGCGGGCGATCTCCCTCGCCCTGGAGGGGGCGATCCGGCGAGGGCTGGGGGCGAAGACGAAGCCGACGGCGTTGGCCCCTGCCCGGACCGCAGCCCGGGCGTCGCCCAGGCGCGTGATGCCGCAGATCTTGACGAATGTGGACCCGTTCAGCGGGGACGTAGCGCCTTGACCTCGACCGAGAACTTGCCCCCCGGGGCGTTGACCTCGGCCCCCTCCCCCACCTTCTTGCCGAGCAGGGCGCTGCCCAGCGGCGACGACGTCGTGATGGTCCGGATGCCAGCAACCTTCTCTTCCGCCGTCGAGGCCAGAAGGTACTCCTCGGTGTCGGTCTCGCCGGCCTCGACAATCGTCACGATGATGCCGGGGCCTGCGTGGTCCGTGGTGGTGGGCGTCGTCTGGACGATGGCGTTCTTGATCATGTGCTGGAGGTGACGGATGCGGGCCTCCATCATGGCCTGCTCGTCACGGGCGGCGTCGTAGTCGGCGTTCTCCCGGATGTCGCCGAACTCCCGCGCCCGCTGGAGACGCTCGCTCATCGCGGCGCGGCCATCGCTCGTCAATTCCTTGAGCTCGAGCTCCCAGCGCGCCAGCGTTTCGGCGCCGACAACCATCCCATCCTGCGGTTCATTCATGGGGCTCATTTTTACACGTCATGCTGGGAGCACGGGACAATACCCTTCCGCTGGTGCATCGGCACCGGGGGCCACAGGAGGCCACGCAGTGCCGCCGTTCACCACCCTGTCCGGTGCCCGCAGCGCTCTCAGGTCGGGAGCGCTCTCCGCCGCCGACGTGCTGTCGGCCTGCCTCGATCGCATGGAGGAGTCCGAGGCGGTGGTGCGGGCATGGACCGCGTGCGACCCTTCGGGGGCGATGGATGAGGCCGGCCGGCTGGACGCTGCCCGCCGCCACGATCTGCCCCTGTGGGGGACCCCGATCGGGGTCAAGGACATCATCGACGTCGCGGCCATGCCGACGACCGCGGCCTCCCGGGTGCTGGCAGGCAACGTCGCCATTGCCGACGCCCCGGTCGTCGCCCGGCTCAGGGCCGCGGGGGCGGTCGTCCTCGGCAAGACCAACACCCAGGAGTTCGCCTACGGGGCAGTGACACCGGGGACGTCGAATCCCTCGGACCCTTCACGGATCCCCGGCGGGTCCAGCGGTGGTTCCGCGGCGGCGCTTGCCGCCGGACACTGCCTCGGGGCGCTGGGCACGGACACCGCAGGATCGATCCGGATACCCGCAGCACTCTGCGGGGTCGTCGGGCTAAAACCACGGGCCGGCCGCGTCCCGTTGGACGGCATCATCCCGCTGGCCCCCAGCTTCGACGTGGTGGGGCCGATGGCCGGGACCGTGGCGGACGTTGCCCTGCTGTGGGAGGTCATGGCAGACGAGCCCGTCGACCTCGGCGGCGCCGGCGATCTGCGGGTTGCGTTCGCTCCGCTGGCCGCGCTGCCCGAGATGGAGCCCGAGGTGGCATCTGCCTACGCCGAGGCCCTGGACGCGCTCGGTGGGATCGCCGCGGGCGTTCGGAAGGGCGACGTCGTCCCCTTCGCCAGCTTCGACGCTCCCCGCTCCGCCGTGCTGATGTGGGAGGCCCTGCAGGTGCACCGCTCCCGTGGCTGGTGGCCCGCTCGGGCCGACGACTACACGGAGGAGACCCGCGGGTACCTCCGGCATGCGCAGACCAACCTCACCGTCGAGGCCGTCGAGGCAGCACGGGCCGAATGCCGGAGGCTGGCCGCCCGCCTAGCCTCGGTGCTCAGCGGCGCCGACGTCCTCGTCACCCCCACCGTGCCTTGCGTGGCCCCCACGCACGAGGAGGCCGCCGCACGGGCGGAGGGGAGCCCTCGCCGCCCCATCGTCATGAAGCTCACCCGCATCCCCGGCCCCGTCAACACGGCGGGGCTTGCCGCTCTCTCCGTGCCGTGCGGGCCGGGCGCCGGCGGCCTGCCCGCCGGCCTTCAGCTCATCGGCCGCGACGAGGAAACGGTGCTCAGGCTGGGCGCCGCCTACGAGCGGATCGCCAGGTAGCAACCCTGAGTGGGGCGGCTCACACTCCCCCACCGCCAGGGGGGATCGCGACGTGGCCGTTCGCGGCCGATCGTCGCCCCCTCTCGATCTGGTGCGGGTACGGGACCACCTCGGGGGGCAACCCGGCGAAGGCGTCGACGATCGTGTTGTCGAACTGGGCACCGCCCTGGCGCCGGATCTCTGCGACCGCCTGATCCAGCGCCCACGCATGTTTGTAGGGCCGGGCATGGGTGAGCGCATCGAAGACATCCGCAACCGCGACCACGCGAGCGGCGATGGGGATGGCAGGCCCGGCGAGCCCTGCCGGGTAGCCCGTCCCATCCCATCGCTCGTGGTGCCAGCGTGCGACCTCCTCGGCCAGCAGAAGGACCGGCGCGCTGCTTCCCCCAAGGATCTCCGCACCCAGCACGGTATGGCTCTTCATGACGCTCCACTCCTCCGGCGTCAGCCTGCCCGGCTTCAGCAGGATCGCGTCCGGGATTGCGATCTTGCCCAGGTCGTGCAACGGTGCCGCGAGGCGTATGTGTTCGACGTCCCGGGCCGGCATGCCCAGTGCCTCCGCAATACGAGCCGCCATCACGCCGACCCGTTGTGTGTGCTCTCCGGTCTCGTCGTCCCGGTACTCGGCTGCACATGCGAGCCGATCGAGGGTCTCGATCCTGGCGCGCTCCAGCTGCTCGGTCCGTTCCCGCACGCGTTCGTCGAGCCGACGGTTCTGGCGTGCCAACTGTCCGTGGAGCATTCGGGTCTCGAGCATGTTGCGGACCCGAAGGGTAACTTCGAGATGGTCGAAGGGCTTGGTCAGGTAGTCGTTGGCGCCCGCCGCGAACGAACGCCGTTTGGCTTCGGCCGTGCTGTCCGCGGTGAGGACCAGAACCGGCAGGTACTCGGCGGCGGGGATCAATCGCCGAAGTTGCTCCATCACGCCGATACCATCGAGGTAGGGCATCGCGAGATCCAGCAGGACGAGATCCGGATCGAACTCCAGGAACAAGTCGATGGCCTGGAGGGAATCCGTCGAGGTGAGGATCTCCTCGTACCCAGCATTCCGAAGGATTCGCTCGAGGAGGACGACGTTGGCCTCCTGGTCGTCGATGATGAGGATCTTTTGCACGTGGCGTCATTCCTTCTCGGGCCCGGCCCCCGCGTACCTGTCGATGATTGCGAGGAGCTCGGTGAGGTCCAGCGGCTTTGCCATGTAGTCGGTGGCGCCGGCCTCCCTGAGCCGCTCGGCGAGCCCAGGGGTCGCATCCCCGCTCAGCACGACGACGGGGATCTGCCCGGTCGACGAATGGCTGCGCAGATCCGCCAGTACCCGGTCGCCGTGCATATCGGGAAGATGCAGGTCCAAGAGGATCAGGTCGGGGCGGCGTTGGCGAGCGAGCGCGATACCCGCCCCGCCCCGTACCGCCGAGAGGAGGTCGATCCCCGGCCGGCGCGTCAGCAGGAGTTCGAGCAGAGCCAGGTTGGAGCGGTTGTCCTCGATATAGAGCACCGTGTTCACGGGCGTGGGCCGTTGGGCCCATCCGTCCGCTGCTGAACTGCCCTGCTGACCGGCCACCGCATCGTCGAGCGCCCGGGAAGCGGCTTCCGCCTGCCCGTCCTCGCAGGGCACACGAGGCAGCTCGAACCAGAAGGTGCTTCCCCCTCCCACCATGGTCTCGACACCGATCCCTCCGCCCATCGCCTCGACGAGGGCCTTCGCCAAGGACAGGCCCAGCCCGGTTCCCTCGACCTCGGTCCGCTCGGCGCCGACCCTGTCGAAGGCCGTGAACAACCGCCCGAGGCCCGCGTCGGGGATCCCGGGACCGGTGTCGGTGACCGCGATGCGGAACGTGCCCGCCGTGGCGGAGGACACGCTCAGCCGGACGCTTCCTCCGGGCCGGTTGTACTTGATGGCGTTCGAGACGAGATTGAGCAGCACCTGCTTGAGTCGCTGCCTGTCCGCGAGCACATCGGTCGCCTCCTCATCGATCCTCGCAACCTCGAGGTCGATGTTCCGGCGGGCAGCGGAGGGGCCCATGAGTTCCACCATTTCGTGGACCACTTCCGCCAGCGCGACAGGCTCGATCGACAGCGAAATATGCCCGGACTCCACCTGGGCGATGTCGAGAACCTCGTTGATGAGGCCGAGCAGGTGCTTGCCGGCCCTGACCACGTACCCGACACTCTCCCGCTGCTGCTGGGACAGGTCCTCAACCTCCAGCAGCTGAGCGAAGCCAAGAATGGCCGTGAGGGGAGTCCGGAGCTCGTGGCTCATGCGGGAGAGAAAGTCGCTCTTGGCGCGGTTTGCCGCGTCGGCCTGCTGGCGCGCACCCTCGAGTTCGACGGCCGCCTGCCGCAATTTCGCCTCCGCCTCTTTGTGAAACGAGAGGTCGATGAGCGCCGCAATTGCGAAGACGACCCTGCCGGCGGAGTCGAGGATGGGATTGGCAACCACCTCGAGGGGAATCGTTCGATCGGGCAACCGGATCTCCACATCGTCGGCCCGCACGTTGCGCTCCCCGGTCAGGGCCCTGGCGGTCGGCGAGCCTTCCTTTGGGTAGGGACGATCGGTGCCTTCGATGAACCCCCTTCCGGTGGCGACAAACTCCCCGGGAGGGGGTCGCAGCTCTCCAACCACTCCCAGGGTGGCCTTGGCCGCCGCGTTCATGAACGTGGGCCGACCGTCCGTGTCGACCACGTAGATGCCCAACGGCAACTGTTCCGCAAACTGCAGGAATCGCTGTTCGCTTTCTCTCAGCGCCGCATCAGCGCGCTTGCGCTCGGTGATGTCCCGGATGAAGGCCGTGAACATCGGCGTCGCGCCATGCCCTTCGACCTTCGTGACGCAGGCCTCGACCGCAAACTCGCTCCCGTCGGCCCGCAGGGCGGTGAGTTCGACGGGCCGCTCGAGCATCGAACCTTGCCCTGTGACGAGCCGGTCGCCGAATTCTCGCTGATCGTCCTCCCCGCAAGGAGGTGGGAAGATGATCAATTCCGAGACATCCGCTCCGGCCATGTCGCTCCAGGGCTTCCCGAACATCCGCTCCGCTGCGCCGTTCCACTCCACGATCCTCCCCTCGTCATCCATGGTGACAATTCCGTCCATCGCGGACGCGATGAGCGCACTCATGCGCGCCTCGGTGCGGAGGAGCTGCTGGGCCTTCTCCGAGGCCCTTCGCTCGAGCTGCTCATTCGCCGCCCGCAGGCGTCCGGCGAATTGGGCAAGGACGAGGACGATCAGCCCGGTGGCAATCGGGATCGTCGCGAGAACGAGGATGCGCTCCGCCCACAGCGACAGCCCGGGCTCCGGCGGAGAGAGCACCCCGACCGCGACGATGAGGGATATGGCCACGAGGTTGACCGCCAGCATCGACCACAGGCGCCACCCGGTGACGAAGGAAATCAGTACCGAGTCTGCTACGAGCGTCATCAACATCAGGCTCGGAAACATGAAGGGGACCAAGATGGAAGCTGCGATGACGATGGTCACCGCCATCCAGCTCCAGAACATGGCCGTCTGAGTCCCCGGCCTCCGCCCCACAAGGCGCAGGGCTCTCGCACTGCCTGCGGAAAAGAGCACGGCCAACGCAAGCAGTTCCGCGGACCGGCGGTCCTGGAGGAGCACCGTGAGCGTGAGGTAGACCAGCGCGCTGGCACACCCTGCGCCAAGCGATGCGCGGAGGAACCAGCGAAGCCGGCCGAGCTCGCTCCAGTCGCGGTCCCCCGACAGGCCCCCGCCTTGTTCGCCCAGGCCGGGGCTCGGACCGTCGAGGGCGAGACTCGTTGGAGGCGAATGCGCCTCGGGCCACGGGGTTCGGGTTCTCATTACCCCAGTATCGGATATCTCAGGCTTTCTGCAACAAGCCCTCGACTTAGGCCGATCCCCCATCCCGCCCCGTGCAGCCCGAACGAGGGAACCAGTCGAGCATGGGGACCTCCGGCCCGGCCTTGGTGAGGATGTTCAAGGATGTGAAGCGTGATGCATTTTCGTTGCTGGGCAACAGTCTTTTAGCACGCTTCACCCCAGCAACAGCGTCAACGGCTTCACAGGGCCCTACGCCGTCCGGCCCAGTGGGCCTTCCGACAGGAAGCGCAGCACGCCTTCACGCGCATGGTCGATCAGGTCGCCCAGGTGCGAGAAGTCTCGCAGCCCGACAGGCCCGGGAGGAGCCGGCAGTTCGATCACCCGCACGTCCGGATGGTCGGTGCGCACCTGGGCCGTCGTGGCCGCCAGGCGCCGCCACAGGCGGTTCCCGACGGAGCGGTAGACCGCCGTCACGGCAGGATGGCCCGTCCCCGGCTCCAGGGAGCCCTCCAACGACAGGACGTAGATCGTGCGGGCGCCCGCCTCGACGGCCGGGCCGAGCGGCACGTACTCCGACAGGCCCCCGTCGACGTACACGTGCCCGTCGATCCGGAATGGGGGGAAGACCAGGGGCAGCGCGGTGCTGGCCAGCAGGGCGTCGAGCACCGGCCCTGTCGAGAAGACCTCTTCGGTCCTGCGCTCGAACCGGGTGGCGACGATGCGCAGCGGGATGCCAGCCGTCTCGATCGTGCGGTCGAGCTTTGCGGCGGCCAGCTGCAGCGGGACCCACGCCTGACCTGCCCGGCGGTCCAGGCCTGCGCCGACCGACCGCAGGGACAGCACGGTGTCGACCCGACGCTCGCAGCGGGTCGCGACGATCCGGAGGGGGGCCGCCGCCTCCTCGATCCGGCGGAAGGGGATCTCCCGCTCCAGGAGCGTGCGCAGCGGGGCCTGGGAGAAGAGAGCTGCCCCGGCAAGGACGGACCGGGTCACCTGGGCGGGCCGCAGGGGGAAGAACTCCTCGACACTGAGGCGCCGCCACACGTCCGAGAGCATCCGTGCCCGGTCCGGCGTGGGGCCTGCCGCCATGAATGCCGCATTGACGGCCCCGATCGAGGTGCCGACGAGGAGGTCCGGGACGATGCCGGCATCGAGAAGGGCTTCCAGCATCCCCGCCTGGGCGGCACCTCGGTTTGCTCCGCCCGACAGGACGAATGCAACAGGACCATCCGTCGTGCCTGGTGCAGGCACCGATGCTGCCGAGCCCATACGCAAATGGTACTCGTCGGGGGAGCGGCACTGGGTTGCACGAGGGTTAAATTCCCCCCATAAAACTCCAGGCTGGCCACAGAAGTACCTGACCATCCCGAAGAGTGGGGGTTACTGTTCCTCAGGCCCCGGCAAGCCCGAAACCTTCTTGAAACTCTCGCTCGCATTCGAGCGCCGGGCCGTCCCTCACGACAGGCCGATGTCTCCCTCGACGTAGGTCGGCGCCGCTCAGCCCACCTCATCGTTTGATAAGCCTTGTCGCACATCGGACTGCAGAGCATCCGAAGCGACTTCAGGAGAACCGGGAGCATCCTGGCCAGGGTCACGACCAGGGGCCGATTGGGGACTTGGTGGGCGCCGTTTCCCCAAGGCGAGCGGGACCTGTCGAAGGGCCATCCCCATCAGGGAGACGAAGCCCCGATTTGCCAAGGCAGCGTCCTTGCGGAGTTGGAACGCTCCAACGACGGAAACTGACACGACGCTCATGGGAAGGGCAAGCAGGCCCGCGGCTTTGGAAAGGACGAAGAGGAGCCCGTCTATGGCCAGGAGGAGCAGGTAGAAAAAACCCGACCCTTCCTTCTCGAGTCTCTTGAACCACTCCTTGCCGCCGGCGGCGACGAAGGGTATCAGGATCGGTCCCAGCCAAGGGAGGTTGGGCGACAGAGACTGTTTCAGGGAAGTGAAGGGGTTGACTGTGACCCGGACCTTCGGTTCCCAGGGGCAGCTATTCGTCGAGGGCTGAAACCCTTCAGGGGTGTTGATCTCAACCGCCACGCACAGACTCAAGCCTGTCCTGCCGCTGCGAAGGGGAACGATATTCCATTTCCACGTCGAGCCACTTTCGGTGACAGCCTGCTTTTCGGCGCAACAGGTATCTCGCTCGATACGGAAGTCCGTTCCGCTCAGGGTGAGGATCATCGCGGCTGATACTTGAATAGGTTGCACGTGAGGGACGGTTGCCGGTAGAGGACCGGCGGCAACCTGATCGGCAGGGGGCTGAGCAACAGGCGCGGCTGGCAACCCGGCAATGAGCGTTCCCTCGACCCGGTCGGTCAGCGTCATTGCCCGAACGATTCTGACTTCCAGGGACTCGGGCCGCTGCCCCACCTCCATTACGGAGGGTAGGGCAGATGGGTTGAACGCAATGAACCCGGAGGCTAGAGCCTCTCCATCCACCTCCTGGCCCGTGGCAGTGACTCCGGGGACCCGTGCGGGTGAACGTGGGTCGGGTAAGGATGAGATCCCTGACGTCAGCCTCGCCGGCAGGTAGATGGCCGGCGCTGCCTTCCGGTTCGCCGCCAAACGACTATGGTGCCGCGGTGCTGCGCGTCCGATCATGTGAGATGCAAGTTCTGCCGTCATCAAGACAGCGAAACCGACGACAACAACCCTTTGCCATCGCCATCGGTCCCATGGATACAAGCCATGCCCCCCGCGCAGCGCTTCTAAACGCCTTAATCGAAGCGTAAATGACTTTGGTTCTCGGCGCGGGTGATTATTGCCTCACCGGTCGAAGCCGCTCCAGGGTCCGGCTTCGCCAACACTCACCGTGGCCACTGACTCTGATAGATGGAAATGGGTGTGGCTCCCTTGGAGTGACATGCTCTGGGCCCCGTCCCTGGCCCGCAACAGCCAGGCGGCGTCGGATTTTCAAAGCATATTGTGGAGTGGAGAATCCGACGCACCCTGCGTCCGGGTCCCGTACCCGATGGAAATGGGCCGGGTCCATTGATCGACTGATGGCTCATTCGCCCAGCACCTTCATGATCAGGCGCTTGCGGCGGCCCCCGTCGAACTCGCAGTAGAAGACCTGCT
>Ga0099828_10000498_pt1 | contig 24117 bp, 25 predicted proteins | sample CZO8metaG_2_FD_79338 | JGI IMG/M metagenome (GOLD analysis project Ga0099828, IMG submission 79338) | Vadose zone soil microbial communities from the Eel River Critical Zone Observatory, Northern California, USA - CZOApr15con2H1.8 metaG | ecosystem: Environmental > Terrestrial > Soil > Vadose... | reverse complement strand
GCCGATTCTCCCAGCCTGGCCCGCGCCCAGTTGGCGGATGCGACCGCCTTTGCCGGCGAACAGGGAATCCCGCTGGAAATCATTGTGACCGATGAACTGGATCGCCCCGAATATGCTCGCAATGACTCTTCCCGCTGTTTTCACTGCAAGGACGAACTGTTCAGCGCCATGGAGGAATTCCGCGCCCGGCGGGGCTTCGAGTCCATCGCTTACGGCGTGAACCTTGATGACCAGGGCGACTTCCGTCCCGGCCAACGCGCCGCAGAACAGCACCGAGTCGCCGCCCCACTCCGCCAAGCCGGATTAACCAAGCAGGAAATCCGAGAACTATCCCGTGCCGCTGGCCTTCGCATATGGGACAAGCCCGCATCCGCCTGCCTGTCTTCTCGCATCGAGTATGGACGCGAGGTTACCCGTGAGGCTCTCGGCATTGTCGAACAAGGCGAAGACGCTCTCCGCGTCCTCGGGTTCCGCCAGTTTCGGGTGCGGCACCATGGGGAAATTGTGCGTATCGAGATCGCGCCGGAAGAATTGGCGCGGGCGCTCACTGCCGAAATGGCCGCCGAGTTCACTCGCATCTTCAAGGCGCTCGGTTTCCAGTTCGTGACTCTCGACCTTGAAGGCTTCCGCTCCGGTTCGATGAACGCTCTGCTCGCAGCCGACGTGCTGACCCGCCGACCCTGACCGCACGGCGGAGCTTGTTTTTTATTTCGGCCCGCTCTTCTTTCCCCTTTTCGCGAAGTTGTTTGCGGTCTTTGCGGCCAACTTTGACCGCGGGGTAACGTGCGTATCCAACCCCAAACGGCACCGCTCGATGCCCTTCAACCGACTCTCAGCTCTCTCCCGCGTGTGAGATAATCTTGCTTTACCCCAATGTACAGGCGGTTTTTAGTGACGTTTCTGCGGCGTGCCACACTTGTGCTGCTGCTCGTTTGTCTGGGCTGTTCGGCCCAATCAGCGCCTCCCGAAGTCGCCCGGCGTATCGAGCAGCAGGTGCGAGCTTTTTACACCATTCCATCCGGCGTCAAGATAGTTCTTGGAGATCTCAAGCCGAGCGAATTCGCCAACTACGACGCTTTGACCATCACTTTCGATGGTGGCGAGAAGAAGCAGCACTATGAATTTCTTCTTTCCAAGGACGGTAAGACCCTGCTCCGCGTGACCAAGCTCGACCTCAGCAAAGATCCGTTTGCCGAGGTCATGAAAAAGATCGACATCAGCAATCGCCCCGCTCGCGGCGATAGCACCGCAAAAGTTGTCGCGGTCAACTACGACGATTTCGAATGTCCTTACTGCTCCCGCATGCACCAAACCCTGTTCCCGCAATTATTGAAGGAATATGGCGACCGTGTGATCTTCATCTACAAGGACTTCCCTTTGGCGGAGATTCACCCCTGGGCCACCCACGCCGCGGTGAATGCCAACTGCCTGGCGGCCCAGAACAAGGATGCGTATTGGGATTTCGCCGACTACATCCACGCCAACCAGGCGGAAGTAAATACGGAAAAGAGTCACGACGGTCAGTTCGCGGCTCTCGATCGCATAGCCGTCGCACAGGGGCAAAAACGTAGTCTGGATGGAACCAAACTCCAGGCCTGCATCAAAGCCCAGCAGGACGACACCGTCAAGGCTTCCGTGCGAGAAGGCGAAGCGCTGGGTGTGGAAGCTACTCCTACCATGTTCATCAACGGTGAGAAGGTGGATGGAGCGCTACCCATCGGCGAGCTTCGATCTGTCCTGGACCGCGCCCTGGTCCAGGCAGGTGTGCCTGCGCCAGCGCACGCCGCCTCGGTTCCAGCCGAAGCCTCACCACCGGCGACTAGGCAACCGGCGACTAAGTGACCGATGCACCCGAAGCATGCATCCTCAGCGCGTCAACGTATAATCCCCCTGGCCCTGCGGAGGACCTGATTTGAAAACCTACCCGCGTTCGCGTCGCAGCATGATTCGTCGCCAGCTGGTTCCTCGCAGTCTGTTCGCGCTGTTCGTTGCCTCGCTCCTGCTCCTTGCTGCCGGTTGCACTTCCAAACGCCCCGGCGATGATGTATCCGCCACCGTGGACGGCCGCAAGATCTACCGCGCCGACGTGGAAAAGTACTACCAGAACCAGACTGCCGGCTCCGACCAGCAACCAGTGGGCGAGCAGGCCACCAGCCTTCGCCTTAGCATTTTGAAGGAGTTGATAGACAACGAAATCCTCATGCGTCGCGCCGAGAAGCTGGGGCTGCTGGCCACCGACGAGGAAGTCGACGGCAAGCTGAGCGCAATCAAGTCACCCTACAATAACGAACAGTTTGGAGCCCGCCTCAAAGAGAAAAAGATCACGATCGACGATTTCAAGCGCGACCTGCGCCGTTCGCTCACCGTGGACAAGGTGCTGAACAAGGAAATCACTTCCAAGATCAACGTTTCCGATCAGGACGTCACCAACTATTACAACGCGCACAAATCCGAATTTAACCTGATCGAGCCACAGTATCACCTGGCCCGCATCCTGGTCACGGCCACGCCCAACCCTCAGGTCCACAATCTGAAGAACGACAAAGCGCAAAATGAAGCCGACGCACGCAAGAAAATTCAGACGATCATAAATCATCTCGACAGCGGCGACGACTTCGCCACCCTCGCCATGAACTATTCGGAAGATCCCGAGACTTCCGGCAACGGCGGTGACTTGGGCTTCGCGCCTGAATCTTCCCTGCGCAACACTGACGCCGGCACCCGCGACGCGGTAACCAAATTGAAACCTGGCCAGTACAGCGTCATGATCCCGCTCGCCAACCCGATGAACAAGCAGGTCGCGGGATTCCAGGTGGTAAAGCTGATTTCCAAGGAACCGGCAGGACAGCGCGAGTTGGCCGATCCACGTGTGCAGCAGGCCATCCGCACCCAGCTCCGCGACCGGCGCGAGCAACTGCTCAAAGCTGCGTATTACGAGGTTCTTCGCGATCAAGCTCGCGTGGAAAACTACTACGCCCAGAAAGTACTCGACGGCAGCGGCACGGCTCAGTAGGAAGAAACAGGTGGCCCGGACGCCCTTATCCGGATGGGCAAGCGCGGCTCGCCGGATCTCAGTAGCGGTTAAGCCTGCCGGTCTTTGCCCGGCCCGGTGGGGCACCCGCCCCTACGTGGACCTTGGCGTCCCATACAGATCGAGCGAACCCCGAGGAGTGCTTCTACTCTACGATCGCTAAAACATCTCCGGCATTGACCGCAGCACCCTCGGCGACCGCCAATTTCAACACAATCCCCCTTTTGGGCGACTTGATTTCATTCTGCATTTTCATCGCCTCCACTACCACCACGCCCTGTCCAGCCTCAACCGCCGAGTTCTCGCCGACAAGAAACCGGACCACCTTCCCGGGCATTGGAGCCACCAGGTGCCGCGCTCCATTGCCATGGTCAGCCCGGAGCTTACGGCCGCGTAACGATCGCGGGTCTCGCACTTCCACTGTATAAGGTCGATCGCCCACCCAGATTCGCAAGTCGGCCTCAATCCGCTCGCGCTTGATCTCGTAAGAGTTGCCTTCCATCACGACTGACAGGACGTCAGGCCGCGCCAATACTGCGTCCATCTCGACTTCACGTCCATCTAGCAGGCAACGCCATTTCCCGGCCGCAAGATCCAGTTCGAGCCGGTATTCCGTTCCCTCAATGGTGACGTTGTAGATCATCGGAGATTCCGAAATACTCGATGTAGCGACGGGCGTCCCTTCGCTACATCAGTCCCTCAACCCTTGCGGTCCTCTTCCAGCTCGAAGCGCCTGCGCCTGCACCAGCGTCCGCCGGACCGCTTCCATTGCTAGAGGCTTTGGAGGTCGCATCCAGCACGGCAAACACAGCCGCAGCGACAGCGGCAACATTCGCTGCCTCTGATTTCCCTCCACCACGTTCGGTACTAGCAACTTCGCAACCAACCTCCGCTCCCAGCAATCGCTCTAAATATCCAGTGTCAATCTTGCCAGAGCGGAAATCTCCATCCCCCAGAATCCGCCGGAACAGTCCAACGTTGGTCTTGATGCCAGCCACGAAAAGTTCCTCGAGCGCTCGCACCAGCCGGGAAACCGCCTGGGCCCGGTCTTGGCCGTACCCCACCAGCTTGGCCAGCAAGGGATCGTAGTCGATGGACACCGTCCAGCCTTCGTACACGCCGCTGTCCAAACGGATTCCCGGCCCTGCCGGGGTGAGCAGCATGGTGATCGTCCCCGGACTGGGAAAATAATTGTTGTCCGGGTCTTCCGCGTAGATACGGCATTCGATAGCATGCCCCCGGATCAAGACATCTTCCTGCCGGAATGGAAGCCTCTCTCCGGCGGCGATTCGAATCTGCAATTCCACCAGGTCCAGTCCCGTGATCAATTCCGTTACCGGGTGCTCCACCTGCAACCGCGTGTTCATTTCCAGGAAATAGAAATTTTTCTCCTGATCGACAAGAAATTCGATGGTCCCGGCGTTCCAGTACCTGGCGGCTTTGGCCACCCGCACCGCAACTTCTCCCATGCGCCTGCGCATGTCCAGATCGACCAGCGGCGACGGCGCCTCCTCGAGCACTTTCTGATGCCGCCGCTGGATCGAGCACTCGCGTTCCCCGAGATAGACGGTGTTGCCATGCTCATCCGCCAGCACCTGCATTTCAATGTGCCGCGGATTGAGAATCGCCTTCTCCAGGTAAAGCTCGCCGTCCCCGAAGGCCCGCTGCGCCTCGCCCTGTGCCGCTTCCAGCGCGGCTTGCAGCTCTTTAGCGGCACCCACCCGCCGCATCCCTTTTCCACCACCCCCCGCTGCCGCTTTCAGCATCACGGGATAGCCAATCTTGGCCGCCACATCCTTCGCCTGCTGGACCGACTCCAGCCCGCGGGAAGTTCCCGGCACGACTGGCACTCCGGCATTTTCCATCTCTTGTCGGGCCCGTGTCTTTGATCCCAGCATTTCCATGGAAGGGGGGCTCGGTCCGATGAACTTTATTCTTGCGTCCGCGCAGGCCTGGGCAAACTTCGCATTTTCCGAAAGAAATCCGTAGCCGGGATGGATCGCATCGGCGCCGCAGCGTTTCGCAACATTAAGAATCTTTTCGAGGTTGAGATAGGACTCGGCCGCGGCGGCTCCCCCGATCGGATAGGCCTCATCGGCCTTCAGGACGTGCAGCGCTACGCGGTCCGCATCCGAATACACCGCAACCGAAGGAATTTCCAGCTCGCGGCAGGCACGGATGACCCGCACCGCGATTTCTCCTCGATTGGCGATAAGAATCTTCTTGAACATGAGCGTGGCGCTTCAGCCCTGAGGACTGACAACTGGAAAATCAAAAGCCCCTTCCGTGCGGGAAGGGGCTTTCGTTTGCTAAAGAGTTGACAGCATCCCTACTTGCTTGGCATGGTAATGCCCTGATTGCCAGGCTGCCTCTCGGCCTTGATCTTCTTGGTGGCCATGGTCTTGTCCACCCACTCGTCGGCCGTCTTAAGATCCGCTGCCCGAGCTGCAGGATCGTCGCACTCCAAGTCGCCCTTTTCCCGGTAAAGCAGGTTCAGGTAAGCCATGGCGTCGTCGTAATCCGGCCGTAGCTCCAAAGCCTTTTGCAGCATCGCGATCCCGTCCTGGATGACGCCCGAGTTCTTCTCCCGCAGCATCTCGCAAACCTTCTTGTTGCCCTTCTCTTTCATGATCCACTCGTCCGGCTTCAGGCCCACCTTAGCGCGTTCTTCCATGCGGGGCTGGTAGCTCTGCGTCCAATCAATGACCGCAACCGAGTAGTAGGGCTCGGGATCATTAGGGTCGAGGTCGATCGCCTTGCGGTAGAACGTCTTGGCATCATCAAATTTCTTGATTTGCAAGTACAGGTAGGCGATGCCTTTGACGCTGTTGATGTTCTTGGGATCGCGTTCCAGCACCTCCTTGTACTGATCAATCGCCTGTTGAGCGTTTTGAAGATTTTCAGGGGTATCGACACCCTGAATGACTTGCTGGGCGTACGCGGTAGCCAGATAAAGGCGGGCATTGACCAGACTGGGATCAAGCGATACTGCCTGCTGGAAATGATTAATCGCCTCTTCATACTTGGCGTTCTTGTAGGATTGCACGCCCTTGTTCAGCTGGTCACGCGCCCTCAGTTTGCTGCAGCCCGTGGTGGCCAGCAACACCAACCCGAGGGCCATCATCGCCAGCGTTCGTATGCTTGTTTTCATTGCGCTGTAAGTCTCCTTGCCAGAAAATCGTCAGGCTTGTGTTGAGCCAATGGACCAACAGCACGCCGCGGTATGAGCGCGAGCGCGGATGAGAATGGGCGGACCGGAACATCCGCCCCACGACGGTGTGTCACAAACTTCCGCGGGCCTAGCCGCCAGCTTCAATCTTGGCTGTGATCAGGCCTACTTTGTCCACGCCCGCCGCATGCGCGATGTCAATCACGTTGGCCACGTCGGCAAACGGAACCGCGTCGTCGCCCTTCACGAACATCACTTTTTCCGCGCGGGTTTTGAAAACGTCGGTCAAGCGCCCCTGCAGATTCTCCCAGGTGGTTTCTTCCTGGTTGATCTTCAGCGCCGGCGCCTGGCCGGCGCCACGATCAATCAACTGCACCACAATGGTGCGATCGGGCGTGTTGTTTTTAGGCGCATTCGGCGGTGGTGGTTGAGGCACCAGCGCGTCCAGTCCCTTGGGGGTTAACGGCGTGATCACCATGAAGATGATGATCAGCACCAGCAGGACGTCAATCAGGGGCGTAACGTTCATGTCCGCGCTCTGACCACCGCCCGATCCCATTGCCATTCCCATAACTGTTCTCCTCGAATGTCTAGGCGCTGAGTATCCAAGCTATGAATAACTCAGGGCTCTGAAAATCCAAGCCCTGAAAGATCTCAGGGTTATTGCCCGCCGGCTGGCGTAGTCGGGGCTGCCGGGGCCGGGGTCGCAGGTGCCTTGCGCTGGTCAGTCAGCAAGCCGAGTTGGTCGACTCCCGCCGCGCGCACGTTGTCCACGACTTCAACCACCGATCCAAACCGGGCGCGCGCGTCCGCCTTTACGAAAACACGCTTGTCCACGCGATTCGTCAGCCGGTCTCTGACCTTGCCGGTTAGCTGGTCCGCCGGGAGCTTGTCAGTCCCGAAATAGACCGTCCCGTCGCGCATGACCGAGACCAGTAAAGCGTCTTCCTTGTCCGCGTCCGGCATGGACTCCGGATTGTTAACCTTCGCCATGTCCACGCTCACGCCGTGCTGCAACATAGGCGTGATCACCATGAAGATGATCAACAGCACCAGCATCACATCCACCATGGGCGTCACGTTGATGTTGGAGTTTACCTTGACTCCTTCGTTCCGTTTTGCCAATGCCATAAGCTCACATCTCCTGGGCGGTCTCTTGCTGCCACCCGAGCCGAGGACGATTCTCAGCGTCTCCTGTTTTGAATCCGGCGCCGGACCGTTTGCCCGGCGCCCGATCAGCAACTCGGAGGTTGTAGCCCTGCCTTACAGTAACGCCGCGGTAAAGCTCAAAAGCTTAGGTGCGGCGCATTCCCCGGCGCTTCAGGAAGTAATCGATCAGTTCGCTCGACGAGTTATCCATCTCCACGTCGAACGCTTCCACGCGGCCGGTCAGGTAGTTGAACATCATCACGGCCGGGATGGCCACGAACAGTCCAATCGCGGTGGTCACCAGCGCCTCCGAGATACCGCCCGCGACAGCCGCCAGACCAGTAGCCTTTTCGGACTGAATACCTTTAAACGCGTTGATGATGCCGACCACCGTGCCGAGCAGCCCCACGAATGGGGCCGTCGATCCGATGGTTGCCAGACCACCCAGGCCGCGCTTCAGTTCGGCGTGGACAATAGCTTCGGTGCGCTCGAGCGCACGCTTGGAGGCTTCGATGGTCTCACCCGGAATCTCTCCGCTTTCCTGGTGAGCCCGGAATTCCATCAGCCCCGAAGTTACAACCTTGGCGAGGTGGCTTTTCTTGTTGCGCTCCGCTACCTTGATGGCTTCTTCGATCTTGCCATCGCGCAGTGCGCCGGCCACCGCCGGAGCGAATGAGCGCGACTGCTTGCGGGCCGCGCTGAACGCCATGGCCCGGTCAATCATTACCCCGATCGACCAGCCTGACATGATGAACAGAATGATGACCACTGCCTTCGCTGGAATACCCATCTGGTGCCACAGCGAAATCGGGTCCCAACCCACTGCCGCCTGTTCCTGGAAAAACCAGGCCGCCGCAGTAGACATGTATGTGTGAGTAAGTGCTGCTAGATTGGCTACGAACATGAGTTGCTTTCCTCCTCAGAGCTTGTCAGATTGCGAAAATTGCTTGTGCACGAATCCCGCGTTCCCGCTACAGCACGTCCCCTCAGCGACCGAAGCCTAACCCCCGGCCAGCGTAAAGTTGACCGTAATCTGGGTTTCGACTTCCACCGGCTCGCCATTCAGAATGTACGGTCTGTACTTCCACTGCTTCACCGCTTCGATGGCGGCCGGAGCCAGCATCGGATGACCGCTGATCAGGCGCAAGTTCTGAATCGAACCATCCTTGCTAATCTCGGCCTGTAGCAATACTGAGCCTTGGATGCGCGCTTGCCGCGCTAGGGGTGGATAGTTGGGCTGAATCTTGCGGAGTAGCAAACCCTGGGTCACGCCTTGCGACACCCGCACTCGCTGCGGCGTGGCCACCTTGGGCACCGCGACAGGGGTCGAATTGATGATGCCGCCAATCACTCCACCCATGGCCCCGCCCGCACCCGGAACCCCGCCCACGACGCCAGCCATCGAAGAAACTGGAGGCGGCGCCTCTTCTTCCTTGATCATTTGGACTTTCTCGGGGATCTTGGTGGGCGTACGCAACTGCCCGTTTATGATATCGGTCTGAATCTGCTTGACAACTTTAACCGGAGCGGCGGCTGGTGGCGGAGGCGGAGGTGGTGGCGGCGGCGGTGCCACCAGGAAGGTCATCAACTGTGTTTTTGGCAATGCTTCCGTGAACAGCAGTGGCAGCAATACCAGCACTCCGATCAGCACCACCTGAAAGCAAAAAGAGATGATGGTGGTCATGCCCCGCTTGGTTCTTAGCTTTCCACCCGATTCAATGAGGCTGTCTTCAAACATAAGGATTCTCCCGGCACAACCCTACGTATTCTTAGACACCGCCTGTTTCCTGTTTGCTCCCAAACCCGGCTTGCATCCTACACGGCAATTCGACAAATTCAAACTATTGAAAAAAGGGGGCATTCGCAGCGGTTCGCGCAAATATGTCGTTGCTTTGCGGCCCTCGCCTTGACTTCGCGAGCTTTGCGGTCAAAGTCTTGAATCGCAAGGGCATCGAGGGCCCCCGATCAAGCCAGCACTACTAGACCACGTCCCAAGAACCAAGCTGCGTATCGAACTGAGAAAGAACCCTATAAGCCGCTATAAGCCGCTCGCCACCCGGCCCTTGCCGGCCGCAGCCTTACCCTTGCTGCCTGCGACCACTACCGGAGCCTGCTTTCCCCGGCTTCCCCGCCAATCCTGGTAAGCGACCAGGATGGGAGCCGCAATGGCGATCGAAGAATAGGTCCCGATCAGGATTCCGATGACCAGTGCGAACGAGAAGCCATGCAATACCTCTCCGCCGAACAGGTAAAGCGCCAGAACGGTTAGAAATGTTAACCCGGCGGTCAAGATCGTCCGGCTCAGGGTCTGATTAATACTCCGGTTTACGATTTCTGACAACTTCTCCCGCCGCATCATCTTCAGGTTTTCCCGGATGCGGTCAAAGATCACGATGGTGTCGTTGTTCGAATACCCGATAAGAGTCAGGATCGCGGCGATAACTGTCAGCGAAATTTCCTTGTTGGCCAGGGAAAACGCGCCCACCGTGATCAGCGTGTCGTGAAAAACGGTGATCACGGCCGCCACCCCGTAAATCCACTCGAAGCGGAAGCCCAGATAGACCAGCATGCCGGCTAGCGAATAAACCACCGCCCATTTGGCTTGGCTCTGCAACTGCTTACCCACCTGCGGTCCAACGATCTCTACCTGATAGACACCGAAATCAGAAAGAAAGAACCCCTCCTGCAAAGCCGTCACCACGGCGGGATCGGCGACAGCCTTGAGTTCGTCAAAGGAACTCAAAACTCCGCCCTTGGTCTTGTCGCGATAGTCGACGATTGCCTTGGCCACAGCCGCATAGCGCTGGCTGGCATCAGTTCCGGCACGCAGGGGATCTTTTCCCAGCAGGTAGTTGGCTAATGTCAAAGAGCTGGTGTTGTTCAAGTCCAGTTTGCCCGCCGGAGCATTGGTCTCCAGCGCGTTGATGATCTGAACCTTACCCTGATCGAGTGCCTTCTCGCTGGTCTCCCGGACGTCGAGATCGATCAGCACTTCGTTGTTCGCGGGCACGCTCTGAATCCGCACCTGTCGCAAGCCCACTTTTTCCAGCGCCGCGCGGATGGCATTGTCATCCGGAGTGTGCGAGAACTTCACGTAGACGAGCGTCCCGCCCCGGAAGTCTACGCCTAGGGGGATGCCATGCCAAAACAGCATGGACAATATTCCCGCCACGCTGAACACCAGCGAAAAGGCGAGAAAATACCACTTCTTGCCGAGAAAGTCTATGTTGGGTTCTCTAAAAAATTCCACGCTGTCGTCAAACCCCTTCCGAGCCTAGGTCGCTGACCCTGCCGGGCTGGACGCTAGCCCGGCAGTTTCTTGCAAAGCTAGATGCTTAACGCCTCGCCGCGTTGCTTGCGGCTCAAAATCCAGTCAAAGATCATTCGCGAAACAAACACCGCCGTAAACAGGTTGGCTAGCAGACCAAAGGTCAGCGTGACCGCAAAACCCTTCACTGGACCTGTGCCAAACAAGAACAGGATCGCTGCCGAAACGATGGTAGTCACGTGAGTATCCACAATCGTGATCCAGGCATGGCCAAAGCCCTGCTCCACCGCCGAAGGCGGTGTCTTGCCGTTCCGCAGCTCCTCGCGAATACGCTCAAAAATCAGGACGTTCGAGTCCACGCCCATGCCCACGGTTAGGATTACGCCCGCGATTCCGGGTAGGGTCAGGGTCGCGCCAAAATATCCCATGAAACCCAATAGAATGACCAGGTTCAGAATCAGCGCCAGATCGGCATTGATGCCCGCGCCGCGATAGTACACCAGCATGAACACCAGCACGGCGAGCATGCCGATGATCGCCGCCCGTACGCCGGAGCGAATTGAATCCGAGCCTAACGAGGGCCCTACGGTACGCTCCTCCAGATACTTGATCCCAGCCGGCAGCGCCCCCGAGTTGAGCACCAGAGCCAGGTCTTTGGCGGCCTGATCACTCATCCCGCCACCGCTTATGCGGCCCTGATCATGGATCTGCTCGTTGATGGTCGCAACTTCCCGCACCCGGTTATCCAGAACGACCGCCAGCTTTTCCCCTACGTGCGACCCGGTGAAAGCGGCGAACTTTCTTCCCCCTTCGTTGGTCAGAACGAAGCCCACGTCGGGTGAATTGGTGTTCGAGTCCCGTCCCACAGTAGCCCCGCCCGACCGAAGGTCCGCGCCAGCCACCGCTGAGCTGCGCGTTACCAGATAGTATTGCTCGCCGGTATCATCAGTGGTCTGGCTTCCGACGCTGCGTCCCCTCAGCAAAAGGGAATCCGGAGGCAGCACTCCGCCGTGTTGCTGGAGCGCGTCCTGTTCGCTGGAGTACGGCCCGCCCAGCACCTGCTTGATTTCCAGCATGGCGGTGGACTGCATGATTTCTTTCACCCGCGCGGGATCGTCCACCCCGGGAAGTTGCACCAGTATCTGATACTGCCCAAGTCCGTGCTCCTGAATTACCGGTTCACTCACGCCCAACTGGTCAATACGGTTGCGGATGGTCTCAATCGCCAGAGCTACCGCCCGGTTCTTCAGTTCGGCTAAGGCCTGCGGTTTCATGGAAAAAGTCCACGAATTGTCCGCGCCCGAGTTGAGGTCATACTCGGGCAGCCGTTCGCTCACGATGGAGCGCAAATCCGAAGAGGACGCCGGGGGAACGCCTTTCAAAACAATCTGGTCGGGGCGATTTACCGGGTCAGGCTTGGTGATTTCGGTGTAATTGATCTTGTGGGTGCGCAGGTCTTCCTTCAACCGTTCCACGGCGCGGTCGGAATCTCCGTTCACCGCGTCGTTGACCTGCACCTGCAAAATCAGGTGGGTGCCACCCTTGAGGTCAAGCCCCAGATGAATGTGCTCCTGCAGCGAGGTCAGCAGTCCGCTGCCCGAGAAGTCCTTCGGAAGGCCGAAGATGCCAAACAGGAACACCAACAGGGTCGCAACTACAAGTCCGAGCTTCCAACCTAAAGTCTTGTTCATGGCCTGAGGATCAAATTTCTTTTCCCTTCGTAGCGCCGGTAACTTGCCGGCTGTGTCGAGGGCGTCCCGCCCTCGGGGGTGCGAGTGGGACGCCCCCGCGACAGCCGTCGGGACGGGCTCTACTCTACAGCGGCACGGCTTTGCCTTTCATGATCCGCATTTCATGCCGCTTTATTGTTTTTGTCCTCGGGCGTTGTCACTGACGCAACCGACGCCCGGGTGACTTCGATGCGCAAATTGTCTGGCGGGACACGCAGCTGGATGTAATCATCGCGCAGCGCGATGATGGTTCCGCGCAGCCCACCGCTAGTCACGACTTTGTCCCCATTCTTCAGGTCATTCAGCATCTGCTGCCACTTCTTCTGGCGCCGCTGCTGGGGCATGATCAGGAGAAAGTAAAAAATAGCGAAGATGAAGATGAGCGGGGCGAAGCCCAGCCAGCCCCCGGCCCCAATTGTTTGCACCGCCAGTAAGTTTGCAATGCTCATAGAACCGGATCACCCAAAATAGATCAGGACTGCGCCCATCGGCGCTTCCTGGCCCTGTTTAATTTACCGCGGGATTTCTCGCTTCCTCAGGCCGGAGATGCTTCAGCTTCTGGCATGAACCGGGGACATCAGGCTAACGTTTCGCTCGCGACCGCTCCCCAGGAAGAATTTGGGCCTTATTCCCAAGCGCAATAGAATGACGCACCGCCCGCATGGTGTCAAGGTAGAAGCTGAGATTGTGGACGGTATTCAGAACCTGGGCCAAAACCTCGTTGGCCGCATAGAGATGCCGCAAATAAGCCCGCGAATAGCGCTGGCAGACTCGGCAGCCGCAATTTGGGTCCAGGGGACCCTGATCTCTGACGTATCGCGCCTGCTTGATCGAGACTCTGCCTTCGGAGGTGAACAGCAAACCATGCCGCGCCGCTCGGGTTGGCAGCACACAGTCCATCATGTCCACGCCCAAGCCGGCATACTCGACAATCTCCTCCGGTGTGCCCACTCCCATCAGGTAGCGTGGTCTGTCCACCGGAAGGTGCTGCAATGTGGCTTCCACGACTTCCCGAGTGAGAGCCCGCGGCTCACCCACACTCAAGCCACCAATCGCATAACCAGGAAACCCGATCTCGATGGTGCGCTCGACGGATTCCTTTCTGAACGCATGATCCATGCCGCCCTGCACGATGCCAAAGAGGCCCTGAGACTGCGTGGGGGACGCCTTCGTCCGGGCGGGCGAAGGTGGACTCGCCGGTACGGCCGAGCTGCGCTCGGCTGGGCGGACGAGGACGTCGGCCCCTACGTGGTCTATGGCCCACGGCACTTCCTGCTTATGGGCCTCAAAATAACTCTTGCTCCGCTCCGCCCATCGCAAGGTCAGTTCCATCGACTGCCGCGTACGTTCCCGATCCGCGGGATGCTCGGTGCATTCGTCAAACGCCATAATCACATCAGCGCCTAGCCCGATCTGTGCTTCCATGGAGCTCTCTGGCGTAAAAAAATGGGACGAGCCGTCCAGGTGAGAACGAAAGGTGACGCCTTCATCCGTCACCTGGCGCAGCTCGTTCAAACTGAAAACCTGGAACCCGCCTGAGTCGGTGAGAATCGCGCGCGGCCAAGACATGAAACGATGCAACCCGCCCAGCTGGCGCACTTGCTCCACCCCGGGCCGCAAGTAAAGGTGGTAGGTATTCCCCAGAAGCACCTGTACATCGAGTTCCTCCAGAATGTCCTGCGAAACGCCCTTCACCGACGCCAATGTTCCCACCGGCATGAATACCGGCGTTTCCACCACGCCATGGGGCGTAGTCAGGCGCCCCAAGCGGGCGGGGCCGTTGGTGGCTTCGATTTCAAAGGAAATTGACACCGAGGAGGATTGTAGCAACCGGGTGGCTCTGGCCACCTGGCGGATGGCGGTCAGCGGCCGGTGATCGGTTGGCCAGTCGTAGGCTTATTCACTGACCAGATTTCATTTCTTGTCCATGATAGTAGCGGTCCAGAGCGTGGTGCCACGAAACTCCCAAATCAGTCCCACTAATCCCAGGAGGACCAGAATTAGGATTAGTTTCTTCATCTGCACAATTTCTCGTTTGTGGCTGAAAAGTTTCCTGTGCTCTTAACCCGCCGTAAGCAGAATCGGCTCCCCCCGGGTGATCACCAATGTGTGCTCGTAGTGCGCCGAAGCCCGGCGGTCAGCGGTTCGCACCGTCCAGCCATCCTTCGCGACCACCGCTCGTCCGGATCCAGCCGCGATAATCGGCTCCACCGTGATCACCAGGCCTTCGCGCAGAATCTCGTTGGCTTCCGGGTCGGCGTAATTGGGCACGCGGGGCTCTTCGTGGATGGTGCGTCCAATACCGTGTCCGCCCAGATCGCGAATTACCGAGAAACCGCTGCGCCGCACTTCGCGCTCGACCACGCGTCCAATCTCGGATACGCGGAAACCGGCACGAGCCACCAGCATGGCTTTTGTGAAAGCGCGCTCGGCGCAGGCAATCAGGCGTTGGTTCTCTTCAGAAACCTCGCCGGCGGCCACAGTCTCCGCGGCGTCGGCCATGAAACCGTCTTTTTCGATGGTGACATCGAGCTTGACCAGATCGCCTTCGCGTACGGTGCGATCTCCGGGAATGCCGTGTACGGCTTCCTCGTTAAGGCTGATGCAGTTCACGCCGGGAAACTTGTACACTAGTTGCGGAGCGGATTGCGCTCCGCGCTCGCGCATGACGGTGGCTCCCACTTCATCGAGCTCGCTAGTAGTCACGCCGGGACGGACAGCTTTTTTCATGGCCTCCAGCATGCACCGCACGATCGCGCCCGCGACCCGCATGCCGGCAAGTTCTTCCGGACCGTTAATGGACATAAGGTCCTCCGTGACCCATTCGGCTTCTAGCCTATCGCATTGGATGGGCGGCGCGGGCCGAAAAACAGCATCAGGATGAAACCCGCGACGTAAGACGTAAAAAGCGACCACTTGCGAGGACCCGTATCCGGAAAAACGCAGGAGCGAAGCCATACAGCGCCACCGCCTCACTAAGCGCGTAGGTAGCAATGTAGCCGGCACGCCAGCGATTCAGTGCACCTATATCCTCAGGAGTCGCCGCCAGAACGCTCTCAGCTCGGAATACTATTGGTTCGGCGTACAACGAAAATCGCCCCAATCATAAAAACGGGCAGATCCGCGACCGCGCAGAAAAAGACCGGAGTCATTTCCTTGGGCGCGGGACCGAATCTCTCAGCGAGAAACGCATTGAACAAAATACTTGCCAGCATTGCCACTGGGACGGCCCGCAAGAGCTTGAGCGAATTCTCCATTTCCATGGATTCTGCCTAAGTTTCTTTCGGAACGCAGGAGAAATGGCAACGGGTGCCGGGAATAGCCACTCTGAGGCCGCAGGGAGCGGGGAACCGGTACTCTTACGATCCGGTAATTTTCAGGCGTAATTCTTCCGGCAGACGCTCGCGAATCTCAGCGGGTAGGCGGTCATGCACGCGGCGCGCTCCGACTTTTGCGGCATCCACCATGGTCATCGGCGCCGGTGTGGCAACTGCTACCGCGACCCAGATCAAGGCAGAAAGCGCGAAACCAACCAGCGCCGCCAGTTCTAGCCAAAAGGCATGCCGGGGACCAAGATGACGGATCACGCCAAACGCCAACAGGAAGACCGCTGCAGAAAGCGAAGCCAAGGTAATTAAGGAGAGATCAATGGTGCGGTGCAGACGCTGCCGGGACCGGCAGCGCTCGCAGGCGTCAAAGTGTTCTTCGTAGTCGGCTCGCATCTCGGGCGCGATGCCGGAGATATCGTAACGCCAGCCGGCTAGAATCTTGCCTACGATGGGATCGACGCATTCGCTCATACTGACTACAGCAGCAGACTACAGCTGGATCGCTTCCATCGGCTCCGACTGCCTTGCCAGCAGCACCCGGTTGTGCAGCAATGTCTGGCGAAGTCCCAGGGCCTTTTCCGCCGTTCCCCGAGCGATTTCGGGATGGTTGTTAAGCTCGGAGAGATGCGCCAGCACTAGATAGGATGCATCGCCGTCATATTCGGTGCATAAGAATTTCGCCAGCTTCTCGTTCGATAGGTGCCCGGTCGGGCTTCCGACGCGTTGTTTGACTGACCAGGGATAGGGCCCGACCCGCAGCATCTCCAGATCATAATTGGACTCAATCACCAGCACGTCGCAACCACGCAACTCGTGGCAAACGTTGGGTGGTGTGTATCCCAGATCGGTGGCAATTGCCACCTTGATTCCATCCGCGCGGAACGTCACTCCGACCGGATCGACGGCATCGTGGGGAATAGTGAACGGAGTAATCTCGATATCGCCCACCTGAAATCTCCGGCCGGCGGAGAACAGTTCCAACCGCGCCAGGTGCGGGAGTTCACCTGCGTCGTCGCGCAGTGATCGTGCCCAGGCCTGGTGAGTCGCACCCGTCATAAACACCGGAACCTGGAACTTTTTCGCCAGCCCAGCGAGGCCATAAACGTGATCGGAATGCTCGTGGGTGATCAGAATCGCGGAAAGCGTCCGCGGATCGTCGCCCGTGGAGCGCATGCGCTTCACCGTCTCGCGGCAGGAAATGCCCGCGTCCACGAGAATTTTCGTGCCCGAACTCGAAACAATCGTGCTGTTTCCCCGGCTGCCGCTGGCCAGCACCGACACCGAAACTGCCATGCCCGAAGGATACTCGCTGCGGCTGTGGAAACGCGAGTAACTATTGGGATGAGCTGTCAGCGGTCCAGCAATCAGCACTCAGCATTTGCCATTTGGCCACATCGACCCTGTCACCAGGTTCCTGAACAAGACAGACGAGGGGGGTTCGTTCATCGGAGGCGGGCGGTTTGCAGCCAAGGGTGAGGTCTTGGTTAAATGCCAATTGTTAAAGGACAAGTGCTAAATGCCAAGTGCTGGGCGCGCTACCTCTCTCTGAATAGTTCAACCAATCCCCTGCGCGCGGTCGATCCTCCATAGGCTCCGGCGATTCCGGTCAGGAACCCGAGAAACGATTCGTAGATTTGCGCGCGATAAGGTTTTTCGGTCAGGAGCAGATAGGCGACGCCTTGAACCAACGGCACGAAGACCGCCACCAGCAGTGTCCATCGCCAGGGCCGGCGGGGACGCAGCGCTCCCAGAAGCATGGTGGCTGTAAGCACGAACAGCGCGGTGAGAAGCAAGTCGCCAAATTTTACGTCGAGATATCCGGCGACGAGGCCCAGTAATAGGCCGAGCGTGTAGATGCGGCCGTCCTTGAACGTTCCCGATTGATTGAGCATTTGAAGCACAAGTCGAGCCGTCGTGCTGAGTGCCGTGTAGACCTTAATGGACTTCGACGTGCCGCCTAATTTGATAGCGGGCTGGATTGCCACAGGCAGTGAGGGCCGCATCAGCGCAGTCGCGTTCCAGCACTTCTACCGGGTTATCGATGGTAGCTGACACTATCGTTCCGTTCACCAGACTTACCCGAATTTGCACATCGAATGTTTCCTTGCCAATCGCGGCAGCATACTTGCCGTCAGAAGTCTTGCTTACTTGGACCCAGTTATTCTGGGTATCCCCTACCGGCGCGCGCATCCAGTCGGCAACTGTCGTGACTTCAGGCATGGCTGGGGGCACGTGCCGGACAACCAGCATGACAATGTGATCGGAAAGGTTGATGTCGGTCAAGGTAACTTCAAAATCAACCGAGTCTTCTCCGATCAGCACATAATTTCCATCTGCCCACGAAGCGGGGGTGCCACGCTTGAAGTAGAAATGATCTCCAGCATGAGGAAGCTGGCCTTGATGAGCAACCAGCATATCTGCATAGAGCGTTAGCAAGTCCGTATGGTCCGACAAGCGGGATTACCTGGCTGAGATCAGGGACTGACAGCGGGTAATCCGGCTCCAGGAAAGGATCTGCCGGAAGCTTGCGGCTGCGGGAAAAAGACTGACTGCAGCATTGTCCCTGATCAGATTGGACCAGGCATACTCTTCCACGAATTGACCAGCCGAGTCTTTTTTCACCATGCCATCGGCTTGTGCTTCGTAACTAGTCGTTGTCAGGCGGTCCCGGTTTGTCGCTTTCATGCGGTAGGTTAATTTTTCGCCCTCCAGATAGTGACGACCCGGCAAATTGAAACTCACTGGGGCGGCCTGGTTATGCCTTCGGTTTGTGAGTGCCCGAGACCCTGGCAATGTGGTGATCAAAACTCCAAAAACTAAAAGTGAGACGCTGGCCGCGCATAGCTGCGAGACTCGTGATCGCATAAAGCGCGTCTCCTTCCGAGCCTAAACGATCGAAATCAATATTTGTAGAACCCTCTTCCACTCTTCCTTCCCAGCCAGCCTGCATCCACCATCTTGATCAGCAGCGGGCATGGCCGGTACTTGGGATCGCCCAGGCCATCCTGCAGCACTCGCATGATGTCGAGGCAAACGTCGAGTCCGATAAAATCCGCCAGGGTGAGCGGGCCCATGGGATGCGCCATTCCCAGCTTGAAAACTTCGTCTACGGCTTCGGGAGAGGCGACCCCTTCCATCACCGCATACATGGATTCGTTCAGCAGCGGCATCAGTACGCGGTTGGAAACAAACCCGGGCGCGTCGTTGACCTCGACTGGAGTCTTGTCGAGCTTCAGTGCCAGATCGCGCACCGTCTCGAAAGTCTCCTGCGCCGTGGCCAGCCCGCGGATTACCTCCACCAGTTTCATCACCGGCACGGGATTAAAAAAGTGCATTCCGATAACTTTTCCCGGACGCCTGGTTACCGCCGCCAGCTTGGTAATCGAAATGGAAGAGGTATTCGAAGCCAGCAGAACTTCAGCCCGGCAGATGCGGTCGAGATCGCGAAAGACTTCCGCTTTGACTTCGAACTTTTCGGTTGCGGCTTCGATCACGAAGTCGCAGTTCGCGAGTTGGGTGCGTTGGAGCCCCGGCACAATCCGCTTCAGCGCGGCGGCCTTGCCCTCGGCGGTGGTTTTGCCCTTGGCAACTTCACGGTCAAGATTCTTGCTGATGGTCTCAAGCGCGCGATCGAGGTATCGCTGCTCCACATCGCACAGCGTCACCTGGTACCCGCTGCGCGCGAAAACCTGGGCAATGCCGTTGCCCATGGTCCCCGCTCCGATCACTCCAACGCGTTCAATTGGCATAGGAAATAGCCTCGCTTGAGGGCCCGAAGTCTGGCTCAGTCTACCACCCCCAAGTGATTGCATGACTTAGATTTAAGGTTCACTTAAGATTCAGAAAAATATCGCCGGGGACCACCCTATTTCATCTGCGCAGGCATCCGACGATTTAGAACCGGACCAGCGAGAACTGAAGAGCGGGCGTGATCGCAAGAAGGCCCTTCGGACGATGGCGCCGGGTGGGAGGAACTTATGCGAAGCATGCGGCTGGCAGCATTGGCAGTGGCCATGACGCTGGCATTCAGCGGTCTGGCTTTGGCCCGAGACCATGATGACGATCATCACCGGGACAAGCACGAAGACCGTCACCATGACCGGGATCATGACCGAGATCATCGTTGGAATCGAGATGGGAATCGAGATGGGAATCGAGATTGGAATTGAGATTGGAATCGGGACCGCGACCATGACCGAGATCACGACGGTTGGCGGGATCGCGACCACGACCGGGATCACGACCGCTGGCAACGTGAACATCGCGGCTGGTGGCGCGGAGACGGCGATCATGACCGTGACGACGGCTACTATCGCGGCGGCACCGTCTACAACCGCTATCCCCGCGGCTATCCCAGCGGCGGATACGGCTATCCAGGCAGCACAATTTATGGCCGCTCAGGTGGCGACGCGAATATAGCCTACAACACCGGCTATTCGGACGGCAGCTATCGGGCTCACGAAGACATTGCAGAGAACAAGCCGTTCAATCCCAATCCTCGCGGATCGTTCGGGAACCGCAATCACGGCTATCACAGCGCGTACGGGGACAAGGATTACTACCGCTCCCAATACACGGATGGCTATGCGGCGGGCTACCAGTCAAATTACCGGGGAGGCAGAGGCCGCGGCTGGGGATTCTAGAAGCAGCATTTGGCAACTAGCAATTGGCCTTAGCCATAAAAAAGGGCCGCCAGCAGATGGTGGCCTTTTTATTTTCCCGAGAAGACAGAAGCTCGGAGCTCAGTACTTAGCATTCAATCGCTGTGCAAGCCCATCATCTGGCCACAAGCCAAATGCTAATTGCCCAGCGCTAATTGCCCAGCGCCAATTGCTGCGATTCACTCCCGCTCCAGATTCTCATCCATCGCAATCTTGCCGCCCTTTTGCACTTCGATGATGCGATGGACCCGCTTGTATCCCGACATGGTGACGTCCACCACGTACGTGCCCGGATTGAGATATAGATCAACCGGGGAAAATTTGTCCATGATGCGGTTGTTGATCGCGACCTGCGCGCCTTTGGGCTGGGTCTTTATGCTGACGGCGCCCATGCCGGCTGTCTCTCCGCCGCCGAACAGCTTCTTGAATTTTCCGCCGACCTTGATGTCATCGGTCGAGCCCAGCGCTTTAAGACTGGGCGCGAAGTGAAAGATCTGGCCGGGCTGTAGATTAGCGGTGGCGGTTTCTTCCAGATAGCCCTGCTTCCGGACCAGGAAGGTGTGCGTGCCCGGCTTGTCCACCAAAATCTGCGCCGGAGTTACTCGTCCCGTATCCCGGCCATCGATGAAAAGTTGTGCGCCGGCAGGCTCGGTGCTGGCGGCTATCATGGCCGTAACCTGCGCCAGTTGGACCACCAGAAAGGATTTGCTGCCGGACGCCACATCAATGGTACGGCTCTCTGTCGAGTATCCGGCGCGGGTGATGGTCACGCTATGCTGCCCGGGGACGAGTCCGGGCAGATTGAAAGGGGTCACCCAGCCGGGGTCGCTGCGCCCGTCAATGTGAACTTCAGCGCCTTCAGGAGTGGAGTTGATGGTCAATTGCCCGGGAATCGCCGCAATCGCGGAAACTGGCGCGGCCTTGGTCTTCTTCCGATTGTACTTGGGAACAACCGACACGGCGGCCGGTTCGCGCTGCGCAGTGATGCGTTCCAGCGCCGCCGCTGGTGCCGGTGTCGGAGCTGGCGGCTGCGCGGTATTCCACGCTGGCTTGGCGGCTGCGTCGGATGGCACCACCGCTGCCGGTTGTTCGGTCGAGCCATCGTCCGCGGAATTCTCCGAGTGGATGCGCCAGGCAATCGTGCTCACAATCAGCAAAATCACGCCTAGCGCTGCGGCAATCGAATACGCGAACAGCTTGGGCGGGGTTTTCTTGATTTCCGCTACCGCCTTCCGGGCCACTTCCCGCGGCTGCACCTTGGGCTTTTCCGGAACCTTGCTGCTCCGCGCTGCCAGCGCAGGCTCAGCTTCGGGCCCGGCCGGCGGTGGAGGTGGCGGCGGTGTGTAAATTTCTTTCAGCGGGGGTAGTTCACTGATTTCGGAAAAACTCGGGCCGAGCGACTCTTCTTTTTTCGCTGCTTCCACCATCGCGGGATCGACACTACGAGCCGGAGCCGGGGGGGCAGGAGCTTGACGTGCAGGAGTCCGGACAGCGGCTTCGTCGGCTTCGGCCACAACGCTGGCCCGCTCCTGAAATGAGCTTTGAGCCACGGCCTTCGGCGCAGCCTGCACTTCTTTCGGTGGCTTCGGGGATTCATCAACACTGAACCGGCTCGCACTCTCCCATCCTGCGGCAGCGGCAGCGGCCGCAGCCTTTGCCGGTGCAGGTGAGTCTCCGGTGCTGTGCACAGTCGGCGCCGACGGCACGGATTGTTTTTGTGCGGGCGCGGAGCCCGCCGATTTCGGTACCTGCGGCACATTCAGTCCCTGCGCGGGCGCCGCCGCTTTCTTGGCTTCCTTCTTGGGCGCACTCTCCTTACATCGCTCCAGATCGTTAACCAGTTCCTGCCCGCTCTGATAACGCTCTTCCGGCGCTTTCGCCAACGCCTTCATAATCACTTCACTTAACACGGGGTGAATCTTGGGATTGATCTGCTGCGGGGCCACCGGCGTGGCTTCATATATGGCATGCCGAACCTGATCTGCATCTTCACCCGCAAAAGCTTTGCGCTCAGTGACCATTTCGTACAAAATCGCGCCCAGGCTGAACATGTTGGAGCGGGCGTCGACTGGGTCTCCCCGCAATTGTTCCGGCGAAACATAGTGGAGAACTTCGGGCCCTTTACCGGACGCCTGGCAGGTAAATGCGCCCATGCTGGAAGCGCCGAAGCCTAAGACTTTGACGGTGCCGTCCCAGGTCACCATGATCTTGGCCGGCTCCAGACTGTAATGCACGACGTGATGAGAATGGGCGTGGTCCAGTCCCTGACAGGTCTGGCGCGCGATGTCCTGCAGGTCCCAGATGGAAAATCCCTCTTTGCGGGCCAGCATGGTACCAATGCTATTGCCCTGGACGTACTCCATGGCGGCACAGAACTGCCCGTCAATTTCTTCCAGACCGTAAAGCAGCGCGATGTTGTGGCTGTTGAGCGGTTTGGTGCCTTCGGCTTCCTGCAGAATGTGATCAACCAGCACGGACGCCTGATCTCCAAGCGTTTGCAGTTGGATGGTCTTCAGCGCAATTGTCTGCCCGCTCTCGGGATCGGCGGCTTTATAGACCGCACCGAACTCCGAATGCACGATCTCGCTGAGAATCTCGAAACGTCCAATCTTGTTGGCCATGGCTCGCTGAGCCCCGTCAAATAAAGAACCAGGCGTCTGCTGGAATTGGGCCAGGCGCTGTCTCTTAGGGGAAAAGGACGATTCAGGATATCCCGCCTGAATCAGGGATGGGAGTTACGAAGGTACTCGGAAAAAACTCAGACTTCTGTTTGTTCCCAAGCCCATTAACCCCGGCGCTTTCGCGCCAGACATTGCCAGCAACGTCTCTACACTCGACTGTAGAGACGCAGCTTTGCTGCGTCTGCCTGGAGGCTGAGCGAGTTCTGCTTACCGGATTGAGGTCAGCCAGGCCTGCAGCAGGTGCCGCACCTTGGCTCCTTCCATTTTCCGTCGCACCGCATCCATCACCGCAAACCGCGCCCGGGCGCCGCGGCCGCGAAATCCTACCCAGTATGGGATGTAGATTTCGCCAGCGACGGGCTCGGCGGAAATGCGCAAATTGCGGACCCGGAAAAAGCCGGTGCTGAAAAGTAGCCGCTGTACTTTGGCGGCCACAATTTTCTTCGCTTCGGCTTCGTCGAGCAGCGGTTCCGAACAGTTGCGAGTTTCCAGGTAGATTACCTCCCGCTCGTCCGGGAGTTGCTCGAAGTGATAAAGATCGAGCGACCCGTTGACAGCGTCCAGTCCGAATACCCGCTGGTCGCGCTTGCCGCGGTTGAAAATTTCAACCTGAAAAAGCCGGAAAGGGATATAGAAGTCGGCCACCGATTTCAAGGGACCGAACGCCGTTGTCCGCAGAATATCCCCCAGGCCGGAAGAAAACTGTTCTGTCGCTTCTTCGCGGGTGACGTTGGGTCTCAGGCTGCGGATGCGGGCCATTTCTGGTGTCCGGATTGGCCGACAATGGGCTACCGGAAATGGATCCAGAGTCCGAACACGGTGGCGATAAGCGCCAGGCTGAACACGACGTTGAGCCGGTGCTCAAGCGCGGTCTCCGGCGCAGGTTGGTGGTCGAGCGCTCGCACCGGGGTTACCTCCATCTTGTCGTCCACAGTGGCGAACGTCAGCCCCGCCAGCTTCTTTCGCTCCGGGGCCGGCGTCATCAGACTCACTCCAATCAGCACCGCGCAGCAGATCACGAACATGAGGATCGAGTAGTGCAGAAAATTCATGTCCACCAATCCGCGCAGGAAGCCATTGTCGAAAGCGCGACCGCCGG
>Ga0099828_10000497_pt1 | contig 24120 bp, 24 predicted proteins | sample CZO8metaG_2_FD_79338 | JGI IMG/M metagenome (GOLD analysis project Ga0099828, IMG submission 79338) | Vadose zone soil microbial communities from the Eel River Critical Zone Observatory, Northern California, USA - CZOApr15con2H1.8 metaG | ecosystem: Environmental > Terrestrial > Soil > Vadose... | reverse complement strand
CGCCCGCCCCATCCCAAGCCGCCCCGGCGGTGCCGAAAGGGGACGCTCCCAAAGATTCGGCCGCGGAAAAAGACCAGCCCAAGGACAAAAAGAAACCCAAAAAAGTTTGGAGTAACGATGACGTCTCGACCATCAAGAGTGATGTCCCCGTCGTCGGCGATTCCCGCTCTTCTGGCAACTCCAGCCAGAACGGCGGCAATTCTTCGCCTCTGTTCTCGTCTTCTCCTTCTTCCGACGAGACCAAAATCAACTCTTTTCGCAGCCGGCTGGCCCAGTTGCGCTCCGAGCTCGCAGACGTCGAAGCCCAGATCCGGCAAGCGAGAACTTCCAACGGTCACGTCCGTGAAGAAGTAGATCAATTCGTCCGGCCTCTCGAAGCCAAACGCGCAAAGCTCCAATCCCAAATCGACGCCATCGAAGAAGAAGCGCGCCAGCAAGGGATCCAACCCGGCCAGCTCCGCTAGCCATTCCGCGAGCAACGCTCGCGCCTCCAGCGCCCTGCTGCTATGATTCTCCCGCGCCCGGCCTTGCCGCGCCGCGCATCTAGACAAATCTCTCCGTGCAGGTGCGACATGAAGCGATTGCTCGCCGCGTCCCTTCTTCTCTTCGCTGCCCCCCCGCTGCCATGCGACCCGCGTCAAGATGAATCGCGCTCCGTCTTCCAGCCAGCCACCGTGTCGACGTTTTCCATCGTAGCCATCGATCCCACGAATGGTGACCTCGGCGTAGCCGTCGCTTCGCGCTATTTTTCCGTTGGCTCGGTCGTCCCCTGGGCGCTTGCCGGTGTAGGTGCTGTCGCCACTCAAGCCAACGTAAACGTCGGCTACGGCCCACGCGGCATCGATCTTCTCCGCCAGGGACTCTCCGCTCCCGAAGTGCTAAAAAAACTTCTCGAAGAAGATACCTTTGAGGGCAAAGACGGCCGCCAGGTCGCCATCGTCGACGCCCAGGGCCGCATCGCCGCCTACACCGGACCCAGCGCTCCGCACTGGGCTGGCGACCGCCAGGGCAAGACCTGGTCGGCGCAAGGCAACATCCTTGTCGGCCCGCAGGTCCCAGAAGCCATGGGCCGCGCCTTCGATTCCTCACCGGGCGAACTTGCCGAAAAACTCTACGCCGCTCTCAAAGCCGGTGATGATGCCGGCGGCGACTCCCGCGGCCGGCAATCCGCCTCCATGCTCGTCGTCCGCAAGCAGGGCGGCCGCAACATAAATAACGATCGCTACGTCTACGTCAACGTCGACGACAATCCCAATCCTTTCCCCGAACTCCGCCGCCTCCTCAATCTGAATCTCGCTTATCTCTACGAAGAAGCCGCCGAACGCGCTCTCACCGCCAACAAACCCAAAGATGCCCTCGCAGCCGCCCGCAGGGCAATGCAATACGCCCCGGAAAAATCCCACACCCACACGAGCGTCGCCTTCCTCGAATACTTCAACGGCAACAAAGACGCCGCCCTCGCTGAATTTCTGCAAGCCAAGAAACTCGACCCCGACTTCAAGAAACAGTTCGACTCAACCATCAAGTGGACCTCCGCCTTCAAGCCCATCCTCGACGACAAGGATTTCATGAAGAGGCTTTTCTCCTCCCCATAATCGTCGCCCCGGATAATCCTCCGTGGGGCGCCGCCTTATGCTGCTTGTCCCGAAAGCGCATTGCGAGGGGAGCGTAAGCAATAGCATGCTCGCCCATCTGTAGAGGCGGCTTTGGGTCAATGGCGCCAGCCCCGGTACCGACCCAACAAAAACCGAATCGCGGGCGATATTCGATATAGTGTGGGGCCTGGTTCGCGGCAAAAGGTTGATATGCGCGAAAACTGGAGGAGGGAGCATGTCACAGAAAGCGGTAACGAGGTCGGTCGTTGCAGTGGTGTTTGTGCTTTGCGCGCTTGCGAGCGCGGTAGGACAAATGCCGAATCCCTACGGGTTGCCCATCAGCTTGGAGAATGCCAAGAAAGCGGCGGCGCCGGCGCTGGCGGAGGCGGAGAAAAACCATTGGAACATGGCGGTGGCCATCGTCGATCCCGCTGGGAACCTCGTTTATTACGAAAAGATGGACAACACCCAGCTCGGCAGCGCCAACGTGGCGATTGACAAGGCTCGTTCCGCCGCGCTCTTCAAGCGGCCCACGAAGGCGTTGCAGGATGCGCTGGCGGCCGGTGGGGAGGGCCTGCGGCTTCTCCGCGTGCAAGGAGCGGTGCCGGTAGAGGGCGGGATTCCTCTGGTGATGGACGGAAAGATCGTTGGCGGGATTGGCGTCTCGGGCGCCACCAGCACGCAGGACGCACAGTGCGCCAAGGCCGGGGCGGACAGTGTGAAGTAGACGCCGGGGTGATCAGCGGTTCGACTTCCGCTCGGCGAAGGCGATGGCGTCTTCAATGGTCCTTGCGATGCGGCGGTCTCTCGCGTCCGGGCTGCGGTAATAGAAGATGCCCAGCAAGTGCGCGCGGCGGTGCGACGCCGACATGAGCTTCCATCCCTCGAGGGCACGCGGATCGCGTGTGAATGCGAGCCGCAGAAGAGGCGGGAGTTCGTGTTCGGCTTCCATCGTGGCGAGCAGGCGCTCCGCGATTTGCTCCGCGCGACGCACGCGGGCCTCCGCGCTCTTCACTTGCGAGATCCAGTCGCCGATCCATTTGCGCGTGGAGTAGTTCAAGCCGTCGTACCAGCGGCGCAACTCGCGGTCCTCGGCGAGGGCGCGTTTGAGTTCGGCAGGGACCTTGGCGATGCGCTTTTCGGTGTCCGGCTCAAGCACGAATCGCGCCAGCGTGCCGGGACGCGCGTTGGCTCCGGCCTGCATGCGTTTGTTGACGAGGAGTATGTGATCCCCTTTGCTGGTTGGAAAGAGCGAGGTGCGAAACGCGAAGCCGTTGATTTCGCCTTTTACTCGAAGCATGCCGCGCGATCCCCAAACTTTCGAGACGTCGAAGGGCACACGAATGATGGTCCACCCCAGGCGCCCGGCCATGCGCTCAAGCCGGGCTTGAAACGATTTTCTCGCCGGTTTGGTCATCTGCTTCGCGCGGCGCTCACAGGATTTCACGTTTAATGAGCCGCTGCTATTATGCTTGACAGAAAACCTCCTACAAACGGGCCGGTATTCAGAAGGACGATTAGCCCGGTGACACTTCCGCCTCGCTCGGGCAGCGGTCTCGTCGCTCGGCGCACCTGCCCCGTCGTACAGTTTCTTGATCCGCTAACCGGAGCTCCGACGGAACTCTTCCCCTCTCGAACGTGCCGCATACTAAAGCAGGGTGCTCGCGTATGTTTCCTTAGGGGGGAGGTTTCCATGGATCGCAGACTGTCCGCCCGCCTTATTGCTGTGATCGCGGCTCCGATCTTCGCTCCCAGCGTTGCGGCACAGAATCCCGTGCCCGCGCAGCCCGCGGTTGAGCAAGTCAGTGCGGTGACACCGGCGTCCACCGGCGAAGGCTCTTTGCCGACCACAAAGGAAGTCCTGGACAAGTTTGAAAAGGCTTCCGGGGGACACGAAGTTCTCGCAAATCTGACGACGCGCTACATGAAGGGCATTTACCAGACGGAAGACGGCTCCGGGTTTGCGGCCATCGAGATCTTCAGCAAAGCACCGAATAAGGCTTACTTCAAGATCTCGCTTCCAAACGGCCTGGTTATGCGCGAAGTTTGCGATGGAAAATCCGCGTGGATGGAGGACGTTAGCGGCCGCTTCCATGAATTCAGCGGCGCGGCGCTGGAGAGCCGCATACGTCACGCGAATTTCAACGATCAAGCGCAAGGAATCCTGATGGCTCTGACGGGGCACGTCGTGGGTACGGAGAAAGTCGGGGTTCACACGACTTACGTGGTGGAATTTTCCCCGGACAAAAAAACCACTTCGCGAGCCTATTTCGACACGGAAAGCGGCTTCCCCGTTCGTGCGGATGAAGTCATGCACCGCGAGGACGGCGACTACAAAGTGGAAACCTATATGGACGACTACCGCATGGTCGAAGGCACGTATTTTCCGTACCGCCTGCGCCACGTCGAGAAGGGCAACGTGTTCACCGTTCGAATCACCCAGATCAAGAATAACGCCCCAGTGGATGAGGCTCTTTTCCTGAAACCCCAGGTCGCGCGGAAGTAACTCCCGGATTCGTTATGGAAAGGCAAACGGGGCGCGATTTCTCACGCCCCGTTCGCTTCTTGCCAACGAGTTGAGACTTAGTTTGCGGCGGCAGCCGAGACTTCCTTCTCGATTGGCGCGCCAATTAAGTTGCCCCACTCGGTCCACGAACCGTCGTAGTTGCGCACGTCCTTGATTCCCAGGAGGTACTTCAGAACGAACCAGGTGTGCGAGCTGCGCTCTCCGATGCGGCAGTAGGCGATGACCTCGCGATCACCCGAGATGCCTTTCGCGCCGTAGAGCTGCTTCAATGCATCGGCGGACTTGAAAGTGCCGTCTTCGTTGACGGCTTGCGACCAGGGGATGTTGGCAGCGCCGGGAATGTGGCCGGCGCGCTGTGCGGTTTCGGTCATGCCCGGGGGAGCGATGATTTTTCCGGTGAATTCATCCACCGAGCGCACATCGACGAGCTGCGAAGGGGATTTCTTCTCGAGGGTGGCAAAAATGTCGTCGCGCTTCGCGCGAATCGCGGCGTTCGTGGTTTTCACTTTGTAGTTTGCAGGGGCGATGGCGGGCTTTTCCGTGGTGAGTGGGCGCTTTTCTTCCAGCCACTTCTTACGGCCGCCGTTCATGACGAGAATTTTTTCGTGGCCGTAATACTTCAATTGCCAGAAGGCCCAGGCGGCGAACCAATTGTTGTTGTCCCCGTAGAGGACGACGGTCGTGTCGGGGGAAATGCCGGCTTTGCCGAGCAACTGTTCGAACGCCGCGGGTTGAGCGAGATCGCGGCGGATGGCGTCCTGCAATTCCGTCTGCCAGTTCCAGGCGATGGCGCCGTCAACGTGGCCCTGATCGTACGAGGTGGTGTCAACGTCCACTTCGACAACGCGGATTCCCGGATCCTTGGCGTGAGCGGCCACCCATTCGGTGGTCACTAGAACTTCGGGATGAGCATAGTCAGACATGGTGTTCTCCTTCTGCCGAGAGGTAATCCTAAAAGAGTAGCGCAGGGAGGATTGTAAATCACCCTCTTTTTTATCGACATTTGAATAGCAGCTCTGCGCGGCTTCTGAAACTCGTTTTAGGCGTTTCTTTCCAATCAGTTAGCATGATTCAGCCCGAGGGTTGCAGAGTGCCCTCGATCATCTCCCACTCGATGCGGACGAGCCAATCGAAGTGCATGCCCTCGGTTTTCAGCCAGGATTCGAGAGACTCGCGGGACTCCGAACGAAACTCGACAAACATTTTTCCTTCGACCATATTGACGAGGACGCGCTCGGCATGCACGGGCCCGCCACCTTGCATTCGCTGTGCGAGATTCTCAGTGCCCTGGCGCGTGAGACAGGCGAGTGTGTGCTGCGTGAGGTAACGTGGCATCGGAACTCCGGGACGAGAGTTGAAATCTAAGTATTCCACAGAAGGAGAGGAACTTGCACGAAAGACGCAAAGCGAAATATCGCGCGCTGCAGATCGAGGCGGCACTTTAGGAGCGCAGGGAGCGGTCAGCGGGCCGTCATTTTTGTGAGCTTCTCCGGGAAATCTTTGGAGCAGAACAGAGCAACGCCGGCGGCGGTGAGCTGTTCCAACTGGCGGAAGAGCTCGGAGTCAAGCTTGGTAAAGTTGAAGCAGGTCTTTCCCTGCATGCGCTTTTTGAGCTCCGGGGATACTTGCTTTTGCAGCGATGGATTCATGTATAGCGGCATGAGGTGGAAGCTGACGTAGGCCTTGCCGGAGATTACGGCCCCGACGAAGAGCGGCTTACCCTTCCAGACGACCTCGCGCGCGACCACATAATACCGGCCGGGCTTATCCACGGTCACCTGGAGTTGTTTCGCGTGGGCCGTGAAGATATTCTTTAGCGCCGCGAAGACCGCTGCAAAGTCAGCAGACTTGCTCGCGCTTTTTGTGGAAGTCGAGCGGGCGTGGCTTGTCTTCTCACGTTTCATGCGCATTCCTTCTGAGGACGATCTCACCCCTGAAGGGGTGAGCTAAAGCCTTCCAGGGAAACGAGCTCTCCGGTGTGGCGAGTATAGAATCTTGAACGGAGATCATACAAGTCGTGGCGTGCGCAAGCTCAATGATTGGCAGCAGAAATCTCCGTCCCCGAGAGCGCGGATCTATTTTGGAAAAGAGCTCTCAACAGGCAAGCGGTGGTGCGCACGTCAAGTGAGCTTTGTTCTGAATACCGATCCAAGACGCCGGGCACTCTGGATCGACCCGGCTGACGGACTAACCAAGGCAATTTGAATTCCCTGCGAACGATTTGCGGCGTAACCCTATGCTAGGATTACTCACAATGTTCGAGAATGTCATTCCGCGCCTTTTGGGACACATGCCGGTCTCTTGGCGCCGGACAATCATCGGACGGTCAGACGATCCCTCACGATTTGCGACGTGGGTTCACAATCTCCTCAATCGGCTGCCGCACAACGAAGCGCAGGTATTCGCCTGCCAAGGCGCCCTCCAAGGCTACCGAATGTGCATCGATTGGAACCGCTTTCGCAGTTTTGTCTACGGCACCTGGGAGCCGGAGGTGGTTGAAGCTCTCAATTCCGTTATCGCGCCCGGGATGTGCGTCATCGATATCGGCGCGCACATCGGCTACTACTCCCTGCTGTGCGCCAAAGGCGTGGGGCCCGCCGGGCGAGTGATTGCTTTCGAGCCACTGCCGGAGAATTTCGCGTTGCTCCAGAAAAACGTTGCACTCAACAATCTTTCTCACGTCCTGACTCGCCAACAGGCGGTCTTTTCGAAAAACGGAGAAGTCAAGGTTACCGTTCCGGATGAGCTGCCAAACTCCGGCGATGCGTCGGTGTACCGCCAGAGCGGAACGCGGCAACTGCGCGTTGCGGCTACGACACTCGACGACTTCTGCCTAACGTTCAGGGTCCGCCCTGATATGCTCAAGATGGACGTCGAGGGCGCTGAGTACGATGTGCTCATGGGCGCGAGAGATACCATCGCGCGGGACCGTCCAAGAATGCTGATCGAGCTGCATCACTTTGATGGAAATCTGGCGGGCCATCCAGTGCCTGATTTGCTGTCCGCGTGGGGTTACGAGATCCGGTGGATTGAACGCAGTCTGATGACAAGCCACATTCTGGCTTTGCCCGGTGTCAAGGCGTAAGCGGAAACGCTCACTGTTCGCAAATCTATAGCGTAATGTCTCTTCCTGAACACCCCAGACTCGGTGATAATTGTGAGGCCGAGTCACCGGCAAGACCATGAGAATTCCCTCTGCCTTATCTTCAGGCCAGCTTCGGAGAGGTCCGCTGGTCCTCTTCGGGATTCTCGTCGTGGGCGCCATTGCTGCATATCTAACTTCACAATATGTTCTAACAGGAGACGACGCCAGTCTGGCCTACACCGGACTGACTTTCGCGGGAGGAGCGATTGTCATTGCGATACTCAACAACTGGCGGAATGGCGTCTATTTTTTTCTGGGCTGGCTGTTGTTCGAGGACTTCGCCCGGAAATTCCTCGGCAACAACATGGTGATCTATTTCGCCAAAGATCTTCTCGTTACGGTGGTCTATTTATCTTTCCTCGCCGCTTACCGCCGGAAAGAGGTGGCAGGCTTTCGTCCCCCTTTCTTCATCCCCTTGGTGATTTTCATATGGTTCGGTCTGATGCAGGTGTTTAATCCAGCTTCCACGAGCGTCTGGTTTGGACTTCTCGGTCTAAAGATCTTTTTCTATTACGTGCCACTGGTATTCGTCGGGTATGCGTTTCTTAATTCCGAGTTCGATTTGCGGCGCTTCTTTACCGTCAATTTGATTTTCGCCCTCGTGATCATTTCACTCGGTATCGCACAATCCGTTCTCGGCAGGGGTTTCTTGAATCCTGAGAACCCGGCGGCAGACATCCGCGAACTGAGCTCGAGTTATCGGGTCGCTCCGATCTCCGGCGCGATCGCTTATCGACCGACATCGGTGTTCGTGAGCTCTGGACGCTTCTCGGATTTCATCCTGGTGATCTGGCTCCTGGTTCTCGGGTACAGCGGGTACCTGCTCCTGCGCCATAAACGCGGGAGGAATCTCGCTTTCCTCGCGATAGCCGTGACGGCCGGGGGCGCCGTGCTGACGGCATCGCGGGGCACGTTCATGTTGGCGATCATCAACGCGCTGGTGACCAGCGTTGCTTTTATCTGGGGCGCTCCGTGGCGTCAGGGCGAGGCCGTGCGCGCTTTGCGCGGGTTTCATCGAGCTGTCCTGGGCATTGGCTTTGGAATCGTCCTGCTGTTCGTTCTTTTCCCTGATGCGCTTTTATCGCGGTTGGCGGTGTACGAAGAGACCCTGATGCCCAATAGTCCTGCGAGCGAATTGACGCACCGCGGCTGGGATTATCCGCTTCAGAATCTTCTCGGCGCGTTCAATTATGACCGCTGGCCGTACGGCTACGGCATCGGCACCACCGCGCTCGGCACACAATATGTTGCCCGGATTTTCAACGTCAAGCCAGTTGGCGCCGGAGTCGAGAGCGGATACGGAACGCTCGTCGTAGAAATGGGAATCGTCGGCCTGTTTCTTTGGATCGTCATGAGTGTGGCCGTGTCGTTTTCCGCATGGCGAGTCGTCAAAAAGCTGAGAGGCTCGTCCTGGTTTCCGCTGGGCTTTGTCATATTTTGGTTCGCCTTCATTCTGCTGGTTCCATTTACCTTTGCCAGCATGCAGGCGTACGAGGACTTCGTTTTGAACGCCTATTTGTGGCTTCTGCTTGGGATATTGTTCCGTCTGCCTACCCTCGCGCTCTCGGCGCAATTCGCGGCGACGGCTCCTGCCGCAGAAACCTCGCGCCGCTGGATGCGCTGACTTGCGCCTCGTCGTTGTCTCGCCGTTCGTGGACCGCCAGCATGGCACGGAGCGCGCGCTTGCGGAATCGCTGGAGCGGCTGGCCCGCGATTATGGTTGTGAGGTTCATCTTTACTCACAGCGCGTCGGGGATCTAACCCTGCGCGAACCGGAAGCAAAGGGCGTTTCTAAATCCGGCGGCATCATCTGGCACAAGGTGCCGCGGGTTCCCGGCCCGCATCTCGTGCAGTTTCTCGCCTGGATTTTTTTCAATGGAATGTTGCGGTGGTTTGATTCGAATTTCCGGGGATTGCGATTCGATCTGGTGTTGTCCCCGGGGATCAATTGCTTTCATGCCGACGTAGTGATCGTTCACGCGCTGTTTCATCGGTTGCAGGAACTATCGCGCGAGCAAGGGAATGCTTCGCAAGCAGAGAGCGGCATCTTTCGTGGGCTGCATCGCCGTTTTTATTATGGGCTGCTCACGCGGCTGGAACGCCACATTTACGCGGACCCGAGAGTTACGCTTGCAGCGGTTTCGCAGCGCACGGCCGGATTTCTCACGCAGTATTTCCGGAGGCAGGACGTTCGCGTTATTCCCAATGGTATGGACACGGCGCAATTCTCGCCCGCCGCTCGGCTCGCCCGCCGCGCGGAAGCTCGAGGGCGCAGGCGTTTTCGCGATGACGATTTCGTGCTGCTCTTGATCGGCAATGACTGGCGCGTGAAAGGATTGACCACCATTCTCGAAACCATGGCGTCCCTCCCGGATCTGTCCCTGCAACTCATCACCGCCGGAAGTGATGCGCCCGAATTTTTCCGTGAAAGAGCAAGACAACTTGGGGTCGTGGAGCGGTGCCGCTGGGAGCTGCCGCGCCGCGATGTTCTCGATCTCTACGCTGCTGCGGATGTTTACGTCAGCCCGAGCCAGGAGGATTCTTTCGGTCTTCCCGTGGCGGAAGCGATGGCCTGCGGCTTGCCGGTGATTACCTCGGTCTTCGCGGGTGTCTCCGAGTTCATTCGCGATGGCGCGGAAGGGTATGTTCTGCGGGATGCACGCGACGCAAAGTCCCTCGCACATCTTCTTCGCCGGCTGCATGAAGACCCAGCCCTGAGGCGCAAGGTCGGCCAGGCCGCGACCGCAAGAGCAGCCGAGTGGACCTGGGGAAAAAACGCGGAAGCTCTGTGGCAACTTCTGGGAGAGGCAACGGCGCGGAAAAAAGAATCCCATACCTCGAAGCACAATCCCTAATGGGCCTTGCCGGCCACGCCTTTTGTCTGATGAGCGCCCACTGCCTTGCGGGTAGCCTGTAGAGTGAAAGTCAGCGACTCTCTGGGAATGCTGGTCACGAACGGCCCGATCAACCAGCCAAGTCCCGTGGGAATGTCACGCGTCAGCGAGGCGACTTCGCTTTGGACATAGACGCCCCCGTCACGCTCTTGCATCCGCCACCAGGTTTCCATCCGCCATAGGAAGCCGCCATCTTCGCCTGGCGTTTTCTCTCGCTCGTCGCCCCTGCCGGCGTTTTCGACTTCCGCGATGCGCACGGCCGAGTTGCGGCTGTGCGCGCGATCGGGCGCGTCGCGAAAATAGCGCACGTCGTGATTGGTGTTCAGCGCCACGGTGATCACCTTGTGCCTGCGAAAGCGGAGGAACGCGCGGAAGTGGTCGCCATCCCGGGATTCGATTTTCGAACGCTCGACATCCGGGGCGTAATAGATGGAATGATGATCGTAGTCCTGGAGGACGGCAAGTACATTGTCGAGTTTCACTCCGGGAATGAAAATCAAGCCCACCCAGTGATGGATCATTCCCCCGGGACATTTGATTGTTTGGCCGCCTTCGAGCGTGCTGAGTTTCTGCATCTTTACTTCGCCGCGCTTCAGCGCCTCGTAGGCCGTGGCGCGTTCGGCCTCCGGCAGGGCATCTATCCACAAGAGGGACGTTCCCCGTCGAAGCTCTGCCTCGTTTCGAGCCTCGGTCAGCCGCAGGTAGCGTTCGAACGCCTCCGCGGTCACTGCTCTAAGTTTTGCAGGTTCCGGGGTAGCGTCGACCGAGGCTTGTGTGGCAAAGCCCGACGATGTGGACAGCGCCAGCAATAAGAGCCAGCTCTTCAGGAATCTGTCAGACAATCTCGTCACTAGTCGCTTGTTTCGGCCATTCATTCGAATTGACGCCACCCCAAGTCTATGATGTTGCAGCGACTTGCGAAAAGGAAGCTCATCAGGCATCTGTCGAAATGCACGGTAAGCTCCGATCCGCACAGGAGGCTCCGATAGCTATTGCCAATATTATCTGGGAGGCGCTGAGCGATGGAGAGAGGGAAAGGAAGATGGCGGGTTGGGTAGCTCGCACACGGCCCCTTGCGGGGCCGCTGTCCCCGCGCGGCCCCCAACCCGTTCCTCAGAAGTTAAGGGAAGGGTCTGCGGGCCTCAATGGGCCACCAGAGCCACGAAATGGGGTACGCGGGTCGTAGTACTACCGCAGCACCATTTCGGCACACGTCGTCGTTAGCTAAATTATTCTATTCATTGGCTTTAGGGGTTCAATCCGGGACGGCGTTTCTGCTTCCCAGCGCCTAATCTGGCCCCACGAAAGGGAAAGGTTTGCGTCCTCCGCAGGGGTCCACGCCTTCTCTTCCGAACGGGCACGCCAAGCGCCACGGTCCCTAGCCTGGGGCGTTTACACCGCTGAGGAATCCGCCGAGATGTCCTGTGAGGCCCACGATTCCAACGCCCAGCGTTTCAACGGCCAGACGGAAGAGCGGAAAAGACTGTTGCGCCTGCCGCCGTGCGCGAACGTGAGACCACAGCACCAGCCAAATGAGAATCGTCGAAGTACAGCCCAGCACCAGGTGCATGAGCAGGATTCCCTTGAGTTTTTGGCCTTCGAGCTGCCATTGCCAGGCAAGGAGACCTGTGGCCACCACCGGCAGGGCCGAAATCGCCGCCCCAATGACGTTGTAATAGGCCACTGCTTCAAAAACGCGCTTCTTGGTGGCCTGCGCGAGGTAGTCAAACGCCACGCCGGCGATGAACAGCGCGATGGGGAAATGGATCAGCACAACATGTTGCGCGTGCTTGGCAAACAATGCTGCTTTGATATCGAACGGGTTCAAGTTTGCCCCTCTTTTATTGCACCACAACTTGCCCGGTCATCTTCGGATGGATCGAGCAAAAGTAGGGATACGTGCCGGCCTTTGTGAACGTGTAGGAGAACTTCTCGTCGGTATCAAGCACCTTGGACTTGAACACTTTATCCGTGCTCACGACGGTATGGGGAATGTCATCGCGGTTGGTCCAGGTGACCGTCGTCCCCACCGTAACGCTCAGGGTTGCCGGACCAAAACTGAAGTTGTCGATTTTTACGTCAGCGCTGGTTGCGGCTTTTTCCTGCGCGCTCGCGGCAAAGCTACTCTGCCGCGTCACGAATCCGCCGAAGCCCATGACTGCTGCTGCCACTAAACTTGCGATGAACACACTTCTCCTCATGCTTTTCTCCCTTTCACTCGGTTTTGAGAATCGAAATTCCTTGTTTGTCTGCGGCTTCTCTCTCAGGTCACGCCAAGGTCGAGTCAACGACCGCCAGCGCCTGCTGGCCACGCACGTAGTTCACGTCGGTAATTCCGAGCAGGCCGCGCAGTTGCTCGGCCGGCACCTTCATGGGTCCCGGCGAATCAGCTTTGCCGGGTTGCGGCTGTGGGAAGGCCGTCGACGCCGCGGTGTGAAACGTAACCTTGCCTTCGATCTTCTGCATGGTTTGATGAATGTGGCCGTTCAGCACGGTCACCGAACCAAATTTTTTCAGGTAGGCCAGCGCCTGCCCGCTATCTTCCGTTCCCCAGCCCCACTCGGGGTATACCGCCCACAGCGGAATGTGCGCGAAAACAACGATGGGCGTGCTCGACTTCAGATGTTTGACGTCGTCTTCCAGCCACTCGAGCTGATCGTGGCCCAGGGTACCGAGGCCACCGGCCTTGAGATTCATCACGTTGACGAGACCGATAAAGTGCACGCCCTTCCTGTCGAAACTGTACCAGCCCGACCCTTTGGAGCCTTTTGCGTAGCGCTCACGGTACTGCTGGCCGTCGTCGTTCAAAACGTCGTGCTCGCCGGGAACGAAAAACACATCCTTGGCGCTGGCACTCTTCAGAATCTGGTCGACAGTGTCGAATTCCTCGGGCTTCGAGAGATGGCTGATGTCCCCGGTGTGCAGCAGAAATTCCGGCGGCGTAGCGAGCGCGTTGATCTTGTCCACGGCCGCCTTTAGAGTTGCGGCGACATCTGGATTCGCGGGCTTGTTGAATCCCATGTGGCTGTCGCTGATCTGCACGAAGCTTAGCTCGCCCTTTGCATCGGCTGGATTCATCTCCGAAAGGCGGCTCAGGCTGTAAGAATTCAGCACGCCGCCCCTCATCACGCAGAATGCTCCCGTTCCTGCCCAGGCCATGCACTTCAAAAAGCCTCGGCGATCGATTCCATCGTCGTTGTGATCGTGGAGAATCTCGTCTTTTATTTTTCTCGTCATCACTCTTTCCTCCGTCATTTTGACATCTTATGTTTGAGCGCTCATTCACACGTCGCGCGCTTCCGCGCATGCTTTCAGGAGGAGCGGCGCGGGAGAGAGAGTCCAGGGTGCCCGCGCCGCCATGGGACGTGTTTCATCTGAGCAGACTACAATAGGCCCCGGCTTATTCCGCCTTTTTGTGGCTTTCTGATTTGCGAATCTTTCGTCACAATCGGGGAAAGCCAATCGGGAATAAAATCGCACGCCGGGCGGTTCTTGGTTATGAGCAATAGTGGCCAGGGGAAAGGTTTGGACGTGTTGGATTCGCAGGACCGGGCGCGCTTCGAGCAGCTCGTGCTGCCGCACTTGGATGCGGCCTTCAATTTGGCGCGCTGGCTCCTGAGGAGCCGCAGCGACGCGGAAGACGTGGCGCAGGAAGCCTTGCTCCGAGCGTTCCGGTTTTTCCGCGGCTTCAACGGCGGCGACGCACGGGCCTGGCTTCTGCAGATCGTCCGGAATACTTGCTATTCATGGCTGGAGAAAAATCGCCCCATGGAATTGATGACGGAATTCAACGAAGAAGTGCACCAGCAGCCCTCGGATTCACCGGAGGCCCTGGCCATCGCCGGTGACGACCGCGAGCGGCTGGCTCGCGCGCTAGAGACGCTGCCCCCGCGTTTCCGCGAAGTTCTGGTGCTCCGCGAGCTGGAAGGCTGCTCCTACAAGGAGATTGCGGCAATCACGGCTATTCCGATCGGAACCGTGATGTCCGCGCTGGCCCGCGCGCGCCAGCGCCTCCAGCGCGCGCTCACGCAGCCCCTTTCCCAGGAGGCGCCCCGTGAGCTGTGAACTCGCCAATTCCATCCTGCACGGCTACCTGGATGGCGAATTGGATGCCGTGCGCGCCGCGGAATTCGAGCAGCATCTGGAATCCTGCCGCGAATGCGCGGCGGCTCTTGGAGCCGCGGAGTCTCTGCGCTCGTCGCTGCAACGCGCACAGCTCTACGAGACCGCGCCCGCTGCTCTGCGGACAAGAATTAAAGCCGATCTCAAGGCCGCCGCGAGCACCGCGAGTGTGGAGCGAGCGCCTGCCTGGCGCTGGCTGGCCGTCGCCGCGTCCATCTTGATAATTGGGACGAGCTCCTGGTTCGTTCTGTCAAATTTCCGCCCCGGTGCCCCAACCACTGTCGCGGCTGCGGAATTGATCGATGCACACATCCGCTCGCTGCAGGCGGGCCACCTCACCGACGTTACTTCAACGGATCAGCATACGGTCAAGCCCTGGTTTGACGGCAAGTTGGACTTCGCTCCTCCGGTGAAGGATTTCACCGATGAAGGCTTTCCACTGGTCGGTGGACGGCTCGATGTGCTTGGAGGAAAGAGCATCGCCGCTCTCGTCTACGGCCGGAGAAAACATTTCGTCAATGTATTTGTTTGGCCGACGCATGAAGCGGACTTGGCGGCTCAAGCTCCCGGCTCGCGGCAGGGCTATCAATGGATCTACTGGCGCCACCAGGGAATGGAGTTCTGCGCCGTCTCTGATGTTTCGGCGTCGGATTTGCTCGAGCTCGCGCAGCTCTTCGCGCAATAGCCTGCAATCTTGCTCCTTGCGGAAACGCTACCTTCCATTTCAGAGTTTGGCCATTTCAGGGTTTGGGTTTGGCTTTCGAGTCCGCGGTCGGCATTTCTTTGGCGTAGATCAGCCGCAGCTCGATGGTCTTCGTCTGGCCGGGGCGCAAACTCACGTTCTTTTCCCATTCGGAAAAAATGCCTTTGGCCGAGGCGCGAATATCGTAATTGTCTGCTTTGAGATTGGAAATCGTGAACTGCCCCCTGGAATTGCTGTGCACGGCGTGCGGGGAGTTTCCGCCTGAAGATTGATAAGAAACGCTGGCGTGCGCGACAGGTTTGTCGTCCGGACCGATCACTGTGCCGCCAAGAGTGCACCTTTTCTTGCCCTGCGGCGCAGCCATCGTTCCGGCCGCCGCTGTGAGTGCTAACAGGCAAACTGCTATAACGACAAGTGTAAGTCTCATTCGCTTCTTCTCCGGCATCGTGGATTGCTGACTCACTTTCTTTGTCCAAAGGGGAGGCAGGCGGCTCCACGTTCTTTCGCTACGGCCAGTTTAGACCTTTGGCTGCAAGCTCGTGCATGGTCTTCAATCTCTTGTTACGCAGTCCGAACCTGCCTCTTCGGACAGGTCAGCGGCATGCGTCGTGGTAGACGCGCGCGTGGGCTTCGAGCATGCGGCGGCGGTCGCACTGGTCGAGAACGCGGCGGCGCGCGCGTTCGCCAAGGCTGGCGCCAAGAGTGGAATCATCAAGCAGGCGCGCCAGTTCGTGAGCGAGAGCAGCGGCGTCGCCTGCGCGGAAAGTGAGGCCGGCTTCGCCGAGAACTTCAGCGAACGAGCCGAGATCAGAAGCGACAACGGGCAAACCACGCTGCATGTTTTCGGCCACCACCAGGCCGAAGACTTCACCGCCCAGGGATGGAACGACGGCAATGGAGGCTTGCGCTAGCGCGGCTTGGAGTTGCGCCGCAGCTAGCCGCCCCGCGAATCGCACGCGCCCGGCGAGTGATGCGTCTTGTGCAAAGCCCTCGAGAGAGGAGCGCTCGGGGCCGTCCCCAATAATGAGCAGCTCAAACGAGCGACTCTGCTCGCGCAGAATGCGTGCCGCCTCCAGAAGGAGCTTCACCCCCTTGGTGGTGACGAGACGCCCTTGAAACGCGATGACCGGTGGCCCGGAAGATGGAATGGTTCGCGCAACCAACTCGCTGGTTTCGAGGCCGTGAGGAATCACGATGATCCTCGGTAGACGCAATAGACCCCCCAGCCATGCGGTCGGCGCGATGTTTGCCGCGGCGCGCGCGCAAAGAAATCGGCGAACAAAAGTGAGCAGCCACAGCTTGCGCGACGCCAGCCAGCCCTGCCCTGCATTGCAGCGCAGACATTCGCGATGGCGTCCCGCCATAAAATGGCCGGGACACGGCGTGTCACTGGGCTCGATGAGCAGTTGGCCGTTGGGACAAATCGTCTGAAATCCATGATGCTCCACCACGACTGGCTTGCGTGCGAGAAGACCAAGGATGAGGGGGGCAAGCGCCGGGCCCGCCACGTGAACGACGTGGGCCGCGCGGACGATCTGCCAGAGCCGCGGGAGACTTGGCTGGCGAATGACGCGAAATGGCAGCGCCGCATCGTCGAACTTTTCCGCTCGCGTTTGCGTTGCAAGAGTGACTTCGAATTCTGGCTGGCCATTCGTATCGCGCAGCTCGGCGAGGCCACGCGCGAAAGAAAGGACGATCGTCTCGACACCGCCGACGCTGGGTGTGAAGTAATGGGAGTAAAGAAGGAGTTTCATTCGCGAAGTTTGTGAGGCGTCGCGGAAGAGGTTTGCGCAGCGGGAGGACCGTCGGTCATTTCCTTCGACCGGTGGCCTTTCCGGGAGACGGCGGTTTGGATGGCCTCCACAGTTGCGGCGATGTTTTGTTCCGGCGACCAGGAATTCATCCGCGCCGCAAAAGCCTGCCTTAGCGACTCCAGCCGCGCCCGATCGGCGAGCGCGTCCTGCAACACGATAGTCAGGGCCGAGATATCTCCACAAGAATAAATGAATTCGGGGCCAACAGGAGCGACGAGATCGCGCCCCGCGCCGACGCGATCACTGGCGACGACGGGACATCCACAGCACATCGCTTCATTCACCGCCACGGCGAAGGGTTCGTATTCCGAGGGGAGAACCATGAGGTCGGATGAAGCGTAAACGGCAGGAAGCTGCGACTGATTGACGAAGCCGAGAAAGCGAACCCGCGGCGTGATCCCTAGGGCGGCCGCTTCGCATTCGAGTTGTGGGCGCAGCGGGCCCTCACCGGCAAATACAAGAAGCGCGTTCGAAAAATTCGCTTTTGCAAAAGCGCGAAGAAGGTCCAGCGGGCGCTTCCAGGGCTGGAGCTTGCCGCAGAAAAGGATGACCGCGTCAGAAACTGAAATGCCCCAGGATTCGCGCACGGCCGAACGGTCTACCGCTGCCGATCGCTGCATCCACCAGTCGTTGTCAACACTATAGGGCGTCAGCGTCACGCAATCTCCCGATAAGCCCAGCGAAAGCATCAGATCACGCGAGCCCGAAGAGGGAACAATCACCTGATCGGCAAGGCTGAACAACTGCGGCCAAAAAATCCTCTTAAGAGCGCCTTTCCAGGCGCGGCTGTCGCGGGGCGCGAGCGTGGTCGCGTCCGTGCCGAATAGAAATGCGGTGTTTGATATTTTGACGCCGAGGCAGGCAATCCAGAAAGTCGCGCGAACGTAGCCGATAAAGCAGAGCACCGCCTCGTAATTGCCCTGACGAATCAGTTTCCATAACCCGGGATTGCGCAAGCCAAGGAAGGATTCCGCGCCCGAGCCGCGGTTGGGCACGTGCGTCCACGAATAACCATCGAGCAGTGGGACATCCCATCGGACGCTTGCGCCAAATTCCGGGTCGTGAGCGGTCTCTGCGCCGCGCAAACTGCAATAAGCCACGTGCAAGTCAATCAGCGGATGAACGGCCATTCTGCGAAAAATCGGCGCCATGTACTGCACAGGGTGAGAGGCAACAGCGAGGACGCGGTAGCGGCGGTCAGGCATGGCAAATCCCCGTGTTTTGAACGCAGCGACCGGCCGAGATGCGGAACTCCATTGCTCGCAAGGAGATGCCCCGATGGGGAGTATACCCGGTTTCCCGGGTCGTACGGCTGTGCTAGACTGGCTCAGTTCCGCAGCGGTTTGCGGTTCACCGTAAGTGTCTCCGCACAGTTGAGCCCCGCCATGCGGGGTCATCCAGCCATAACGCCCGGAAAAGGGCGCGCGGCTGCACGAAAATTTACCTAACGTGAACTCCGGCGGGGTCGGAGTCACGGTAAACAAAAGAGGTCTGTCATGTCCGGGCATTCAAAATGGGCCACCATTAAACACAAGAAGGCGGCCACCGACGCGAAGCGCGGCCGCGTCTTCACCAGAATCATCCGCGAAATCTCTATTGCCGCGCGTATCGGCGGCGGCGATCCGAATTCGAATCCGCGCCTGCGCACCGCGATTCTAGCGGCGAAGAACGACAACATGCCCAACGAGAACATCGAGCGCGCCATTTTGCGCGGCACCGGGCAGCTCGAGGGCGAGCAATATGAGGAAGTCACCTTCGAAGGATATGGTCCCGGCGGAGTCGGCCTGCTGATCCAGGCGGTGACCACGAACCGCAACCGCGTGGTGGGTGAATTCCGTCACCTCATGAGCAAGAACGGCGGAAACTTGGCGGAAGCAGGAGCCGTGGGATGGATGTTCCATCGCAAAGGCGAGATTGTCGTGCCCAAGGAGCAGGCCAGCGAAGAGAAAATGCTTGACCTTGTGCTTGATGCCGGCGCGGAAGACTTGAAGGACGACGGTTCCGGCTGGTACGTCGTGACCCCGCCCGAGGCCCTCGAAAAAGTAAAAGAGGCCTTGACCAAAGCTGGCATCACCCCAGCCTCGGCGGAAATCGGCATGGTGCCGCAGAATTACATCAAGCTGACCGGCCAGCAAGCGACCCTGATGGTGAGACTCGTCGAAGCGCTCGAAGAACATGACGATGTGCAGCACGTCTATGCGAACTTCGATATCGATGAGTCGGAGATTCAAGCGGCCGTTGGCGCAAACTGAGCCGCGCTTCATCGGGCAGACGAAGATGTCTTTCGTGCATTGCCATGACGAACGGCCATCCCGGTTAGCAGGGATGGGCGTTTTTCTTTTCGGGCTGAATATCGTTCAGATAAAGCTCTGGCAGCGGCGCGGCGAACGCCGTAGACTGTTGGCCATGGCCGCAACGCACTCCTCGAGCGAAAAGAACGGATTCATCCGCGTGCTCGGTGTGGATCCCGCGGCCGCGGGACCCACGGGCTACGGAATTGTCGAGAGCGACGGCCGGCGCTGCCGCATGCTGCATTATGGAGCATTCAAGGTGTCAGCCAGGCGCCAGAAGGAATGCTCCGGGGCCACGCTACAGGACGTCCACGCACTGATGTGCGCACTGCTCGATCAGTTTTCTCCCGACGCGCTGGCCGTCGAATCCGTGTTCACGGCCCTGAATATGCGCACTGCCCTGCGGCTGGCAGAAGTCCGCGGGGTGGTGCTCCTGGCCGCAGCCCAGCGCGGCGTTGCGGTGCACAGCTATTCGCCGCGCGAAGTGAAGGCCTCCGTAGCGGGCTACGGCCAGGCGGACAAGAAGCAGATGCAATTGATGGTTCGCGCGCTGCTTGCCATGGATGAAACTCCGGAGCCATCAGATGCCGCGGACGCTTTGGCAGTGGCGCTCTGTCATTTGCAGGCCGAGAGAGCGCGGCGGCGCTTTGGTTTGCCGGATCCGCCTTTAAGACCCAAGTTGCGCGCAGGTTTATCGCCTCATTTGGCAGCGCCAGCGCGTAACCACAGAACGCGAAGCGGCGCACCGCGCATCGTAACGACGCGATGAAGACTAGCCTTCTGCGGTTTCTGTTTTTATTTTGTTTGATCTGCCTGCCGGCCTGCGCCGGTTTGGCCGCCCCCGCTTCTTCGGCCGCCAAACTTACTTTCCGCCGCGTGTTCAAGTCCAGCTCCCCGGAATTCATCGAAATCTCCGTGCGTGAGGATTCCGACGCCGCCTCCTTTGAGATCCGCCAGCTCGACGAGGACCCCGGCGCTTTGCCGTTCGAAGTGAGCGCACCCCTGCGCGCAAAGATGTTCGAACTTGCCGCACAAATGAATCATTTTCAGGGGCAGGACCTCGACGTCCACCGTAAAATCGCAAATCTCGGCGAGAAAACATTTCGTTGGGAGCGCGGCGCGGAAGTTCACGCCACGAAATTCAATTACACGCTGAACTCCGCTGCCAACCAGCTGCTTCAGATCTTCGAAGGCTTGGCGCGCCAGCAGGAATTGCTTGTGCTGCTCGAACGGAGATTGAAGTACGACCGCCTGGGCATCAACGACGCCCTGCTGCAATTCGAATCCGACTTCAACCGCAAGCTCCTTCCCGAGCCCAAGCGCGCCCTTCCCACCCTCGACCAAATCGCCGGTGATTCCCGCATTGTCGAAATTGGCCGCCAGCGCGCTCGCGCCCTCGCCGAGCGCATCCGCCACCAAGGCTAGTTGAATAGTTGAATTGACCGGCGGCTTCACCTAAGTTAGGCCATCACTCCCTCCTCCTCTGAACTACCCATGCGTTGCCTGCAAAGAGCCTCTGCCTCCCGGCTCTTCGTCGGGCGTTAACTGGTACGCCGTCCCGCGCCAGGCGGAGTTCGGCGTGAAACTCACCTTCTAACAAGAACGCCTTCGTAGGACGGCGGGCAGCTCTCCGGCTCCCCGCCCTTTTTTTGCGCGGAATCCAGGTTCTTCTTCCATTCCGGAGATCCCGGTAAACCATTCAGGTTTTTCATTTGCAGAGAATCTCAATCTAACAAACTCTTGCTCAAAGCCTGCAATTTCGAAGCCCTCTAGCGCGTATGTTAGGATGAGGCAACCTGACAACGCTTCATGGCGAATACCTCTACGATGAATCTCAAGGAGGCGGTGACGATTGCCACCTCCAGCCTCTGGGCGCACAAGCTGCGCAGCGTCCTCACGCTCATTGGCGTAGTTATCGGCGTGGCCGCGGTCATCGCCGTGGTCAGTCTGATCAATGGCGCCAATCAGTATGTCGCCACGCGCGTTTTTCGCCTCGGTGCGGACGTCTTCGGCGTCTCGCGTCAGCCCTCCATCATTACCAATGTCGACGATTTCCTCGAATTTCAAAAACGCAAGCGCCTCACTATCGACGACTTTGCCGCCGTCCGCGAATTGTGCAAATCCTGCAAGGAAATCGGCGCATCCCTCGGCGGGCGCGTAGAGACCAAGAGCGGGCTGAATTCCCTGAAAGACACCAACCTCCGCGCCTGGACCTCGCAAATGGCGGAGCTGTACGACGTTGACCTCGTCGCAGGACGCCACATCACTGATACCGATCTGCAGGAAGCCGCTTCGGTCTGCGTCATCGGCAATGACCTCGTGGAAAACCTCCTCCCGGGCGTCGATGCCATCGGGAAGGAAATCCGCTGGAGAAACATCCCCTGCCAGGTGATCGGCATCGGGAAAAAAGAAGGAACCTCGCTTGGCACTTCGCTGGACAATTGGATCATCCTCCCGCTCAGCACTTACAAGAAGGAATATGGCACGCAGCAGGATTCGCTCCGCATCACGGCTCGTGCGGCGTCCGCCGCGAAAATCCAGGACAGTGTCGACGAGGTGCGCCAGATTATGCGCGGACGCCGTCACTTGGCCTACGGAAAGAAAGACGACTTCGCCGTCGAAACCAGTGACTCGTTTCTCGCCCTCTGGAAGGACATTAGCGGAACATTTTTCTTGGTCACCATCGCGATTGCTTCCATCTCCCTCGTCGTCGGCGGTATCGTCATCATGAACATCATGCTCGTCTCGGTCACCGAACGGACCCGCGAGATTGGCTTGCGCAAAGCCATGGGCGCTCGCAGTGGAGATATTTTGCGGCAGTTCTTGATTGAATCATCCACGATTGCGCTCTTCGGCGGAGCTCTCGGCGTATTTTTTGGCGTCCTCGTTGCCAAACTTGTTTCCTGGGTATCCCCGCTGCCGAGCTCTGTGCAGCTCTGGTCCGTGATGGGCGGCCTGCTCGTGGCGCTGAGCGTTGGCTTGTTCTTTGGAACTTATCCCGCGTCGAAAGCCGCCCGGCTCGATCCCGTCGTCGCGCTCCGATCGGAGTAACCTGTAGCCGCGGTCACTTGCCCTGAGCGGAGTCGAAGGGTCGGACCGCGAGGCTTTCTAGCCTATGGGGCGCTTGAATGAACATGGAATCGGCGTCGAACATGGATCGACGATAGATTAGGCAATGGCTACTCTCGGAAAAACTCTTTCGCAAACAACCACGCTCCCGCTGCGCTCGCGGGCCGTGAAAGAAAGCGCCATGAATGTGCGCGAAGAAGTTTTGCTCGCGCTCGATACCCTGCGCAGAAATCCGCTCCGCTCTGGCCTCACCATTCTTGGCATCGTCATCGGCATCATGACGGTGATAACCGTGAGCGCGGTGATCAACGGCCTCAATGAAAATGTGCTTGGCGGCATCCGCGAGCTGGGCTCGGACACCATCATCGCCTACCGCTTTCCCTGGGCCTCGCTCTCCCGCCCGCCAAGCGAATGGTTTACGCGCAAGGAGTTGCAGCCGGAATGGGCGGAAGATATCGCCAAGCTTCCTCATGTTTCCGCCGCGTCGCCCTCGATGCGCATTTTCATGCCGCAATTCGGCTCCGGTACTGCCGACGTTCGCCGCGGAGCGTACCGCGCGAAAAACGTAATCCTGCAGGGGAATACGCCCTCGATCAGCCAGATCTTCGACTTGAAGGTGGAATTCGGCAGGCCCTTCAACGATACGGATACCGAGCACCGCTCGCCGGTCGTGCTGCTCGGCTACGATACCACTAGAACCCTTTTCCCCGGCGCTCCCGCGGACGCCGCCGGAAATGAAGTAACCCTCAATGGACAGCTCTTCACCGTCATTGGAACTCTTGAGAAGCGCCGGCAGGGCATCTCCGGCGGTTCGAATCCGGAAGACAACATCGCTATGATGCCAGTAACCACGTTACGAAAGCTGTATCCGAACCAGAAAGACTATGTGATTTTCGCGAAGGCCAAAGATCCCGCTAAAGTGGGCGAAGCCGTCGAAGAAATACGCGATATGCTTCGGCGCAAGCGGCGCCTTTCGAACGACAAGCCGGACGATTTTGCGCTCTTCACATCGGATTATTTTCTCGATCTGTGGAACAAGATCAGCAGCCTGATTTTCATTTTGATGTTTGCCGTCGCTTCTGTCGGACTGCTCGTCGGCGGCATCGGCGTGATGAATATCATGCTCGTTTCCGTCACGGAGCGAACGCGCGAAATCGGCGTTCGAAAGGCCATCGGCGCGAAACGCAGCAACATTCTCGCGCAATTCTTGATTGAAGCCGTCACCCTCAGCGCCGTCGGCGGCGTGATCGGCGTTGTCTTCGGCTCCGGCATTAGTCTTCTCGCGCGCTACGCCGCGCACTTCCCTGCGGTTTTGTCTCTCTTCTGGGTCCTCACTGCGCTCATTCTCTGCGCGCTGATTGGAATTGTCTTCGGTGTCTACCCCGCCTGGAAAGCCGCGCGCCTTGACCCCGTCGAAGCCCTCCGCTACGAATAACACCTATTTTGACGCCGGGGGAGCGCAACAGGCCGGTGCGCGCGCTTGTGCGCCAGCGTTCGAACGGAGTTATGGCGACTCCACGAGAACCTTCAGCGGCACCAAGGCAGTTTTGCCGTAGTGCTCACCATCGAGAATTCGCACCTGACAGCGGGACGTTGTTTCCTGAACCTCCAGAACTCTTACCTGCGTCCCGTTGGGCACGATCAGGAGCTTTTGCGAGGCAATCAACAGAGACAGCCCCACGTCGTCATTTGCCGCATCCAGTTTTTCTCTCTCCGCCGCTGCTTCCTCATCCACCGACACCAAAGCGAAGGAAAGATTGCCGTCAGAGGAGAGTTTCGCGACGCGGCCGACCCAGGAGGACAGTGCCGGAATCTTTGCGCGCGCAGGCAGTCCCGCGCTCTGTTGCACGGCGCCAATGAACCTGTAACCTCGCTTCGGCAGGGTTTCCACGAAACGCGGCTTCTTCTTGTCGTCACCGAGTGCCTGGCGCAACTTCTTGATTGCAGTGTTGAGGCTGTG
>Ga0099828_10000495_pt1 | contig 24153 bp, 23 predicted proteins | sample CZO8metaG_2_FD_79338 | JGI IMG/M metagenome (GOLD analysis project Ga0099828, IMG submission 79338) | Vadose zone soil microbial communities from the Eel River Critical Zone Observatory, Northern California, USA - CZOApr15con2H1.8 metaG | ecosystem: Environmental > Terrestrial > Soil > Vadose... | reverse complement strand
GGTGGCGGACTTTCCGGCACCCGCAGGGTGAACAAGCTCGAACGGTCAAGGCTCACCCCAGGAACGCTTCCGCATCCTCCGTACGCGGTCAACCACCAGCCGTCCCCGGGGCTCTTCACCGCCAGGAAGGCGCGGATCTGAGTGAGGTGACATGAACGTCCCAGTGCTGCCCCTCGGCAGCAGCCCCGCGTGGCCAACCGAGCGAGTCGCCAGCGGAAACCAAGGCGGCGCAACCAGCCTCATTCAGACGCCGATCAAGCATGCTGCCCCGCGCCGAGGCATTCGCACTCGCGCGCCGCGGCGGCCTAAGGCTCACCAGCCACGCCAGCGAGGACGCGCCGCCCGTCAACATCACCACGTGCCTCGACGTGCTCGGATGCGAGCGGATCGACCACGGCTATCACGTCCTCGAGGACCCGGCGGTGCTCGCGCGCTGCCGGGACCAGGGCATCTACTTCACCTGCTGCCCGACCTCGACGGCCGTGGTCTACGGCTGGCCGGACCTGACCTCGCACCCGATCAGGCAGATGGTCGCGGAGGGGCTGCGGTGCACGCTCAACTCCGACGACCCGACGATGTTCCACACCGACATCGGCAAGGAGTACGTCGACCTGTGCGGCGCCCTCGCCTACGGGCCCGCGCAGGTCCGCGAGTTCTGCCTGAACGGCGTCAGGGCGAGCTTCCTGGACGAGGCCGACAAGCGAGCCATGTCGTCCAGCATCGCTGCGGAGCTAGACGAGTTCGAAGCCCAGCTGGCCTGACCGCGCGTGGCGGGGTGCCCTGGCCAGCCCGGCAGGCGACCCCCGAAGACACCCGGTGTCGCGGCTAGCGAACTGGCACGGCAAGCTCGCGGCCCCGGTAGAACGATTCCTGCTCCTCGACAATGTAAGGAGCCATCGCCGCACGCCGACGCTCCGCCGCAGCAGAAGCCCGCCAGGCTTCGCACGACTCCTTGGAGGCCCAGAACGAGACCCCGACGATCTCCTGTTCGTCCTGGGACCAGTATGCGTAGGCGCGCAGCATTCCCTCCGGGTGGGTATCCGGCCGCCAGGCACTCTCGAAGTCGGCCAAGGTGCCCGGCTTGATCCGGCGTGTTGTCATCCAGACGAAGTGTTCCTCCATCATGGCCTCCTCGGGGACCCGCGCAATCGTGGCAGCCGCCAGTACCGTTGCCGACGGCGATTGATCCCTGGCGCACCGGGGCTGCCGTCCCTGGTCGCCTGACTTCATGTTCCAGGTGGCCCGGGGCGGGGTGTAACGCGATGAGCCCCGGTGGCGTTTCTTTAGCTGAGATGTACCCATTCCCCCGCTCCGGCACCCGCCGCTCCCTCCCCGCATGCGGCGGGTGCCGGGGCGTCATCGGCCCGGCAGCCCGGCCGGGGATCCGCGTCGGGCAAACCGGGCGCAGCCGCGCAGCCGCCAGCGGGGCAGCCATGCCGGGCTACCGCGCCAGCCTGACACGCGCCCGGTGACCTGCGGAGCCGGCCTCCAGCCCCCAGGAGGCCGGCTCCGCGTACATCGGCACAGTGCACAAGTGCAGCGGGCGTCGAGCCCGTCATCTGGGAGCATGGCCATTTCGCGCTTCGGGCCGACGGCGTGCTGCCGATCGTCTGCCCATAGGTGATGACGGGTGCTCGCGGGCGCGGAATTTGCCGCGGTGCAGTTGCCGCCTGGTCATGATCAAGCTCACAACGCCGTCATGTCGAACAGGGCTGGCGCTGCGCTAGGTCTGGTGGCAGTGCTCCTGGATGGGTGGCAGTGCTCCTGGATGGTGAGTGACTAATGAGCGGCACCGGCTGGCTGGATCAGACGGGGGTGGTCACGCTGCCCAGCGGGGTCCGGGTCCGTGGCCGGCGCCTGTCCGATCCCGCGAGTCCCGCCGATTTCGCCCTGATCTTGGCCGGGGGGCCGGTCCCGGCCTGGCCTCACCGGCGGATCCGCTGGCCGGATTTCTTGGTCCCCGCCGACAGCGGCGACGCTCTGGACGCCCTGCGCGAGGCCTACCGCCGCGCACACGCCGGTGAGCGCGTCGAGGTCGCCTGCCGCGGCGGCATCGGCCGCACTGGAACCGCGCTGGCGGCACTGGCTGTCCTTGATGGCCTGACCCCCCGCGGAGCATTCACCTGGGTTCGCGGCAGCTACCACCGCCGGGCCGTGGAAACTATCTGGCAGCGACGATGGCTCCGCAAGGTCCGCTAGTGCCGGGCGCATTGATCTTGGGGGTTCAGGCGCGCCGTTGACTATCCCGTGCTGCCAGGCGCGAAGGCCAGCACCACCCAGACCTGCCCCCTGGCGAAAGTCATCGGCTGGCCTTTCGCGGTGGTGAACGTGGTACCGCCGTTGGCCAGCGGCCGGGACCAGCGTCCTGAATAGGACCGCCCGCCCCTGAGCACCACTGCCCGGCCGGAGCCGACGGTGCGGGCGAAGGGCGGCCGCACCCTGCCTTGCTCGAGGTACTTGGAGGTGCCCACCTTGGTGTACTGGATGACAATGGTGGGCGCGCCGAGCTGTGCGCCTTCGGTGGAAGCCGCGCGAGCACCGTCCATCCGGGCCAGCCACCTGGCCTGGCGCGGGGCCCAGCGGAAGCTGAACGAGGCTGCCGGGTAGCTGACCGAGTAGACGGCCCTAGCCCGGCCGCCGGCCGGTGCCGGGCCAAACCTGAAGCCGATGTTGCGGGCCTTGCTCGCATGCGCGGCCTCCGCGCGCAGCCGCCGGGATCTGGCATACAGGTTGTACGGGGCCACACGGCTCAGGTCGCGATAGTAGCCGCCGACGACGCCGGAATAGAGGTTGACGATCCTGGCGCGCTCGACGACTGGCAGCAGTTGAGGCTGCGCGCCCGAAAAGGCAAAGGCGGGAGTCCCGAACTGGGCCAGCAGCTGCAGGTCATCCTTCCTGGCACTGCGCACCGGGCCGATCACCGGCGGGAAATGCGAAGAGAACACCGCGAGGAACCGGCTGAGGCCACCCTCGACGGGGATCACGTAGACGATGTCCGCCCTGGTCAGGCCGGTCTGCGGCCGCGCAAACACGATGTTGTCGATCTTCACGGCGAGCACTGGGCCGAGTGCCTTAACCGGCTTGCCGGTGAACGGCGACCGCAGCTGGCGCGGCGCGGGCGCCGACGTCCACGGCGTGCCGCTGGGCCGGGCTGGCGACGATCGGCCGAGCCGGGCTGGCGACGATCGGCCGAGTAGGAGGAACGCCACAACGCCGAGCACGATGGCGGCGGCGAGCGAGGCCGACCCGATCATGACCGCGCGGCGACTGAGCATCATGCTCTATTGTCCGCCAGGGCCGGTTGTCCGCCGAGGGCGGCCACGCCGCAGCGGCCGAGTAGTGGCTGCCCGGCGGCGCGGCCCACCGCGTAGTGCATCACCAGGCGTTTCGTACCTTTTCCTGGATCGTCGGGCGGCGTTCACTCTGGCTCTGTAGCGTTCAGGCCACTTGATCAGCTGCCCGCGCGCCGTTACGTTCGGCAGCAGGTCCGGGATCGGGTCCAGTGGGAGGAACGCATGACCGGTCATGAGCCGCTGAGGCTCGGCAGTGAGGGTCCAAATCACCGTGCCCCGGCGCCTTCAGGGCGGGTCGACCGGCGCACCTTCTTGAAGGAGCCGGCGCGCTCGGCGTGGCCGCGCCGATCCTGTCGAGCACCCGCGCGCTGGGTCAGGTGACTGCCAGTCGCCGCTCGGCTCGGGCCGGGGCCCAGGCCACGCCTCTGGAGCATGTCATCATCGACTGCCAGGAGAACCGTTCGTTCGACCACTACTACGGCTTTGCGCCGTTCGCCGGCTCTAGCGGCGTGCAGTCTGGATACTCGCAGCCTGACGGCGCAGGCGGGGCTGTAGCGCCGTTCGAGTTCACCAGCCTCTCCACGCCGGACATCGGCCATTCCTGGAGTGCCGTGCATTCGGAGTGGGATTCCGGGAAGATGGACGGCTTTTACACCACGGATGGCATCAATTGCATGGGCTACTACACGGCGGCTGAGCTGCCCTATTATTACAGCCTGTTCAGTGACTTCACGCTGTGCGGCAACTACTTCTGCTCAGTCCTCGGCCCGACGTGGCCGAACAGGTTTTACCTCGCCGCCGGAACGTCAGGGGGCATTACGACCAACGGCGTCTGGGGGTACGGCGTCTTCGACTACCCGATCATCCTCGACCTCCTCGAGGCCGCGGGCGTGACTTGGAAGGTCTACAACATCAGCTGGGACAGCGTGCCGTTCGGGAACAGCGACAACGTCTTCGTCTTCTGGCAGCGATGGGCGCACGACCAGCGCACCCGGGGCAGCAAGGGCGATTACCTGAACGACCTGAAGCTCGGCAGGCTGCCGCAGGTCTCGTTCATCGTCCCCAGCTTCGCCAGGGGTTGGGATGAGCATCCACCGGCGGACGTCTCGGTGGGCATGGGCATCCAGCAGGAACTCATCACGGCCCTGCAGGAATCATCGGCATGGCAGAGTTCCGCCTACATCCTCACGTATGACGAGCACGGCGGTTACTTCGATCACGTGCCGCCGCCGCCGTTTGACGCCTACGGCGCTGGCATCCGGGTGCCGACGTGGGTTATCTCGCCGTTCGCCAGGAAGTCGCACGTGGAGACCACGCTTTACGAACATTCCTCAACGCTGAAGTTCCTTGAGACAGTGTTCGGGCTACCGACCCTCGCGTCGGTGAATCACCAGTTCGACGAATCCACCCCGGGCGGCCCCAACAACGAGGCCGCAGGTGGTAACGCAACCGGCCCGCCGGCCCCGCCGCGGGACGGGGTCGCCGAGATCGGCAACCTCATGGAGTGCTTCGCGTTCTGACCACGAGCCACGAGGCGGGAACGCAGCAGCCGGGCGGCTCGTACCTGCTCGGTACCAAGCCGGCACCGGATCTGGCGGACCAAGCCGGCACCGGATCTGGCGGCAGCTTGCCCGTGGCGATAGGGCCCGCGCGCCAGCCGGGACTAACACGACCATCTCGGTCACGACGGCACCGCGCATCGCATCGCGTCGCCGCCGGCTACCTGGCAGCGGCTTCGTACTGCTCAACGACGCTCGCGGGGAGGCGCCCGCGGTCATTGACCGGGATGCCCAAGTCTCTTGCCCACGCCCGGATCTGGCCGCTGCGCTCACGGCCTGATGCGGTACGTGCCGACCGCCGGCGCTGTCCTCGTCCGGCTTGCCGGGCATGTTCGACAAAGGGCGCGAGCTGCTCACGGAACATCGTGGCGTTCTTCTTGCTGAGATCGATCTCGTATTCCGAGCTGCCGAGCCCGAACCGGACGGTCTCCTGCGCCGGGCTTCCATCCAGATCATCTTCTAGCGCGACGACCATCCTTGTTGCCATATCGGACCTCCATGCCTGCGATGGGCTATCTGCACCGACAGCCTGGCCCGGCCGTCTGTGAGATGCCCGGGGTGCGGCCAGGTCGCCGCGACGCGCCCAGGTGCGCTGAACCGCATTGCGGTCAGCGCACCCGGGGCGGACATGCTGGTCTTACGGCGTGATGGCCGCCGTGTAGATGTTCTGGTCGAGCCCGCCGGTGCCGTCGAAACACGTGGTGAACGACGAGGTGCAGGTACCGCCGGTCTCCGGATCGCCGGCCACGTCCGCGCCGTCGTTGTCACCAGAGGCGTCGGCCGCTCCGACGGTGTTACGCTGATCGGTCCAGACCGCGCCGATCGTGTCGCCCTGCGCCGCTACCGTGAGGTAGTCACCGAAGAATGGGATCCGCCGGCCGCCGAACTGCTCGTAGTTCGGGTTGGTCGGCGTATCGGTGACCTGGATGCTCGGCCCCCAGGTCTTGCCGCCGTCGGCGGACTCGGCGTACCGGACGTTGAGGCAGGCGCTCGTCTGCCCGGTCGCGCTGTTGCACGGCGCGCGGGTAGCCGCGTAGCTGGGGTCGCCCTGCGAGTCGTACCAGACCGCGCTGACCCGCCCGTTCGAGGCGGTCAGCCACGGGAAGAACTGGTGACCGGTGGCGGCAGGCGCGAGCAGCGCCGGCGCGGACCAGGAGGCGCCGCCGTCCGTGGAGAACACGGACTCGATCTGGCCCTGGCCAGAGGACTGCGCCACCTGGAACGCCATGACCAGCGTCCCGTGCACGTTGTCGGCGGCCAGGTACGGCCCGGCCAGGTCGAAGCGCGGGAACGTCTGCCCGGTCGGGCAGTTGAACGGGCTGTCACCGCAGTCCCGCGACCCGTTGCCGGAGAACTGCCCGGAGGTGAACGGCGTGTAGGTCAGCGCCAGGCTGGCCTTTCCGAAGGTCTTGCCGAAGTCGCCCGAGGACACGAACGCTGCGCCGTTGACCGCGCCGGGGGCGGTGGCCAGCGCGCCGCCGGTGCTGCCCTCCCAGGCGACGCTCACCTGGCCGGAGGGGCCGATGGCGATCGACGGGCCCTGGTTGCCGCAGATCCCCGAGGAGATCTTCACCGGGGCGCTGAACGTCGCGCCGTGGTCGGTGGACCGGCTGAACAGGATCTCGTTACAGCCGGTGAGACCGTGGAAGTCGGACCAGGCGGCGTACACGTTGCCGGTGGCTGGGTCGGCGACCAGGTTGGTCTTGTCGTTGAACGACCCGAGCCCGAACGTGTTCCTCGCCAAGATGACAGTGTGCAGGTACTTCGAGCCGTCGGTCGAGTGGTCGGCCGGGTTCGATGGCCCGTATGTGGCGACCCAGACGTCGCCGGTGTTGTCCTTGGTCACCCCGGACCTGCCGTCGGTGAAGCCGCGGTTGAAGTTGTTGCCCATGTAGAACAGGTTGCCCTGGCCATCCCAGGACATCACCGGGTCACCGCCGGCGATCGCGCCGCCGGCCACCATCGCCGCGAGCGGGGAGCTTGTCCCCTGGGCCGAGGCGTCGCCCTTGTACGCGGGCAGCAGGCTGTCGGTCCAGCTCGCACCGCCGGTAGTGCTGCGGTAAAAGCCCGGCCACGCGTCGCCAGCCGTCGGCACCGTGCAGTAATCGTTGGCGCCCGCCGACCACACGCTGTGGTCACGCGGGTCGATCGCCAGCGTCGGCTCGTTCTGCATCCGCCGGTCGATGCCGCAGCGCGACAGCACCCCGTCGGTGTAGCCGCCGCCGGCCAGCTGGTCAGCGCTCACATACGTGCTGCCCTGATCCTCCGTCACCCGCACGTTCGCCCCGGCCTACGGAGGCGTAGAGCCGCCCGCGACAGCGGCGGTAGCGCCATAGACAGCCCCGGCGAGCAGCGCCGCCGACGCCGCGGTGGCGCCAATCATCATTGATCTCATCCGCATGAACAACCCTCCGTCAGACGGGCCGGGATGCCCGGTTCAGGCGAAACGCCGACCTCCGAGGGGGCGACGGAGCCCGGCGTTTCGCCGGCTTGGCTGGCCGGTGAGTGGGTGCTGGCCGCGGACTGGGAGGGCCGGCGGGGTGGTGCGACGGCGGCCCAGTCGGGTGGCCAGAGGATGACCCTGGCGAGGTGACGCCCGCGCAGAACCTCGCGATGCTGGACGGGCCACCAGCGGCCTTGGCCAGGTTCTTGAACGCGACCGACTTAGCGGCCGCGCTGCCATGGGCCTTCGCGGCGGCGTACGCCGTGCACAGGCCATGTTTGGCCTTGCCCGTCGCATCGGGCCCGACCGGGATCGCCGACTGAGCCTGCCTGCCCGCCGCCACGGCGCCGGGTTTCGCGGCCGGGCCGCGCGGCGCGGGCGCGCCCAAGGCGGAGTGCGCAAGGTGCTGGGCCGAGGCGGGCAGCACGCCCGCGTAGCCGGCGACGGCGACCCCGCCGAGCGCGACGGCACCGGCCACGGCAGCTACCGCGAGCCGGACGCTGAAGACGGACGCAACCAAGCTGGACCTCCGCGCGGCAGTACGGACACGACCCGAGCTGCCCACCGCCCGCCAGCCCGCAACCTGGACGAACGCCGCCACCGCGGCGGCCTCGCCGGCCAGTTCCCGCTCGCTGGCCGGGCCGCTCGCGGACGCCAGCAGCCGCGCCAGAGACTGCTGATCGGCGGGGGCGCCTGCCGGGACGGGCCTGCCGGCCAGCAGGCCCTCGGCGCTCGCAGCGTCCATGGACCGGCGAGCGCCGAAGCAAGGAAAGCTGGACATCTCATCGGGAGAACCGCCGCCCTCGCTCATCCCGTTACACCTTCCCTGTCAGCGGCCTCGGACAGCCGCGCGGCCAGGGCCCGCAGCCCGCGGTGCGCCGCCACCCGCACCGCGCCCGGCCGCTTCCCGACGATCCGCGCCACGTGCTGCACGTCAAGTCCGGCGATCACCCGTAGCATGATCACCTCGGCCTGCTCGCGCGGCAGGGTGGCGATCAGCGCCAGCGCAGCCTCGGTTGACAGATTGTCCACCGCCAACTCGGCGGTATCCGCCGCGCTCGGCCGGTCGAGTTCCAGGGGATCAGCGGTCAGGCGCACCGGGTGACGGTCGGCATAGCGCCACGTGTCGATCGTTCGCCGGCGGGCCAGCGTGAAGAGCCAGCCGCGGAACGCCCGCTCGTCCCCCCGGAACCGCGCCAGGCCGCGGGCCACGTCCACCCACGACTCCGCAGCCACATCCTCCGCGACGTCCCCGGCCAGCACCCGCAGGTAGCGCAGCAGCGCAGGATGGGCATCTCGCCACAGCCGGGCAAATGCCCCCTCATCCCCGCAGGCGGCTGCCTGCAGCACACCAGGGAACTCGTCCGCGAGCACACCGTGACAGTACGGGCCCGCGGCACGGAAGACGCGGAAGACGCGGAAATCCCGCCAATTCGCCACCCGGCGGACAGGCCAAGAGGGCAGATGCGGACGTTGGGGTCGCTGTCCGGTCACGTTCCCGTTCGGCGCATGCGCGACCCGGTCGGCGGCTCTCTCACTGGCCTTCCAGGCGATGATCACCGCGTCTGCCCAGCGACTCGGCGTCCCTTCCGCTTAGCCTCCCGTTCATTGAGAATCTCTGCGGCCGGGGTATCTGAGACTGTCGATCCGGTCGGAGACCGTTCGTGTAGAGGGTGAGAAGCCGGCACCGGGCCGGCCAAGGATCTCAGGGAGGTCCCCTTGAAGCGGTACCTGCTCAGCATCTACCAGCCCGACGGCGACCCGCCCCCGCCCGAGGTCCTTGAGCCGATCATGCGCGACCTGGCTGCCCTAGGGCAGGAAATGAAAGCGGCCGGCGTGTGGGTCTTCAACGGCGGGCTGCACGCTCCGGGCACGGCGACCGTGCTGCGGCTCCAGGATGATGAGGTGCTGATCACCGACGGCCCGTACCTCGAGGGCAAGGAGCACATCGGCGGGTTCACGGTCATCCAGGCGCCCGATCTCGACTCGGCGCTCGAGTGGGGCCGCAAGCTCGCCCGGGTGCTTACCCTTCCGATCGAGGTCAGGCCGCTGGCGGACGAAGCCGACAGGTGTGACGCTCCGCGTGCCTGACGTGCCCACCTCGGAGATCGGGCGGGTATTCCGCGAGGAGTACGGCCGCGCGGTGGCCGTCCTGGTCCGCGTCTTCGGTGACATCGACATCGCCGAAGAGGCGGTCCAGGACGCGTTCACCACAGCGGTGCAACGGTGGCGGTCCAGCGGACTGCCAGCGAGCCCCGCGGGCTGGATCATCACCACTGCCCGCAACCGGGCGATCGACCGTCTCCGCCGGGAAGCGTCCCGCGAGGACCGATACGCCAGGGCCGCCCTGCTGCAGGCCCGCAGCCAAGACAGCGAACCAGCCGAGGAGGGACCCGTGCGCGACGAACGGCTACGCCTGATCTTCACCTGCTGCCACCCGGCCCTCGCCACCGGTGCCCAGGTCGCGCTGACGCTCCGGCTGCTGGGCGGGCTCACCACCGCGGAGATCGCACACGCCTTCCTGGTGCCCGAGCCGACCATGGCCCAGCGACTGGTCCGGGCCAAGGGCAAGATCCGCGATGCGAGAATCCCGTACCGGGTCCCGGACGACGCCGACCTCCCAGACCGGCTTCGGGCCGTGCTGGCCGTCATCTACCTCGTCTTCAACGAGGGCTACACGGCCAGCTCGGGCGACCGGCTGGTCCGCGAGGACCTCTGTGCGGAGGCAATCCGGCTCGGTCGGCTGCTGACCGAGCTGATGCCCGGCGAACCGGAGGTCACCGGACTGCTCGCGCTCATGTTGCTCACCGAGTCGCGTCGGGCCGCCCGCACCACCACGGGCGGCGGCCCCGTGCTGCTGGCCGACCAGGACCGCACCCGCTGGGACCGCAAGCTCATCGCCGAAGGCCAGTCCCTCGTACGAGCTTGCCTGCGGCGCAACCAGCCCGGCCCGTACCAGATCCAGGCGGCGATCAATGCCGTCCACAGCGACGCGCCGGCCACGGCAGCCACGGACTGGTGGCAGATCCTGCGGCTGTACGACCAGCTCCTCGCGCTCGCCCCGACCCCGATCGTGGCCCTCAACCGCGCGGTCGCGGTCGCCGAAGTCGAAGGACCGGCCGCGGCACTCAGCCTCGTCGACGGCCTCGCCTTCGACGCTTACCACCTGTTCCACGCCATCCGCGCCGACCTGCTCCGGCGCCTGGACCGCAGTGCCGAAGCGGCGCAGGCCTACGAAGCCGCGATCGCCCGCACCAAGAACGCCACCGAGCGTGCCTTCCTGCAACGCCGCCGCCAGGAACTCACCTGAGTTCGATGAGGCGAATGCATCCAGCAGATCGATTGGCTGCATGACCGCAGCCGGCCGCGCTCGATTCGCCTGCTCAGATTTCTTCGGATAGCCATAGCCGCACCTGCCCGGGCGGATGAAGGCGTTGTAGCGGGGCCGCCAGTCAAACGGCCGGACCTCGGCGGGGTTCGCGGGTTTGTTCCTGTCTCCCGCCGGTCGGACCGTCCTGGATAGCTGCGCTGGGATCGTCATGTTCAGGTTTCGGCGTAGGTGCACCTAGCGGGCTGATTGGTGGCGAGGCTCGGCTGTGCCGGGGCAGGCAGCCGCGCGTGGTGTGGCGTGGAGCGGGTTGCGAGCACCGAGCCTGCCAGGATCAGCGCGAAAGAGATCACGATCGCGGGAGTGAGGGCTTCGCCGAGCACCGCGGCGCCCAGCGCCACCGCGACGGCGGGATTGAGGTAAGTGATGACGGTGGCCCGCACCGGCCCGGCTTCGGTGATCAGCCTGAAGTACAGCACGAACGCCAGGGCAGTGCACACGACCGCGAGCGTCGCCAGGGCGCCGAGTACCCGGGGCTGACGGCATCGTCTGCGGCCAGGTCAGCGCCGCCGCCGGGGCATATACCACGGCCGAAAAGCCCAGGCACGCCGCGGTCATGCCCAGGCCGTCAGCGTCGGCCAGCTTCCGGCCGGCGATGACCGGCCCGGTCGCGTAGCACACCGCGGTGCCCAGCACCTCCAGCACCGGCCAGGTGCCGCCGCCGGATGCGCCCGGTCCCATCAGCAGCGCGACACCGCCCAGCCCGGCGGCCAGCCCCGCCCACCGGGCGCCGGTCAGCCTTTCCCGGTCGCCGGCCAGCATGGCCACGCCGACCCCGATGACCGGGACCGCCGCAGCTCTTCGTGCCGGTTTCTCATGAGCTGATCGTGGATGTACATGGCTGGCTCCCTCGGTCGTGGCCGGCGCCGGCCGGCCTGCCCTGCGTTGCGGTCATATTCCGGACGCTAGGTCGGGGGCGGGCTACCAGTAAGCTCCAATTCCACGCCGGTCCGGTGGTCCAGTTGCGGCCCGGAGCTGCCCTGGGCGGGTGCCGGACAATGGTGCTCGTGACTGGACGGGCCGCCTGAAAGCCGCAACACCGCCGGCGCCCGAGCCCGGCCTGGCCGCAGGGCAGCGCCGACTGAAGCCGGTGTCATAGCGAGGCCGGGATGGGAGTGTGCCGCGGCAGGCAGCGCCCGCATCCCGGAAAGTCGGGACCAGCAGGCGATGAATGTAGCGAGTCTCTTTGACATGAAGGCCGCGAGCCTGGACGATCCCGAACATGGCAAAGACTGTGAGCGTCGTCATCACCGATGACCTGGACGGATCGCCCGGTGCTGAGACCGTGGCCTTCAGCTTCGATGGCCGCGGTTACGAGATCGACCTCGGCAAGAAGAACCGCGCGAGGTTCCAGGAGTCGCTGCGGCCATTCATGGATGCCGGGCGCAGGACCGCTCATCGCAGGACGGCGAAGCCATCGCGGGGCACCGGATCGCGGACCGACCGGGCAGCGGTACGCGCATGGGCCGCCGGGCAGGGCCTGAAGGTATCCGAGCGCGGCCGTATCAGCGCCGAGGTGATGAGCAAATACGACGCCGCTCAGTAGTCGCGGCAGAGCCGGCCCGCGGGGCCCCTCTGCTGCTTGCGGCAAGTGGGGGGCCCGCTGCCTCGCATAACCTGATCAGGCTCTCCCCGGTCAGGTAAGCAAAGGCTCAGCGAGATCGCGGCGGCGCTGGACGCCGGACTCACCGCCTCGTGGGTAGACGACGGCGAGTGCGGGCCAGAGCGGCTCAGACCCGCGCGGTGTCCTTGCGGAACCGCCAGATCGCGCCGCCAGCGAAGATGGCCAGCCAGGCGATGGCGTTGGCCACCCACGCCGCAAGGATGCTGCCACCGAGCAGCGGAGTGTGCGCAAGCTGGTTCAAGCCGTAAAGCGGCGTGAACTCGGCAACCGTCTGCAGAACGTGCGGGTACTGGCTCAGCGGGATGAACAGGCCGCCGCCGAAGGCGAGCAGCGTCATCGCGATTCCCCGTCTTCGGCGCTGCGGTGGATCTTTGGGTGGCCGGGCACTCCGCCCCCGGGTGGACGCAACCCCAATCCGCGGGTGGAAGGAACAAGCCGCTTTGACCCCACCGCCGAGACGATGACCTGCGGATCGGGGCGCCGTACGCTTGCCGCATGAGTGCAGCGAAGCCGACGCCGAGCCTCGCCGCGCTCCAGCGGGCCCGTGCCCATCGCGAGGCGACACAGCGCCGAGCGCGGTGGATGAGCCCTGTCATCGTCGCGTTCCTGCTCGTCGCCGCCTCGCGGAGTACTCCCGGACCGGGGCTGCACGGCGATTCGCTTGGCGTCCTGATCGCCATGTGCGGGCTTGCGGCCGGCGCGCTGGGCGCGCTCCGCGCCCGGCCGTCGCCGACCGCGGTCGCCCCGGGCTCCGCGACACCGTCCTGGCCGGCCCTCTAGGGTGCGCTGGCGGGCAGGGCAGAATGGTGGCTCTGGGGCTGTCGGCCATGGTCGGCCGTGCACGCCCGGGGCCGTTGCGTTGTGGCATGAGGGCTGGGGAATGTCGTTTGCTGCCGGCGGGCCGGCAGCTGGAGAGGGGCCGGAATGGGCGTGGCCGAGGTTATCTTCGGGCGGCTCGCCGATGGTGAGGTGGTGATCATCGACGGCGGCACTGGTAGTCAGCTGCAGGCTGAGGGCGTGCCGATGGATGATGTTGCGTGGAGCGCCCGGGCGAACCTGGAGCAGCCCGATGTGGTGCAGCGCGTCCACGAGGCGTACATCCGCGCCGGCGCCGAGGTGATCATCGCGAACACATTCGCGGCCAGCCGTGCGGCCCTGGAGCCCGCCGGGCTCGGCAGCCGCGTCGCCGAGGCGAACCGCAGCGCTGTCCGCGCGGCGCTGCGGGCCCGCGAGGCTGCCGCCACCGGCCCGGTGGCGGTGGCCGGCTCGATGTCGTCGTTCTGCCCGGTAGCCATGGACCCCGGGGCCCTGGGCTCGCCGCTGGGCGGCCCGGCGTCGGAGGATCCCCGCTTTCCTGGCCTGGCCGACTTCGGTGAGCAGGCCGGGCTGCTGGCGGAGGCGGGCGCCGACCTCATCGCCCTGGAGATGATCGAGGCCCGGGGCTACGGCCGGGCCGCCCTGCAGGCCGCCGCCGGGACCGGGCTGCCCGTCTGGCTCGGCATCAGCCCGGTCCGCCTCGATGACGGCACCCTGGGCACCGTTCCCGAGCTGGGCGACGGTGACAGCTTCGAGGACCTGCTCAGCGCCCTGGCTGACCCGGCACTGGCCGCGGTCACCGTGATGCACGCCAATCCCGGGGTGACGCTGGACGCGATCGAGATCATCCGCGGTCACTACGCCGGGCCCATCGGGGTATACGCCGAGACCGGCGGCTGGGAGCCGCCGAACTGGGTCTTCGACGGACTGACACCCGGCGAATATCTGCAGCAGGCGATCACCTGGGCTGACCACGGGGCGCAGCTCATCGGCGGATGCTGCGGCACCGGGCCCGAGCACATCCGAGCGCTCGCCGCCCAGCTGACCCGCCGCGGCCTGCCGCCCGATCACCGAATCTAGGGTCGCCAGCACAGCCGGGCATCTGAAAGGAAACCGCCCGGAGCACTGCCCCCTGGGCGCTGGCGCCAGGGGCGGACCCGGCGGATCATGGTGGCTACGTCACACCAGTCGAGGACATCCCTGGGGAGTAGCCATGACCACACCGAAGATCCCGGTCGTGTTCATTCACGGCCTGTGGCTGCACGCCACCAGCTGGCAGCCATGGATCGACCTGTTCGAGAAGGCGGGTTACGAAGCGACCGCGCCGGGATGGCCGGGCGTGCCCGATACCGTTGCCGAGGCCCGGGAGCACCCTGAGCGGCAAGCTGGCAAGGGCATCGCCGAAGCCGCCGAGCATTATGTCCGGATCCTCGGCTCGGCCGGCACCAAGCCCATCGTCATCGGGCATTCGTTCGGCGGCCTGGTCGCCCAGAAGCTGCTCGGCCAGGACCTGGCCGCCGCCGCGGTCGCCATCGATCCCGCGCCGATCAAGGGCGTGCTGGTGCTCCCGCCGGCGCAGCTGCGCGCTGCCTTCCCCGTCCTGGGCAACCCGGCGAACAGGAACCGGTCGGTCTCCCTGACCGCGGCGCAATTCCGCTACGCGTTCGGCAATGCGCTCCCTGAGGGGGAGTCGAAGCAGTTGTATGACGCATGGACCATCCCGGCGCCCGGCCGTCCGCTATTCGAGGCAGCGTTCGCTAACCTCACTCCGCATTCCCCGGCCAAGGTGGACACCAGGAATTCTGCCCGCGGGCCGCTGCTGCTGATCTCGGGCCAGAAGGATCACACGGTCCCCGATTCCGTGACGCACGCTACGTTCAGCCAGTACCGCCGTTCCACGGCGGTGACCGACCTGCGGCGGCTGGCCGGCCGCGGTCACTCTCTCACCATCGACAGCGGGTGGCGCGACGTCGCCGACACCGCGCTGAACTGGCTGAATGCCCACAAGCTGTAGGCACAGGCCAGCGACCTGCCAGGCATAGCAGCCGGGCGTCCGCAAGGTCCTGCGGTCGTCGTGGCGGCGGCTCACGCCGCCTTCCTGCGCTTCACCGCAAGTGCCGAGATCGCCTGCATTACCGCGCGGTTGGCGTTCTGCGCGGCCAGCTCCGAGCTGTCGTACGGCGGGCACACCTCTACGACGTCCATGGCGATCACGTTGGTGGCCTCCACGAGCCGCTGTATGGTCCACAGCAGGTCGCCCGGAGTCATGCCGCCGGGCTCCGGGTTGGTGCATCCCGGCGCGAAGCCCGGGTCGAGCACGTCGATGTCGAGCGAGATGTAGATCATCTCTGGCCCGTTCAGCGCCTGCTCGATGGCCTCCTCGATCACCGCCTCGGTGCCGACGGTCCGCACCTTGCTCATCAGGTGCCACTGCATGCCCTGCAGCTTCATCCAGTCCAGGATGTCGCGCGGCGGCCAGTAGCCGCGCAGCCCGATCTGGACGAAGTTCTTGCCCGGCACTGCCCCGCTCTCGATGAGCCGGCGCATCGGCGTGCCGTGCGACCACATGTTGCCGAACATCTCGGGGACTGTGTCGGCGTGGGCGTCGAAGTGGATGACGCCGAGCTTGCCGTGGCCCACCACGTCGGCGACCGCCTTGGCGGCTGGGTAGGTGATCGAGTGCTCGCCGCCGAGCACGACCGGGAAGATGCCGCGCGACGCGACCTCGCTGACCCGCTGCCAGATCGCGTGCTCGGCCACCTCGCTCATGCCCGGCGGGCACACCGCGTCGCCGTAGTCGACCACGCGCAGCTCGTCGAACGGTGCCACCTCGAGGTCCAGGTGGTAGAAGGGATAGGTCCAGTTGGCCGTGCGGATCGACCGCGGGCCAAGCCTGGTCCCGGCGCGGAATGATGTCGTCGAGTCCCACGGGGCACCGACGATGGCCACATCCGGCCGGATCTGGTCAAGCTCACCGGGCTCGAACAGTCCCAGCGTCTTCATGAACGTGCACGGGCCCAGGTAGGACGGTCCGTCCATCTGCTCGGCCCGGTTGGGCGAAATCCACTCGTGATCCCGGAACACGTCGTCCAGACCTCCCTCGTGTTGTGCGCCTGCTGCAGTATGGCGCGGAGCCTCGCTAGCCGCCGACCTCCTCTGGAAGCTCGTACCAGCGTGCCCGGTCGCCGATCTTGGCCCGGGTGCGCCATCTGAGTCCCTTCGGCGTCTGTTCCAGACGATCTCGCAGGCGCTTGATCTCCTTCGCCGCGCCCGCGGCCAGATCGGGATCCGCGATGGACGCCGCGTAGCCCTCGACCTTGCCGAGCGCCTCGGTGGCTGTCCGCCACCAGCCCCAGTCGGCGGCAAGCACGGCTGCCACCCGGCCAGCATCGACATCGCCGTCCAGCAGCAACGCGACCGCGTCCTGGAGGTCGCGCTCGTTGGTCTCGACGACCTGCAGCTTCATGAGCAGCAGGTCGGCGGTCGGGAGCGTGCTGCCCCGCAGCCTGAGCCGGGGCCGCAGGTCCAGCGAGTGGCACATCGTGAAGTGGTCCACGATCACGTCGAGCGGGCGGTCATTGACGGGGTCGGCGAACAGCAGCCGGGTCCTGCCGTGCAGCGCGTTGAACTCCTGGGCGGGCAGGTAGCCGCTGGCGGCGAGGAACTGCTCAAGGGGACGCTTGTGCTCCCGGGCCGTGGCCAGGTCTATGTCCTTGTATGCCCGCCGCAGTGCGGGATGGCCGACCGCCTTGCACCTGATGGCCACGGCCACGCCGCCAAACAGCTTGACCTCGATCCCGCGGGCCGTCGCGAGCGAGATGATGCGGCGGCCCTCCTCGACGGGATCAGCGAGCGGCTTGTCGTCGACGGTCACCGGCGGCCCGCCTGGTCCTGGGCCCGGCTCGCGCCCCAGGCGCCCACGTTGCTCCGGTAGAGCAGGCGCAGGTAGTAGAAGACCTCGCAGTGCTCTATGCCGTCGATCTGGCCGATCAGCTCTTCGACGGTCCGCACCAGCTCTTCCTTCTCGCGGCTGACGAGCTCGGCCATGAGGTCGTAGCGGCCCGTGGTGGCAACGACGTAGTCGATTCCGTGCACGGCGGCGACCCGCTGGGCCACCTTCTCGCTGTCTAGTTCGGGGCTGCATTGCATCGCGAGCCAGCACCGGGTCCGGTAGCCGAGGGATTCCGGGTTCCCCACCGCCATTACCCGGACGAGCCTGTTTTCCGCTAGCCACCGGAACCGCTGTGAGATCAGCCGTTCTGAGATGCCGAGGCCGTCGGCGATGGCCCGGAACGGAAGCCGCCCGTCTACCTGCAGCCGCCGGATGATCTCCTTGTCGACCGGATCAAGCTGTTCGTCCGGCATCCGCTGGCTGAGCCCAACCACGGCGCTGCCGGACAGATCGTCGTCGCCCCACACGAACTGCTGATGCAGCATCGCCAGATAGGTGAAGGTCTCGGTGCGCTGCACGCCGGGGATCTTGCGGATGGCCGCCAGCACCCGGCGTAGCTCGGACTGGTCATGGCAGCCGAGCTCGGCCATCACGCCGTATCGTCCGCTTGCCTGCACCACGTACGTGACCTGCGGGAAGCCGACGAGATGCTGGGCGACGCGGGACGCCGCGCGGGGATGAACCGACAGCGCCGTCCAGGCCATCTGATCGAGCCCGAGCAGCCGCGGGTCGGCGACCGCCGTGATGGTGAAGGCACCGTCCTGGATCAGGCGGGCCACCCGCCGCCGCACCGTGACCTCGGAAACACCCAGCTTGCGCGCGAGCGAAGAGAAGGACGCCCGGCCGTCGGCCTGCAGGCTCTGGAACAGCTGCGAGTCCAGCCCGGAGAGCACCCCCGGGTCCTGGCCGGCGTCCGGGACGCCCGGCGGGCGGCTATCGGGGCTCACGCTGACAGCAGCTGCCACGAGGACGGCCGCCCGTCAGCTGCGAAGTCGATAACGGCCGAGCGGAGCACTCCCTCGCCGTACTCGCTTCCCGGGTTGACGCACACGGTGGGCCCGATCTTCACGATCCCGCCCGACTCGTGGATGTGGCCGTGCAGGCCGATCGCCGGCTGGTAGCGCTCGATCGCCGCGCGAACGGCAGTCGACCCGGCGTTGATCTCCTCGCCGACCAGGGGCCTGGGCGGGTCGACCGACGTGTCGAGCCTGGCGCACACGTCCAGGCCCGAGCCGAACGGCGGCACGTGCAGGTTGAATATCGCCCGCCCCGGGTCGGAGAGCTGGCTCGCCATCTTCTCCAGGCGGTCGCCGAGCTCCTCCTCGCTGATGTCGCGCGGGCACGGCCAGGGCGTCGGATTCCCGTAGCCGCAGGAGATCATCTGAACTCCCGGGGCGACCTCCAGCACCTTGCCGTCGGCGTTAATCGCGTAGCTCGCGCTGTCGAGCACCGCCTCGATGGAGAAGTAGTCGTCGTTCCCGCCGGTGACATACAGCGGGACGCCAAGCGGCTCGAGGCGCTCGGCGGCGAGGGCCAGCCACTCTTCCACTTGCAGCAGCGCTTCGGCCTCGAACCGCCGCGCGACGGCGTCGCCGTCGCCGAGCAGCTCGGCATACTCCTCCGCCGTCATGACGACTGGGTACTGGCCGAGGCCCCGTATCTTTCGGACCATGGCCGTTAGCTCGTCCTCGTCGGCGGCGGTCTGCTCCCGGCCGAGCACTTCAGCGCGCCAGCCGCCGGCCTGCTCGACGACCGGGGCCAGCCGCTTGCCGGTCAGGTCCCCGCCGATCACCGCCACATCAGCCTCGTAGACCGGCACCGCGTTGAGGAACTTCCGCAGCACGACATCGCCGGCGTGGAAGTCGGTGGCGTAGAGCAGCCGCCAGCTGCGCTCAGTGGACCGTTTCGCGCGGCCCTTGGGCTTCAGCCGCATGCCGGGCCTCCGGCCGCTACGCCTGCGCGCTCGGTAGCCGGCCGACTCCGGGCAGGCCGCCTCCGGCGCGGCGCGCGGTCACTCCGGCGGCACATAACGGAAGGCCAGCGAGGTGTCGACGCCTTCCCGGCGCCGGTAGGCGCGGACGGCCGCGTAGACGATCACACCGGTCACGAATGCCCCGCCGAGGACCAGGTGGGCGCTCGTCGATGTGAGCCCGAGCGCGCTGTTCACCAGGGCGACCACGACGAGCAGGCCGGTCAGCACCGTGCCCAGGATCCCCATGACCGTGACGAGAGGCACTGACCCGATCTTGTACCGGCCGGACGGCGACGCCCGGAATATCTCCGGCGCGCGGTATGGGAACACCGCGGCCGCCAGGCAGGTCACCCCGACCACGATGACGCTGCCGATCGCCCCGCCGATCAGGACGATGGTGAACCAGCTGGGGACGTAGCTGAAGATCGCAGAGACGCCGAGCGCGCATAGGCTCCACAGCGTCGCCGCCTTGACCGGCGTGTGGCGCCGCTCGGAGACGTCGGAGAAGAACCTCGGCAGCGAGCCGTCCAGGCCCATCGCCATCATCACCCGGGCGGAGTTGACGAAGACGACGTTGGCGATCGCGAACCCGCCAACGATGAAGCCGAGCGCCACCAGGGACACGATCAGCGGGTTCGACGTGAGCATCGAGAGGAACACGCCGATGTTGGGCAGGTACGTCGGGTGAATCAGCCCCGCGCCGTAAGCCCAGGCGTACTGGTTGAGGAAATTCGAGCCGACGATATGGCTGATCAGCACAAATGGCAGGGCCAGCAGGATGATGGCCAGGATCACGCCGCCGGCCAGGAACGTCAGGTAGAGCCGGTTCAGGCTGCGCGCGCCCTTGACCTCGCCTAGCAGGCCCTGCGCCGAGTACATCGAGTACGGAACGTAGGCCGCCAGGACCGCGATCCAGATGAGCGTGTGGCTGAGGCTGACGCCCACCGGGTGGTAGCCGGCCTTGGCCGCGGCCGCCGCCACCTGCCGGGTGGTCAGGGCGGGGCTCTGGAACCGGTCGAAGTCGCTGCTGAAGTTGGTGCCGAAATTGGCCAGGAGCAGGCCAATAATGGTGAGGACCGAGATCACGAGGCCCGGCACCAGCACGTACCGCTGGATCCGCCGGTAGAAGTGCAGGCCAGTGACGGTAAGCGCCCAGCACGCCGCGACGATGACCGCCGAGACGATGAAGAGGCCGTTCTCGCTGACCAGCCAGGAGACGACGCCCGGGGCGTTGGCCGCCTGCGCGATCGGCACCAGGCCGAAGGTCGCCAGCACGTACGCGCCGGCCGGCGGGAACGTCAGCCAGAACAGCAGCTGGCATGCCCAGGGCACGGTGAAGCCGACGAGCGGGTTCAGGGAACGGGTCTCGTAAAGGTAGTCGCCGCCGGCCCGTGGCATGGCCGAACCCAGCGCTGCGTAGACGAAGTAGATGACTACGCCGTAGAGCAGCGTGAGCAGCAGCATCAGCGGGATGTTGATGCCCGGGGACAGGTACTGGGGTGTCGGGAACAGGTAGACGAACCCGAAGAGGGCCCCGCCGGAGAAGACGCCGTACCACACGGTGTCGCTCAGCGAGAGCTCGCGGATCAGTCCGGACGACGCGCGCGAGAAGAGCTGAACTCGGGGCTCGCCCGCACTTCCGGTCGTTGCAGCCATGCTTCCCCCTGACCGAGATCGCCGCCGAGCGAGGTGCTCGTCGAGGGATACTGCATAAACTGCGCCAAAATTAACATGACTCGTCGGCTGGCACAAGATCAGCAGACGAATCATGTTCGCGCAAGGAAGCGTGAACCGGTTCAGCCGCAGGCCGGGCCCCACCGCCGACCGGCGCCTGGCGGGCGGCCTCGTGACGGCGGTCGGAGCCGTCGAGATCACCGTCCACGGATGGGACATCGCCGGGGCGTGCAGATGCCGCCGGCCGATCCCTCCCCCATCAGCCGACGCGCAGCGCGTCGAGAACTCCCCGGAGCTGTGCCACGCGTTGATCCAGCTGCCAGATGGATTCGGCGATCGCCCGGTCTGGCGTGGCGGCGAGCTGCCCGGCAATGACCGTGACCTGGTTCTCTACCGCGGTGAGCCGTCCGGACAGCTCAGCGAGCACCGGGTCGGCCGCCTCGGGCAAGGTCACCAGGGTCGCCAGGGACCCGGCCAGCTGAGCACGCAGCAACATCGCCTGCTCGCTGAGCTGCTTGTTCTTCAGATAGAGATCAACGAAGACCGAGACCTTGGCGCGCAGCACCCATGGGTCGAACGGCTTGGCGATGTAGTCAACGGCGCCTGCCGAGTAGCTGCGGAACGCATAGTCGGGCTCGGCGTTCAGCGCGGTCAGGAAGATGATCGGCACCTCTCGGGTTTTCGGGCGCTGCTTGATGTGGGCGGCGGTCTCGAACCCGTCCATTCCTGGCATCAGCACGTCGAGCAGGATGACGGCGAACTCTTCGCCGAGGAGGGCCTTGAGTGCCTCTTCTCCTGACCGCGCGCCTACCAGCGTCTGGTTCAGCGAGCCGAGGACCGCCCGGAGCGCGGTGATGTTCTCAGCCCGGTCATCCACCAGCAGGATCTTCGCCTTGTCGCGCACCGCCTCTACTCCTTTCAGCGGGCCGCGCGGCCTAGCAGCCAGGTTCGCATCCGCAGCAGCAAGTGCGCTGTGTCCACGGGCTTTGGTATGTAGTCGGATGCGCCGGCCCTGATGCTCTTCTCCCGGTCGCCCTTCATGGCCTGCGCAGTGAGCGCGATGATCGGCAGGTTGGCGAACTGCGGCATCCGCCGGATGGCTCGCAGAGTGGCATTCCCGTCCAGTTCGGGCATCATCACGTCCATCAGCACGATCGAAATGTCCGGGTTCTGCTCCAGCGCCTCTATCGCTATGCGGCCGTTCTCCGCGTACAGGACCTCGGAACCGAAGCCCTCGAAGACGCTGGTGAGCGCGAAAACGCTGCGAGCGTCGTCGTCGACGATGAGGATTCGTGCCCCGTCGAGGGCGTCTGACGCACCGTTTTCTGGAGCTGCCGGGGGAGGGGATGCACCGTCGCCTGCCGGGCCGGAGTGGGCTCCATTCACTGAGGCTGCCGATGCGGTGGCCACGCCGTCGACGGTGGATGGGGATGAAATGGCATTTGGCGCCCGCTGCTGGACCGGCAGGTACAACGTGAAGGTGCTGCCCTTGCCTCGCCGGCTCGACACGCGGATCACCCCGCCCAGCAGGCGGGCGATGTCGCGGCTGATCGAGAGTCCCAGGCCGGTGCCGCCGTACCTGCGGCTAGTGGTGCCGTCAGCCTGCTGGAATGCGTCGAAGATGGTGTCGAGCTTGCTCTTTGCGATGCCGATGCCCGTGTCGGACACCGCGAACGCGACCACGTCGGTCGCGCTGCGCAGCGCGCCATTGAACTCCGCCTCGCCGGCTTTGCCGATGCTGAGGCTGACCTGGCCGGATGAGGTGAACTTGACCGCGTTGGAGAGCAGGTTGCGGACGATTTGCTCGAGCCGCTGCTCGTCGACGTACAGCCGGTCGGGCGTGCCGGCCTGGACCTGTACCTCGAACTGCAGGCCCTTGTCCAGCGCCATTGGCCGGAAGATGGCCTCGACGTGCTCCACCAGAGTCGGCAACCGCAGCTCAGCCGGGTGGATATCCATCTTGCCCGCCTCGACCTTGGAAAGATCCAGGATGTCATTGATCAGCTGCAGCAGGTCAGATCCGGCCTCATGGATCGTTCGGGCGAAATCGACCTGCTGGCCGGTCAGGTTCCCGTCAGGATTCTCCGACAGCAGATTCGCTAGCACGAGCAGGCTGTTCAGCGGGCTGCGCAGCTCGTGGGACATGTTGGCGAGGAAGACTGACTTGTACCTGGACGAGATGGCTAGCTCCTGAGCACGTTCCTCCAGCGTGCGGCGTGCCTGTTCGATCTGGGCGTTCTGCACCTCGATAGCGCTGTTCTGCTTGGCGAGCAACGCTGCCTTCTCCTCGAGCTCGGCGTTGGATCTGCGCAGCTCGCCCTGCTGGCGCTGCAGCTCGTCGGAGCGCTCCTGCAGCTGGGTGGTGAGCCGCTGCGATTCGCCGAGCAGGGCTTCCGTGCGCGAGTTGGCCATGATCGTGTTGATGGTCACGCCGATGGTGCCGACGAACTGATCGAAGAACGCCAGGTGCACATCGCTGAACCCGGTCAGCGAGGCAAGTTCGACTACCCCTAGCACCTGGTCCTCGAACAGGATGGGCAGCACGGCGACGCTTACCGGCGCGGACGCGCCGAGCCCCGATCCGACAGTCAGGTACCCGGCGGGAGCATCTCTGATCAGGATCGGGGTTCGCTCGAGGGCTGCCTGGCCGGCCAGGCCTTCGCCCCGGATGAAGTGGGTCAGCCCGCCCTTCCTGAAGCCGTATGCGGCGATCCGGGTGAACTCCTGCGGCCGGCTGTCGGTGCTGGCAGCGTCGCTGGCGAGGTAAATGGCCCCGTAGTGGGCGGAGGCAAGCGGCGTCAGCTCGCTCATGATCAGGCGGGCCAGTTCGAGCAGGTCGCGATGGCCCTGCATGAGGCCCGCGATCCTGGCGAGGTTGGTCTTCAGCCAGTCCTGCTCCTGGTTGGCCCTGGTGGTTTCACGCAGGTTAGCGACCATGAGGTTGACGTTGTCCTTCAGCTCGGCGACCTCGCCGCGCGCAGCCACGGTGATCGACTGCGTCAGATCGCCCTCGGCGACCGCGCTGGCCACGCCCGCGATCGCGCGGACCTGTGTGGTCAGGTTGCTCGCCAGCTCGTTGACGCTCTCCGTCAGCCGCTTCCACGTGCCGGAGACGCCCTCCACCTCGGCCTGCCCGCCGAGCCGGCCCTCACTGCCGACCTCGCCGGCGACCCGGGTCACCTCGGAGGCGAACGCCGACAGCTGGTCCACCATTGTGTTGATGGTGTCTTTGAGCAGCAGGATCTCGCCGCGCGCGTCCACGTCGATCTTCTTGGACAGGTCGCCGTTGGCCACCGCGGTCGCGACCTGGGCGATGTTGCGGACCTGGCCGGTGAGGTTGCCGGCCATGAAGTTGACATTGTCGGTCAGGTCCTTCCACACCCCGGACACGCCCCGGACCTGCGCCTGGCCGCCCAGCCGCCCCTCGGTGCC
>Ga0099828_10000490_pt1 | contig 24303 bp, 20 predicted proteins | sample CZO8metaG_2_FD_79338 | JGI IMG/M metagenome (GOLD analysis project Ga0099828, IMG submission 79338) | Vadose zone soil microbial communities from the Eel River Critical Zone Observatory, Northern California, USA - CZOApr15con2H1.8 metaG | ecosystem: Environmental > Terrestrial > Soil > Vadose... | reverse complement strand
ACGTCGGCGGGATGCACTTCCAGGACAACTACAACTACGACATCGAGCGCGTCAAGCGGTGCGTGATCCACTACGCCACGCCCGACGGCAAGGTCATCCCGTTCTGCGCGTACAACACGGGACCGAACTTCCGCGAGGAAATCGAGAAGAAGTTCGCGGTGCCGATCGAGGAGTGGCGTGGCCGCCATGCCTGAGCAGGTTGTCTCGATCCGTCCCTCGGTCCGCGACAACGGCATCATGGCGATCGACGACATGCTCTGCATGCACTGCGGAGCCTGCGTCGGCACGTGCCCGACGAACGCGATCTTCCTGAACGAGGTCTACCTCACGTTCAACGAGGACTGCACGCAGTGCGGCATGTGCGTGAAGGTCTGTCCGGTCGGTGCGATCGACTACCCGCGCGGCCACAAGCTCCACACGATGAAGTGAGAACGAGGCGGGCGAATTCTTCCTTCGAGGGTTAATCTGATATAGCGCATGACGATGGAAGGTCTGCGAGCAGATGACCTCGTACCAGTACGACGTCGTGGTAGTCGGCGCAGGTCCGTCCGGCTCGATGACCGCGCGCTACGCGGCGATGGGTGGCTGCCGCACCCTCCTGATTGAGAAACGACAAGAGATCGGCTCTCCGGTGCGTTGCGGCGAGGGTCTCGCGCGGCACTTTGTGGAAGATACGAAACTGCCGTTCGACCGCAAATGGGTCGGACGCGAGGTCAAAGGGGCGAAGATATTCTCCCCGAACGGCACGGAACTCACGATCGAGGAGGCGCACGCCGGCAACGAGGTGGGAATCGTCCTCGAGCGAGACGCCTTCGACAAGGCCGTGGCGAAGGAAGCGGCAAAGGAGGGCGCCGACATCTGGCTGAAGACGACCGCGACGGCGGTCATCAAAGACGACGGCTGGGTTCGCGGGATTCGCGCGAAGCGCCTCGAAGAGGAGATGAACATCGAGGCGAAATGCGTCGTCGCCGCCGACGGCTACGAAAGCCAAGTGGGCCGGTGGGCGGGGTTCAAGACCCTTCTCAAGGCGGGAGACATCACCGGGACGCTACAGTATCGGCTAACGAACATCTCCGAAGGCCACGATTTCCCAGACTATTGCGAGTTCTGGCTGGGCACGTGCGCCCCGGCCGGGTACATTTGGGTGTTTCCCAAAGACGAATCAACAGCGAACGTCGGGATCGGCGTTTCGTTGGACCGCCTCAAGAATCGCGTCGACATCAAAGGCTACCTGGATCGCTGGATCGAGCAGGATCCGCGGATGGCTCACGCACAGCCGCTCGATATGGTGACGGGTGGGGTTTCGACCGCGCCGCCGATCAAGAAGTCGGTCGGCAATGGCATGGCGTTGGTCGGCGACGCCGCGAGGATGATCGACCCGATTACCGGCGGCGGCATAGGCAACGGCATGCTCGCCGGGATGCTGCTTGGGAAAGTCCTCTCCAAGTGCAACGATACGGGGGACTTCGGCGAGGCCGCCTTGATGGAATACGAGAAAGGCTGGCGGGCGAAGCTCGAGGAGAACCTCTACCGCAACTGGCTCGCGAAGAACAAGCTCGTGACCCTTTCCGACCGCGAGTTCGACGACATCATCCAGGTCCTCGCCGAGGTCGGCGTCACGAAGCTGAGCGTCCGCGCGATCCTGAAGGTTCTCAAGGAAACGCGACCCGAGCTCGTCGCGAAGTTCGCGGACTTCATCTGAGGTGTCCCGGGCGACGGGGAAAGTCACTTCGACTTCCACGAGAGGCCGCGCGCTCCGACCGCGAAGAAGACGACCGCAAATCCGAGGGTGATGAGCAGGTAAGTGACCGCCGTCGCATCGTTCGCCAGGACCATGGTGGCCCGCAATCCTTCGTTGATGTACGTCAAGGGCAGGGCCCGCGCGATCGTCTGGAGGAACGACGGCATCGAATCGATCGGGAAGAACGAGCCCGCGAGGAACATCATCGGGAAGCCGATCGCGTTCGCAAGCGCCTCGCCCGTTCCCGGGTCGCGCACGAAGATGCCGAGGACCATCCCGAGCGAGGTGAACTCGAAAGCGCCCGCGACGATCAACAGGACGGCGACGGGAGTCAGTCGAGCCTTCATCCCGAACACGCCGATTCCGACGAGCATCATGATTGCAACGGAAAGGAAGAGCAGCAACACGTAGAAGAGGACCTTCGCCGCGAGCCATTCCGCCTTGCTCAGTTTCGTCGTCGCGAGGAGTTTGAAGAATCTCCGCGTCCGATACTCCGCACAGATCGACGTCATGCCGAACATCGGCGTCGTCAGGATCGTGAACCCGATGATCCCGGGAAGGAAGAAGTCGATGTAGCCAAACTGCTGGACAGTGAACGGCGCTTCACCGACCGAGACGACTTCCGTCGCGTTCGCGATTTTCAAGTTGAAGCCATTCGCGACCGCGGCTACGGCCGAGTACGCGATGCCGAACGAGGACTGGGTCGGGTCCCCCGAGAGCGTGACATTGACTCGGGCGCTGGTGTTTCCCATCTCGGCCTGAAGGAGGGTCGCCTGGAATCCCTTCGGAATCTTAAGGGCGACGTTGATCGAGTGTTGCCGGATGTATTCCGTGAAGTTGACGGTCGAATCGCTCGGGATCGCCTGGTAGGTGATCAAAGTCGTGTTGTTCAACGCTTGAACGAAGCCGCGGGATGCGGCACTCATGTCCTGGTCCTGCACGGCGAGCGGGACCCTGGGAGATCCGGACGAGCTGAAGATCGACCCAAAGAGGAGAATCAGGATGACGGGGAAGGCGAGGGCGAAGAACGTCCCGACGCGAGAGCGGAGATATTGACGACCGAAGGCCGTGACGTCGGCGAGGATCCGCTTCAAGCGGCCAGGACCCCCTCTTCCATGCGGGCGCCTACGAGCTTGAGGAACACATCCTCGAGCGTCGACCGTTTCGTGTAGATCTCCGTTAACGGCATGTCGATCGAAGCGAGCTTCGCGAGCATCGGGCGGACCTGACTCGCCACGGGCACGTGCACGAGGACGTCGGAGCCATGGAGTTCCGCCGCGACCCCGCGCGCGACGAGCGCATCGTAGCCCCCGCGTCCCGCGCCCGCGAGGACGCCGGTCGTGCCCCCTCCGTACTGCGATATGAGTGCAGACGGACTCCCACGCGCGACGATCTTTCCGTGATTCATGATTGCGACATCATCCGCGAGTTGCTCCGCCTCATCGAGGTAATGTGTCGTGAGGAGGATCGTCCTCCCCTTCCGTTTGAGGTCGTCGATCAGAGTCCACAGTTCCCGTCTAGCTCCCGGGTCCAACCCCGTGGTCGGTTCGTCGAGGAACAGGAGTTCCGGCTCGCCGACGAGCGCCATCGCGATCCCCAGGCGCCGCTTCTCGCCCCCCGATAGATTCAGGGCGAAGGCGTCCGCCCGATCCGTGAGCCCGACGGTGTCAATCACCCCGGCGACCTCTCCTTCGGAAAGGGGATGATCGAAGAGCCGCGCCCAATACGTTACCGCCTCTCGCGGGCGCAGTCGATCAAACGGTTCGAAGTCTTGAGGCACGACCCCGACCCGCTCCCGGATCCGACGGTACCCAGACGGGACCTCCACGCCGAGGACGCGCGCCTCGCCTTCGGTGGGGTCGCGCAGCCCCTCGAGAATTTCGACGGTCGTTGTCTTGCCTGCGCCGTTCGGGCCGAGGAGGGAGAACACCTCGCCCCGGTTCACTTCGAAGTCGATTCCGTCGACCGCGGTGATGTCCGGATACCGCTTGACGAGTCCGTGGACCTCAATCACATGCTCGCCCAGATCACCGCCCCGCGATCCCGGCGACAACGCGTCGGGCCATGGAGTTTTCGGTCGCGTACGCGCGGCCACAGAGGATTGTCCTCCAGATTCGGAAGCAGGCGAGATGCGCCTTTCACGGGTGATAACCTCGGCACCGTCATTAAATAACGCGGCCCACGCTCGCTCCATGTGTGAAGGTCGCGTCCTGGCGACAAGCGCGAGCGCTCCTCTGGGTCGGGATGACGCTCGTCCTGTTGCTGGCGCTCTTCATCTTCGCCGGCGTCGTCGCGATCCCGGGGATACCCTTCCCGCGCGTGGACCTCTCGTCCCTCGGTCCCTGGGTGTACATCGTCCCGCTCCTCGTAGCGACGAAAGCCCTCCTCGAGGTCCTGCGGCCCGTGTTTCGCGCGGCGCTCCGAACTCATGTGAGGTACGAGGCGGATATCTTCGCCCATTTCCAGATCGTGTCGTACGTCGTCTGGGGGACGGCGTTCGCCCTTGTCGCATACGTGGTCGTTGAGAACGGAGGCCAAAACCTCGCTTACCTCGGAACGGCCTTCGTCGTCGCATCCGCGGCCCTGATTTTCGTCATGCAAGAGCCTCTCTTGAACCTCGTTGGTTGGCTCGTCCTGATCGCGATGGGCCTCTACAAGCTCGGGGACCGCATCGAGATGAACCAATCCCGCGGGTACGTCGTCGACATCACACCGATGAACACGACGCTCCGCGAAGTCGGCGGCCTCTTGTACGGCGACACTTTCACCGGCCGATACGTCACGATCCCGAACAGCCAGATCCTGAAAGGGAACGTGTTCAACGCCACGAAGGACACCCCGTTCATTTGGGACCAAATCACGGTGAGCGTGACGTACGAGAGCGACCACCGTCTCGCGGAGAAACTGCTCCTGGAATCGGCAGAGGACATCGTGGCCCCGATGATGCGAGAGAACCGAGCGCACCTTCGATCGAAATATGAGTTCGCTGACCTCGCCGACTACATCGCCGAAGAGCCGAAGGTCGGCTGGGGCCTGGGGGCGTCCTCCGTGGACCTCACCCTGGTCTACTTCTGTCCCGTGTTCGCGAAGGGCGCATACCGGACCCGACTCGTGAAGCGGATCCTCGAGAAATTCTCGGGGGAGACGCGCGTCGCCTTCGCGTATCCGCACATGCAGATGGTCCCGTCGGGAGACAAGAAGGTCAGCGTGGTCCGGTAGCCGCTAGGGTGCTCCGCCCCGCTTCTCCGCCGCGTCGCCTGGGCGCGCCCCGCGTCGCGGGAGAAACCGGCCCGTTCCCTCCATGTAGCTCCGGTACACATCGCCGAAGCCCTTCTCTGAGCCAAGCAACTCCTCCTCGAGGACCGCCCGGCGCTGAGCGATTCCGCACGCCATGAAGAAAAGGACGATCAGCGGCGGATTGAGGAGCAGCAGCGCCACGCCCGCGCTCATCATGAGGAGCGCGGTATAGAGGGGATGCCGGATCCAGCGGTACGGACCGTGCGTAATGAGCCGGTGGTCCGCGAGCACCTCGATTTCCGGCCGGGTGAAACGTCCGAGGTTTCTCTCCGACCACAGGGCAAGCCCGCCACCCGCGAGCCACACGACGATGCCCAATCCTTGGAGGGCGAAGCCAAACGGAACCCGGATGGTCAGCGCCCCTCCGTAGACCCAGTCGGGCACGATCGCTTCGACGAGCAGGGCGAGGAAGACGACGATCAGGATCAATGCCCACAGCGGTCCCGTGACGAACGACAGCGGATGCGATGCTCGAACCACCCGGGTCGCCCTCCGGTCCGGTCGGGGGAAGAACAGGATCGTCGAGGCGACGAACAGGACGAAGAACGTGCCGGAGATCCAGCGCACGAGGTCGGCCGGCAGCGTCGCGTCACCCCCTAGTCCGAACTCGCCTCCAATCGTGTCATGGAGATAAATCGTATGCTTCCTCGCCGCGCCAGGAGCGGCTGCCTGGCGTCCGCGCATTCTTTATCGCGGTTCCTCCTTCTCCGCTCGGATGGCGGTCTTCCGCGCGTTTTCCACGATCGGGCCTCCGGACCACGGGAAGGAAGTCTCTCTCGCGGGTTGGGTCGAGGACGTGCGAAACCTCGGCGGGATCGCCTTCCTCATCCTCCGCCAGCGGGGTGGCACCTTCCAGGTCACAGCCAAGAAAAAGGCCGATGAAGCTCTCTTCAGCCACGCCTCGAAGCTCGTCCGCGAGAGCGTCGTGGCCGTGCGCGGGACCGTCCAGCCGAACCCGCAAGTGCGAAACGGGTGGGAGCTCGTGACGACGTCGCTCGACGTCCTGAGCCCCGCGGCCGCGCCGCTCCCTCTTCCGATCGCGGACAAGGTCGGTGCCGAGGTGGACACCCGGTTCGACAACCGGGTGCTGGACCTCCGGAAGCCGGAGCGCCGGGCGATTTTTCACGTGCGCTCCGTCGTCGTCGCCGCGTTTCGTTCGTATCTAGACCGTCAGGGCTTCGTTGAGGTCCATACGCCGAAACTGGCGGGCGCGGGAGCGGAGGGGGGCGCGACCTTGTTCGAGACGAATTACTTCGGGCGGCGGGCGTTCTTGAGCCAGAGCCCGCAACTCTACAAACAGATGCTAATGTCGACCGGCCTCGACCGAGTGTACGAGCTGGCCCCGGCGTTCCGTGCCGAGCCCTCCGACACCGTCCGCCACGTGACGGAGTTCACGTCGTTCGATGGGGAAGTCGCCTGGATCGAGCGGATGGAGGACTTCTTCCCCTTCCTCGAGGGGGCGGTCGACGCGGCAATCGAGCGCATCCGGACCGAGGCGAAATCCGACCTCGAACTCCTCCAAGTAGAGCCGAAACGGCCGGGGCTGCCGCTGAAGCGGATTTCGTACTCGGAAGGGCTGGAAATCTTGCGGGGCCACGGGAGACGGCTTCGGGACGGGGACGACCTTGACACGGAATCGGAGAAAATTCTCGGACAAGCGATGGCGAAGGACGGGCATGAGCTGTACTTCATCACGGAATATCCGAGCGGGATCAAGCCGTTCTACGTGATGCCGAAGGCCGAGGAACCGGAATATTCGTATTCGTTCGATCTCGAGTACAAGGGCGACGAAATGGCGTCCGGTGGCCAGCGGGAACACCGGTACGATCATCTCGTCGCGAAAATCAAAGAGAAGGGACTCAACCCAGAGAGCTTCGAGTTCTACCTGAAGGCATTCCGGTACGGCATGCCGCCCCACGGCGGCTGGGGGTTCGGCCTCGACCGGTTCGTCCAGAAGCTCCTCGACTTGCCGAACATCCGGGAAGCGATCCTCTTCCCGCACGACCGGGTCCGGCTCGTCCCGTGACGGATTCGGTTGGGGAAGCCTTTTGTAGCGGCCTCGCCGATTCCCTGCCCGCGACGGACTGGGGGCCGTGAGATGAAGGAATTCAAGGTGTTTGTGGCGGACAAGCCCGGCGAGCTGGCGCGCGTCACGGAGGCTCTCGCGAACGCGGCCGTCAACATCCGGGCGATCGCAAGCGAGTCGAAGCACGACTCGACGTACCTCCGGGTCGTCACGTCGGACGTCCAGACGACGGAGAAGGCCCTGTCGAACTCCGGCCTGAAGTACGAGCTGAGCGACATCTTGAACCTGGAGCTAATCGACCGCCCCGGAGAGCTTGCAAAGGTCGCGAGACGCCTCGCTCGGGCGGGGATCAACGTCCACTCGATCTACATCCTCGGATCGAAGAACGGGCGGACGGAAATCGCGTTGGTCGTCGATAACATCGAGCGAGCGAAAACCGCGATCAAGTAGTTTCGGTGAGATTCACCGTGCCGCGGGAGAAGGTAAATACTCGGCCGCCCCAATATTACGGGCGGGCTCTGAGAAGGGTTAATACTGCTCGCGACATTGTCGGCCCGACGTCAGACGCCTTCCGGACGCGGAAGGTGAGGATGGGACCGTGGCGACCCGACAATCCCGAAATCGTTCCCGGACCGCGCGCGTCGGTCCCGCCGCTGAGCCCGAGCCCGCCATCCTTCCGGAGGCCGGTGGCATGCAGACCGATGCGGTCATCCGATTCCAGGTCCGCGGCCTGCCGATTCCTCAGGGATCTTCACGAGCCTGGCTCGTGAAAGGCAAGCCGTTCATCACGACAACCGCAAAGGGACTGCCGACGTGGCGACGCCTCGTGGCCGACGTCGCGCAGCGATTCGCGCCCGCGGAGCCGTGGGCGGGGCCCGTGGGCGTCGAACTCGAGTTCGGAATCCCGAAGCCGAAGTCAGCGCCGAAACGCAGGCGGGTGTGGCCCGACAAAAGGCCGGATATCGACAAACTTACCCGGGCAGTACTAGACGCGCTGACGTACGTCATCTTCGCGGACGACAGCCAAGTGGTCCGTCTCCGCGCCTCGAAGGACTACGGTGCGCCGGGCGTTGTCGTGGAGGTCCACCGCGTGCTCGAAGACGAGACGATGGAGCCATAGGGCCGTCGTTATCGCGCCAGTCCAGCGTTTCAGCACTCATAGGGGTCGTCACAACGGACATCGGCTGACCCTCTTGTCATCATGAACGCGCGGCAGGGAAATCGTTCCAACTAGAAAGCGGTTCGTCTGCCGAATCCTGAATCTCAGAGGTGGCGGCGTCTAACGCGGACGACGCTCGGACTCGTCCTCCAATCGGTGTCGGCGATGGCAAGTCCGAGTCCCTCAGCCGTCTTCCGTGGGGGGCAGCTTGTCTAGTGTTCGGACGCGCGAGGAGAGGACAGTCCCACGGGGGCGGGGTGCGTCGGACGCCTCGGGGGCCCGAGAGTCGGCTTCCGACCGCCGTGACTGGGAGGGCGCGTAGCGCTCGGAGACCCATGCCTGGCTTTCCGGATCCCACTTCCAGAGATGCAAGACGTCCCGGGTCAACTGAAGGACGGCGCCCCACCACGCCTCATTCTTCGAGCCCGACGAGTCGATATGGCCTGTGGCTAAGTAGATATTGGCGAAATCGCAGACGGTGAAGCGACCCTCCGAGACCTCCTCGAGCGCCGTCGCCACCATTGATTGATAGTTCTCGTCCAAATTGCTCAGCTCGGGGCGTTGCTTCAGTCGAACTGCCAACTTCCGCAAGCCTGCCTGGTTGCTCAATCTCGCCCGGCGCCGGTCCTGCAGGATCAAGGAAAACGACGCCGGCTGACGATCGTCGCGGGGCCGGAGCCCCCGAATGACCCATCTTGCGAACCGAACGAATCCACCCTGAAGCATCGCCTCGGACAACATCTCCTCCGCGCCGACTAGCGTTTCCAGGGCACCGTCCCACTCCTCCAGTTTCTGTTCGAAGATCCCTTCGAACTCCACCACCGACCTCGCCATCCGCGAAGCTAGAGTAGCGGGTTTCTGGCCCCGTACGACGGCGGCGAGGTAGGTGTACGAACCGCGACTGAGGAAGATTTTTTGCTTCCCGAGGTCGATCCGGCGGATGTCCCGACCCCGCCACTCGACGAAAGCCTCCCGGGCGAATTGTTGTATCGTGGTGAGCATCGCCGCCAAAATATCCCGATCCGTCGCGGTCTTGATTGTCTTCGAGAGATGCACGATGAGGACGCCGCTCCAATGGACTAGGAAGATCTCTTCGATCCGCCCTCCGCGCCAAATCACAAAAGCGACGGCGACTGCCGCGAGCACACCCGCAACCGCGAGCCAGCCGGACAAGTCGAGCCCGGCTGGGCCCGGCGGGGCACCCGCGGTGGCGATGATGGTGAGACTCGCCGTGGAACCGGGTCGCTGGAGTCCCAGGAAGTCTGCGTAGTCCAGGGACGCCCCGACAATCAGAAACGCGCCGGCTACCGTGCCGGCGTTGATAGATGCGGTCGCGCGGTAGAAATGCGATCCGCGCGCCACGTTCCAGAACGCCCAATCCGTCGTGCCCGGTGTCCTCAGGCCGCCAATCGAGCTCGCGTTGTCGGATTGGAATGCGACGCTCGACGGAAGGGTGATGTTGATCCAGATCTGCTGGGCGATCTCCGTGCCGGTATTGTTGAACCAGATCGTGAGGCGGACCGGGGTCCCGCTCGCAACTCCCGTCGAGTCGGCCGCGATGGACAGGCTCACCGTCGTCTCTTCATAGCCGAAGGTCCTCAGCGCGAAGTCACCGATGCCGCCGGCACTCCAGGTACCGCCCTGGTTCGCGGATGCGAAGCCTTGCCCCGGAGCGAGGTATGTATCGGCCCGGGTGTTCCACCAGTTCCATCCGATGCTCGTGACCCCGGAGGCGTTGCGCATGACCACCCAATATGTCTGGCCCGCGGCGAGCTGCACCGGGAGGCTCAGGGTGAAGTTCACCCAGCGATACGCGGCCGAGCCGAACTGAGTGTCGGACCCGAGAGGAGGGTTGACCATGTTCGGCAACCCTCCGGCATCGCTACGGACTTCGACCCTCGAAGCCTCGGAGGCGTTGCCGGAGTACTGGGCCCATAACGAAACGCGCGTCAGGATGTAGGAGGCGCTCGCCCGAAATGATTGAGCGGCCCACTGAGCGCTGCTGACGGCCACCGCTCTCCCCGTCGACGGGAAGGTCGGCGGGGGGTCGGAAACCTCATCGTAGAAGTGGTAGAGGGAGGCGGACACGGTCAAGGCCACGCCAATGAGCACCACGAGGGAGAGAGCGGACCCGGTTAGGAGCCTCCCCTGAGCCGACATCGCCAAGCGCTCGCCTCGCGGCACCGGGAGGATTCTTCCGGCGCGTTGTGTTCGTTGCAGGTACGTCACCACAGCCCATCTCAGCGGTGAAGGTCCGCGAATTCGTTTCTATGACACCTGAGAGGAATAACCGTGCCGGTCCGATTATCACTTGGGGCCGGCCTTATCGCGAAGCAAGCCAACGGCCCCGCGGCGACGCCGGCCACTGGCGTGGGCGAGCCGGCACCAACGAACGCGCGCTACGCCACGTCGCGAATCTGCGTCAGGTTTCAACGCCGCGAATCTCAGAGCAAGGTTCTTTAGTCTGATAATAACCTGAGCCGCGCGATGGAGGTCCCTCCCGGTCGAGTGGAACGGATCGCCGACGGAGGACCCGAGGTGATTCGGTCGATCCTGGCCGAACTCCGGGCGATGAAGTTTAACGGCCTGCTGAAGACCTCCGTGTTTCGCGGCGATATCCCCTCCCAGGGGGTCCTCGTCCTGCGCGGCGGGGACGGCGTCCTCGCCGAGCACCGCTCCCAGGTCGACGTCTCGGGCCAAGCCGCGCTTCAGGAGATCTTGAAGGACGCGGCGAGCGCCCAAGCGCAACTCGAGATCCGCACGTACGACTATGGCCATTCGTCGATCAGCATCGACCACCTTCAACGAAGCAATCCCGATGCCTGCGTCAACGGGATTGGGGATACGGACGAAGTCCTCGCTCGCGCGGCCGCCCTCGAGGCCGCAGACCAGGAGGCCTATCGGAAGAGCCTTGAGGTGCGCCGAGACCAAGAACACCAGCTCATCGGCCACGAGGAGGAGCTCTACCGCCGCAAGTGGGAACTCGAGCAGGAGTACCAGCGGAGCGCGAAACGCGAGCGATCGCTCGAGTCGCTCCGCACGGAACTCCAGGCGGTCAAGGAGGCGAGCACGATGATCATGGCCCGCCTCGAGGAACGACGAACCTCGCAAAACGTGGAGGTCGAGTCCCAGAAACGGCTCCTCGGGATGGAATTGGAAAAGGCGCGGGCGGAGCTCGACGGACAACGTCGAGGATTCTCGGAACGCGAGGCCCGGATTGCCGATTCCGAACGAGAGCTCAGGGCGCGGGAGGCCTCGTCCCAAGAGAGAGAGGCAAGTCTGGACTCCCGCGAGTCGTCCCTCGATCGCGAACGGAAGCAGATGAACGATCTCTACACGAGCCTCCAAACCGAGATGGAAAAGATCTCGGAAGCCCGACAGGGATTCGAATCTCGAATCCGGGATGCGGAGGATCGGGAGCGGGGGCTGACGGCTCGCGAGCAGGCGCTGCGGGAGTGGGAGGACAAGCTCCGAGACCGAGACGGTTCCCTTTCTGCGGCCGAATCTTCCCTCAAGGTCCGGGAGACGTCGCTCTCGGCTCGGTCCAAAGATTTGGAGGCCCGCGAGGAAAAGGTCGCGACGGAAGTCAAACAACTGGAGAAGCATGCGGAAGCCCTCCAAGTCGAGGACGCGAGCCTCGATGGCCGACGCGAGGAACTCACGCGGGCGACGAAACGGATGCAGAGCCTTACAAGGGACCTGGCCACGAAAGATCGGAAGATCGGCGCCGCGGAGCGCGAAGCCCGGGAGCGCCAAGTGGACCTTCGGAGGCGCCAGCGGGAGCTCGCGACCCAAGGCAAAGAGCTTGACCGGAAGCAACGAAAGATCACTCAGATGGAGGAAGGTTTCACGGCCTTGCGCCCGCGACTGAAGGACCAGACACAGAAGGTCCTTCGTTCCGAGCGGGCTGCCGCGGAGCGGCTTCGGTCCGTCGAGGCACTCGAGCGAGATGTCGCAAAGCGCGACGCCGCCACGAAACGACGCGAAGCCGCAATCGGCAAGCGAGAGAAGGCCACCGAAGCCCGGGACGTGGTCCTCGTGGAACGGTCAGACGCGGCTGATGTCGGAGAACGCGACCTCCGCGCTCGGACGAAGGCACTGGAACAGGAATACCGCGCGAAGCGGACCGAGCTCGAACACCGTGAACGCGAGGTAGCGGCAAGAGAAAAGTCGATGACGAACGAGTCGGACTCCGTCGCGCATCTCAAATCCACGCTCGAAGAACAGGAATCCGCCTTCCTCTCGGACCTGCAAGATATCGAATCGCGCAAGGTCGCCCTCGAAAAAGCGGAGGAAAAGACGGCGCAAGAGAAGGCGAAGCTGGAGAAGCGGGCGAAGGCACTTGCGAATCGCGAGGCGCAGTCAAAGGGGGAAATCCAGCGCCGGGAGGAAGCGATCGAACACCGCCAAGCAGAACTCGAGGAGCGGGAAGCGGCTCTCCGCGAGGACGAGGACCGGATTAAGAAGCGTCACGACGAACTTGATGCGGCTGAATCGGACCTGACCAGCCGCGCGAAGGGGGTCGAGGCGGACGCGAGGGGTCAGAAAGAATCCATCGCGCTGCAACGCAAGAGGCTGGAGGACTCGGCGACGAAACTTGCGTCCGAGAAAGAACGCATCGCGGCGGAGCGCCGGGCGATCCTCAGTGACCGAGCCGAAACGGAGGCGCGCGCGGCAAAACTCAAGGACCGGGAAGGCCGAGCGGCGCGGGCGCACGCAGAAGTTGATCGTCGTCAGAAGGAACTTGCTCGAATCAAGGAAAACCTGAAGCGGATTCGGGAGGCGAGCAACGAGTGAGCGGCATCATCACGCTGACAACCGACTTCGGGCCCGGCGAATACGTCGGCGCGATGAGGGGCGCGATCCTCTCCGTCGACCCGGAGGCGACGATCGTCGACATCGATCACAATATCCGACCTCATGACGTCCGACACGGAGCCTACGTCCTCTACTCGGCGGTTTCCTACTATCCGTTCGCGGCGCATGTCGGCGTGGTCGATCCAGGGGTGGGCACCAAGCGCCGTGCAATCCTGTGTGTGGCCGAAGGCGCGTTCCTGATCGGTCCCGACAACGGCCTCCTCATCCCGGCCGCTCGGCGGCTCGGCATCAAGGAGGTCCGAGAAATCACGAACCGCAAGCTCGGTCGTCCCGAACTCTCGGACACATTCCACGGCCGCGACCTGTTCGGGCCGGCGGCGGCCCACATGCTGTCCGGCGCGAAAGTGAAAGACGTCGGCCCCGTGATCCGCGATTTCGTGGATTTGGACTTCGGGAAGCCGGAGAAACGGCAAGGCGGCTTCGAGGGCGTCGTGATCACATACGATCGATTCGGGAACGTCGTGACGAACATCCCACGCTCCGTCGTCGAGAAGACGTGGTCCTTCGGGGAGCGGCTCACGGTGACGGTGGGCGGCTACGAAATGACCATCCCTCTCTTACGGACGTACGGGTTGGTGCCCCCGGGGGAGCTGCTCGCCACGTTGTCGTCCAGCGGGTTCCTCGAGATTTCGCGGCGGGAAGCGAGCGCGGCGGCCCAGCTCGACGCGACGCCGGGAATGCCCGTCAACGTGGTGAAGGCGGATTCTCGGGCGTAGAGCCGACGCGCCGGCGCAGTTCGTCTCGGGTCAGGCCCGATTCTTTCTCCGTGCGACGAGGGGCCAGCAAAGACATATTTAGGCACGGATCCTTGCGCGGCCAGGATGGATTCACGGAAGATTCTTCTGATGATTTTCGACGGCCTCGGCGACCGTCCGCTCAATGAGCTCGGTCACAAGACGCCGCTCGAGGCCACGCCGAAGCCGAACTTGGACTGGTTCGCGTCGAACGGAGTGAATGGGCTCGTCGACCCAATTGCACCGGGGATCGTCGCGGGGAGCGACACGAGCCACCTGGCGCTCTTCGGGTATGATCCGAAAGAGGTCTACACCGGCCGCGGTCCCTTTGAGGCCGCAGGCGTCGGAATCGAACTGAAGCCGGGCGACATCGCGTTTCGCGGGAACTTCGCCTCCGCGGATGAAGATCTCCGGCTGACCGACCGCCGCGCGGGACGAATCCGCGAGGGCACGGAGGACCTCGCGAAAGCGCTCGACGGCCTGAAACTCGGGAGGATCAAGGCGATTGTGCGCGCGGGGACCGACCACCGGGTCGCCGTGGTCCTACGGGGTCGCGGCCTGTCCCCCGAGGTCACCGATACGGATCCCCACGAGGCCGGGGAGACGATCCTCGACTCCGAAGCGCGGACGCCCGCGGCGAGGGCGACCGCGAAGGCGGTGAACGCGTTCACGAAACAGGCGTACAAGGTCCTGAAGGACCATCCCGTCAATCGCGCTCGCGTAGCGAAGGGAGAACCCCCTGCAAACACCGTTGTCCTCCGCGGGGCCGGCGTGTATCCGGAGCTCGTGCCCATCACGGAGCGCCTCCACCTCAAGGCCGTGGGCATCGCGGGCGTCGCGCTGATCCGCGGGATGTTCCGAACCGTCGGGATGGACGTCCTCGAAGTGCCTGGCGCGACGGGCGGCCTCGACACGAACATGATCGCGAAAGCCGACGCCGCCCTCGGAGCGCTGCGCAAATACGACCTCGTCGTGCTCCATGTGAAGGCCCCCGACTTGTGCGGTCACGACGGGAACGCCTCCGAGAAGATTCGCGTCATCGAGCGGCTCGACGCGATGATGGGACAAGTCAAGGCACGGCTTCCCGGCGAAATCGTGATCGCAATCACGGCGGACCACTCGACGCCCGTTGCATTGAAGGAGCACTCGGGGGATCCCGTCCCGGTCACCATCTTCGGCGAGGGAGTGCGCGTCGACGACGTGCTGAGCTTCGACGAGCGCAGTATGGCGCACGGCGCCCTCGGACGAATCTGCGGCCAGGACGTCATGAACCTCCTCCTGAATGCATCGAACCGCGCGGAGAAGTACGGGGCCTGACTTTGCCCGCCCGACTCCAGCGCCAGGTCCGGGCCGCACCCATCAAAGCCTATATAGCATGAGGAGCTTGCGGCCGAGAAACGCGTGGAGGGCGCAGTCGGATGGCACAGATCGACCTGAGCATCGTGATCCCGATTGCAATCCTCGCGGGCCTCGGATTCGCGGGAATCCTCGCCCGAGACGTCCTGCGGCGGGACACCGGCAACGACCAGATGCGGGAGATTGCGGGCGCGATTCAACAGGGTGCGCGAGCCTTCCTGCGTCGGCAGTACAAAGCGATCGGCGGGATTGCCGGCGGGCTGGCCGTCGTCTTCGCGGTTGCCCTCGGACTGCAAGGGGGATGGCAGGCGGGCCTGAAGACGGCGTTCGCCTTCGGGCTCGGCGCGGGTTTCTCGGCGTTGTCCGGGTTCATCGGGATGCACATCTCGATCCGATCGAACGTTCGGTCGGCCGCCGGATCCCTGAAGTCCGTCAACGAAGCCCTCGTCACGGCGCTCCGAGGAGGGGCGGTGTCGGGCCTCTCGATCGTCGCGATGTCCCTCGCGGGCATCTCGATCCTGTACTACGGATACGGCTCCAGTGTCCCCGCGACGGAGGCGGACCAAGGCCGGCTCATCCTCTCCATCGTGGCGTTCGGCTTCGGAGCGAGCCTCGTCGCCCTCTTCGCCCAGCTCGGCGGAGGGATCTACACAAAGGCGGCCGACGTCGGTGCGGACCTGGTTGGGAAAGTCGAGAGCGGGATCCCGGAAGACGATCCGCGAAACCCCGCGGTGATCGCAGACCTCGTCGGGGACAATGTCGGCGATTGTGCGGGCCGCGGGGCGGACCTGTTCGAATCGACCGCGGCCGAGAATATCGGAGCAATGGTCCTCGGGGTGCTGTTGTTCGGGTATTTCGGGATCGCGGGGATCATCTTCCCGCTTGTAGCTCGAGGCTTCGGAGTCCTGGCCTCGATCGTCGGCGTGTACGTCGTGCGGGCCCGAGAGGAAGAGTCCCCCATGGCGGCGCTCAACCGCGGATACCTCGTGACGACAATCGTCGCCGCAATCCTGTTCGCGGTCGCGGCGTGGGCCATGCTCCAGCCGCCCGCCGCGAGTGGCGCGGACCCATGGACCTGGCTGCGATATTGGTTCTGCGGCCTCGCGGGCATGGTCACTGCCTTCCTCTACGTGTGGATCACCCAGTACTACACGGAGGCGCGATACCGGCCCGTCAAGGAGATCGCCCGAGCCTCGGAGACCGGCCCGGCGACGAACATCATCTCGGGCTTCTCGGTGGGCCTCGAGGCCACATGGCTTCCCGTCCTCGTCGTGTCCGGCGCGCTCCTGATCTCCTACTGGCTTGGACAATCGACCGCGATTCCGGGCGGCGGGCTGTACGGGACCGCGATTGCGACGATGGGGATGCTCTCGACCGCCGCATACATCCTCGCGATGGACACGTTCGGGCCGATTGTGGACAACGGTGCCGGGATCGTCCAGATGTCCGGGATGTCGGAAGAGGCGCGTCGGAACATGGACAAGCTCGACGCGGCAGGGAACACGACGAAAGCCCTCACGAAAGGGTACGCGGTCGGGAGCGCCGCCCTTGCGGCTTTCCTCCTGTTCAACGCGTACCTGAAGGAAGCGGCGCCGCCCGGCGTAGTGCTCGGCGTCGACATGGCCCATCCCGAGACCTTCCTCGGTGGTTTCATCGGGGCCGCACTCGTCTTCCTGTTCACGGCGTACGCGATTCGCGCGGTCGGTCGAGCCGCTTGGGCGATCATCAAGGACGTCCGAGACCAGTTCCGGGAAAACCCGGGCATCATGACAGGCGCATCCAAGCCGGACTACGCCCGGTCCGTGGACATCGTGACGAAGAGCGCGCTGAAAGAGATGATCGTTCCGGGGCTCCTCGCAGTCGCGACGCCGATCGCGGTGGGCATTTTCTTCCGATTCGTTCGGGTGACGCCCGGGCTCGCCGCCGGGGAGCCGCTCGGAGGGACGCTCATGGTCGGAACCATTGCGGGAGTCCTGATGGCGCTCGTGCTCAACACGGGCGGGGGAGCGTGGGACAACGCGAAGAAGTTCATCGAGGCGGGCAACCTCGGAGGAAAGGGGAGCGCCACGCATAAGGCGGCGGTCGTCGGCGACACGGTGGGCGATCCGTTCAAGGACACCGCGGGACCGTCGCTGCACATCCTAGTGAAACTTCTCTCGACGATCACGCTCGTGATCGCCCCTTTGCTCGTCTGATCAGGTTTTCCGGTTTAGGCCACCGTTTCTCCTAGAGCTGTACACCGCGCCTAGTGACCCGCAAAGGGTTATATGTCGTACTTGAGATGCGCCGCTCGGAGGAGGTCGGTTGGCAGGCCAATCAGGGCCGTCGCTTGGCGCGCCGCCTACGACGGAACAGCAGCTGGGGGCTCGGAGTCCGCGCAGAAGGATCATCGTGGCGATCATTGCGGTTGTCATCATCCTCGCGGGCGTCGTCATCGCCATCCAGCTGACGAGGCCAACAACATGTGCGCTTTCGTCCACGAACCCGCTCCTCTTCGACCAGCCTGAGGCACCAGACACGCTCGACCCCCAAGTCACGTTCTCGACCCCTGGATGGGGCGCGGTGCAGCAAGTGTACCAAACTTTGGTCATGTACAACGGGACCGACTATCAGACCTTCCTGCCGGTGCTCGCCAAGGACTGGACCGTTTCGTCCGACCGATTCAATTACACCTTTCCCCTTCGAACGGGAATTCGCTTCTCGAACGGGGACCCGGTGAACGCGTACACGATGTGGTTCAGTCTGTACCGGACCATCGTCATCAACCAGCCTCCGGAGTTCATCTTGGGGCAGAATTTCTACCTGCCGGGGCTCAGCAATCTCACGGCGACCCCGCAAGAGATTCGTCGCGTGACGACGACCATGACGACTGCGCTCAACACATGGAACTTCGCCGCGCCGACGACGACTCAGATCGCGTATATGAAGGCCTCCGGCCAGTCGTTCCAGGTCGTCGACAATCTGACTCTGAAAGTCAACCTTGGATATGGATACCTGGGCGCCGTCCCGTACTCGTACGTCCTATCGACCCTTGCCGCCCCCGTCTCCGCTGCCGTTGACCCGGCCGTCGTCCAAAGCAACGGCGGCGTAACGGCCAACACGGCGAACAGCTGGATGCAAGCGAACATGGTCGGTAGTGGGCCGTATGTGCTCACGGCGTACACCCCGGACGTCGGCCCCATGGTCCTCAGCCCGAGCACGGCCTATTGGGGCGCATCCGCCGCGGCGGCGGAACCTTGGAACAATATCCTCCAGCCCGCGAAGTCCAAAATTCAACTGAATTACCAGGGCACGACCCAGACCGAAGTCCAGGACCTGAAGTCGGGAGCCGTTGCGGGGGTTTCCCTCGCCTACGCCGGACCGTCCACCGTGAACGAACTCAAAGGGTCGTCCTGCGTCACGGTGAGGGCGCTCGACACCGTGTACAGCTCGACGGCCGGCGGATGGTGGATCTACATGAACCAGAACACTCCACCGTTCAACAACACGTTCGTGCGCCAAGCTGTCGTTCACGCGATCAACTACGACGAGATCATCAACGTGGCATTCGGCGGATATGCCACCCGCTGGGTTGGCCCCGTCCCTCCGGGATACCCGAATTACAACCCGGTCAATGTCCCGCTCTACCCGTACAACCTCAACCTGGCTCGGCAAGAGATGAACAACTCGCCATGGCCTCTTACCCCCACAGGCGGAGGGTTCCCCGGGACGTTGAACTACGAGTACATCAAGCTCGGCGATTGGGCAACGGTGGCCACGTTACTCCAGACCGATCTCGCGAAGATCGGGATCAAAATCAATCCGGTCGGAATTCCGTTGGACACCTTGTATGCCCTCCAAGTGGTGGATAGCAACGGAGTTTGCACTTCCCAGGCGGTCCCGAACCAGTACGGCGGACCGTTCCCGATCGGGCAGGAGTTCTACACCTCGGATTACATTTCGCCGGACGACTGGACCCAGAACAATGCGATCAGCTATGGCAGCGCGAACGCTTGCATGTCCGGCTATAACAATGCGACGATTGACCAGCTCGTGCTTGATGCCGCAGGCAACCCTTCGAACGCGACTGCCGACTACACCAAGATGGTCCAGCTGATGCACGACAACTACACGAATGCGTGGCTTGTCGTCCCACAGCAATTTGCGATTTACAACCCGCGGCTCCAAGGAGTCGTCTCGAACCCAATGGGAAGCGCCCTTCCGTTCACGATGATGTTCAATACCGAGTTCGCGGGATGACGTAGGGAACGGACCAGGCATCGTCCGAGACCCGAATCGAAAGGATCGGGACTCAGCGCCAAAGAAAACATCCCTTGGGGGACCGGGTCGCGGGTATTGTCGAAGGCGCTACGGAAGTACCGGCGCCTCCCCAATGAGCTCATCGGGGGGGATCTCTCCAATCTCCTCGACGCGGTGACACGCCACCCATTGGTCGGGGGACTTCGGGAGAATTCGGAGAAGGGGTTCCTCCGTTCGGCATCGGTCAATCACGAAGGGACACCGTCCCGCAAATCGGCATCCTGGAGGCGGGCTGATTAGGGTCGGCACCTCGCCCGAAACGCGATAGCGGGCGCCCCTCCGACGCACCTCGGGGACGGGAAGGGCTGCGAGGAGCGCCTTCGTGTACGGATGGAGCGGGTGTTCAAGGACCTGGCGCACGGGGCCGACCTCGGCGAGCTTGCCGAGGTACATGACGGCCACCCGGTCGGCGACGTAACGGACGGCGGCCACGTTGTGAGTGATCAGCAGGTAGGAAAACCCGAACTCCTCTTGCAAGGCAACGAGCCGGTTGAGAACCTGCGCCTGGACCGCCACATCGAGAGCACTTGTCGGTTCATCCAAAACGATGAGTTTCGGGCGCAGACTCAACGCCCTCGCCAAGGACAATCGTTGCCGACCTCCCCCCGAAAACTCATGGGGATAGAGCTCCAGCGATCCGCTCGGCAGACCCACGCTCGGAAGGATTTCCGCGACCCGAGCACGAATCTCGGACTTCGTGGCCTTCTCCTGTGCGAGGATCGGCTCCCCCACAATTTGCCACGCCCGCATCCTCGGATCGAGCGAGCCCACAGGGTCTTGGAAGACGACCTGTACTTTCCTCCTCCACGAGCGGAGCTCCTTCCCCGCGAGGTGGGAGATATCACGTCCCTCGAACCGGATAGTTCCGCCCGTCGGCTCGAAGAGTCGAGCGATGAGCCACCCCAGAGTCGTTTTTCCCGATCCGGATTCGCCAATCAGCCCGAGTGACTCGCCGCGGCCGATCGTGAAGGAGACTCCGTCGACCGCGTGGATCGAACGTCGCTCGCGGCGGGTGAGGGTGTCCGTGAGCGACTGAGTCAGCGGAAAGTGCTTCGTGACACTGTCAGCCTCCACGAGGAACGCCGTCATGGGATGCCCGGCACCTCTTCGCTGTAGTAACAGGCCGCGAGGTGCTCTGAACCGGCGGCGTCCACGGCTTCGGTCAGCTTCGGTCCCGGGTCCTTCGTACAGTCCGCGCGGGCTAGAACGCAGCGGGGGTGGAACGGGCAACCTCGGGGCAACCGAGAAAGGTTCGGGACGGATCCGGGTAGCGACGGAAGGGGGCCCTCCGCTTTGTATTTGTTCGGCGCGGACCGCAAAAGGCCCTTCGTGTACGGGTGTCTTGGGTCGCGATACACTTGATCGACGGGCCCAAGTTCGACGAGATGACCTGCATACATGACACCCACGTCGTCCGCCATCTCCGCGATCACCCCGAGATCGTGGCTGATGAACAGGATCGAGGTCCGGATTTCAGTCATGAGTTCCTTCATCAGGGTTAGCACTTGCGCCTGGATCGTGATGTCGAGGGCGCTCGTCGGTTCATCCGCGATGAGGAGAGAGGGTCTCCCGCTGAGGGCGATGGCAATCATGACCCGCTGCCGCATGCCTCCGGACAGTTCGTGGGGATACAGATTGAGAATGGTTTCCGGATCATTTATTCGCACCAGTTTCAGGTACTCGAGGACCGTTGCACGGAGATCCTGTGCGTCCCTCGAAAACCTTAGCCGTTTTGACGCGGGCCCCCTGGAGGGGACCAACGGTTTCAGCAAGACCTCCCCAACGTTCGGCGTTTTGGGTTTCGAGTAATCGAACGGCTCCTGTTGAGAAACCAGTCCGGGTGCTTGTCCTGACTCTCGCAGCTTCCGGATCTGGATCGCCTCTGCGACCTGATCGTAGATCCGGTAGGCGGGGTTGAGGGAGTTGATGGGCTCTTGAAACACCATGCTGATTCCGGTCCCTCGCACGCGTGGCAACTGCCACCGCGGAAGCTTCAGGAGATCGATTCCTCGGAAGCGGACGCTCCCCGACCGGATTCGGGCTGGCGGCTCCTGGAGGAGGCGCGGAATTGCGTGGGCGAGCGTGCTCTTTCCGCAACCCGTCTCGCCGACGATTCCCAAGACGCGCCCCGGATGGAGTTCGAAGGAGACATCCTGCACGGCATGGAACGAACCTGCCCCAACCTCATAATCGACGGATAGGCGCTCGACCTGGAGCACCGGCTCGGTCACAGGGTTTCCCTCGACGGGACCGCCCCGACTTTGTACCTCGGGATCCGGCTCATGCCTCTCCCAGGGCCGCAGGGGCAGCGACCGTTGTGGGGACGGCGGCTTGGGCCAACGCGCGCCGGCTCCGGGGATCGAGGACGTCTCGAAGTCCGTCTCCGAGGAGGCTGAAGGCGAGGACTGTCACGAAGATCGCGCCTCCGGCCGCCAGGATCGTCCACGGAGCGATTCCCATCAGGTTCTGAGTCTGGTAGTACTCCACCATGTTTCCCCACTCGGGGACATCGAGCGGAACGCCAATCCCGATGAAGGAAATCGTCGAGAAGGTCACAAGCACGGTCCCGACGTCAAGGGTGTAGTAGACGGTGACCGGCTCGAGGATGTTCCGGATGACATGGCGAATCAAGATGCGCAGGTCGGATACCCCTGCGGCTTTGGCCGCGGTGACATAGGGCTGATGCTTCACGACCAGAACCTCCCCGCGGACAAGCCGAACATAGTATGGCCACCAAGTAAGCAGAATCGCGAGCACGGAGGGGAGGGTGCCCCGGCCCAGGGTCGCTGCGATGGCCAGGGCAAGCACCAGGCTCGGAAATGCCAGGAAGATGTCGGTTAGTCGCAAGATGGTAGCCGAAATGGCACCCCTGACCGTCCTGGGTTGGTCCCAATAGCCTGCAGCGAGTCCAAGGGCTCCGCCGAGGAGGGCCGCGAACGCGGTCACGGCAAACCCGATCGCGAGGTCGAGCGGGAGGGCCGCCATCACGCGGGACAACATGTCGCGGCCGAGATTGTCCGTCCCGAGCAGGTGATCAGTCGAAGGGGGGAGCGTGCAGGTCGGGTACGAAAAATTTCCCGTGGTAACAATCCGAGTGGGACAGGGGGACGGATAGTAGTTCGGGCCGTGGGGGAGGATCGACACCGGATGTCCGACCAGGGCTTGGCTAATTGGTGGAAGGAGGACGACGAGGGCAGCCACCGTCACGATGAAGACAACCATCACGAAACCCACGAGGGTCAAGGGATTCGCCCTCATGATTCGGAGGAATCCGCGCAAACCCGGGCGCACGTGCCGAAGCTGCGAGGTCAACCACTTTCGCTCGCGCGATAGCCAGCCGGCTGGTTGGGAGGCCCCCGCATCGCCGGCCATTTAGCGCCACTCTACCCGGGGGTCGAGGAGGCCGTAAAGCACGTCGGCAACCAGGTTCGCGAGGACCACGCCTAACGCGAAAACGATGACGATGCCGATGGTCTCGGCGAATTCGTACCCGATGATCGCGTTGAAGGCGAACGTACCGATCCCCGGCCACCGGAAGATGTTTTCGATGACCACGGTTCCCGACAGAAGTCCTCCCGCGGCAATGCCGAGGACCGTCGTCGTCGAGATCAGGGCATTTCGGAGGGCGTGGCGATAGAGTACCCAGAAGTTCGTGAGACCTTTCATGCGAGCGGTCTTAACGAAATCCATGGGCAGGATCTCCAGCATCGAACCTCGTGTCATCCGGGTGGCGATGCCCATGTTGAGGAACGCGAGGGCCGTTGCGGGGAGGATAAGGTGAAGGATTGCGTCCGCGAGCGCGCCGGGATCGAGATGGATGATCGCGTCGAGGACGGACATATGAACAATCTCCCATCCTGGCGGTTTCGCGCTGCTGAAATTGCCCGTGTACGGCAGACCGAGCGCGGGTCCGACGACGATCGCAAGGATGAGGCCTCCGAGATACGTCGGCGTGGCCCAGCCGCTCAAATAGAATGTGCGGACGAGGTGATCCGGCCAGCGACCGGCGCCGTTGGCAGCGACGACTCCTAGCGGAATGCCCAGTACCACCATCAAGAGGAGGGACGCGAACACGAGCTCGAGCGTCTCGGGGAACGCCCGGAGGATCGAGGGCAGGACCGGCTGTTGAACCGAATTCGTCCCCCAATTGCCAGAAATGAGGTTCTGGAGATAGGTCGTGTATTGGACCGAGAGCGGTTTGTCGAATCCGAAGGTAACCACGCACGCCTGGACCGCCCCGGGAGTCCGGGCCTTGGTCCACGCCGCGCAAGGGTTTGGCACGGCGACATGCGTGAAGAAGAAGGTGATTGTGACAACGCCGAAGAGGACGGGCACGAGTTGGAGCAGGCGCTTCCCGACGAAAATAACCAAATCGCTGCGGTTTCGACCCAAAGACAATCAATCCTCGAGATTGCGATTCATGCCCTGTTTCTCCCTGCACCCACGGCCGGAATCATGCCAGCGCAGTTCCTTCGCATCCGGGCTGCACGGCTCGTCGTGGTAACTTGGGAGGCCGCATAAACTTACGGAAGTATCGTACTCGGGTTTCTACTCGGTCCTCGCTGACTTTCCGCGATTCGGTTGGTGGGGCGCCGCAGCCTGGCGCCTAGACGGACGCCGTTCACCGGGCTAAAGTCCTAAATACGAGGACCCTTCTCGCCACCCCGCCGGTTTTCATGTACCAACGGGTCCAGCGGGAGGACACCGTCCGGATCCCGCCCGAGCGGCTCGGCGAGGACATCGATGCGGTCGCGCGGGAACTCACGCGCACGACCTTGGAAGGCAAGATCGGGGCCGACAAGACCCTGACCTT
>Ga0099828_10000487_pt1 | contig 24379 bp, 25 predicted proteins | sample CZO8metaG_2_FD_79338 | JGI IMG/M metagenome (GOLD analysis project Ga0099828, IMG submission 79338) | Vadose zone soil microbial communities from the Eel River Critical Zone Observatory, Northern California, USA - CZOApr15con2H1.8 metaG | ecosystem: Environmental > Terrestrial > Soil > Vadose... | reverse complement strand
GGTCAGCGTCGGCCCGATGCACGGCGTCCAGCCCAGCCCGAACAGCACCCCCAGCAGCGGCGCGCCGGCCAGCCCGGCCCGCGGGCGCAGCGACGGCCGCAGCATCCGGCCCGCGAACGGCAGCCGGTCGAAGACCCCGGCGAACAACAGCCCGAGCAGGATCGTCAAGGCGCCGAGCGCCTCGATCAGGCCCCGCTGGTGGGCCAGCAGCACCTCGCCCAGCCCGCCGAACGCCGCCCCGTAGCTGGCGAACAGCGCCGAGAACCCCAGCACGAACAGCGCGGCGCCCGCGAGCGTCCGGCCGCGGGCACGCGCAGTCCGTGCGCCAGTGGCCGTCCCGGCTGCAGCCGCTGCGGCGGTCGTAGTCCGCGCGATGGTCGCGGCCGGCGCGGCGAGGCGGCGCGGCCCGCCGGCCTGATCGCGGCCACCGGCGGCCGGGGACAGTGCGGCGGCACCCGGGCCCTGGGCGTCGGCACCAGACATGCCGGTCACGTAGGAGAGGTAGCCGGGGATCAGCGGCAGGCAGCACGGCGAGATGAACGTGATAGCGCCCGCCGCGGCGGCCACCGGCACCGCCAGAATCAGCGGGCCGCTCATGACCAGCTGCCCGACTCCGCCGCTCATCACGCTCCTCCCGGGCCCCTGGATGTCATAACCTACCCTCCTTAGGTCTCCGACCGTCGGCCGGGCCGGGGACGGTACCTGTACGCGCCGGGCAGGCCTGCGGGAACGCAGGCGCGCCACGCAGCCGGGTTAGTCCGCGCGGGCAGATCAGCAGCAGCGCGTCGTGCCAGCTGCCGTGGTCACCGGCAAGGCCGGGATCAGCGGCCGGGCAGCCGTCCGGCTCTGCCGCCCAATGCTGCGGTCGGCGTGCCGCCGTCGCGAACTTCGTCCCCCGGCTACCGGCTATGACCTATCCTCCTTAGGTGACCAGGCGGATGAGGGGATAGGCGCGGGTGTCCAAGGGCGACAGGAACAGGCAGAAGGCCCGGGAGAGGATCGCCCAGATGCGGGCCCTGGAGGCGCGGCGCAGGCGGCGGCGTAACTGGATGGTTGGTATCGGCGCGGCCGCCGCCGTGGCCATCGCGGCCCTGGGGATCACGCTGGCGGTCACCAGGAGCGGCGGCTCGGCGGGGGGGACCCCGAAGCTCAAGCTGGCGGCGCTGAGCACGCTGGGCACGCTCAAGCCGGCGCCCGCCCCTGGCCCGTCCGGGCCCGAGGGCATCCCGATACCCGGCGCCGCGCCGCTGGCCGGCACCGCCACGGCCGTCACCGGCAAGGACGTCGACGGGATCAGCTGCCAGACCAATGAGCAGACCATCTTCCACATCCACGCCCACCTGACGATCTTCGTGAACGGCTCGCCGCGCCAGGTCCCAGCCGGGATCGGCATCCCCGGCGCCCGGACACAAAGCAGCGCCCAGGGCCCGTTCGTCTCCAGCGGCACGTGTTTCTACTGGCTGCACACCCACGCCGCCGACGGCGTCATCCATATCGAGTCCCCGGTGCAGCGCACCTACACCCTGGGTGACTTCTTCGACGAGTGGGGCCAGCTTCTTGGCCCCGGCCGGGCCGGGCCGGCCACTGGGCCGGTCGTCGCCATCTACAACGGCCAGCGGTATCTGGGCAACCCACGCGACATACCGCTGAACGCCCACGCCCAGATCCAGCTGGAGGTCGGCAAGCCCCTCATCGCCCCGGTACAGGTCACCTTCCCCAGCAGCCTGTAGCGTCCCGGGCCCCCCGCGGGTGGTGCACTGACCACGAACTGGGAAGCTGCAGGCGCTCCGGGAGCCTGCGAGCCGGACGGCTGGCGGCAGCGGGCGTGGCCGCCGGCATCTGGCAGGCGCTGATCGCGGCGGCCCTGGCGGCGGGAACGGTCGGCGGCCGGAGTCGGCAGAGCGGGCCGCCGACCAGGCATCCGGCAGCATGTGCAGGCCGGCGATCACCAGCAGCGCGCCGAGCCACGCCTTGTGCCCGGCGCGTGCGCAGAGCCAGGCATGCACCCAGCACAGTCGCGACGGCCATGGGTGGGGAACTGGCCACGATCGGCGCGCGGCAGGTGCCCGCTGGCGAGGGCGCGACGCCAGTATGCGCGGGCATGCCAGTACCTCCCGCGCGAAGGCGCGAGCGCACGAGCGCGCCCCTGTTCCTGATGACCCAGGATGCCGTCTCCTGGCCGGTCAGGCCAGGTCGTCGCGGCTGTTAGCTCTCCCCGCCTGGACAGCGTCAGCGAGCGAGCTGGCGGGTCACCAGCGCGATCCCGCGCCCCCAGGCGGCCAGGGCGTCCGCGGGGAGGTAGGCCCTGCCCTTCGCGGTGTGGTTGGCCATAGGAGCGGCCGCGAACCGCTCGCGGCCGCTGGGATCGATGAAGTAAACGACGGAGGTGTGGACGATGTCGGCGTTGCGGCCGGGCGCCTGGACCTCGATCTGGTAGGCGCGCCACACCGCGCGCAGGCTGGCCAGCGGCCCGGTCAGGAAGTGCCAGGACGGGATCGTGATCAGCTGGTGCTCCCGGGAGAAGGCGGCCACGTCACGGACGCTGCGGAAGTAGGGGTTGACGTTGACGGCCACGAACACTGCCCGTGACGCCGCCCCACCGAGGTCACGGTAGGCGTTGATGAACTCCTGGGAGACGATCGGGCAGATATCGATGCAGTGCGGGTCCATGAACTCGAGCACGACCGCGTGTCCCTTAAGGCTGGCCAGCGTCAGCGTGCGTCCGTGCTGGTCGGTCAGGGTGAACCCGGGTGCCGGGCGGGCCGGGACCGGGGAGAGCCCCATCAGGTTGGCCAGCTGGGTCGAGATGCTGGCCGGTATCCCGCTGGGCCGGATACCCGCCAACGAGTCCTGCTGATCCCGGTGGCGGACGACGAGATAGGTGAGCAGCCCGGCCGCGAGCACTGTGGCACACAGCATTGCCACGATCAAGCGGCGGTAGGCCCAGGGCCGCGATGGCCTGGGTGCATTCCCGGGGTCCCCGGCCTGGCCTCCGGCCGGGGGCGGCGCTGGCGCGGCGCGTGTCACACCGGCCACTGTAGCCAGGACGACTCGCCCGGGGGATCAGGGAGCCGACCGGGATCGCCGCCCGCGTAGCGCCTGGCCGCCCCTGTCCCGGGCTGCGCTCGCCCGCGCGCGTGGCAGGATGACTGCCGTGGACGAGAGCAGCCTGACCGCGCGGATGCGGCTGCCGATGCGGCTGCGGCTGCCGTTCTGGATCGGTTTCATGGCCGGGCTGCTGGGCGTGGCGGCGTGCGGTACCACCGTCAGAGGCACTGCGAACCCGGCCGCGCAGGCGAGTAGCGGGCAGATGCAAGCGGCCGCGGCCAACCCCGATCTGGACCCTGGCACCTCGCTGGGCGGAGATCCGGCGCCGGGCTTCCGGCTGGTCAACCAGTTCGGCCAGCCGATGTCGCTCAGCCGGTTCCGCGGCAAGGTGGTAATCCTGGCGTTCACCGACTCGCAGTGCACGACGGTGTGCCCGCTGACCACGGCCAGCATGCTGGAAGCCAGGGAACTGCTCGGTGCCGCCGGGGATCAGGTGCAGCTGCTGGGGGTGGACGCCAACCCTCAGGCCACGGCAGTGAGCGACGTGATGGCCTACTCCCGTGCCCATGGCATGGTCAACCAGTGGGATTTCCTGACCGGCTCGCCCGCGCAGCTGAAAGCGGCCTGGAAGGCCTACCACATCTACGTGCAGATCCAGGCTGGCCGGATCGACCACACCCCGGCCCTCTATGTGATCGATCAGCGCGGCCGGGAACGGAAGGTCTACCTGACCACGATGGCCTATGACAGCATCGGCCAGGCCGCGCAGATCCTCGCCGAGGAGGCCGCCAGCCTGCTGCCCGGCCACCCGAAGCTGGCCAGCCAGCGCTCCCTGGCCCATATCGGCGGGCTCGCCCCTACCGCGCGGGCCAGGCTGAACGCGGTTCCCTCCGGGTCGGTCACCCTGGGTCCCGGCCGCCCCCGTCTCGTCCTGTTCTTCGCCACCTGGCTCGCCTAGACCTCCGACCTGCGCGCCCAGCTCACCGCTCTCAGCAGATATGCGCGAGCAGCACGACACGGCAAGCTGCCGCAGCTCGTCGCCGTCGACGAGACCGCCACCGAGCTATCCCCCGATGCGGCGCGGTCCTTTATCGCGCAGGTAGGTCGGCCGCTCAGCTACCCGGTTGCCCTGGATGCCAGCGGCAGGCTCGCCGACGGGTACGGCGTGCAGGACCAGCCATGGTTCGTGCTCACCTCCGCCTCCGGCAAGATCGTGTGGAAGCACGACGGCTGGCTCCCCGTGACCGCACTCAAGGCCGCCGCCCCAAGGGCCTGACCTGCCGGTTGCGCTGCTGACGCCTGACGATTCTGCAGGCCCGCATGCCTTGGCGGCCGGCGAGGCTTTCCGCCCAGCAGCCACGGGCGGGTCGCAGCGGCCAGCAGGGGGCAGACACGCAGCCGTGCAAGTCGGCTGAGCCGGGCAGGCGCCCGCAGCGATGCCGCCAGCCGCAGCGCGCGGGCTTGCGCTGTCAGCCCGGGGTAAGAGGGCTCGACGAGGGCGTGCTGGAATCCCATGTCGAGCATCATGGCGCGGACGTGCGCCTGATAGAGCTGTCCGGTGTCGCTGATCAGCCGGAGGAGGCTTCCGAAGATCTCGGCAGCGAGGTAGTCGAGCACGGATGCCCAGGCGCTGAGCACGATGCCCGCCAGCCGGGGGGTCGCCGCCGGGCGGGTGATCACCTAGCAGGCTGGTCCACAGCCTTCCTGGCCTCAGGCCGGGCGGGACCTGGGTCCGGCCGGGTCGGCAGCGCCGGCCTGGATCGCCCCGGCGTTCACGCCGAACGGCACTGCGGTGACCCGGCCCGCCGCGGGCGCGGTGACCTCCTCTGGCGCGGCGGCGATCAGCGATTCCCGCGACCGGGGCATGCGCCGTAGCCTGGACCTGCCGGGCCTGGCCACCTCCACCATCCCTGTCCGCCCTCACCTACGCTCTGATCCAAGGCCACCAGGCCGGCTGGACCTCCCCGGTTATCCTCGCCTGCTTCGCGCTTGCCGCTGCCGCCGCAGGCGCCTTCGCCGCCGTCGAGTCCCGCGCGAGCGCGCCCATGGTCGACCTCGCCCTGTTCCGCAGCCGCGTGTTCAGCGGCGGGACGGCGACCCTCGTGCTGTTGGAATTCGGAGTCCTGGAGATGATGAACGGAATGTACGGCATAGGCGTGGCAATGATGATCTACGGCGCCGCGGCGGCGCTAGCGGTCATCACTCTGGCAGTGCTCGCGGCTGGGTGGCTCGCCCGCGATCTCGGCTCCGGCGAGCGGAGCGGAGGCCGGCAGCCATGAGGTGCCCGGCCGCGTCCGGCACGTATCAGCAGGAAGGGGACAGGACATGCCGCGATCAGGCCGCGAAGACCGGCAGCGCCGCTACTGGGATAAGCATGCGCGCTCCTACGACAGGCAGATGGGATTCTTCGACCGGCACCTGTTCGCCGGCAGCCGCGAGTGGGTCTGCTCCAGGGCCGAGGCGCAGGTGCTGGAGGTCGCGATCGGCACCGGCCTGAACCTCGCCTGCTACCCCGGCAGCGTGCAGCTGACCGGGGTGGATCAGAGCCCGGCGATGCTGGACATCGCCCGGGACCGGGCCGGGCAGCTGGGCCTGGCCGTGGACCTGCGCCTCGGTGACGCGCAGGCGCTGCAGTTTCCCGCCGACTGCTTCGATACGGTGGTCTGCACGTTCTCGCTGTGCGCGATCCCCGACGACCGCCTGGCCGTAGCCGAGATGGCCCGGGTGCTGCGGCCAGGCGGGCTGCTGCTGCTCGCTGACCACGTGGAGGCCTCGCCCTGGCCCGCCCGGGCCGCGCAGGCGCTGATCGAGGTGGTAAGCGTCCCGGCTCAGGGAGAGCACTTCCGGCGCCGCCCGATCAGGCACGTGCAGGAGCTGGGGTTCGCTGTCGATGACCACGACCGGTTCAAGCTGGGCATCGTCGAGCGGCTGGCAGCCCGCAAGCCACAGCACCACGATCCGCTGGCAGCAGGCGCGTAGCGGCCCCCGCCGCGGTCCTTAGTGTGGCTCGTCCCCGGACAGGTGCGCCTCTCGGCTGCGTACGGGACTCTGGTGGGGTTCTCGTTGCGCTGATGGTCGCGTCGGCGGCGATCGGCCTGTTGTTGAGCTGGCGCCTTGCGGCCTTGGCCACGACGGGTGTCGTCGCTGCCAGATCGCCCGTGGCCGCGGCCTGCCGCCGACTACCAATGGAGGAGTGATGAGACTCGCCTCGGGTTCCCGTGCCCCGTTCATCGACGTGGCAGACCCGGCCTTCTCGCTGAGGTCGGCTGAGGTGCTGTTGCCTGCCCTCCAATATGAGCATGCAGCGTCATACATTCTGAACACGACGGGGACCGGAACCCTATTACCAGCGGCGACAGCTCCGTGAACATGGTGGCCATCGGGGACCCGTTCGGCGACAGCCGTCAAGTCCGGCAGCGACTGTCACGGAGCGTTCGCCGCGCGGGCTCGTGGAGATCGCCGGCTCGGGCGGGTGGCCGCGCTCGCCGCCTGCCGGCACGGGAGCACGCTGGCCAGGCGGGATGGGTACGGTGGCCCGGTGCTCGCGCTCGTGCTGGTGGCCCTCTCGCTGGGCCTGTCGAATTTCGCCGCCGCGATCGGTATCGGCGTCGCCGGCGTCGACGCCCGGACCCGCGTGCGCGTCGGCGTGGTGTTCGGGATCTTCGAGGCTGGCATGCCGATCCTGGGCCTGGCGCTCGGGCATGCCCTGGCCAGCACTCTCGGGCACGCCGCGCGCTGGGTGGGCGCTGGCTTGCTGATCGCCACCGGCGCGTACGGGCTCATCAAGGCCCTGCGCGCCGGTGCCGCCGGGGCACCTGGCCCTCCTGCGGACCAGCAGCAGCTCGGCCGGCTGCTCGTCACCGGGATCGCGCTGAGCATCGACAATCTCGCGGTCGGGTTCGCGCTCGGCACCTACCATGTCAGCCTCCCGCTTGCTGCTGTCGTCATCGGCACGGTGAGTATCACGATGTCGCTGGCCGGACTGGAGCTGGGCGCGAGAATCGGGATGCGCGCCGGGCAGCGCGGGGAGCTGCTCGGCGGCCTGGTCCTCATCGGCGTGGGCGTCGCCATCGGCACCGGCGTCATCTAGCGCCAGCCCACCGCGCCATGCCAGGCTGCCCAGCTCCAGACCGGAGAGACCGATGATTACCCCGCATGGCGAGCTAGCCCGGCTGCGGCGCCGGGGATTCTGGCTGGAGTACGCCAGCATGGCCTGGATGACCGTTGAGGCCGCGGTCGCGATCACCGCGGGCGTCATCGCCTCCTCCATCGCCCTGGCCGGCTTCGGCCTGGACTCGGTGATCGAGCTGTTCTCCGCCGGCATCGTGATCTGGCAGCTGCGCAGCGACGGGGAACAGCGCGAGACCCGCGCCGTCCGGCTCATCGGCGTGACGTTCTTCGCACTCGCCGCCTACCTCGCCGCCGAGAGCATCCATGATCTTGTCAGCCACGCCCGGCCAGGACAGCCTGTGGCGGGACTTGCCATCACAGCCGCCGCATTGCTCGTCATGCCGGGCCTGGCCATCGCCAAGCGCCGCACCGGGCAGGCCCTGGGCAGCCGCACCCTCATTGCCGACTCCGCCGAAACCGCCTTCTGCGCCTTCACCTCCGCTGCCGCCCTGACAGGCCTCGGCCTCAACGCGTGGCTCGGCTGGTGGTGGGCCGACCCGGCCGCAGCGCTCGTCATCGCTGCCCTGGCAGCCAGGGAAGGCATCGAAGCCTGGGAACACGACGATTGAAGACGCCCGGGCCTCCGAGATGCCGGCCAGATCCAGCGGCGGGACCGTCCCGATGAACGTCCCCGCGTCATCGTGAACGTCGACGCGGGACTTCGGCCAAGCCGGTCCGGTGCCCCGTATCCGTCGGGAGTGACGTCAGCGTTCAGAATGAATGGCGGGCAACAGGTGCACCGGCGAGGGAGGCCGGCTCGGGTGCACCGGGTCCGGGTCTGCAAAGGGCAGCCGCCGATCTTTCACCGGAGACAGTTCGGCACCGTCGTCTCCGACACGGCCACTGGCTGAACTTGTTCGTCCATGATCGCGGTGGTTTCGTGCGCTATAAGGCGGAAACCCAACCCCCGCGGCCGTGCGCCTCTTGACTGAGCCAGTGCCCCGGGCAAGAATCGCTTGAGCGCAACACTTCGCAACCTACGGAATGGAGTTGGCAATGCGCCACCGTGACTACCATCCCCTCTAGCTCGGCCAAGCAGGTACAGGAAGCGCTGGGGGCACGCCTTAGGGAACTCCGCAAGGACGCGGGCCTCACGGGCCGGACCCTGGCGGCTGCGACGGGCCAGCACTTCACGCGGGTGAGCAAGATCGAGCACGGGGTGCAAGCCCCTTCCGACGAGGACATCCGCGACTGGTGCCGGGCCTGCCGCGCGGACGAGCAAGTCCCCGACTTGATCGCCACCGCCCGCGCCGTTGAGTCCGCTTACCTCGAATTCCGGCGGCAGGCCCGCGGGGGCATGAAACGGGTCCTGGGACCCCACACCGTTCCGCTGTACCAGCGGACCGAATTGTTCCGCATCTATGAGCACAACGTCATACCCGGCTTGTTCCAGACAGCAGAGTACGCCGCCGCTATGCTCTCGTTCTGGATCAAGTTCCTCGACACCCCAAACGATCTTGAGGCCGCTGTCGCCGCCCGCATGGAACGTCAGCGCGTCATATACCAGGGCCGCAGGCGGTTCGCTGTCGTGCTGGAAGAGCAGGCGCTGCGCACGTGGTTCGGCACCGCCGAGACGCAGGCTGGGCAGCTGGACCGCCTGCTTGCGGTGATGTCGCTGCCGGCCGTTTCACTGGGGATCATCCCGATGATGACGGAAAGGACTGCTGTCGGCTCCGCCGGCTTCTGGATCTTCGACAACTCCCTGGTCGCACTGGAAACGCCCACGGCGAGCATCGAAGCCACCCGGCCGCAAGAGATCGAACTGTACGCCAGGATGTTCGAGCACCTCAGATCGGCGGCCGTCTACGGGCAAGCGGCGCGGGCGCTCATCGTGAAGACTCTGAGGGAACTCAGTTTAGCGCAACTTTCCGCAACACTATAGACCGCCGCACCGAAGCCTCCCTACCGTCACAGGCATGGACAACCTCGACACCGCTCATGACGCCGGACCGGGCGAACTGGCCGGCCTGCGCGAGCAGTTCCCCGGCTTCCGCATCTGGCGGGAAATCACCGGCGAACGGGTCCGTTACGTCGTGATGGACTCTCACCCCGCGACTGGCATGCGCAGAGTCATCGAGGGAGAGCTGACGAACATCGTCCGGCGCAGGCTCGGGGATGGGGCGACTCTCGAACTGATAAGCGCAAAACCTTAACAGGATCCATACGCGGTGGCCGACTGGGCATGCGCCATGCGGCGCGATGATGAAAGTGATGCCGGGCCGGCCGGCAGAGCGAGACGAAGGCCGCGTGAGGTGCGATGTTCGCGAGGATCCTGGTAGCGATCGACGACTTTGGCGAGAGCCCGGCCGTGCTCGATCTGGTGAAGGGCGTCGCCACTAACGACAAGACGGAGGTGCGAGCGCTGCACCTTAGGCTGCGCGAGGTCTCCGGCTTCCGCTGGTATGCGCGGGAGACCAAGAAGGAGGCCTCGTTCGTCGCCGAAGCGGCGGTTTTCGACCTGCGAATGGCCGGCCTCGCCGCGGGCGGGGGGGTCAGGCACGCGGCCGTGGACCGCGTCGCCGAGGCGATCCTGGCCGAGGCGAAGGCCTTCGATGCCCAGCTCATCGTGCTAGGAAGTCCGCGCAGGGGCGAGCTGCTTGCGCGCCTGTTCGGGAGCGTGACCCTGCGGGTCATCCAGCGGTCGAGGTGCCCGGTGATCGTGGCGCCACCCCGGCGTCGAGGCTCCGGGCAAGCCATCGCCTCGGATGCCGTAGCGCCCGGGCGCCAGTCCTGACTCGGCGATCCGCGCGGCGGGCAGTTGTGCTGGAGTTCCGTGCGCGATCGGCCGGAGGGCAGCTGCCGGTGTCTTCGGTTAGAAGCGCGGCGAACGTGGTGGCCTGGCTCAATGCCGGTGCCAGGACGCAGGCCGTTGAGGATACGATCGATGGTGGCGTCGGCTTCGCGCCGGGCGCGGTCCGCGCTGCGCCAACTGCATGGCGCGCTGCGGCTATGAGCCGACCGCGGTGCTGGCCGCGATGGGCTCGCTGAAGGAGTCGCTGCGCGCGCTGTCGAGCGCATGGGGCGGCTAGATCAAGGAGGCGGAGGTGACAGGTGCCGCCGGGACGTCCACGGTGGCTGGCGGTCGCGGGTCTATTCGCTGGTCTCGCCTCCGGGGACTCTGGGTGTTGAGGTGCGGTGATGGCGGTGGCTGAGTTGGCGGTGGCGGACTCGCTGGCGCGGCCGCTGCGCGACCTGCGGATCTCGGTGACCGACCGCTGCCAGTTCCGCTGTACCTACTGCATGCCGCAGGAGGTGTTCGGCCGTGACTTCGCGTTCCTGCCCCGCGCCGAGCTGCTGACCTTCGAGGAGCTGACCCGGCTGGCGCGGGTGTTCGCGGGCCTGGGGGTGCGCAAGCTGCGGCTGACCGGCGGTGAGCCGCTGCTGCGCCGCGACCTGGAGAAGCTGGTCGCGATGCTGGCCGGGATCGGCGGCATCGGTGACATTGCGCTGACGACGAACGGGGCGCTGCTGGCGGGTAAGGCGCGGGCGCTGGCGGCGGCGGGCCTGCGCCGGGTCACCGTCAGCCTGGACTCCCTCGACGACGCGGCGTTCATGGCCCTCAACGACGTGGGGTTCCCGGTGGCGCGGGTCCTGGAGGCCATCGCCGCGGCCAGCGAGGCGGGGCTGGGGCCGGTGAAGGTCAACATGGTGGTCAGGCGCGGGGTGAACGAGGATTCGGTCCTGCCGATGGCCGGGCACTTCCGGGGTAGCGGGCACGTGCTGCGGTTCATCGAATACATGGACGTCGGTACGACCAACGGCTGGCGGCTGGGCGAGGTCGTCCCGGCCACGGAGATCATCGCCATGATCTCCGCGCAGTGGCCGCTTGAGCCGGTCGCGGCCAGCTACCGCGGGGAGGTCGCACGTCGCTACCGCTACCGCGACGGCGCCGGTGAGATCGGCATGATCGCCTCGGTGACTCAGCCGTTCTGCCACAGCTGCAGACGCGCCCGGCTCTCCGCCGATGGCAAGCTGTACACCTGCCTGTTCGCCGGGACCGGGCACGACCTGCGCGGCCCGATTCGCGCAGGCGCCAGCGACCAGGCGCTGCACGAGCAGGTCGCCGCCATCTGGATGCGGCGGGCTGACCGCTACTCCGAGCTGCGCACCCAGCAGACCGGCCGCAACAAGGTGACGCGGAAGGTGGAGATGTCGCACATCGGCGGCTAGCAAGCCACCCGGTCACCGGAAACTTCCGCCGCATGCAAGTGCGGGCGGGTCGCCGAGGGGTGGAGCCCGCCCATGACATACGTGATCGCCGAGCCGTGCATCGACGTCAAGGACAAGGCCACGACCTATTACTGGAGGTGACCAGCGTGCGCTACCGGCTTGAAGTCCGGCTCACGCCCGCCGATGTCGGCCGGCGGGTCGTGATCCGCTGGCGCCGGCCCAGCCCAGGCAACGGCGAACAGATCACCGACGTGCTGGGCATTCTCGAGGAGCATGACGCCGCTTCCTTCACCGTCCGCAAGTCCGACGGGCAGCTGGTCGTGACCCCGCACGCCCGGGCGCTCGCCGGGAAGGTCGTGCCGCCAGCGCCGCCGCCGCGGCGGCGGCGCTGGCCCTAGTCTCCCTGACGACGCGGCGGTCAGCTGACAGCCGTAGCCGCGACGACCAGCCACCGGGCCATCCGTTCAATCTCGTGGGTTTGCTAATGACCCGCCGGCCGCTCCCAGTCCGCCATGACGGCGGGCTGCCAGTTCTCGCCGACCTTGGCAGAGCCCGCACGCCACGGGCCGAGTTCCGGCTGGCCGAACTTGGCGTGCTTGCGCTTCAGCCAGATGCCGTAGGAGTTGCCCTCCTGCAGGTGCTTGATCAGCACTTTCCTGGCGTACTCGTCCTCGCGGCCGGCCGGGATCTCAAAGTGGATCTTGAGGAAGGCATTGGTGTAGCGGTCGAAGACGGCAGGCACGCCGTCCTCGTTCATCAGGTGGATATCTTCCAGCCAGTTGATGTCCTCGCCGGGAGTGGCAGCCACGAGGTCGATGTCGTCGACCAGCGACCGGTCGAACTGGTACGGGAACGTCCGGCCGGTCAACTCTTCGGTGTCAATGCCGATCCTGGTGGTGAGCCGCGGTGAGCTTTCGGGTGGCTGCTGGCCGTCGCGGGGCAGATCGTCAGGCATTGCGTGCTCCCCGGCCGCCATCGTCGAGAACCTGCTTCTCCAGCAGCGCCTTGATCTCAGCTAGCGTGCGCTCCTCGGTCTGCCCCGGGATGTAATTGGTCCCGGCCAGCGGGACCTTGGCCATGGCCGAGGCCTCAACGGTCAGCGCGCACAGGTCCTCGGGCTCAAGGCTGTGCACGTCGGTCTTGCCGCAGGCCCTCGCGAGCATCTGCGCTTCCAGCGTGAGCGTGTGCAGGAAGTTGTAGACGCGCTCGGCGGCCGCACCAACCTCAAGCCGCTTGCGCAGCTCGGGATCCTGTGTCGTGATGCCCACCGGGCAGCGCCCGGTATGGCAGTGGTAGCACCGGCCGGCCGGCACGCCAACGGTGCCCTCATAGTCGGTGACGCCGGGGATTTCCTTGTTGCAGTTCAGCGCCATCAGCGCCGAGTGGCCGATGGCCACCGCCTTCGCGCCCAGGGCCAGGCATTTGGCGACGTCGCCGCCGTTCCTGATGCCGCCGGCCACGACGAGGTCGATCTCGTCGACGAGCCCGACGTCCTCCAGCGCCCGCCTGGCTTCCGGGATCGCCGCCATCAGCGGGATGCCGGTCTCCTCCGCCGCGACGTGCGGCCCGGCGCCGGTGCCCCCCTCGGCTCCGTCCAGGTAGATGGTGTCAGGTCCGCACTTGGCCGCCATCCGGACGTCGTCGTACACCCGGGCGGCGCCGAGCTTCAGCTGGATCGGGACCCGGTAGTCGGTCGCCTCGCGGATCTCCTGGATCTTCAGCGACAGGTCGTCGGGGCCGAGCCAGTCGGGGTGCCGCGCCGGGCTGCGCTGGTCGATCCCGGCGGGCAGCGAGCGCATCTCCGCCACCTGCTCGGTGACCTTCTGCCCCATCAGGTGGCCGCCGAGCCCGACCTTGCAGCCCTGCCCGATGAAGAACTCCACGCCGTCGGCGAGCATGAGGTGATGCGGGTTGAAACCGTAGCGACTCTGGATGACCTGGTAGAACCACTTGGTGGACAGGTCACGCTCGGGCGGGATCATGCCCCCCTCGCCAGAGCAGGTTGCCGTGCCCGCCATCGAGGCGCCCTTGGCCAGCGCCATCTTCGCCTCAAGCGACAGCGCGCCGAAGCTCATGCCGGTGATGTACACCGGGATGTCGAGCTCGATCGGGTTCCGCGCGAAGCGCGCGCCGAGCACCGTCCTGGTGTCGCACTTCTCCCGGTAGCCCTCGATCACGAACCGGGTCAGGGTGCCGGGGAGGAACATCAGCTCATCCCAGTGCGGAATGCGCTTGAACATCGAGAATCCGCGCATCCGGTAGCGGCCCAGCTCGGACTTCACGTGGATGTCGTTGATCACCTCGGGCGTGAAGATGCTGCTGTGCCCGAGCACTGCCCGGCCGCCCTCTTCGCTCGTGCTCATATCGTGGGCTTCGCCTCTCGCTGCTTCTCCGTGGCCCGGCAACTCAGAGGATGAGCTTGCGCTCGGCCGGCTCAAGGTTGTCGTAGTTCCAGAGCTTCCGGCCGCAGACGAACTTGCGGAACGCCGCCGGGCGCTCCAGCCCGTATATCCCGAGCTTGCGGTCCAGGAACTCATCGTCGCTGTCGGTCAGCTCGGCCTCCACGCAGTCGATACCGAGTGAGGCGACCTTGCCGCCGACGTAGATGGCGCCGTCGTACATCGAGTCGCCAAGCCCGCCGCCCACGTTGCCGCAGATGACCTGGCGGCCGCGCTGCAGCATGAAGCCCGTCATCATGCCCGCATCGCCGCCGACGATGATCGTGCCGCCCTTCTGGTCGATGCCGGTGCGGGCGCCGACGTCGCGGCGGACCACCAGGTCGCCGCCGCGCAGCGCGGCGCCGGCCAGCGAGCCCGCGTTCTTGTCAATGACGACCACGCCCGACATCATGTTCTCCGCCACCGACCAGCCGACCCGGCCCTTGATCCGGATTTCCGGCCCGTCGATCAGCCCGCACCCGAAGTAGCCGAGGCTGCCGTCGATCGTGATGGCGCAGCGGGTCAGGATGCCGACCGCGACGGAGTGCTTCGCGCCCGGATTCAGGATCGTGACGTCGGCGATGTCCTCGTCGTAGACGAGGCGGCGAAGCTCCAGGTTGATCTGGCGGGTCGACAGGTCCGCCGCGTCGAAGACGGCCCGGCGGCCTGGGCTACCGGGATCGCCGTCTATCGTGGCGACCTCCGGCGCGCGGGCATCGGGTTCGGCCAGCCCGCGGGCGTCGTAGTTGATCTTCATCGGCGCCACACCAGCACTTGGCGCTCGTAGGGGTCGTAGGTGTCAATCTCGTGGCCGATAACGGCGCGGATCGCGACCTCCTCGGAGGCGAGCGCCACCAGGTCGTCCGATTCGTACAGCACCAGCGGCTTCGCGGCCATCTCGTCCTTGGCCATGCCGAGTGCGTCGGCCGTCACCACCAGGTAGGTGAACACCCCGTCCAGCTCGTCGAGGCTCTGCTTCATGGCGGTCTCCAGCGAAAGCCCGTCGGCCATCTTCTGCGCCAGGTAGACCGCGATGATCTCGGAGTCGCACTCGGACTGGAAGCGGTGGCCAATCCGCTCCAGCCGCCTGCGCCACATGTGGTAGTTCGTCAGCTGGCCGTTGTGCACCACGGCGATGTCGGAGAACGGGTAGGCCCAGTACGGGTGCGCGCCGGAAATGTCCACGTCGGACTCGGTGGCCATCCGGACGTGACCGATCGCGTGCGTTCCGGTGAATCCCCTCAGCTGATACCGCTCAGCGACGCTCTCGGCATCGCTGAGATCCTTGACGATCTCCAGCGAGTGCCCCAGGGACAGCACCTCGCAGCCGGGCACGTCCTCCACGTAGTCGGTGAGCGGCTTGAGCTCGCCACTGTAGGAGAACCGCACCCGGTAGGTATACTCCTGGTCGCCGTCGGCGGCGTCGATCACGGCTCCGAGCTTGGCCAGCCGCGCCTCGATCTCGTTACGGTGCCGCTCCATCCGGTCGGCCCAGCCGAAGTCGCGGGGGTCATTCGGGTCGGCCAGCTTGATCCGCATGACTAGCATGTCACTGGCCGGTCCGTAGAGAGCGAAGCCGCTGGAGTCCGGCCCGCGGTGCTTCATTGACTGAAGCATCCGGGTCAGCTCGCTGCCGATGTCGCCGGTCCCGTCCCGGTGGATGATGCCTGCGATTCCGCACATGTCGCGGCCCCTCTCGCTCTCCGTGCTACGGGAGGATGTCCAGGTATTCCTTGATGTCCCAGTCGGACACGGTCGCGCAGTAGCGCTCCCACTCGTCGGTCTTGTAGTGATGGAACACCCGGTACATCTCGCCGGGTAGCGCGTCCTTGATCACCGTGTCCTGAGCTAGCGCCGCCAGCGCCTCGCCGAGCGTCAGGGGAACCTTCTTGACGTCCTTGCCGCCCGCGATCGCGTCATAGATGTTGCGGTTCTCCGGCGGCCCAGGGTCAAGGTTGCGCTGGATGCCGTCGGACATGGCCTTGATGATCGCGGCGAACGAGAGGTACGGGTTGACCGCGGAGTCCACCGAGCGGTACTCGAATCTGCCGGGAGCGCTGACCCGCAGCGCGGCGGTCCGGTTCTGGTAACCCCAATCGGCGAACAGCGGTGCCCAGAATCCGGTGTCCCAGAACCGCCGGTAGGAGTTCACGGTCGGCGCCGTGATGCAGGTCAGCGCACCCAGGTGCTCCAGGACGCCGCCGATCGCGTTCAGCCCGAGCTTGCTCGGCAGCCGCGGGTTGTCGCCGTCAGGCAGGAACATGTTTTCGTCGCCCTGCCATAGCGAGATGTTGTGGTGGCAGCCGTTCGCGGACACGTCCATGAACGGCTTGGGCATGAAGCAGGGGAACGCCCCGAGCTCCCGCCCGACCTGGCGGCAGATCTGCCGGTAGGTGGTGAGCCGGTCGGCGGTGCGCTCGGCCCGGTCGAACTCCCAGTTCAGCTCGAGCTGGCCGGGGGCATCCTCATGGTCGCCCTGGATCATGTCCAGCCCCATCACCTTGCCGTACTCGATCACCTTGTGGATGATCGGCTGCAGCTCGGCGAACTGGTCGATGTGGTAGCAGTAGGGCTTGGTCTTGCCGTCGACCGATGGCGTGCCGTCCGGGTTGAGCTTGAGCCACATCATCTCCGGCTCGGTGCCCACCCGGAGGTGCAGCCCGGTGTCGGCCTCGAACGCCTCGTGAATCCGCCGCAGGTTGCCCCGGCAGTCGGAAGAGAGGTAGCCGCCGGGATCAACTTCCTCTTCCCGGTTGCGGAACAGGGTGCAGAAGACCCTGGCGACCTTGGGGTCCCAGGGCAGCTGGCAGAACGTGTCCACATCCGGCAGCCCGACGAGCTCGGACGCCTCGGGCCCGTAGCCGATGTACTGGCCGTGCCGGTCGGTGAACAGGTTCGCTGTTGAGCCGTAGACAAGCTGGAAGCCCCGGCCGGCGATCCGTTCCCAGTGGTCGGCCGGCACGCCCTTGCCCATGATCCGGCCGGTGACCGAGACGAACTGGTAGTAGATATAACTGATGCCCTTGGCGTCAATCTCGGCGCGGACTCGGTGCACGGCGTCGGCGCGGCCGTCGGAGCCGACGAACCGTTCGAGGGCTGTGCTCACGGAGCCTCCTAACGGTCAGTCACTCCGGCCGTGCCCGATCGGCGACCGGAGCGAGACGTCGCGATTCACGGACAGTAAACTCCGTATCATGGGAGGATACAATAATTTCTCCGGCCCGGATTCCGGGGAAGGTTACGCGTGGCTGTTATGGCCAGGTGCGGAACGGCCGGCCGGGGCCGGCCAGGGACCCGCAGCCGGGTGTGACGCCGGCCTGGGGACACGCGATTCCGGATGGCCGTCGCGGGCGAGGAGACGGTGATGGCGCGATTGACCGGTCTCGCCGGGGCGGACGACGAGGGCGCGCAGGACCACCTCGCGCAGCCAGCGGCGCTCGGATCGGGCGCGCTGAGCGCGGGCCACGCGGGGGATAGCGCGCTGGGAGACGCGCTCGGTGCCGTCATCGCGGAGCGGGTGCGCGAGTTCCGGCTGCAGCTCGGGCTGACGGTCGGCCAGCTCGCCGAGCTGACTAGCCTGTCCAAGGGCATGCTGTCGAAGATCGAGAACGTCCAGGCGTCGCCCAGCCTGGCCACCCTGGCGCGGTTGTCAGAGGCGCTGAAGGTTCCGGTCACTGCCTTTTTTCGCGGCCTCAACGAGGAGCAGGACGTGCTCTACGTCAAGGCCGGCCGGGGCCTCGACATCGGGCACAAGGGGGCCGGCCCAGGGCATCGCTACCAGTCGCTCGGCACCATGCGCGCGCCGCATAACACGCTGGAGACCTTGCTGGTCACGCTCACCCAGCGGGCCGATACGTTTCCGCTGTACCAGCATGCGGGCACCGAGCTGATCTACATGATCGCTGGCCGGCTTGAGTACCTCTACGGCAGCTCGCGTTACCTGCTGGAACCCGGGGACGCGATACAGTTTGTCGGCGAGGTGCCGCACGGCCCGAATGCCCTGATCGAGCTGCCGATCCAGTTCCTGGCGGTCAAGTCGATCCAGTCGGCAAGCTGAGGCGTCTCCTGCCCGGCGCTGGCCCCGCAGGCGCTGCCTACGCATGTTTACTCCAAGTGGACAGGGTTTCATGGTGGGCGTAGCCTATGCGTCGGGCAGATCTGGCCACCCACTGCGGGCGCGGGGAGGCGAACAACCGTGCAGGCGAGCGCGAACGGTCATCGGCCGGGCCGCGGGCGCACCCGGTACCCGGCCAGGTACTCAGCGTTCGGCCTGCTCCGCCGTGGCCTGGTGCAGCAGGAGTGGCCGCCTGCCTGGCGCTCGCAGCCGATGAAGGACCGCTACGACGTGGTGATCGTCGGCGGCGGCGTGCACGGCCTGGCTGCGGCCTACTACCTGGCCGCGAACCACGGGATCACCGACGTGGCCGTGCTGGAGCAGGGCTACCTGGGCTCAGGCGGATCCGGGCGCAACACCGCGATCCTGCGGTCCAACTACCTGACGCCAGAGGGAGTCAGGTTCTACGACCGCTCGATCAAGCTCTACCAGCGGCTCGCGGCTGACCTCGACTTCAACGTGATGTTCTCGCAGCGGGGCCACCTGACCCTCGCGCACAGCGACGCGTCGCTGCGGACCATGCGGTGGCGCGCCGAGGTCAACAAGATCGAGGGCGTCGACTCCGACGTGATCGGGCCGGCCGAGGTCAAGCGCCTGGTGCCGTTCCTGGATGTCAGCGCGGCCGCCCGGTACCCGGTTCTCGGCGCGCTGTGGCATCCGCCAGGCGGCATCATCAGGCACGACGCGGTGGTGTGGGGATACGCCAGGGGCGCTTCGGCCCGTGGCGTGCACCTGCACCAGAACACGGAGGTGACCGGCATCGACGTGGCGGATGGCCGGGTCCGCGGGGTACGCACGAGCCGTGGTGACATCGCGACCCGGGTCGTGCTCAACGCCACCGCTGGCTGGTCCACCCTCATCAGCGACATGGCCGGCGTCGCCATGCCGGTGCAGACCTTCCCGCTGCAGGCCGCCGTTACCGAGCCGGTGAAGCCATTCCTGTCCACTGTCGTCGTGTCCGGCACGCTGCACGTCTACGTCAGCCAGACCGACCGCGGCGAACTCGTCTTCGGCGCGAGTGTCGATCCGTTCACGTCCTACTCGACGCGGGGCTCGCTGGAGTTCATCGAGGGCCTCGCCGGTCACGTGCTCGAATTGATGCCGGCCCTGACCAAGGTGCGCGTGCTCCGCCAGTGGTCTGGCCTGTGCGACATGACCCCGGACTTCTCGCCGATCATGGGCCGCACGCCAGTGGACGGATTCCTGACCGATGTTGGCTGGGGCACCTACGGATTCAAGGCCGGCCCGGTGGCCGGCGAGGCGATGGCCGAGTGCATTGCCTCGGGGCGGACACCGGAGATCATTGCCGCCTTCGGCCTGGCCAGATTCGCCGATGGCGCGCTGGTGGGAGAGAAGGGTGCGGCCGCCGTCGGCCACTGACAGATGGGAAAGGCCCGCCGATGATCCTGCTGCCCTGCGCATGGTGCGGCCCCAGGGACGCCGCCGAGTTCCAGCATGTCGGCGAGGTGGTGACCCGGCCCGATCCGCGGACCGCGACACCCGCGCAGTGGCGGGCGTACCTGTACCTGCGGGCCAACCCGCGCGGCTGGACAGTCGAGACCTGGTACCACCGGATGGGCTGCCGCCGCTTCTTCAAGGTTGAACGGCACACCGAGACCAACGAGGTCCGGCCGGTCACCGCGGCCGAGGTGCCTGGTGCGGCTGCGGCTGGCGTGGCCGGCCCGGCGGGCGCGGCTGGCCCGGCTGGCATGGCGGGCACGGCTGGCACGGCGGGCACGGCTGGCCCGGCGGGTGCGGCTGGCGCGGCGGGTGCGGCGGGCACGGCCGGAGCATCCGGATGAGCGCCCGCGCCGCTGCGCAACGCCGCGGTTCGGCACCCGTGGCGGCGATGCGGCTGTCCCCGCAGCCCGGCGAGGTGATCGACCGCAGCAGGGAACTGAGCTTCAGCTGGAACGGGGTGGAATACCCCGCGTACCACGGAGACACGATCATCTCGGCGCTGGCCGCCGCCGGCGAGCGGGTTTTCTCCAGGAGCCTGAAGTACCACCGGCCCCGCGGTCTGCTGACCGCGGGCTTCCACGACCCGGGCTGCATGGTGCAGGTCGGCGATGAGCCGAACGTCCGCGGCGCCCACCGGCTGGTATCCGGCGGTATGACGGTGGGTTCCCAGAACACCTGGCCGTCGCTGCGGTTCGACGCGAAGGGCGTGAACCGGCTGGCCGGCCGCTACCTCACCGCCGGCTTTTACTACAAGACCTTCATGCAGCCGCGCGCGCTGTGGCCGGCCTACGAGGGCGTGCTGCGCCGGTTCGTCAACGCCGGATCCGTTTCGCCGGATACAGCGCCGGGCCGGCCGGAGCAGCGGTATGCACACCCCGACGTCCTGGTCGCCGGCGGCGGGCCCGCCGGGATGGCGGCAGCGGTCGCCGCGGCCCGGGCCGGGGCCCACGTCATGCTCGTCGAGGAGGACCATCAGCTCGGCGGTCACCTGCGCTGGGGCGGCGAGGCCGGCCTCGCCGCGCTGGGGGAGCTGGCGGCGCAGGTGGCGGCGGAGCCCGGGATCGAGGTGCTGACCGACGCGGTGGTGCTCGGCCGCTACGACGGCAACTGGATCGCGGTCCTCGAACGCGGCCCGGGCAGGCCGGCGGCGGGCGCGGCGGCGCCGGGCGACAGCGCGGGCCCGGTGGCCGCGGGCCCGGTGGCTGCGGGCCCGGTGGCTGCAAGCCCGGTAGTGGCAAGCACCGAGCGGCTGGTCAAGGCGCGGGCCAAGACGCTGGTCGTGGCCCCGGGCCTGATCGAGCGCCCGTACGTGTTCGCGGGCAACGACCTGCCCGGGGTGATGCTCTCCACCGCGGTGCGCAGGCTGATCAACCTCTACGCGGTCAAGCCGGGAGAGCGGGCCGTGGTGCTGACCGCCAACGCCGACGGCGACGCCGCGGTGGCCGACCTGAAGCGGGCCGGCGTCGATATCGTCCGGGTCGAGGATGCCCGGCTGGGCGGCGACGTGGTAGCGGCCAGCGGCCGCGGCGGCGTGCGGGCCGTCGAGGTCGCCGACGGCACCAGGATCCTCTGTGACCTGCTGGTCACCGCGGTGGGCTGGACAGCGCCGACCGCGCTGCTTAACGCATCCGGCGACCGCCCGGTGTACAGCGCCCGGGCCGCCCGGTTCTTCCCCGACCTGGCCAGGCTGTCCGACGACGTGCTCGTCACCGGCGGCATAGCGGGCGACGGCGGGCTGGCCGAGCTGACTCAGCACGCCACCGCCATCGGCACGGAGGCGGCACGCCGGGCGGCCAGGATCGCCCGGGCACGCTCGCTGGCCTGCCCGGCCAGCGCCGCGGCGGCGGCCAGCGCCGCGGGGACCGTCGGCGCCGTGGCGGCGGCCAGCTCGGCCGAGCCAGGGCCCGTGGCGATTCCCGGCCTGCCGGTGGACGCGCATCCCGAGCTGTTCGCCGGCCGCACGCACGGAATGGTCGACTTCAGCGAGGACGTGTCCTCCAAGGACCTGCTCGGTGCCGTCGCGGAGGGCTACGACTCCGTCGAGCTTGCCAAGCGCTTCACGACCGCGACCATGGGCCCGCTGCAGGGCAAGCTGGAGACCATCAACGCCGTCGCGATCGTGGCCAGCGCGACCGGCCAGTCGATAGCGGAGACCGGCACTACTACCTGGCGCCCGCCGTATGCGCCGGTCACCCTGGGCGCCCTGGCCGGGCCGGCCCACCAGCCGGTGCGCTACTCGCCGATGCAGCCCTGGCACGAGGCGCACGGCGCGGCGCCGCTGGTGGCCGGCGCGTGGATCCGGCCGGACCGCTAAGGCGATCCGGCGGCCGAGGCGCGCAACGTGCGCGAGCGGGTTGGCATCATCGACGTCACCCCGATCGGGAAACTGGACTTGCGCGGTGCCGACGTGCCCCGGCTGCTCAACCTGCTCTACGTCAACAAGTGGTCGAAGCTGGAGATCGGCCGGGTCCGTTACGGGGTCATGTGCGCCGAGGACGGGGTGGTGCTCGACGACGGCGTGACCGGCCGGCTCGGCGCGGAACACTACCTGATGAGCACGACGTCATCGGGCGCGGCCACGATCTGGGAGTGGGCGGAGAACTGGCTGCAGACCGAGCACCCGGACTGGCAGGTGCACGTGACGCCGGTGACCACGGCCTACGCCAGCATCAACGTTGCGGGCCCGCGGTCACGCGACCTGATCGAGCGCGTCACCGAGGGCGTCGACAGCACGAATGAGGCCTTCCCCTACATGCACGTGCGGACCGGCCGCATCGCCGGGGTGGATGACTGCGTGCTGTGGCGGATCGGCTTCACCGGCGAGCTGAGCTACGAGCTGCACGTGCCGGCGGGCTACGGGCTGCACGTATGGGAGACGCTGCTGGAGCGCGGCGCCGACCTGGGTGCCGCACCGTTCGGCGTGGAGGCGCAGCGCATCCTGCGGCTGGAGAAGGGCCACCTCATCGTCGGCCAGGACACCGACGGGCTGACCAGGGCGTTCAGCGCGGGCCTGGACTGGGCGATCAAGCTGGACAAGGACGACTTCGCGGGCCAGCCGGAGCTGGCCTGGCAGCTGGCCGGGGGGGTCGGCCAGCGGCTCGTGGGCCTGCAGCCGGCCGACGGATCGGTGGTGCCGGAGGAGGCCAGCCAGATCATCGATGACGGCCGGATCGCCGGGCGGATCACCTCAAGCCGGATGTCCCCGGCCCTTGGCAGGTCGGTCTGCCTCGCGCTGGTGGACGGGCGCTTCGCCGAGCCTGGCACCGTGCTGACGGTGCGGCTGCCCAGTGGCCGGAGGATCGAGGCGATGGTGACCCCGCAGCTCGCCCACGTTGACCCGGACGGAGGGCGGATGCGTGTCTGAGCGGGGGGGGTCCGGGCCATCGGGGTCCGGACCCCCCCGGGCCAGCACTGAGCCGCTGGCCCGGAGCCCGATCGCGCCAGCGCCGCCGGTGACCGTGGTCGCCGGGTGGGAGGTGAGCGGCAGGCGCGCGAGCGCTGACCCCGTCGTCGGCCTGACCATCACCGACTGCACCCCGCTGACCAAGGTTCAGCTGCGGGCGCCAGCCGCGGGCGGTGCCGCGGCAGCGCTGGGAGTCCCGTTCGGCCGGGCGGCGAGAAACCCCGCAGGCATGCTGGTGGCCGGATCGGGCCCGGGGGAGTGGCTGGTGATCGCGTCGCCCGGCCAGGGCAGGCAGCTGACCGCCTGGCTTGCCCGGCTGGCCGCGCGGGCCCAGGATGAGCCGGTGACGGCGGTCGATCTCACCCATGGCCGCGCGCTGATCAGGCTGACCGGGTCTCGGTCGGCTGACGTGCTGGCCAAGGTCTGCGGCATCGACCTGTCGGACGACATCACGCCGGATGGCGCGGCATTCCGGTCATCGGTGGCCGCCCTCGCGACCGACGTCATCCGCGACGACCTCGGCGGTCAGTCCGGCGCGGCCGCCCAGCCCGCCCAGCCCGGCGCGGCCGCCCAGCCCGCCCAGCCCGGCGCGGCCGTCCAGCCCGCCCGGCGCGGCGCGGCCGTTCAGCCCGCCCGGCCCGGCGCGGTCGCCCAGCCCGGGCAGTTGGGTCGGCCCGGCCAGGCCGGGCGCGGCCGTTCCTACCTGCTGCACTGCGAGCGCTCCTCCGGTCAGTACCTGTTCGACGTGCTGCTGCGCTCGGGAGCCGAGTTCGGCATCGAAATAGACGGCTTTGAGCCCCCCGGAATCTGAGGAGTCGCAATGACGCCATTCCCGAGTGACCTCGACATCGCCCGCAACGCCCTGCTCAAGCCACTGGACGACATCGCCAGCGAGATCGGCCTCGGCAGTCATCTGCTGGAACCGCACGGCGAGCACGTCATGAAGATAAAGCTGGCCGCGATGACGGAACTGGCTGAGGTCCCGAAGGCGAAGTACGTGGTGGTCACCGCGATCACCCCGACGCCGCTCGGGGAGGGGAAGACAACAACGACGGTCGGGCTCGGACAGGGGTTCAAGCACATCGGCAAGCGCGCGACGGTGGCGATCAGGCAGCCATCGATGGGCCCCACGTTCGGGATCAAGGGCGGGGCAGCAGGCGGCGGGTACAGCCAGGTGGTCCCGATGGAGGTGCTGAACCTGCACCTGACCGGCGACATGCACGCCGTGACGGCCGCGCACAACCTGCTCGCCGCGATGATCGACAACCATCTGTACCAGGGCAACGCGCTGGGCATCGACCTGGGCGACATCACCTGGCGGCGGGTGCTCGACGTCAACGACCGGGCGCTGCGCAACATCGTGATCGGGCTCGGCCCGCGCGCCGACGGCGTGACCAGGCAGACCGGGTTCGACATCACCGCGGCTTCCGAGGTGATGGCGACGCTCGCGCTCGCTACCTCACTGCACGAGCTGCGCCAGCGGCTGGGCCGGATTGTCATCGGCTATACCTCGGGCGGGTCCCCGGTCACGGCGGAAGAGCTCAGCGCGGCCGGGTCGATGGCGGTGATGCTGCG
>Ga0099828_10000482_pt1 | contig 24436 bp, 19 predicted proteins | sample CZO8metaG_2_FD_79338 | JGI IMG/M metagenome (GOLD analysis project Ga0099828, IMG submission 79338) | Vadose zone soil microbial communities from the Eel River Critical Zone Observatory, Northern California, USA - CZOApr15con2H1.8 metaG | ecosystem: Environmental > Terrestrial > Soil > Vadose... | reverse complement strand
TCCCTCGATCGCCTGATTGAACTGGAGCGGCTTGCGCTGCGCAACGCGCATCGGCCCGATTTTCGCATTTATACGGGAAACGACCTGGGAATCAACATGATTGAGTACGGATCGGACTATTTGCTGGGGCTGGCAGGCTTCGCCCCCGAAAAGTTCGCCGAGCGCGATCGCCTGTGGGAGGCCGGCGATCCTGCCTACTACGCACTCTCCGATGCCTTGCAGTATCTGGGCAATGTGGCCTTTCGCGAGCCGGTGCCGGCGTACAAACATTCCGCGGCGGTATTCCTGCATTTGACGGGGCGCATACCGACTGAGCGGGTACATTCACGCAATCCGAAACGGCCGCCGTGGGAAGCGGAAATGTTGCGGGATTGCGCGCGCCGGCTGGGTTGAGTGTAACGTCGTTCCGCTGAAGCTTTGTCACGATCAAGCCGGTTCGGAGGCAAGGTTCACCAGTGAACCACCGTCTGGATTCCGGGCAGCACGATAAATTGCCTCGACCAGGGCGATGCTGCGCCGACCGTCATGGCCGTCACAGATAGGGGTTGTGTCGCGCTCGACCGCCTGAATGAAATTTTCGAACAGTGCCTGGTGGCCGCGGAAGTCGCTCACCACGGCAGACCTCGCGCTCTGATTTTCGTCGGTCGTGCTGCCCTGGCTAAAGCCGGGTGGCGCATGGCGCAGATTGGCCGCCAGGATAAGATCCTGCTCGAGAATGACGGTGCCCTCCGATCCCGTGAGTTCCAGCCGGCGCTGATATCCCGGATAGGCGGCGGTAGTGGCCTGAAGAACGCCGAGTGCGCCGCTTGAGAACTCGAGAATTGCGAGGGCGGTGTCCTCCGCTTCAATCTTGTGAAGCGCGGTCGTTGTCCGTGACTGCACGCGAACCACATCGCCGAGAAGCCAAAGAAGTAGATCTACCGTGTGGACCGCCTGGTTGATTAATGCGCCCCCGCCGTCCAGCGCTAGGGTTCCGCGCCATCGCGACTGGCCGTAGTATTCGGGAGGCCGATACCACTTCACGCGCGCATCCGCGAGCAGCGGCTTGCCGATGACGCCAGCATTGATCCACTCGCGGAGTTGGCAAATTCCTGGCTTCAGCCGGTCCTGAAACATGACACCGAGTTTCACTCCAGAGCGGCGTGCAGCCTCGATAAGGGCGTCCGCGCGCCTGGTGTTGACGTCGATAGGTTTTTCCGTGAGGACATGAAGGCCGCGCTGGGCCGCGGCGATGCCGTGAGTGGCGTGCAGCCCGGATGGACTTCCGATGGCGACCAAATTCATGGGGCGGTGAGCCAGGAATGCATCGAAATCCCGGTACTGTTTTCCCCCGTACTCGCGGCAGAGAGTCGCGAGCTTTTCCGGGTTGGTGCCGTAGATCGCAGCGATTTCGACTCCAGGAATCGCACGAGCTGCGCGGGCGTGGGTGTCAGTGATGTTTCCGCCGCCGATCAAACCAATGTGGATGGCCATGTTGGCTTCGTGGTACCAGGCTGCGAGTGTCAGCCCTCTCCGGCACTCAAGAAATCGTAGCGCTGAGCGTCTATGTCTGCATCTCAGCGCCCGGTCCGACCGCTACCACAAAATACATCGCAGCCGCAGTGCCGACATTCCTAATCCCGTGCTCCTCATTCGAACCCACGAAACCGACCGAGCCTGGCTCCAGGCGGTAATGCTTGTCATTGACCGTAAGCTCGATCGTTCCTTCCCGGATGAGCCACATCTCAGAGTGTGGATGATGGTGCGAAAAAGCGGTCGGCGCGCCGCCGGGAGGCAGCGTGGTTTGGTGCACTTCCAGCCCTTCGCCTGTGGCCAGCTTCCCGCGCATCATCAGGCGGACTTGGGCGTTGTTATTGGCCACGTGCATCGGAGCTTTGTCGAACGGAAACGCACCCGAGGGCAAGAAGTTGTCCTGTCCGAAGGCTTGCAGTTGAGCAGCGAGGGGAAGAACCGCGGGGATCAGAGCGCACATCTCTCGTCGAGTTATGGACATCAGGTGTCTCCTATGGAGGTGAGGGAATTCCACATTCCGGTCGGCATCATAGCAGAGCGTCTCAACAGACTTACAACGAGGAAATTGTGAACATTGACTTCATAAAATCTAAATTCACGCTACCTAGCCAGCGGACGCGAGATTGGTGTAGGCTATTTTTCCGATTTCTGACGGAGCCAACAATTGAGAATGGTTTTGCCCACACAATCAACCCGGATGTTCAAAACCGGCTTGGTGGCAATATTTGGACTCTTGTCTGCGCTGAATGTGTACGCGCAATCCACGGACCTGACCGGGATCGCGCATATAGCTCTTCGCGTAAACGATCTGCAGAAATCGCGCGACTTTTACCATGTGCTCGGGTTTGAGCAGGCCTTTGAGTTTCGCGATGCCGGAAAGACATCGGTTGCATACATCAAAGTCAACGATCGCCAGTTCATCGAGTTGATCCCGCGCACTAGCGATTCGCAACCAGGCGGCATTCTGCACACATGTTTCGAGGTGGCCGACATAGAATCCCTGCATGAAGCCTATGTAGAGCGGGGACTGCAACCGACGGAAGCCAAGAAGGCGCGGGCCGGCAACCTTTTGTTTGTCATGCACGGCCCCGACGACCAGTTGCTTGAGTACACGCAGTACATGCCAGATTCGTTGCATTCCCTGGACCACGGCAAGCACCTGGGAGGGCGAATTTCGATGCACATGCTCGAGGCGACGACTGCGGTTCGAGACCTGGCAGCGGAGCGCGCGTACTACACCAACAAACTGGCATTCCAGAGCGCCCGTTCCGATGGAAACGAAATGTACGTTGCCGGGAACTCCGGTGACAAAGTGGAACTGCAGGCCGACACCCCGACCGCGAAGCCTCGGGTGGTTTTCGCGGTCGCGAATGTCCGGCAGGCGGCGCACGATTTGCGCCGCCGAGGATTTAAAGTGCAAAAGGGCCACCACGCGGTCTTCATCACTGATCCCGATGGCGCGGTCATGGTCTTTGCCGTCCCCCCGCGGCGGACTGGCTCATAAACCCTGACAAGATCCCGATTGTTTTGGCTGCATCAACCGGAGGCCCATGAAACGCTGTGCTCTGCTTTTGTTTCTCGCCCTGACCGGCTCGGCTCTCGCTCAAGAGGCGCGCGTGCCGGAAATCCCGTATCGCTCCGTTCCTGACTTTCTGAAGATGCCGCCTGATTTGTATTTGGGCGAAGTGGCCGGCGTTGCACTGAATTCCAAGGGACACATTTTCGTGTTCTCCCGCGGCCAAACAATTGGTCCGGCCTATGGGGCAAGCGCCGCGCAGCTCCTGGAGTTTGGCGGGGACGGGAAATTCGTACGAGAGATTGGCCACAATCTTTACGCCTGGTCGTTCGCGCACTCGGTAAAAGTCGACAAGGATGACAACATCTGGGTCGCCGACAAAGGCTCGGACATGGTCATCAAGTTCAACCCCGAGGGCCGCGTGATTATGGTTTTTGGCCGCAAGCAGGAAGCCTCGGACGAGGGCACGGAGCCGTTGAAACATCCCAAGCCGCCGTTGCCTCCAGTGGATGGAATGTTCCGGCAAGTTACCGACATGACATGGGATGCGGCGGGCAACACCTACATCAGCGACGGCTACGTCAATTCGCGCATCGCAAAAGTCGACAAAGAGGGCAACTGGGTTAAGTCCTGGGGTGAGCCGGGCAGTGAACCCGGGCAGCTCAATACTCCACATAGCATCGCGGTTGATGCGGAGGGCAGAGTGTACGTTGCGGATCGTGGCAACCGCCGCATTCAGGTGTTCGACGGCGAGGGAAAAGTCCTGCGCCAGATCGTGATTGATGTGCCAGTCGATCGCAATGCTCGCCCAGCGATTGGCAAGAAACCGGCCATGCCAATCATCGGGAATCAGGCGATGGCGCCTGGGGCACCCTGGGCGGTTTGCATCACGCCTCCGCCGAACCAGGTTCTGTATAGCTCGGATGGTTTTCCGGGCCGGATTTACAAGCTCACGCTCGAGGGCAAGATTCTCGGCGTGCTCGGGGAATCGGGCAAGCAACTGAAACAGTTTGGCTGGATTCATGAGATTGCGTGCCCGTCGGAAAACGTGCTCTTTGTGGGTGAGTTGTTGAACTGGCGCGTGCAGAAATTAATCCTGGCACCCGTTCCTTAGCGGATTGTGGAAAACTCGAGTTCATTGGAGAGACGTAGCTTGCGGCGTCTCCCGCCACCGGATCTAGAGGTAGCAAGCTACGTCTCCACAGAAAAATGTGTCAGACGTTCTGGGTTCATGGCTTTAGAGGAAGCACCGCCTGGGCCGCAGCCGGAGAACCCTTGCCCTCCGTCAGAACCACGATCTGGTTGGCTTTGCCTCCGGGGAAGACCTCTCTCTGGCCGCCCAGCCACTGCACTTCAATGCGCTGATAGCTGAGGTCATCACCGAGGCCGACGTGCACCCGCGGATCATTCTGCGAAAGAAAACTTGCTCCGGTCTGAATCTCACCCGACAGCCGACGATCCCCAACATAGACGTAGATGCGGGCGCCCACGGCATTCCGATTACTTTTGGTACCGACGCAGCGGACCATCAGCCAGTTTTTTTTCGTCCCAAAATTTTTGAGCAGGCTAGGCTGGGAGTCGAGATTATTGATCACGACCTCGAGCGACCCGTCGTTGCCTAAGTCTCCTACCGCCAGTCCTCTTGAGGCCCTTGGCTCACTGATGCCGGGCCCGGAGTTGTTCGACATGTCTTTGAACTTGCCGCCGCCCGCGTTCCAGTACAGCAGTCTCGGTTGCCGATACTTGTAGTTCAACGCGCCGCGCTCGACCTCGGGGTACACATGGCCGTTGACCATCACGATGTCTTTGCGGCCGTCGTTGTCGACATCAATGAACTGAATGCCCCACCCGAGGTACTGGGTATGCGCTCCCAGGCCTGACTCGTAGACCCGGTCAGTGAACGATCCGTCGCCGTTGTTGTGGTAGAGATTGGGCACGTCATCGCTGAAATTTGTTTTGGCTATGTCGACGTACCCGTCTTCGTCGTAGTCTGACGCGGTCACACCCATACCCGCCTGTTCCTGCCCCGCGTCGCTCAGGGCCACGCCAGAAGCGACGCCAACCTCTTCAAAGGTGCCGTTTTTCCGGTTGTGAAAGAGCAGGCTGGGCCGGGAATCGCAGGCCACGTACAAATCGGGATAGCCATCATTGTCGAAATCGGAAGCAAGCACGGTAAAACCGTAGCAGCCTTCAGGTTTGCTGATGCCGCTGGCGGCGGAAACATCGGTAAACTCTCCGTTGCCCTCGTTGTGAAACAACAACGTGTGGCCGGTGGGCAATCCGCGCGGACCGCACATCACCGGCATGCCCTTCCACTGACAGTAGCTGCCCGAACCGGGCTCGGGAACTTTTTTGCGATCGAAGTCGACATAGCCCGTGACTGCCAGGTCGAGCTTGCCGTCGAGGTCATAGTCGAAGAAGGAACAACCAGTGTCCCAGCGGATTGAATCGGATTTCAGTCCGGCGGCTTCCGTGACGTCTTTGAAAGTTCCGTTACCCTCGTTGTGGAATAGGACACTGTGGCCGTAGTAGGTGACAAACAAGTCAGCGAAGCCATCGTTGTCGTAGTCGCCGACGCAAACGCCCTGACCCCATCCGACTTTTCCCAGTCCAGCCTTTTGCGTGATGTCGTCGAAGTGCAGGTTCCCTAGATTACGGTAGAGGTGACTGGTCGATTTCTCCCCGCGGCCTTTGCCATCCATGGTAGTGGCATTCACCAAAAAGATGTCCATCAGGCCGTCATTGTCGAGATCGAAGATGGCCACGCCGTCGCCGGTGGTTTCAAGGATGTAGCGCTTCTTATCCGCGTCGCCTGAAACATTCTCGGCAGTCAACCCGGCTTCCGCAGCGATGTCCCGGAAATCGATCGTGACCGGGGGTGTGTTGGGTTGGCCGGATTGCTGGGAACGCGCGACCGCGGAGAATGGGAACGTCACAAGAAGAGAGGCCAGCAAGCCGGTTTGGAGCATCCGCAACATGTTCGAAACGATCTTGTTCAATTCGTCGCTTTGACTTGTCGCGCCGAAACCGGGTCTGTCCAGGTCAGAAGGTCTTCAGCACCACTGCGCACAAATTATCATATCGCTCCTCGCATCCCAACGCCGGAGACAACGGAGAGCAAGCTCCGCGGTGCCTTGGCTGGTCCAGGCGAACCGCGGGAGCGACGTTTGTGCCACAACGCACTGCAGTTTTGCCGCTTTCGTGCCCACAGCGTGAAGGTGTGCATTCACCGCGAAAACACAGTGCTTTGCGCACCTTCAAAGAGGGGAGAATTCAGCGCCGATCGCGAGCCCTTTCGCTATCTTTCAGTTTTATCAAACGGACAATTCGGAAAAACTCCGTTGACACCTTTTTTCTTGTGATGTTACCTACCTAAGCATTCGGGGAATGCGTCAATAGTATTTCTCGGTTAGGTCAGTTTCGAAATCACAGCGCGGGGGTGGGCTCATGATCCCACGAAGGGTCATGTTGTTTGCGTATGTGTTCCTGGTGCTAATGGTGCTCAGTTCCGCTACTGCCTGGGCACAGTTCACCAGCGGCATTGAAGGCACCGTTAGCGATCCTACTGGCGCAGTGTTGCCTGGGGCCACGGTCACAATCAAGAACGAGGAGACCGGCGCGTCGCAGACGGTGCAGACGCAGGACTCTGGTTCTTTCCGCTTCACCACTCTGCCTTCGTCCGCTTTTACGCTCAGCGCTGCGGCACAAGGATTCAAAACCACTGTGCAGGAGCATGTTCAGTTACCGGTAGCCGAAACCAGGACTGTCAACATCCGCATGGTAGTGGGCGGGACTGATTCCACGGTAACGGTAACCGACGAAGCGCCGGCGGTCGAGACCGCGCAGGCCCGCGTGTCGGGCCAGGTGTCAGAGAAGGAAGTCCACGATCTCCCGCTCTCGGGCCGGAATTTCTATACCCTGGTGGTTCTGACGCCGGGTGTAACCGGTCTGGCCAGCGGCGGCGGACAGGCTTACGCCCAAGCCAGTGGCGACATATTCAATCCGGAGTACGGCGTCAATCTAAGTGCCAATGGCTCACGAGCCGAGTCCAACAGCTTTCTCATCGACTCGGCTTCCATCGATTCCAGCCAGCGCAACGGCGTCACCAACGTCAACCCGAATGCCGAAGACGTACAGGAAGTGCGAGTGGCCGCCAACAACTTCTCTGCGGAGTTCGGCCGCAATGGCGCTGCCCTGGTGAACATCATCACCAAGCAGGGTTCAAATAAATGGCACGGGACGCTGGGCTTTTATCACACCGATAACAAGCTGCAAGCGGCCAACGAGTTTCAATCGGCCGGAGTCCCAGTCTTCCGGCGGAATGAGGGCGCGTGGAGCTTTGGAGGACCGGCCTGGAAGGACCACACTTTCTTCTTCGCTTCCATGGATATCCTCAAGTCAGGCGTGGCCACCGGCAGGGCAGCAACGGTTCTTACGCCGGACTTCATCAACTTCATGCAGACGAATTTTCCCAACAATGTTTCGACGTTTGTAGCCAAGACTTTTCCCGCTTCCATCACTCCGGCGGGCAATTTCACCGAGGCCGGGACAGTGGCGCAGGTGATCGGCGGACAAGGCCAGCCTGCGGATTGCGCAGCTTTTGGAGGTGGAGATCCCACTGCACCCGTCCCTATTGGAAGTACCACGATACCCTGCAATTTCCCTGTCACTGGCGTGGGCAGCTTCGCAACCGGTCTTCCTCGCAACGGGTTTCAATACACGGTGCGCGTGGACCACTCGTTGAACAACAACAAGGACCGCATCTTTGGCTCCTTCAACCGGACGACTCTGCATCAGGTTCTGTTCGGATCGCCTTTTGTTTACCCGGCGTTCAACACTATCGAACCCACCTACAGCATGCACTTTGCCGCGGGCTGGGTGCATGCCGCTGGGAACTTTGTCAATGAATTCGGCTTTGCCAGCACCCGGCCTTTCGGGGAAGCAAAGGTGAACCATCCGGAAGTACCGGGGATTACGGTGCTTGGTATCGAGGGATATCAAACCGGTTGGGGCCCCAATGCGTTTGTGCAGAACAATTTCGAGTGGCGCGACGTGGCCTCGTTTACCCGCGGTTCGCATAACCTCAAAGTCGGGGGCAACGTGACTCGAGGACGCGCGGATCACGAATCCTCCAGGGTTTATAACCGCCCTCAATTCGTATTCAATAGCGTCTTTGACTTCGCCACCGACGCACCCAACGTCGAACAACAATTCGGTTTCGATCCCAACACTGGTGCGCGCCTCAACAAGTTGTACAGCCTGGTTCGCGACGGATCACTTTCCGCATTTGTACAAGACGACTGGAAGCTTGCGCCCAACCTAACGGTGAACCTGGGCTTCCGCTACGAAGACTTCTTCAATCCATCCGATGGTCTGGGAGATCAGGGAGTCTGCAACATGGTCTTCCCCAGCTCTGGCGGCAGCCTCAAGAGCAAGATCCCGACCGGGGTGATGACTTGCTCGAAACACCTCCTCGATCACACCCTGAATACCTTCAGCCCGCGAGTTGGCTTTGCCTGGGATCCGACTAAACAAGGAAAGATGTCGGTCCGCGGCGGTTTCGGAATCTTCTTCGACAAGCCTTCTGAACAGCTCTACAACGACTATTTCACCAACAGCCCAAAATTTGCTCTGGGGTCCGCCTGTGCGCAGTGTGGGACCAATCAACCGCTGTTTGCCCTGGGCACCACTTCGGATCCGCCCTACAATTATCCCCTGCCCCCAGGGATTCAGCCCGGCCTGCTGCCGAGTGGCGGCTTGATCAGTGGTCAGGCGAGCGTGACCGTCGCCGATCGAAATCTGAGCCCATCGTACATGGAGAACTGGTTCTTCGGCGTACAGCGAGCCGTCACTGGGACGACAGTGGCTGAAGTTGACTATATCGGTTCGGTGGGCCGGCACCTGTATGCCAAGTACAATGTCAACCGGTTTGCCGGAGACCTGATCCAAAACGGTGGGAACTTCACCGGTCTGGCGCCAGGCTTCGGAGCCATCAACTACGGCCAGTCAAGCGAAAGTAGCGGCTACAACGGTTTCACTGCTTCGGTAAGGCAGCGTGCCAGCCACGGTGTGACCCTGAATGCTGCCTACACCTTTTCGAAAGCAATCGATCAAGCCAGCAAACTCGACGGAAGCGAGCACGTTGACGCCTTTAACGACAGCCTGAGCCGCGGGTTGGCTGATTTCGACGTTCGACAGCGATTGGCGTTTACCACGCTCTGGTCTCTTCCGAGTCCGCATGGTAGCGGGTTCATGAACAAGTTGCTGGGTGGGTGGGAACTTACGAACGTGACCATTTTGCAAAGTGGTCCGCCGTTTTCTGTGATTTGTACCGCTAGCTTTAAACCTGTTTTTGACACCGCTACTCCTCCTAATGTCATTGGTAATACGGGTTGCGACTACAACGCCGACGGCACGAATTACGACCGCCCTAATACACCGTCGTTTGGGAACACTAAGACTGGACTTTCCCGATCAGACTATCTAGGCGGAATCTTTGGCTGCGGTGGAACCGCCCTTTGTGGAAGTATCTTCCCGTCCCCTGGTCTCCAGGAAGGCAACTTGGGTCGGAACACGTTCCATGGACCGGGCTTTGCCAATACCGATTTCTCGGTGATCAAGAACCTCAAGATTCCATGGTTCATTGGAGGGGAAGGTGCGAACTTGCAGTTCCGCACCGAGTTCTTCAATGTCTTCAACCGTGTAAATTTAACCCAGGTTAATAGCGACATCGCTAACCTGTCTAACTTTGGCAAGTCCACGGGAACCTACCCCGCGAGGGATATCCAGTTCGCCCTGCGGATAGCGTTCTAGGCCAGACACAACAATGCCCCGGAGCAAGGCCGCCTTGCTTGGGGGCGTTCGAGCAGTGAAAATGGATCATGCGCCGTGCCCTGTGGCGGTTTGTCGTCGCGCTCAGTTTAGGCTTCCCCCTATGCCACGTTGTTCAGGCAGCTGAGTGCACGCAGGCTCCTTATCACTGTGCCCTGCTCTACTTCGAGCACCAGAATTTTCAGGCCGCTATCCGCTCCTTGACCGTGGAACTGCAGCAATCACCTCGGAACCTGAATGCGCTCAATCTGCTCGGAATCGCGCTGACCGCCTCCGGCCACCCTGAACAAGGAAACGTTAGATTCAAAGAAGCGCTGACTGTCAATCCCCACTTTTACCCTGCGCGAAAGAACCTGGCCATCAACCAGTTCGACATGCTGCGCTTCGCTGATGCGGAGCTACAGTTCAATAGGGTTCTGAAGGACGCTCCCAGCGACGAGATCACGCATTTGTATCTGGGAGAGATCAGTTTCGCCAAGAATGACTTTGGAACCGCGGTGAAGAATTATGAGCAAGCGCGTCGCCGGGTCCCGCAGAAGGCCTCCTGGATATTGCATTACGCCCGGTCTCTGCTGGAACAAAAGGACCTGGCGCAGGCTACCGCTGTTTTGAAACTGCTTCCCAAGGATGATGGTGAAAGCCGTTTTCAGGCCGGGTTGATTCTTGGCCACGCTGACGCTTATGCGCCAGCCGCCGAGTTTTTTGGATTGGCCCGCAAGCGATACAACGATCCCTATGTAGCGGGCTACAACCAGCTCCTAATGCTGATCAAAGCGGCAAGCTACGGGGAGGCGATCCAGCTTTTCAAAGAGCTGGTTGGGGAGGGATACAGGCGAGCCGAACTGTACAACGTAGTCTCGGAGGCATATTTAAAGACGGGGCATCTTCAGGAGGCGTACGACGTTTTACGCACGGCAACGCAGATCGAACCTCAAGCAGAAGACAACTACGTCGATCTGGCTTCGGTTTGCCTGGAGTATGAAGATTATCCTCTGGGAAAAGAAATCCTGGACGTCGGCATTCACTATATTCCCCATTCCTATCGTTTATATATCCAGCGTGGCGTGACCTTTGTGATGAGAGGGTCGCTCGACGCCGCCGAACAGGACTTCCAAACCGCCAGCAACCTCGCCCCCGACAAGTCGCTTCCCTATTTTGCTCTGGGTTGGGTATGGGTGCAGAGCGGGCAAACCGAGAAAGCGGTGAAGGCGCTCCGGGAAAAGAGCAAGCTGCCAGGGATCGACTTCCTGGTTCCGTACATTTTGGCGGTTGCACTGGTCCATTCTGGCGCCGAACCAGGGACGCCGACGGGGGATGAGGCGGTTGCCGCATTCGAGTCGTCCATCAGGCTGAATTCCAATTTCTCACATTCTCATGCGGAACTCGGGAAACTGCTGTTCAAGCAAAGCCAGTTGGACCGTGCGATCATCGAACTGAAGGCTGCGACCTCGCTTGACCCCGGTGATTCGGGTCCGGTGTATGTGCTGGCGCAGGCGTATCGCAAGAAGGGTCAGAAGGCCGAGGCTGACGAGATGCTGGCAAAAATCGCCCAGCTTCATTCCGACGATCACGACCTGGACGTGAGGAAAGAGTTGAAGCGCCTGGTTCGCCAGGACATGGCACCCTCACAAACTCAAGCAAACCCCTGACCATGGCGGTCGAACGCGGTAGGAATTTTCACAAAGCGAATCACTCTTTGAAAGTGGGTTGCTGCGCCGTTGGAATCGCGGGGTTGACCGTTCTGCTCACTCTGTCGGGTTGGGGACAGAATTCGAAACGCAAGCAGAGCCGACCCGAGCTTGCTTTTCGCAACGCGGCGCCGGGAGTGCGCTATGTCGGATCAAATATGTGCAAGGGCTGCCATCTGGCTATTTACGAAAAGTTCTCCCGCACCGAGATGGGGCGTTCTACGTCGTTGCCCAGCCGGCTGTTGGATTTGGGCTGGCTGTCCCAGCCGGTTGATATCTTCAACGAAAAACACAATCGGCACTATCAGGTCTTCGCGCGTGATGCGAAAGTGTATCAGAGCGAATACGGGCTGGACGACCAGGGGAAGGAAACATTCCGTCACACCGAGGAACTTGCATACGTGGTGGGCACAGGCGCGAACGGCGTCACCCCGGTCGTGCGCCGGGGCGACTATTTATTTCAGGCGCCGCTTTCCTACTACACCGCCCGTAAAGCGTGGGATCTCTCGCCCAATTATGAAGTACGCGATCTCGGTTTCAGCCTCCCGGTCACCGCGGATTGCATTGGTTGCCATACAGGAAGAACTCAACCGGTACGGGGCAGAGAAAGAGACGGGTTCTATCAGGACCCTCCCGTGCTGGAACTGGCAATCAGCTGCGAGAACTGTCACGGGCCAGGGGAACTGCACCTGAACGAAAGGCTGGCGGGAAAACCGATTTCGGGAAGGATCGACCGGTCGATCGTGAATCCGGCCCAGCTTTCACCGTGGCTGGCCGACAACATTTGCATGAATTGTCACGAGGGAGACATCCGAGCTCTTCAGCCGGGTAAGACCGAAGCGGACTTCCGGCCGGGCACGCCGCTGAATAACACGGTCGCCATCCTCAAGGCTCCCATCGATCCGCGGTCCACGGAATCTCCCCTGCTCGAACACTATTACTCCATGACGTTGAGTAAGTGTTATCGCGGAAGCAGCGGCAAACTCAGCTGCCTGAGTTGCCACGACCCGCATGCGCAGCCGTCACCTCAGGAGGCGCCGGAATATTTTCGTGGCAAGTGCCTGCAATGTCACACCGAGAAGAGCTGCACCCTGGATTCGCAGAAGCGCCTGGCTCAGCAGCCGACGGACGCCTGCTCTACCTGCCACCTGCAACGGCAGCCAGCGCTCACCGTCTCGCACTCTACTCTTACCGACCACCGCATCCTGCGCGCCCCGGGCGAGGCATACCCCGACAGTGCCTTCAAGGCCGCGCCAGATACTGGCTTCATTCACGTCAATGCGGCTCCAGAAGAAAACAACAGCATTCCGCCAGCGACCTTGCTGCGCGCCTACCGTCAGGAACTCATTCGAGGGCATCTTGAGTATAAGGACTACTATTTTTCCCTTCTCGATCGCCTGACGAACGCGAACCACCAAGACCCGTTCATACTTTCGGCGATTGCACAGAAAGCTCTGAGCGACGGAGATCTGAGCAGCGCGATTGCCTACGCAACCCAGGTGATCGATCGGGGTTCCACTTCGACGTATGACTACCTGCTGCTCGACAGTTTGCTGGCGCGCGCGGGAAATACGGCAGGCAGCATCGATCTGTTGAAGAAAGGGTTATTGATCGCGCCCTACGAACAATCGTTTTATGAGAACCTGGCAGTCCGCCAACTATCGATCGGAAAAACTGCCGAAGGTGTGACGACGATCCAGCGCGGATTGGAGCTATTTCCCGAGGATTCAGTTTTGCGGGACATGCATGATCAGGCGACCGCGCGCGGGCTCGTGCATTAGATCACTACTATGTTTCCGGGCAACGATGCGACACGACTGCGATCGCCGAAGAGTTGGATTTCAGAGTTGCACTTTTATGAACTGGGCAGCCGCCATTGTTCTTAGCGCTTGTTTCTTTTCCGTCGCCCTAGGTCAGGTCACGGGAACAGCCAAGAGCCCGACTCTGCGGCAACAACAGGGCGTGGCTCAATTGCAGGGAGGTCATTTGCAGGATGCGTTAAGCGAGTTTCGTGCGGCGGTGGCGGAGAATCCCAACGACGGAGTTTCTCACGACTACATCGGCGTTATTCTGGGCGAATCCGGCAAGTTGAATGAAGCTATTGCAGAATTTGAGCAGGCGGCTCGCTTCGAACCCGGTTTGCCTGATCCGCACTTTCATCTTGGTCTGGCCTACGAACAAGCGAACCGGACGAGCCAGGCCATTTCCGAATACCACGAAGCATTGCGGCTTAATCCTGCTCTGCTGGAGGCGCAATACGGCCTGAGTGCGATCTGCGCTAGACTTGGCGACCTGGACGGAGCGATCCATTTGCTCCGGGAAGTGATCAAGGCTGCGCCAAGCTTCGCCGAAGCCCACTACAACCTTGGATTGAATCTGTGGAACAAGTACAAACGCTCGATGGGCCTACGTCAGAAGAGTGATCTGGACCAGGCGCTGGAAGAACTGGGGACGGCAAGCCAGTTGGCGCCAAAGCAGCCCAGAATTTATTTCGCTTTGGGGCAAATACTGGCGGATCGAGGAAATCTCGCCCCCGCGGTGGAGAATCTGCAAAAGGCGGTTGAGCTGGATCCTCCCAATCCTGAATATCACTACAACCTGGGACTCGCTCTGAGGCTAAACGGCGATATGGGACCCGCCGGCGCTGAGTTTCGTGAGGCGCTCAAGCTGAACCCGAATCACGCGCTGGCCCATCGGTCGCTGGGATTGGTATTGCGCGAAGCTGGGGATTTCCCGGCGGCCGCCAGCGAGCTTCGCTTCGCCGTGGCTGAAATTCCCGACGACGCCGAAGGCCACCAACTTCTGGGAACGGTACTTCTCAAGACGAACGATCTCCCCGGCGCAATCGATAGTTTCCGTAAAGCGATCAGCCTGAATCCTGACCTCGGCGAAGCTCATGCCACTCTGGCGCAGGCCCTGCAAAAAACGGGACAGCCCGACGAGGCAAAGAAGCAGCTCGCCGAGCTGCAGAGAATTGATAAGGCAAAGGCCAACACGGGACAAGCCATGATTCTGGTGGAAACCGCCTTAGGCCATATGAAGAAGAACGAACTCTCAACGGCTATCGGTGAACTGCAAGAGGCCGTCGGTCTCAGTCCGGACTTTGCCGAAGCTCCTTACCAGCTCGGCTTGGCGCTACGGCAGGCGGCGGGCGCTTCAAAGGCCAGTTCTAACAAGGGTGGCTCCCGCAAGGCCAGCCCGACCAAAGATCCTGTGGCTCAGGCCGAGACCGCCTTCCGGCGCGTGTTGCAGATTGATCCCCAATATGCGTCCGCGTATCTTCAATTGGGTTTGCTGCTCGAGTCCCGCGGAGACAGTGCACAAGCCTGGTCGCAGTTTGAAAAAGCCGTGCAGCTGGCGCCGGGCCTGACGGAAGCTCATCTTGAGTTAGGACGAATGGCAAAGAATGCCCGGGATTGGGCGACTGCAGTACGCGAGTTCGAAGCTGTGTTGGCATGGAGTCCGCACAACGCGCAAGCTCACTACGATCTGGCGACCGCATTGAAAGGCGGCGGTCAGGTGGAAGAAGCTGCGCGCGAGCTGCAGATCGCGATGAAGCTTGACCCTGGGATTGCGAGTTCTCGGGTTGCGAGTCCGCGCTAGTCTGACGGGAAACGGATTAAGAGTTGTTGTAAGAGCAACCGACATTTTGGTTCGAGCCTTTTTAGTTCAATCAGAGCAGCCCGCAGGGGCTTCCGGCGTCACTACAGCTGCCAGGAGAGAGAACCATGCGATCAGAGTTTTCGCGTCGTGAGTTTATTGCGGGTTTGGGCGTACTAGCCGCTGTCAATGGCAGTCTCTCGGCAGCAGGTTTTCCATCATCATCGTCATCTCCCTCTTCCCCTTCATCCTCGGCTATGTCCGGGCCTTCCCGGCTGCGGAAATCGCCGTTCAAGATCGCCGTCATTAACGATGAGATTTCGCAGGATTTCGGTCACGCCTGCGAAGTCGCTTCGCAACAGTTCGGAATGGAATGGATGGAACTGCGGAGCATGTGGGATAAGAATGTGGCCAATCTGGATGCTAATGAAATTGCCGAAGCCCAGCGCATCCTAAAAAAGAATAATCTGCGTGTTACCGACATCGCCAGCCCGCTCTTTAAGGTCGATTGGCCAGGCGCGCCTAAATCGAAATTCAGTCCGAAACACGATCAATTCAGCGCCAACTTTACTTATGAGCAACAGGGCGAAGTTCTCGACCGCGCCATTGCCCTGGCCAAGGCGTTCTCGACCGATCGCATTCGCTGCTTCGATTTCTGGCGGCTTGACGACCAGGCGCCGTATCGCCGGGCGATGAATGATACGCTGCAACAGACAGCCGAGAAGCTGGGCAAGATCGGCTTACTCCTGATTCTGGAGAACGAAGCTGCGTGCAATACTGGCACGGGCGCGGAGAGTGCCAAAGTCCTCGGCGGGGTATCGTCGCGCTCTTTCATGCTGAATTGGGATCCCGGCAACGCCGCCACTCTGGGCGAAAAACCTTATCCCGATGGCTACAACCTGCTGCCGAAAGATCGTATTGGTCACTGCCACTGCAAAGATACAGTCAAGAGAGCAGATGGCTACGAATGGGCCGCCATCGGTGAAGGCATGATCGACTGGGCTGGTCAGTTCGCAGCCCTCAAACACGATGGCTATCACCACGTCGTAAGCTTGGAAACGCATTGGCGCGGTGCCGGGACACCCGAAGCTTCCTCGATACAGAGCTGGGCGGGAATGAAAGCTGCGCTGCAGAAGGCGGGAGCACTCTAGGGTTTGTGTCATGTAGGGCGGGCCGCTGCAGGCACAGGTGCGTTTCTAGCTAATCCAACCGCGTTGGGGCGGCGCGGGCGCTCGGCGACGATGACCGCGTTCGGGTGGCGATCGCGGCGCTCCGATTGAACTCCGCTATCGCTCGACCGTGGTGGCTCACATGGCCAACCTGGCATATCGCCGAACGCGTCGCATCACATTCGAGGAAGCGAAAGCGGCCCGCCCGCATTACTAGCGTCTATTGCATGGCCACCGTTTGGGATTTCAGCCCGTGGTGGGTTCCGGTGTAAGCATCTCTCCCAAAGCAATGGTCTGTGGAAAACGCAGAACTAGAAGTTTTGCTATGCTATGCGGGCCGCTTCTTCGTCTAGAACTTAAACTCTCGCTATTTTGTCCGAGTTCCAGATGCACACTCGGTAAACCTTGTCGCAGCCTTTACCTCGGCAGTTCCAGATTAACCACGTCTTCTCATAAGACGGTGCTATACCGGCGTGGTTTTAGTTTTCATTCCAGGAAGTATTGAAGGCGCCATGCCTATCTGTCCTCCCAGGTAGACACGCTATTCGGAGTGGAACTGGGACGCCGACAGGAATCTTCAGTCCAGCAATCTGAAATTTGACGTTCTTGGACGTGGTAGTCCATCTGGCCATAAGGGATTCGTATTCCCTACCCCGATTCAAAAGGATCTTTCAATGCTGAGAACGTGTGTCTTAGTGTTAGCAGTGTTTTCTCTGGTAGGGTGCGGCGGAGGAACCATGCCCCTCACGCCTGCCCACAGCGGTTCCAGTGGCGCGACTTCCAGCAGCGGCTCCGGTAGTGGGACTGGCACCGGTACCTCTGGCACCGGCACTTCTGGCACCGGATCTTCTGGCACCGGATCTTCCTCGATAACCGGCCCGAGCGAATTTACTTTCGGAGGATACACATGGGAAACGGATAGCGGTTCGGCTCCCCCGGTTGGCAATGCGAATGGGAATGTCGGGAAGTTCGATCCCATGAACGTGTCTGTCGGATCGGAGCTGGTCTTGTCACTTACTCAGACTCCAGAGCGGCAGCCAGATTCTGTCCAGCGGATCGCAGGTCATAACCAAACAGAAGTTCAGCTATGGCACGTTCGAGTTTACTTCCAGGGTGGTCAACGTTCTTTCTGGATCCGTTACCACGGGGTTCCTGTACGCGCCCAACTCCGAGACCGAAATTGACATGGAGCAAGTGGGGAACAAGCCGGACGCCGTGGACTGCACCAACTGGCATGGAGTATCAAGCTTTCAGGACACCCAGGTCTACGGCTTCAACCAGGGGAACACCCACGACTTCAAGATTGTGAGGCGATCCGGCTTTGTCGATTGGTACGTGGACGGTCAACTCGTGGTCCACCATACTCAGGCAGTACCCAACGCTTCGGCTCCATTTCTGTTCAGTATCTGGGGCACGAACAAGTCAAGTTGGGGAGGTACAGCCACATCCGGTCCTACCCGGTACATGTATATCAGCAACTTCAAGTACGCGCCGTAGCCCGTTGAGCAGCAGGTGCAAACGTAGGACGGAAGGGCGCGCCTCCACGTCAGTCTGGTTGTCATGGCTGAGCTAGGTTCTTCCGGCGAAGAACTCTGCGATCGCGTTCACCACAATCTTCTGCTGTTCTTCCGTCATTTGCGGAAACACGGGAAGAGCCAGGACGTGCTGGCTGGCATCCTCTGCCTGCGGGAATGCACCCTGAGCGTAGCCCAAATATGCGAACGCCGGCTGAAGATGAAGTGGGGAAGGATAATAGATTTCAGTGGGTATGCCGCGGGCGCGTAGATGGTCGCGCAATTGGTCACGCTTTTGGGCGCGAATCACGAACTGGTTGTATACATGCCGCCGTCCCTCGGGTTGGAAGGGCAAAGTAATCCCCATGTTCAAGCCTGCTTGGTTTAGGCCTGCCTGCTCGAACAGCTTCCGGTAGCGATCGGCGTTTTGCTGGCGGGCTTTGGTGAAAGCATCGAGATGCTTCAGCTTCGCCAGCAGGATCGCGGCCTGCAAGCTGTCCAGGCGGCTGTTTATCCCCAGCAGGTCGTATTGATATTTTTTGCGGCTGCCATGATCTCGCAGCACTGCGAGGCGTTCGGCAAATTCGGGATCGTTGGTGGTAATCATGCCGCCGTCGCCCGCCCCTCCCAGGTTCTTTGAAGGAAAAAAGCTGAAGCAGCCAAACTCACCGATGTTGCCCACGTTCTTGTCCTCGCATCGCGAATCAACGTATCGCGCACCAATCGACTGGGCGGCATCTTCGATCACTGGCACACCGTTTGCGCGTGCGATCTGGGTAATGGTTTCCATCTCAGCCGGCAGTCCGAAGAGATGGACCGGGATAATCGCCCTGGTTCGGCTGGTGATGACGGACTCCAAATGCGTCGCGTCGAGGTTGTAGGTCTCGGGATCGATGTCGACGAATACCGGTTTGGCCTTGAGCCTGGAGACGCTTCCCGCGGTGGCCACGAAGGTAAAGGGCACAGTGATGACTTCGGCGCCGGAATCAACTCCCAGCGCCATCAGTGCCAGCAACAGCGCATCCGACCCGGAGGCACAACCGATAGCAAATCTGCAGCCCACAAGGGCGGCGACTTCGGTCTCCAGTTCCCTCACCTGCGGACCCATGATGAACTGCTGGCTCTCTAGAACCATTTCCACCGCGGCCTGGATTTCCGCCTTCATCAAGCCATACTCGGCCTTCAGATCGAGAAATGGAAAAAGTAAGGGGGCAACACTGTGCTCGGCCGCCGTAGGCGGCTTGGTAACGAAGTGCATCTTCAATTCCCTATCGGTGGAAGTTTTTGAAAGTCTTAACTATATCGTGACGGTGGCGGTTTTCCGCGAACTCTGAGACGCTCGATTCGAGTTCGTGGCGGCGTTTTAGCCGCAGCGTTCGCCCGCCAACCAACCAATACCACAGAGAGAGCGCCCAGATAAATGCCGCCATTTCAGTGGGATCCAGACCGGAACCGTACAGTGACTTTCGTACCCGGGTTGGACCTAAGAATCACCGTATAATCGGTTCAAATCGGAAGGAATCTGCACAAAGGATAAGGGTGGACCCGGTACTTGCATCGGCGATCTTCGTTCTGGGGCTGGCTTTCGGCAGCTTCCTGAACGTGTGTATCTACAGGTTGCCACGCGACTTATCAGTGGTGAGACCGCGCTCGACCTGCCCTGGCTGCCAGAAGGCGATTCGCAGTTACGACAACATTCCGGTTTTGAGCTGGCTGATGCTGAGGGGCCGCTGCCGTAATTGCAAAATTCACATTTCGCCGCGCTATCTTTTCGTAGAAGTGCTGACGGGCACTATCTTTCTGGCCTGTTACGCACACTTCGGCACCGGCCTAGCAACCCTCAAATATTGCGCTCTGGGATTCCTGCTACTGGGCTTGATCTTCACCGATGCCGAAACCCAACTTTTGCCGGACAAGTTGACCCTGCCGGGGCTGGTGCTGGGTCTGGTTTTCAGTTTGGTGGTTTCGGTGAATGACTTGGCCTCGCAACTCTTGCCGGGGCTGGTTTCCCTGCCGGTGAGTTCGGATGTGTCCTGGCATCTGCTCTCCCTGGCTGACGCCGTGCTGGGAGCGGTGGTTGGCGCCTCCTTCATTTACGGTGCGGGCGCAATCTACCTGCGCGCGCGCGGCGTGGAAGGCATGGGTTTTGGCGACGTTAAGCTGATGGCCATGATCGGTGCCTTTCTCGGCGCTAAGCTGACCATTTTCACCCTGTTCACGGCCTCGATCGCGGGTTCGCTGTTTGGTCTTTCGACGGTGTTGGCAGTGTGGATCAAACGCACGCGCCGGCGGATGGCTCGCAATCATGAACCTGCGAGGCAGGCGCGGCGCCGCGCCTGGGAGTCGGCGGCGATCGCTCTTCGCCGGCATCAGATGCCGTTCGGCGTCTTTCTGGGCAGCATGGCCATGGTTGCTTTCTTTTACGGCAACAGCTTCTTGCGCTGGTATTGGGGGTTGCTGTGAGGCTGCTGAGTAATCCCATCATGCTGCGCATGGCGTTGGTTTTTGTGGCGGCAGGCTTTGCCTTTGTGATGGGCTTGCTGCTGATACGACATATGCGGCGCGGTATCACCGAAGAGGCCTCGTTTGCCGACGCTCCCGTTGCGCCCGAGTCCTTCCCGCTGCACACTTATCATGCGGTGATCCAGCAACTAAAGCAGCAAAAACACGAACTGCTCAGCTCGCAGCGGGAGGAACGGCGCCGCGCCAAAACTTCGGAAAACATCAGCGCCGCTGTGCTCTCGAATCTCTCATGCGGCGTGTTGTTCTTCACCCCCAACGGGCTGGTGCGGCAGGCCAATGTCTCGGCCAAACAGATTCTCGGGTTCGCTTCACCAGTCGGGATGAGCGCCGCCGAAATGTTTCGCGATGCAGAGTTGATTTCCGCCTCCGACGGCGCCTATGCGAATTTGGCGGAGGCGGTTGATGCCGGCTTGCGCGAAAAGATCCGGCTTCGACAACTTGAGGGGCGCTATCACACGCCCGCGGGCGAGGAACGAACGCTAGACATTACCGTCAGTTCAGTGCAAACCTCCGACAGCGAGGTGTTAGGTGCCGCTTGCCTGATCAATGATCGTACTGAAATGACCCAGATTCGTCGCCAACAGGAGTTGCGGGGTGAAATGTCGGCCGAGATGGCGCTGGAGTTGCGCAATTCGCTCACCACTATCTCCGGCTACGCACAGCAACTGGCGGCGAGCCGGGATGCGGAATTGGCCCGCCAACTGGCCGCTGATATCGCTGCCGAGGCAGCTCACCTAGATCGCACGATTGGTGGTTTCCTCGCCAGCGCAAGGGCCGCAAAAGCTGGCACTAAAGCTTGATTGGAACTACGTCTATGCCGCCGTCTGTTTTACTCAAGGCAGCAAGACAGGAAGAAACGGAGCATCGCATGAAACGCATCGCATATGTTTTTCTGGCCGAAATCGTACTGACTGGCATGTTGGTCATGCTGGCAGGCGCACAATCTGAGCCTCTGGGCGACTATGCCCGTGCCGTCCGCAAGGAAAACAAGAAGGAAGTGGGCAAGAAGTACGATAACGACAATTTGCCCGTCAATGACAAGATCAGCATCGTGGGCAACGCCCCGGATTCGACGGGCCCAGAGGACGCCAACCCCGGGTCAACGCCCGATGCAAGTTCCGCGAAACCAGAGGACTCGTCCACGGTCGTCACATCGGATTCGCAACCTAAAGACAGCGCGAAGAAGGCAGAGGGTGCCGACGCGCAGAAGGCAGATGACCAATGGAAGCAGAGGTTTGGGGAGCAGAAATCCAAGATCGATCTCCTCACCCGCGAACTGGACGTGGCGCAGCGCGAATACCGCCTGCGTGCTGCTGCCTTCTATGCCGACGCCGGCAGCCGTCTGCGTAACCAAGGCTCATGGGACAAAGAAGATGCCCAATACAAACAGCAGATCGCCCAGAAGCAAAAGGCGCTGGACGACGCCAAGAAGGCGCTGGACGACATGAAGGAGCAGGGCAGAAAGGCGGGAGTTCCAGCCCGCGACCGGCAGTAGGCAAATCGTTTGCAGGCGCCAGGGCCTCCGGTTCGAACCGGAGGCTTTTCAGTTTAGTTTGGCCCCACCGGGTATCCGGGCTGGCAGTCCTTGGCCGGGACGAGCAATGACTCGGCGGCCTCTCGCAGCTTCGACAACAAAGGATCCCACTGCAAAGCACCGTAAGCACAGTAGTCGCGCCCGATAGCGATCCTAAGCAGAGACAGCGCTCTCTTTTTTGCCGCAGAACGGCAGGATGGACGGCTGTTAGTAAAGCGGCTCAGGGTCAACTTGCGTCGACGGATCCCTTTCCGCTACGAGGGCGACGAAGCGGCCGAGGGAAGTGTCTTCGGCTTTGTAAACCACACCCATTCCCCCACCGCCGAGTTTCTCGATGATGCGGTAATGCGAGATCGTCTGACCCGCAGTCGGCAGGGACCTCTGCCCTTGGGCCGTCATGTTAGGGGCCGACCCCAAGCAAGTCAATGTCAATCGAGGCACGACGCAGCTGCGTTACGAGAGATTCTTGGTTGTTCGCAACTTCGAGATTTGTTTGATATGGTGCTGTCCATGCACCCAGTGAAATTTCCGCCATTGGCGGGCCGTAAGCGGCCCGAGGATTGGATGGTTAAGCACTCTGGTTCGGGCCCCGTGACGGGCCTCGCATTGGGCAATCAACCTGCCCATGGCGGCAATCTGGGAACCGATCTCCGCCATCACCTTATCCGGAGACATGCCCTTTGGAGTGGCCGGTTCGGGCGCCTTTCGGCCCTTGGGAAGGTAACCCAGTTCTGTCACCAGAGTGATGCGTGCTCGCTGCTTTAGGGTGATGGGAGTGGCCAGAGGTTTTCCCGCCTGCAGGCAGCGCTCGAAACCCTTGACCGTTCCGGCGTAAGTGAGATAAAGATGCTCGAGCACTTCCGCCGCGCTCCACTTTCCATGGGAACCGCCTTCCGGATGGCGTGTGAGTTCCTCGCTGCTCATGCCACGAGTGGCAGAGGCAAGCGCTTTCTGCAGACGTTCCAAATAGGAATCCATGGCTCTTCTCATTGTTTCATGGTTCCATCTAGTAGAATTGGTCCGGCATTTCCAGGTGCACAATTTTCACCCATCATGACAGGAAGGTGGCCATGAAAAAGTTGCTGATGGCACTGCTTACGCTGATGTTGATGGCTGGCTGTTCATCGGAACCGTCTCAACCGGCGCCAGCCCAGAAACCCCAGCCCAAACCGACGGAATTCCTCACCGGACGTGGCGCCTTTCAGAGACTCTACATCGCCGCGCGCGGCTGGGCACGCGATGCGCAGCCTTATCGTATCGAATCGATAGTCACCGCCGACTCCAAGGGCAAAGAAGGAAAGTCGGCGGTATGGCGCGCTTTCTTCGCATCCGCCCTGCAACATGGAGTGAAGCCTTACGTATGGTCAGGCGAAGACGCGCCCGACGCACCCTCCCGCGGCATCAGCCCAGGCTCCGAGGATAACTACAGTCCCAGCAACTCTTCCACCCAGATTTTCGACGTCGCGTTCCTCAAGACAGACTCTGACAAGGCCCTAGAAGTAGCCCAAAAACACGGCGGCGAAAAACTACTGGCCAAGGCTCCCGATACTCCTGTTCTCTATATGGTCGATTGGAGTACACCAACCGGGGAACTGATCTGGCACGTAATTTATGGTGCCAATCCCTACGAAGCCAAGCTCAAAGTCGCGGTGAACGCCAACACCGGGGAGTTCATTCGGGTGGAAAAGTAAACGCGCTTGCCGTCGGGGTTGGGATAGCACAAGACGAATCTACTGCTTGGCCTGGTCTTTCCCCGAGCCCGGACTTGCTTTCAATCTGTCCAGCGCTTTCTTCGCTTCTTCGGACAGCGGCCCGTTCGGAAGGATTTTCAGGTACTCCAGATAGTGCTCGGCGGCCTCGTCGGACTGAGTGAGCTTTTCGAGCGACTGGGCCATGCGAAAGTTGGCCAGCGCATCATTGGGCTTATAGAACAGCGCCTCGCGGTAACGGTCGAGTGCGGCCCGGTAATTCTTCTTCTTGAAATAGAAGTCACCGACTTCGATATCCTTCAAGGCTCGATGCGGATCGTAGGGACGAAATTCCTGGATGTCTCCAGAAGCGTCTTCTCCCGCATCGGATTCAGGCACCGTGCTATAGGGATGATCTTTGGCATCGTTCGGGGGTGGGCTTAGATCGATTCGGTGGTCACGGCTGGAACTCTCTCCCGCCTCCTTGTCTCGGTCGGAACGGGGAGGAGGCTGGTTTTGGTTTGGATCTCTTTCCCCTGGCTGCGACTGGCCAAGGCCAGGGGCGGCGAGGCATAGGCAGATCGCCAGCAGAAACATGGATCGCTGCATCGGTCTATTGTAACCTCGGGTGCCAGGCGCCAGGCGTCAGACTTCAAATCTCGGAACTTGGACTGCCTTCCTCAGCGCGGTGTCTGCTTCGCCCAGCCAAGCAGACACGGAGTCGAACGATCCCTAGCTCACATGGAACCTCTGGGCAATGTTCCGGCGTTGTGAGACGCGGCACAAAAAAACTGCTCCACGGGGGAAGTGGAGCAGCCTGAGTTAGCCAATTCCTCCGAGGAGGAATTTTACAGGGACGGC
>Ga0099828_10000479_pt1 | contig 24518 bp, 23 predicted proteins | sample CZO8metaG_2_FD_79338 | JGI IMG/M metagenome (GOLD analysis project Ga0099828, IMG submission 79338) | Vadose zone soil microbial communities from the Eel River Critical Zone Observatory, Northern California, USA - CZOApr15con2H1.8 metaG | ecosystem: Environmental > Terrestrial > Soil > Vadose... | reverse complement strand
CTGCAGGGGACGCTCGCGGCCGACGAGCTCGATCTCACGCCGTATGTGTCGACCGTGCACCTGCTGCGCGCCGCCGAGCGCGACTGGAGCCCGGTGCCGTTCGTGCTCGACGGCCTGACGGGGATCGATCTCGACCTGCGGGTCTCGGCGCGGCGGATCGTTCTCGCCAACGTCAAGCTGGGCCGCACCGGCGTCGCCGCCACCCTGCGCGACGGCCGGCTGGGGGTCACCATCGGGGAAGCCCAGGCGTTCGGCGGCGTGCTGATGGGAACGGTGTCGCTCGGCAAGGCGCCGGCCGGGGCCGAGCTGAAGTCGCAGCTGCAATTCAGCGACGTCGACCTCGAACCCTGCCTGGGCGAGCTGTTCGGCATCCGCCGCCTCGACGGAAAGGGGACGGTGACGTTCGCCGTCGAGGCCGCGGGCGACAGCGTGCTCGCGTTCACGCGCACGCTCAGCGGCTCGGCGACGCTCAACGCCCGCCAGGGCGCGCTGACCGGCTACAACGTCGAGCAGCTGCTGCGGCGGCTCGAAGCGCGTCCGCTGTCCGGGCGCGGCGAATTTCGCACCGGCCGCACGCCGTTCGAGAAACTCACGGTGAGCGTCAAGCTGGCGCAGGGCACGGCGACGGTCGAGGAGCTGCGGCTGGAGGGCTCGGCGGTGCGGCTCGCGGTGGGCGGCTCGGCCTCGATCCCGGCGCGCGACTTCGATCTCAAGGGAACCGCCAGCCTCGCCTCGGCGGGCGCTTCGAGCGACGGCCCGCCGGTGTTCGAACTGCCGTTCGTGGTGCAGGGCCCGTGGGACGACCCGGTCATGCTGCCCGACACCGAGCTGCTGCTGCGCCGCTCCGGCGCCGCAGCGCCGCTGTTCGACACCCTGCGCCAGCGCACGAAGCGGTAAGAAGCGAATAGCGAATAGTGAAATAGCGAATGGCCTCATCTATTCGCTATTCGCTACTCGCTACGCTAGCCGTCAGCAATCGACTATCATCCGCGAACGAATCAGGCGCCGGCGGCTCGCCGGCGAGGGCTCGCATGCTCCCTCGACTCCTCTCGACCGTGGTCAAGGTCGCCGTCGCCTCGCTGATCGTCGGAACGATCCTCGACCATTTCGGCATCACGGCGGGCCTGCTGCTGCGCGAGATCGGGCTCACCCCGGAGCGCCTCGGCGAACTGGCGCGGCACGGGCTTGCCTGGGCGCTGCCGAACGTGCTGCTCGGCGCGCTGATCATCGTGCCGATCTGGTTCGTCGCCTACCTGTTCCGCCCGCCGGGCCAGCGCAGCGATTGACGCGCAGCCGCCTCGTCGTGTCCCGGATGCGGCGCAGCGTGGAGCAAAGCGGAACGGTGCGCCGCTGATCCGGGACCCACTTGCAGATTGATTTCTGGACCCCGGGTCTGCAGCGCACCACTCCGCTTCGCTACGTGCTGCGCTGCGCCCGGGGAACGGCGGTCGTACGTCGCGCCGGGGAGGCCTCGCGCCGCTTGCTCAGCAGCGAGAAGGCGACGAGCGCCACGGCGACGACGGCGATCATGATGGTGCACACGGCGTTGATCTCCGGCTTCACCCCGAGCCGCACCTCCGAGTAGATGCGGATCGGCAAGGTGGTCGCGCCGGGACCGGTGGTGAAGCTCGCGATGACGAGATCGTCGATCGAGAGCGTGAAGGCGAGCATCCAGCCGGCCGCCACCGCCGGCGCGATCAGCGGCAGGGTGACGGTGAGAAAGGTGCGCCACGGCGGACAGCCGAGGTCCATGGCGGCCTCCTCGAGGCTGCGGTCGAAGCTCACGAGCCGCGCCTGCACCACCACGGCGACGAAGCACAGGGTGAGCGTCGTGTGCGCGATCGTGATGGTCCAAAAGCCGCGGTCGAGCTCGACGGCGACGAACAGCAGCAGCAGCGACAGCCCGGTGATCACCTCGGGCATGACGAGCGGCGCGTAGACCAGGCCGGCGAACAGCAGCCGGCCGCGAAAGCGTCCGGCCCGCACCAGCGCCACGGCCGCCAGCGTGCCCAGGATGGTGGCGGCGGTCGCCGAGGCGAGCGCGATGCGCAGGGTCACCAGCGCCGCCTCGATCATCGCCGCGTCGTTGAACAGCTCGGCGTACCAGCGCGTCGACCACCCGCCCCACACGGTCACCAGCCGCGAGGCGTTGAACGAGTAGATCACCAGGATGGCGATCGGCAGGTAGAGGAAGGCAAGCCCGAGCGCGATGGCGATCACGTTGATCCATGAGGGCTTGCGCATGGCTCAGCGCCCCTCGATCGCCCGGGCCTGGCTGTGCTGATAGGCCAGGATGGGCGCGAGCAGCAGGACGAGCAGCGCCACGGCGACGGCCGACGCGGCCGGCCAATCGCGATTGGCGAAGAACTCGGCCCACAGGGTCTGGCCGATCATCAGGGTCGAGGAGCTGCCGAGCAGATCGGGCACCACGAACTCGCCGACGATCGGGATGAAGCAGAGCAGCACGCCGGCGACGATGCCCGGCACGGAGAGCGGAACGGTGACGAGCCAGAACGCCTTCCAGCGCGGGCAGCCGAGGTCGGCCGCCGCCTCGAGCAACGTCGCGTCCAGCCGCTCGATGCCGGCATAAAGCGGCAGCACCATGAAGGGGAAATAGGAGTAGACGAGGCCGATATAGACCGCGGTGTCGGTGGCGAGCCAGGTGACCGGGGCATCGACGACCCCGAGGCCGACCAGGAGCTGGTTCAACAGCCCGTCGCGCTGGAGGATGTTGATCCAGGCATAGACGCGAATGAGGAACGAGGTCCAGAACGGGAGGATGACCAGCACGAGCAGCAGGCCCTGCCAGCGGCGCGGCGCCCGCGCCATGCCGTAGGCGACCGGGTAGCCGACGAGGAGCAGGATCGCGGTCGCGACGGCGGCGATCTCGAGGCTGCGCAGATAGGACGACAGATAAAGCGTGTCGGCGAGAAGCGCCGCGTAGTTGTCGAGCGACAGGCCGGCGAGAAAATCCTTGAGTCCCGCCCAGCCGGCCGAGAGGTCGAGCACGGGCGTATAGGGCGGTTGCGCAATCGCCGTCTCGGACAAGCTGATCTTGAGGACGATCAGGAACGGCCCGAGGAAGAAAACGACGAGCCACAGGTAGGGAACCAGGATGACGAGGCGCTCACCCCAGGGCCTGCGTTTTTTTGTCGGGGCCATCGCACGCGCCGATCAACGGGTGAGCACGACGCCGGCGTCGGGCGCCCAGGAGAGCCAGACGCGATCGTCCCAGCCGACCGGCCGCTCGACGTGCCGCGTCAGATTGGGGACCTGCGCCTTGAGCACCAGCCCATTATCGAGCCGCACCTGGTAGAGCGAGACATTGCCGAAATAGCCGATGTCGAGCACGCGCCCGGCCACGCAGTTTTCCGGCGCGCCGGACGGCGGCGCCGCGGCGAGGCGCATCTTCTCGGGACGCAGCGCCACCCACACGCTCGCGCCCGCGGCGGCATCGACCGGCTGCGCCATCACGATCCTGGCGGCGGCGCTCTCGATGATCGATCGCCCGGGTTCGGCCGCGGCCAGCCGCCCCTCGATCAGGTTCACGTCGCCGACGAAGCCGGCGACGTAGCGCGAGCACGGCTGCTCGTAGATCTCCACCGGCGTTCCCACCTGGGCGATGCGGCCGTCCTCCATCACGGCGATGCGGTCGGCGACCGTCATCGCCTCGTCCTGGTCATGGGTGACGATGACGAAGGTGGTGCCGAGCCGCGCCTGCAGGTCCATCAGCTCGAACTGGGTCGCGGCGCGCAGCTTCTTGTCGAGGGCGGCGAGCGGCTCGTCGAGCAACAGCACCTGCGGGCGCTTGACCAGCGAGCGCGCCAGCGCGACGCGCTGGCGCTCGCCGCCGGAGAGCTGATGCGGCTTGCGCCGCGCCAGTCCGTCGAGCTTGACGAGCGCCAGCATGTCGGCGACGCGCGCGGCGATCTCGGCCCGCGCGCGCCCCTCCTGCCTAAGCCCGAAGGCGACGTTGCCCTCGACGCTGAGATGGGGAAACAGCGCGTAGCTCTGGAACATCATGTTGACGGGCCGGCGATGCGGCGGCACGGCGTCGATGACCTCGCCGCCGAGCAGGACGTGCCCCGCGCTCGGCGTCTCGAAGCCGGCAAGCAGGCGCAGCAACGTGGTCTTGCCGCAGCCCGACGGTCCGAGCAGCGCGAAGAACTCGCCGGCGAAGACGTCGAGGCTGAGCGCGTCGACGGCGGCCACGTCGCCGAAGCGCTTGCTGACGCGGTCGAACCGCACCAGCGGCCACGCCGCCGGATCGGCCCAGGGCGCGAAGGCGCGCTTCGATCGCCCGCGCCCGCGCGCCCCGTCCGTCATTCCCGCGTGCTCGGCCATCCGTCCGGTTCGATCCAACAAAATCGACGGCGCAACCTAACGGGCGCGGCCCGACGGCTCAATGGTGGGCGGTCAACGTGCGCCGCACGGCGTCGCGCCAGCCGGCGAATTTTTGCTCGCGCGCCGGCTCCGCCATGCGCGGCTCGAACCGCCGGTCGAGCTTCCACAGGCCGCCGAATCCGTCGAGGTCCGGGCAGATGCCGGCGGTGCGGCCGGCGAGATAGGCGGCGCCGAGCGCGGTCGTCTCCATCACCACCGGGCGGTCGACCGGCGCCGCCAGGATGTCGGCGAGGAACTGCATCAGCCATTCGTTCACCGTCATGCCGCCGTCGACCCGCAGCACGGTGTCGGCGCCGGACGCGGCCGGCCAGTCGGCGCGCATGGCCTCGAGCAGGTCGCGCGTCTGGTAGCCCACCGCTTCGAGGGCGGCGCGGGCGATCTCCGCCGGCCCCGATTTGCGCGTCAGCCCGAACAGGGCGCCGCGCGCCTGCGCGTCCCAATGGGGCGCGCCGAGGCCGACGAAGGCGGGCACCAGATAGACCTGCTCGGCCGGATCGGCGGCTTGCGCGAGCGCGGCGGTCTCGCCGGCGGCCTTGATCAGCTCGAGGCCGTCGCGCAGCCACTGCACCGCGGCGCCGGCGACGAAGATCGCGCCTTCGAGCGCATAGGTGCGCCGGCCGTCCAGCTGATAGGCGATGGTCGAGAGCAGCCGATTGCGCGACCGGACCGCCTCTTCGCCGGTGTTGAGCAGGGCAAAACAGCCGGTCCCGTAGGTCGACTTGATCATGCCGGGACGAAAGCACCCCTGCCCGATCGTCGCCGCCTGCTGATCGCCGGCGACGCCGAGGATGCGGATCGGCCCGCCGAACAGCGCCGGCTCGGTCGTGCCGAAATCCCCCGAGCAGTCGCGCACCTGCGGCAGCAGCGCGGCCGGCACGCCGAACAGCGCCGCGAGCGCCGGGTCCCACGCGCCGTGACGGATGTCGAGCAGCAGCGTGCGGGCGGCGTTGGTCGCGTCGGTCGCGTGGACGCGTCCGCCGGTGAGCCGCCACAGCAGGAAGGTGTCGACCGTGCCGAAGGCCAGGCGGCCGGCCGCGGCGGCGGCGCGCGCATCCGCGTGATCGAGCATCCAGGCGATCTTGGTGGCGGAGAAATACGGGTCGAGCAGGAGCCCGGTCCTGTCGGTGATCAGCGCCTCGTGGCGCTCGCGCCGCAGCTCGGCGCAGCGGTCGGCGGTGCGGCGATCCTGCCAGACGATCGCGTTGTGGATCGGCTTGCCGCTCGCCCGGTCCCACATGAGCGTGGTCTCGCGCTGGTTGGTGATGCCGATGGCGGCCACGTCCTCGGCGGCAACCGAGGCCTTGGCCATGGCAGCGCGCACGGTCGCCACGCTCGTCGTCCAGATTTCCTCCGGGTCGTGCTCGACCCAGCCGGGCGCCGGATAGATCTGCGTGAGTTCCTGCTGCGCCATGGCGACCGGCGCCAGCGCTCCGTCGAACACGATGGCGCGCGTCGAGGTGGTGCCCTGGTCGATCGCGACAAGGTGGCTCACGTCGATTCCCCCACTCAGCGTGGTTTGTTTTCACCATAGAGGGTTATGCCAACGGCACGAAGCGATGACCTGTCGGCCGTCATCGTCGGCGCAGGCGGACGATCCGGTAAACACGGGCGGTGGAGTAAAATCGCAGCTCCGGCGGATACTGGATTGCCCGCTCCCCGCCTTCGCGAGGACAGGCTTCGCGGGCAATGACAGGTCGGAGATCGTCGCGGCCAGTCAGCGCGGGCCGCAATTCCATATGGGATTGTCGCGATCCTCGGGGTGAAGCTGCGCGACGTCCTTGGAGACGTGCCAGAACGAATAGTCGATCGCCGCGTCCGCGTAGCTCGATTTCCGCGCATGGCCGAAAGGACACCACCAGTTCTCCACCGCCTTCGTCAGGTAGGTGGTCCACTCCAGGGCGGCGACGCTGAACGGGCAATAGAGCGTGCAGTTGAGGAACCAGTAGGCGCGCGTGCGCGCCCAGCGCGCCAGCGGGTGAATGTCGAGCTTCACGATCTGCGTCTTGAAGCGGTAGCGGTGGCTTTCCCACGCCGGCAGGAAGTCGCGCAGGGTCTTGAGATTGCGCGCGCCGAGCATGCGCAGATGGATGTAGACCATCAGCCCGCCCAGCAGAACGAAGGGCAAGACGAGGACCGGCAGATAAACGAACGGCAGGCCGACGAAGACCCGCCACGGCGAAACCTTGTCGTAGTCGATGCCGATGTCGATGCGCGCGCAGCTTTGGCACGCCTTCGGCGCGGGCTGGGCCTGTGCCGGCGGCAGCGGGACGGCCGCCCTCGTCGCCGACGAACCGGACCGGCGGTTGTCCTCGACCGCGGAATGCTCCCGGCGCGCAATGGCTGCTTTTTCCATGGCTCGTCCCTCCTCGTCCATCGACCGCCTGACGGACGATATCACACGCGACAGGGGCGCGTGACCCGGATGAGCGCCCTACGAGGCTAAAATCTTATGATGATCGGATATGGCTCTGGAGCACGTCCCGTTCCTTCGGAATCGGGACGTGCTCTTAGAAATCTTTGCGTGGCGCATGTTCTTATCGGCGAACCGGCATCCACCACCGGATCAAGTCCGGGGCAGGCTTTCGCCGGAACATGCTCTAGACCAGGCCCTGGATGAAATTGCGCGTGCGCCGCCACACGCCGGGACGCGGCCCGGCGTCCTGACCCTTGCGCACGACGACGTGGTAGGCCTGCAGGATGTCCCGGCGGAACGCGTGACAGCCGCCCCACAGATAGACGCGGAACGCCCGATAGGTCTTCTCGCCCCACCGCGCGACGATCTTGTCGCGCGCGGCATCGAAACGCTCGGCCCAGTGCCGCATGGTGAGCTCGTAGTCGTGCGTCTCGCGCTTGACCTCCATGATCTCGAAACCGTGGTTGACGAATTCCTGGATCATGTCGGGCAGCGCCATGAAGCTGTGCGCGGCGTGCCATATGTAATGCTGCGTGAACGGACTGATCGAGTATTTCTCCTTGGCGGCCGAGGCGTCGAGATAGAGCGAGGCGCCGGGCTTGAGGCAGTCGAAGGCGCGCTCCGCGAACAGCCGGTAATTCGGGATGTGCTCGATCACGCCGTAGATCACGATGGCGTCGTACGGCTGGTCGGGCCGGTAGGTCAAAAAATCCTGCTTGAGCACATGGCCCGGCAGGTTCCCGGCGCGGATCAGGTTCTGCAAATACGTGAAGGAATCCTCGGCGATCGTCAGCGAGGTGACGTCGACGCCGCGCTCGCCGCAATACTGCATCGCGCCGCCCCAGCCGCCGCCGATGTCGAGCAGCCGCATGCCCGGCTTGAGGTCGAGCGCCCGGTACATGGTCTCCAGCTTGTGCTCGGAGGACTCTTCGAGCGTCTCGTCGTCGCTGTGAAAGATGCCGTGCGAGTAGAAGCGATACCTGGTGTCGATGAAGGTGAGGTAGAAGTCGTCGCCCAGATTGTAATGGAAGTCGATGGCCGCGCGATTGATGCGCGTCGGCGCGCGCAGCACCAGCTGCCAGAGGAACGCGAGCTTGGCGGCGAGCGGCGTGCGCTCCACCAGGCGCGCGCGCATCTCCAGCAGGTAGAGCATGTCGCCGGAAAAATCGATGTCGCCCTCGACATAGGCCTGGCCGAGCGCGAACTCGTCGAAGCCGCGGCGCAGCGCGCGGTCGTTGTTGATGGTCACGCGGAATTTCGGCGGCGCCTGGCCGAAGCTCAGCACCTCCCCGTCGGGCAGCGTCACCTCGACATCGACGTCATGCAGAAGCCGGCCGAGAAGCTCGATGCGCGAATCCCGGCGCGATTCGGAAGGGATGGCTTGGGTCGCCGACATGGTCAGGCCGCCGCTCGCTGTTGCCCGCACGGTCATTTTTTACCGCGCGCGCCCCAAATTGGCGAGGTCCCTCGTGCGGACTGCGGCCCCCCCGGCCGCATCGGAACGGGTAGTAGAAGTCATAACCTATTGCGGTGGTTGTTACAATGGAATGACGGCGGGCATCCGGCCGGCCGCGCGACACCTGCGGTCCGCGCGCCCCAGCTCTCATTCCGCGGCGGCCTTGCGGGACCCCTCGCCTGCCATGAAGCGCGCCAGCGCGGCGGCCGCATCGGGCGTTACGTGCAGCCCGCTCTTCGAGCGCCGCCACAACACGTCCTCGGCGGTCTCGGCCCATTCCGAGCGCATCAGATAGCGCACTTCGCGCGCGGTGAGATCGGCGCCGAAACGCTCGCCCAGATCCGCGACGGTCCGGGCGTCGCCGAGCACCGCGTCGAGCCGCGTGCCGTAGGCGCCGACCATCCTCCGCGCGTTACTCTCGCCGAGGAACGGCCACAGCCCTTGCGCCCGCGCCACCAGCGCATCAAAGCCGTCCCAGGGAAAATCGCCGCCCGGCAGCGGCGCCGCCCGGGTCCAGGGCGGCCCCGCCGCGAAGTAGCTGCCGATCGAGCCGAGCGCCGCCTCGGCCAGCTTGCGATAAGTGGTGATCTTGCCGCCGTAGACGGTGAGCAGCGGCGCCTCGCCATAGGGGCGGTCGAGCGCGAGCACGTAGTCGCGCGTCAGGTCCTGGGCCTTGGAGCGGCCGTCGTCATAGAGCGGGCGCACGCCCGCGAACGTCCACACCGCCTGATCGGGCGTCACCAAGTCGCGGAAATAGGCGCTCACCGCCTCGCACAGGTAATTGACCTCCGGGGCGGTCGGCGCAACGGCGGCCGGGTCGCCGTCGAAATCCTCGTCGGTGGTGCCGATCAGGGTGAACGCGCGCGCGAACGGAATGGCGAAGACCACGCGGCTGTCGGCGCTCTGGAATAGGTAGGCGCGGTCGTGATCGAACAGTTTCGGCACGACGATGTGGCTGCCCTTGACGAGGCGCACATGGGCGGCCGTCTTCAGGCGCAGCATCGACGTCATCAGGTGCGCCACCCACGGCCCGGCGGCATTGACGAGCACGCGGGCGGTGACGGCCTCGCGCCGGCCGTGAACATTGAGCACGAGCTCCCAGACGTCCGCGGCGCGATCGGCGCGCACCAGGCGCGTGCGCGTGCGGATGACGGCGCCGCGCTCGGCGGCGTCGACGGCGTTGAGCACGACGAGCCGCGCATCGTCGACCATGCAATCGGAATATTCGAAGCCGAGCTTGAACTGCCGCTTGAGCGGCACGGCCACCGGGCCGTGGGTCAGGTCGAGCGTGCGCGTCGCAGGCAGGATGTCGCGTCCGCCGAGCCGGTCGTAGAGGAACAGCCCGGCGCGCAGCTGCCACGCGGGCCGCAGCGCCTTGTGGTGCGGCAGCACGAAGCGCAGCGGCCGGATGATGTGCGGCGCCATGCGCAGCAGCACCTCGCGCTCGGCGAGCGCCTCGCGCACCAGGCGGAACGCCCATTGCTCGAGATAGCGCAACCCTCCGTGGATCAGCTTGGTCGAGGCGGAGGAGGTGCCGGAGGCGAGGTCGTTCTGCTCGATCAGCAGCACGCGGATGCCGCGCCCGGCGGCGTCGCGGGCGATCCCCGCGCCGTTGATGCCGCCGCCGATGATGGCGAGGTCGAAATCCGCCATGGTGTTCGCCGAATCCTTTGGGCGGAGCATGGCGCGGACGGGCGGTCGGGCTCAAGGCGGCTGTCGGATGCGAGCGGGATTTGATCCGGATTTCTGCTTGGCGGTCCGGCATGGGCGGCGAACCACGCACCGCCGCCCATCTCGCGCCGCCGCCAAGCGTCTCGAACAAGGTCCAGGTTCAGCCCGTTGGCACCTCACGGATACTAGGTTAAATTGAATTCAAAGAAGAGGCATGCGGACGGGCCAATTCAAGTCCGCGATCAGGGGGATTTCCCATGGCACGCCTGCCGACGGCGGCGCTTCGCGCTTGCGTTATCGGCGTCACCTTTCTGTTTGGCATCAACTTGCCCGCCACGCCCGTGCTCGCCCAGCCCGCGAGCCAGGCGCCGGCCGCGTGCAAGATGATTCAACAAGACGCCCAAAATGCCATCGCGGGCCTTTCGGCCGCGCCTCAACAGGCCGTGGCGGTCCCGGCGACCACCTTTCTGCCGGCAGGTGGGCCCGCCAAGGTCGCTGTCGAGCGCCGTCACACCGAGGGAGAGATCTGGTACGTCGTCGGGCAACTCGTGACGGGCACTTCGAACATCACGCGCTTAAGCCGCGAGCAGAGCGTCAACGCGTCGACGATTTCCGACAAGCACTGGCTGGTTACCAACGGTCGGGTCACCAGCACAGCTACCCTCGTCACCTTCAACGTGCCGGCCGAGCTCTGGTCCCTGTGGTTTACCGCGAATTTTTATCTCTTCAGGTGCGAGAGCGCCAATGCTGCGCCGATATTTGTTTCATCTTTTGAATCAAGAACTACAAATGGATGGATTTGTGCGGGGATAGCGGCTGTTTTCGTCTTGCTGATGTACCTGGCGTCGGCCATCGTCGCTTTTGTCATACATCGTGCGCAGTTTAATCGGGCGGAAGCAGGCGACGAGCGGGCGCAACAGTACACCTGGGAGAACTATTACGATCCGATAGTCATCACGGCCGGCGCGAACGGCAAGGGAAGCCCGTCGAAGCTGCAGATATTCGTGTTTTCGCTGATCGTTGGCGGCTTGCTTGTTTACATCTTCGCAAGCGAGGGCCGCCTGTCGGATATATCGGAAAGCATTGCCTATCTGCTCGGCATTTCCGGCGTGGCAGCGGCCGGCTCCAAACTGACGGACGTGACGAAGAACCGTCTCGATTACGGCAACTACGCTTATTTCGTCAACAAAGGCTGGCTGGTCAGGGGTGGGCTCGCGACCGCCAACTTGCCAAAATGGGGGGATATTCTCGGCGCGGACGGCGAGCTTGACGTCTACCATGTTCAGATGCTGTTCGTGAGCGCCATCGTCGCGGCGGCCCTGCTGACAAACGGGTTCATTGAATTGGCCTCCTTCACGATCCCGCCAACGCTGCTTGGCATTCTCGGCTTGAGCCAGGCGGTCTACGTCGGCGGCAAGGCCGTCAACCCCGCGTCCTTCGCTGAATTGAACAAGGCGGCAGCCGAGTTGAAGAAGGCGGAAGATGCCTTCCGCGATGCTGTTGTCACGGCCCAGCCCGCCGGCGGCGTGCCCAATGTGAATGCTGCGAGGGCACTCGCCCCGCACGAGTACACCGCATATATGAACCAAGTCAAAGACGTGAAACAGATGTTCGAGGATCTTCTTGGTCAAGGTGTCCCGAATGCCGCAGTACGACCGCGCTTCGCGTACTGATGGTCTTATCCGGGCGATTTGATTGCGAGACTTGTCTCAGCCGGCGCATTGCAACAATATGCACTTGAGCAATGACGGAGCCGGCAAGTTTTCCGGAAACGTACGATGGACTATCGCGACCGTCATGTCGTTGTGACCGGCGGAGCCGGGGCGCTCGGGACCGCGGTCGTGCGCGCGCTCGTCGCGCGCGGCGCGCACTGCCATGTTCCCTATCGGAGCGACACTGCGATGCAGCGCTTTGCGCTGCGCGATCATCCACAGGTGAGCCTGGTGGCAGTCGGCAACCTCGCCGACGAGGCGGCGGTGACGCGGCTCTACGACGGCGTGCCGCGGCTGTGGGCGTCGATCCATACCGCCGGCGGCTTCGCGGCCGCTCCGCTGGCGGCGACGAACAAATCCGAGCTGATGGCCCAGCTCGACATGAATTTCATCAGCTGCTTCCTGTGCTGCCGCGCGGCGGTGAACGCCATCGCGCGCTCGGGCGAAGGCGGGCGCATCGTCAACGTGGCGGCGCGGCCGGCGCTCGAATGGCGCGCCGGCGCCGGCATGGCGGCCTATGGGGCCAGCAAGGCGGCCGTCGCCGCACTGACCGCCGCGCTCGCCGAGGAGGTCGCCAAGGACGGCATCCTGGTCAACGCGGTGGCGCCGTCGATCATGGACACGGCGGCGAACCGCGCCGCCATGCCCAAGGCCGACCATGCCGCGTGGCCGACGGTCGAGGAGGTGGCGGCGACGATCGCCTTCCTCGCCTCGCCCGACAATCGCGTCGCGCGCGGCGGCGTCATCCCGGTCTACGGGCGGTCATAACGAGCCGGCCGCACGACCGCCCTGAACCGTTTTCAGTAGGGGTGCCGCGGGACGCAGCGGCAAACGCAGCGATGCTTGGCCGGAACGTAGTGGCACTTGGGAACCCTGCCCTTGATGCAGAAGATGCTGATCGGGCAGAACCGGGCCATGGAGACATCGCTGTCCGGCGTGGAGAGCGGCGCATTGGGCGATGCCGGTCCGGCCGCGAACGCGTTCGGGGCAGCCGCGAAGCCGAGGACGAGGGCGAGGAGAGCAAAGGCCAGCTTGTGCTTCAACATGACCAACCTCCCGATATTTATCGAAGGTTGCATTGTACCGATGTAATTATGGTCGCAACGTGACAGCGACCGGCCGGCCGCCGCGTTCCGTTCAAAAAAGCGCTTGTTCCACCGGGGAAGAATCTACTCCGCGACCGCCGGAAGCTTCGGCTGCGCGTGGCGCGCGAGGCGGCGCACCGCGTTGGAGGCGACGATGGTGCGGTTGGCCGCATAGGCCTCGTGGTTCTTCTCGATGTCGTCGAGGTCGTAGCGGTAGTTCACCATCAGCCCGTGCGACTGGGCGAGGCCCTTGGCGGACAGGTCGGCGAGAAAGTCGAGCTGCTCGAGGCGCGCCCCGTTGCCGAGATGGAAGCGCGCCACCGGATCGAGCGGCACGCCGCGCGGCGTGCGCGCGCCGAGAAAGTACGCCGCGGCGGCGCGCAGCAGCGGCTCGCGTATGATCTCGACAGTCGCCTCGTCGCGCCACCAGTCGATCCGGTCGACCGCCGCAAGCCGCAGCCGGTCCTCGGCGGAGAGCGTCGCCGACTGGTCGGCCGCGCGCTCGCGGGCGAGCCAGTCGGCAAAGCCCGGGGCCGGCGAGAGGGTGACGAAGTTCGACAGGCGCGGCATCTCGCGCGAAATCTCCTCGACCACCTGCTTGATCAGGAAATGGCCGAAGGTGACGCCGCCCAGGCCGCGCTGGCAGTTGGAGATGGAATAGAACACCGCCGTGGTGGCGCGCCCGGGCGGCAGCGGGTCGCGTTCCTCGGCGAGCACCGGCCCGATCGCGTCGGCGATGCCGGGGGTGAGCGCGACCTCGACGAAGATGAGCGGCTCGTCGACCAGCGCCGGATGGAAGAAGGCATAGCAGCGCCGGTCGGGCGGATCGATGCGCCGGCGCAGGTCGGGCCAGCCGTTGATCTCGTGCACCGCCTCGTAGCGGATGATCTTCTCCAGCACGATCGCCGGGGTCGACCAGTCGATCCGCCGCAGCACCAGGAAGCCGCGATTGAACCACGACGAGAACAGGTGAACGAAATCGGCGTCCACCGCTTCGAGGTCGTCGCGGCGCTCGATCACGTCCATGAGCTGCTCGCGCATGGCCACGAGCGCGGCGGTGCCGCCCGGCGCCAGGTTGAGCCGGCGCAGCAGTTCCTGCCGGCGCGCCTCGGCGGCATGATGCAGCTCCGCCGCCGCGGAGTCGGTCGGCGCGCGCTCCCAGGCGGCGACCGCGGCGGCGATGCGGTCGGGGTCGGGGCCGAACCGCGTTGCCAGCGCCTCGAAAAAGGCGATGCGCGGGCCGGTCTTGAGCTCGGCGTAGCGGGTGAGGATCTCGCGGGCGAGCGCCACGCCGGACGCTTCGCCGCGGCCCGACAGCAGCGCCTCGCACAGCTCGACCAGGCCGTCCGACTGCGCCTCGGGCGCAACGCCGCGGCGCTCCAGGGTGCGGTCGATCAGCGCCCGGCCGCGCTCGGAAATGGTCTGCAGCAGCTCGCCGAAAAACGAGGTGTTCATCCCCCTCGACCCATTCGTCCGGACCACGAGTAGCGACATGGAGGTATGCCAGGATTCGCGCGTTGCAACACCAGACAATGCGCGAGAGGGCGAATGGTTCGCCCAAACAATGGGCAGCGGGTATGGACAAATCCGGGTGACCGCGCCACTAAACGCCCCAAGCACGTCTTTCCGCCCTCCCCGCGAAGGAGTTCCTCCATGCCTGGTCCGCTGGCCGGTGTCCGCGTGCTCGAGCTTGCCCGCATCCTCGCCGGGCCATGGGCGGGCCAAATCCTCGCCGATCTCGGCGCCGAGGTGGTCAAGGTCGAGCGCGCGGGCGCCGGCGACGACACCCGCGGCTGGGGGCCGCCCTTCGTGGCGGCCGCCGACGGCGGCACGCTCGGCGCCGCCTATTTCCACGCCACCAACCGCGGCAAGCGCTCGATCGAGCTCGACTTCGAGAGCGAGGCGGGCCGCGAGATCGTGCGCAAGCTCGCCGCGCGCGCCGACATCCTGATCGAGAACTTCAAGGTCGGCGGGCTTGCCAAGTTCGGGCTCGACTACAAGAGCCTCTCCGCCCTCAATCCCCGGCTGATCTATTGCTCGGTGACCGGCTTCGGCCAGGACGGCCCGTACGCGCCGCGCGCCGGCTACGATCTCCTGGTGCAGGGCATGGGCGGCATCATGGACGTGACCGGCACGCCGGACGGCGAGCCCATGCGGGTCGGCGTTCCCGTCGCCGACATATTCACCGGCGTCTATTCGGCGGTCGGCATCCTCGCGGCGCTGGCCCAGCGCGAGAGGACGGGGCGCGGCTGCCACGTCGACGTCCCCCTGCTCGACGTGCAGACCGGCGTGCTCGCCAACCAGGCGCTGAGCTATTTCGCCACCGGCCAGTCGCCGCGGCGCATGGGCAACGCGCATCCGGTCGTGGTGCCCTACCAGGTGTTCCCGGTGGCGGACGGCCACGTCATCATCGCGGCCGGCAACGACAACCAGTTCGCCAAGCTGTGCACGGTGCTGGGCGAGCCGGCGCTGGCGAAGGACCCGACCTATCTGACCAATTCCGACCGGGTGCAGAACCGCGACAAGCTGATCGCGCACCTCTTCACCCTGACGGCGCGCTTTGCCTGCGCCGACCTCATCGCCAGGCTCGAGGCGGTGCAGGTGCCGGCCGGGCCGATCAACACGCTGGCCGACGTGTTCGCCGATCCGCAGGTGATCCATCGCGGCATGAAGCTCGACATGCCGTGCGCAGCGGCCGCGAGCGGTTCGCTGCCGGGCCTGCGCACGCCGATCACCCTCGACGGCGCGCGCATGGCCTCGGGACGCCCCTCCCCTCGCCTCGGCGAGCACACGCGGGAGGTCTTGCGCGAGATCGGAATGGAAGCGAAGGAATCCGCCGATACGTGACGGGCGAGTGAGCGACGTCGCTCCCGGCGCGTCGCCCCGGGCTCCCTCGCTTTGCTCGGCGCGCGGAAGCTCACGCCATGCCGGCGGCGTCGAGGCCGGGCGCGCCGGCGAGCAGGCGCTGCACGCCGGCCTCGGTGAGGTCGGCATGATGGCGCGCGGTGCGCACCAAGCCGCGCCGCGCCAGCGCCTCGACGGTTGCGGCGGCGACCTCGTGGGGCTGCTCGCGCGAGGGACCATAGGCCGCGCCGAACCGGTAGAGCCGCCCGGCTCCCGCGAACGCGGCCAGTCCATGCACCATGGCGGGCGAAACATCGGTCGCGACAGCCATCCGGGCCTCCGCCGTTTATTCGATATTCGCAATATTTATTGCGTAGTAGCTACGATAGATTGCACAATCACGCCGATGAACGCAATAACCCCTGTGGACAACACGCTCCTCGAATGCGTGCAGCCGCCTCACCCGCCGCCTGCTGCCGCGCCGGGCCGCAGGCGATGCGGCAGCACCACGCCCTTGATCACCACCTGATCGTCGTCGACGACGAGCGGGCGGCGCAGGCCTTCGTCCAGGCTCGCGGCCACCAGATAGGGCGGCTCGTAGAGCCGCATCACCGTCTCGGCGGTGCCGCGCCGCCAGTCATAGACCTGCGCGCAGACGGCATCGCCGGACTCCGGCCGGCGGCCGAGGTCGACGATCACGATGTCGCCCGGCAGGAACCCGATGCGCTCGAGCGAGCGCGTCTTGATGGTCCACGGATCGGCGGCTTTGCGGCCGGCAATCAGGGCCTTGAGCGCGGCGGACAGCGCCGGATCGGCGCCCTTCGCGTCGAACGGCACGGCGTCCTCGCGAAAGCCGCGCGCCGCGGCGCCCGCGGCCTGCTCGCCGCCGGACGCGAACGCGACGCCGCTGTATTCCTCGAGCTTGCGCAAGGTGCGCGCGTGCAGCGTCGCCGCGCTGTCCTCGGGACCCCTGAGCAGGCGCGTGAGCGTCGAGGGCGCGATGCCGAGATCCTTGGCGATCCGCGTCGGCGGCCTGCCGGTGCGCTCGATGACCAGTCGCACGTAGTCCCGGTGCAGGCGCGAGGTCTCCTGGTCGGCGCGGGGCAAGTGCGTTGTCCGATGGCGGTTTGCGCTATCGACAATATGCAATACGACTCCGCCGCCGGCAGCTTGTTTGTTTGCACCTTGCAGAATTGCTTCAATCGATCCTGTGATTGTTGAAGTACAATAATTCCGAGCATTCGCACCAGCAAACAGCGCGAGATAGCCGCCGCGCGGCTGCGCGCGCAATCTCCGAGAAACGAAAGGGTAATTATCTCGCCGGCGCGGAGCGCTTGACCGCGAACCTGACGAGAAAGCCGGCGGCGAGGATCAGCGCGCAACCATAGCCGGTGACCCGCACGACCTGCATCCAGTCGACGCCGGTGTCCATGACCTTGTGCGGCAGCCAAGTGGAAATATCCGGCACGAGGCTGAGCACCACGACCGCCACGATCATCAGCGCGACGAACGGCACCACGCCCCAGATCACGTCGGCGAGCGGGATGTCCGGCGCGATGTTCTTGATCACGAACAGATTGAGGCCGACCGGGGGATGGATCAGCCCCATTTCCATGACGATCGTCATGATGACGCCGAACCAGATGAGGTCGAAGCCGGCCGCCTTGAGCGGCGGCAGGATGATCGGCGCCGTCATCAGGATGATGGAGACCGGCGGCAGGAAGAAGCCGAGCACGACCACGAGCAGCAGGATGGTGGCGAGCAGCACCCAGCGCGACAACTCGAGCGAGACGATCCACTGCGCGGCCGATTGGCTGATGTGCAGATAGCTCATCACGTAGGAATAGAGCAGCGACATGCCGATGATGAACATCAGCATGGTGGATTCGCGCAGCGTCGCGGTGAGGATCGGCTCCAGCTCGCGCGGGGTCCACACGCTGTAGATCGAGGCGATCAGCAGGAGCGCCAGCACGGCGCCGAGGCCGGCGGTCTCCGAGGGCGTCGCGTAGCCGCCGTAGAGCGCGATCATCACGCCGGTCAGCAGGATCACGAAGGGGAGCACGCGCGGCAGCAGCGCGAACTTGTCGCGCAGGGTCAATTCGTCCGGGCGCAGCAGCTCGGAGAACGCGCCGGTGCGCTCGTGCAGCGCCCGCGCGCGGCGGTGCTCGCGCAGGAACTGCCAGGCCGCGTAGGCGGCGAACATCGCGACCAGCAGAAGGGCGGGCCCGATGGCGGCGAGGAACAGGCGCCCGAGCGACTGCTCGGCGGCGACCGCGTAGAGGATCATGGTGATCGAGGGCGGCAGCAGGATGCCGAGCGTGCCGCCGGCGGCGATGATGCCGGCGGCGAAACCGCCGGAATAGCCGCGCTTGCGCATTTCCGGGATGCCGGCGGAGCCGATCGCCGAGCAGGTCGCGGGCGACGACCCGGCCATGGCGGCGAACAGCGCGCAGGCGAACACGTTGGCGATGCCGAGGCCGCCGGGGATGCGGTGCATCCACGCGTGCAGGGTGCCGTAAAGGTCCTGCCCGGCGCGCGAGCGCCCGATCGCCGCCCCCTTGAGGATGAACAGCGGGATCGACAGCAGGGTGATCGAGGCCATTTCCTCGTAGACGTTCTGGGCGATGGTGTCGACCGAGGCCGCCGGCATGAAGGCGATCATGAACAGGGTCGCGACGGCGCCGAGCGCGAACGCGATCGGCATGCCGGAGAACATGACGAGAAGGGTGGCGCCGCCGTAGAGCAGCCCGATCGACAGCACGCTCATGGGCGGGCTCTACGCCCCACCAGCGCGGCGGTGACCTGCGCCAGGATCTGGATGCTGAGCAAGCTCATGCCGACCGCCATGAGCGAATAGGGAATCCACAGCGGCGCTTCCCAGGTGGTGGTCGAGTGGTAGCCCTCGACGAGCGCCTCGTGCAGCAGGGTAAAGGACTTCCAGGCGAAGAAGGCGCAGAACAGGAAGCTGGCGAGGTCGACCAGCACCTGGCGCACCGCGTTGACGCGCGTCGACATGATGGCGACCACCGCCTCGATGCCGATATGGCCGCGGCGCACCTGCACGGCCGCGCCCGACATGAACACCGCGCCGACGATCAAAAAGACCGACAGCTCGTCCTGCCAGTCGGTCGGCACGTGCAGGAAGTAGCGGGCGAACACGCTGTAGCTGAGCACGGCGGAGGCGATCACCAGCGCGACCGACGAGACGACCACCACCGCATGGTTGACGGCGGCAAGGACGCGGTCGACCGGCCCGGCGTAGACGACGGCGGGCGCGGAGGTTGCGACCTCGACGATCTCGATGCCGTGCGCCATCCCCACGCCCCCCGACGACGTCAGGAGACGTGCACCTGCTCGGCCAGCTTGAGCAGTTCGGCGGCGAGCGGCGTCTTTCCGGCGTAGTCCTTCCACGCGGTTTCGCGCGCGATGGCGCGCCACTTCTCGACGATCGCCTCGTCGAGGTCGTGGATCGACGCGCCTTTCTTGCCGTAGACGTCGGCCACTTTCTGGTCGTCGGCCATCGCCTCCCGGGTGCCGAAGGTTTCCATCTCCTGGCCGAGCGCCATGATCGCGTCCTGCTGGCTCTTGCTGAGCGCATCGAATATCTGCTTCGACATGATGAGCGGCTCGAGCATGAACCAGTAGGATTTGCCGCGGCCGGTGGTCAGGCTCTTCGACACCTCCTCGAGGCGGAACGAGATCAGGCTGGTCGACGAGGTGATCGCCGCGTCGCACGCGCCGGTCTGCATCGCCGCGTAGATTTCGTTCGACGGCGTGGTGAGCACGGCGGCGCCGGCCGCCTTGAGCACCATGTCCATCTCGCGGCTGCCGCCGCGCACCTTGAGGCCCTTGGCGTCCTCGGGATGGACCAGCGGCTTGTCGCGGCTCACCGCGCCGCCCGCCTGCCAGATCCACGAGAGGATGACGGCGCCCTTCTCGGCGACGAAGGCGCCGAACTTCTGGCCCACGGCCGAGGTCTTCCACGCGGCGCCCTGCTTGTACGAGCTGACCAGCCCGGGCATGAGGCCGATGTTCAATTCGGCGAACTCGCCGCCCGCGTAGGAGATCGGGTAGAGGCTCAGATCGAGCGCGCCTTTGCGCAAGGCCGAGAACTGCGCCACCGTCTTCATCAGCGAGGAATTGGGATAGACCTGCGCGACGATGGCGCCGTCGGTCCGTTTTTCCAGCTCGGCGGCGAACCGGCGGCACAGGCGGTCGCGGAAGTCGCCCTCGTCGATGGTCCCGCCCGGGAACTGGTGCGAGATCTTCAGGGTCTGGGACGGCGCGGCCGACCCGAGCCGGGTCGCGGCGATGAATGCGGGCGCGGCGAGCGCTCCCGCCACAAGGTGGCGTCGGTTGATGGTCATGGCGTGTTCTCCTTAGCGCCTGTTGTGCGACGGCGCGCGGCCGTCGTGCGTCGTCATGCGAGACCTTGGCATCGAATCTATCAGGTTCGACGCGATCGTGCAGCGTCGGCGAGGCCTATCGCAGAGCGGCGCGGCGGACGCAACCGCCGCCGCTTGTCACAGCAGGGCGAAGTGCCGGTTCGCGAGATCGGTCACCAGCATCGAGCCCGGCGCGTGGGTGATGGCGAAGGGCGGCTTCACCGCGGCGATCACCGCCTGCGGGGTGACGCCGCAGGCCCAGAACACCGGCAGCTCGTCCGGCCGCACCTCGATGGCGTCGCCGTGATCGGGCTTGGCGATGTCCTCGATGCCGATCGCCTCGGGCAGGCCGATGTGCACCGGCGCGCCGTGCACCGCCGGGTAACGCGAGGTGATCTGGATCGCCCGGATGGCGTGCGCCGGGGTGAGCGGGCGCATCGAGACGACCATCGGACCGGCGAACGGCCCGGCCGGCGTGCAGGCGATGTTGGTGCGGTACATGGGCACGCGGATGCCGCGCTCGATGTGGCGCATCGGAATGCCGTCGGCGATCAGCGCCTCCTCGAACGAATACGAGCAGCCGAGGACGAATGCCACGAGGTCGTCGCGCCACCAGGCGGACACGTCGGGCGTCTCCTCGACGAGCGCGCCGTCCTTCCATACGCGATAGCCCGGCAGGTCGGTGCGGATGTCGAGATCGGCGCCGAGCGCCGGGACGCGGGGATCGCCGGCATCGGAGACGCCGATGACCGGACACGGTTTCGGATTGGCCTGGCAGAAGCGCAGGAAATCGGCGGCGAGGTCCTTGGGCAGGACGGCGAGGTTCCCCTGCACGTAGCCCGGGGCGACGCCGGCGGTCGAGCCCGTGAGCCGGCCGCGCCGGCAGGCGAGCCGGGCCTCGCGGCCGGTGCGCAGATCGGACGCGGCCGGGGACATGACGGTGTCGTTCATGAGGGGCCTCTGCCTGTAGGATGGGTTGAGCGCAAGCGAAACCCATCATCTGCTCGATTGCTGGCCGTGATGGGTTTCCCCCGGCCTTGGCCGGGGGGTCAACCCATCCTACGACCGCGCAGCTCGTAGAGCTTCTGCAAATTGAGCCAGTATTCCGCGCTGGTGCCGAACCAGTGCCCCAGGCGCAAAGCTGTATCTGCGGTAACGCCACGCTGGCCGTTGAGGATTGCGGTCACGCGGTTCACCGGCACGTCAATCTGCCGAGCCAGCTCGGCTGCCGACAGGCCAAGCTCCTCGAGCTCTTCGGCGAGATGCTCGCCGGGATGGATCGGTGTGCGGGCCATGACCGCATTGTAGGATGGGTTGAGCGAAAACGAAACCCATCATCTGTTCAATTGCTGGACCGTGATGGGTTTCCCCCGGCCTTCGCCGGGGTCAACCCGTCCTACAGCTATCCCTTCCGTCCCTGCTCCACCAGGTCGCGGAATTTCTTCACGTTGGCCTCGCCGGCGTAGTCGGCGATGCGCTTGTAGGCGGGCTCCATGCGGGCGCGGAACGGGGCGAGGTCGGGGAGCGTCACCTGCATGCCGGCGGCGGCGCTCTCCTCGTGGAAGATCGCCTGCTGCTCGGGGGTGAGCTTCTTCCAGGTGGCGACGCCGACGGTGTGGATCATGTTGTTGTACACGTAGCGGGTGACGGCGAGGTGCTTCTGCACCTCGTAGAACTTGTTGAAGTAGATCACCGGGATCGGATTCTCCTGGCCGTCGACCACTTTTTGCGACAGCGCGAGGTAGAGCTCAAGCGGCCTCCCGCTACAATCCCAGCCACCGCGGCAGCCACAGGGAGATCGCCGGGATGTAGGTCACCAGCATCAGCACCAGGAACATGACGCCGTAGAACGGCCAGATGCGGCGCATCACGTCCTCGATCGTGACCTTGCCGACGGCGCAGCCGACGAACAGGATCGCGCCGACCGGCGGGTGGCACAGGCCGATGCCGAGATTGAGCAGCATGATCATGCCGAAGTGGACCGGATCGACCCCGAAATTCATCATCACCGGCAGCAGGATCGGCGTCGAGATCAGGATCGACGGCGCCATGTCGACCAGGCAGCCGAGGATCAGCAGCAGGATGTTGATGAGGAACAGAATCACGTTCTTGTCGCTGGAGATGGTGAGGAAGAACGCGGTGATCTTCGCCGGCATCTGGGTAAGCGCCATGACGTAGCCGACGCTGGACGCGCAGGCGATCAAGGTCATCACCATGGCGACGGTGCTGAGCGTGCGGTGCACCAGCGCCGGCAGGTCGCGCCAGCGGTAGTCGCGGTAGATGAACATGGTGACCAGGAACGCCCACACGCAGGCGACCGCGCCGGCCTCGATCGCCGTGAACACGCCGCCGAGGATGCCGCCGAGAATGATCACCAAGGTGATCAGGCCCCATGCCGCCTCGACCGTGATGGTGGCCGCCTCGCGCGCCGGCACAGTCTGGCCGCGCGGATGGCCGTCGCGGTAGGCTATGACCAGGCACAGGATGACGAGGGAGAACCCGAGCAGCAGGCCCGGCACCACCCCGGCCATGAACAGGCTGATGATCGAGATGGTCCCGCCGGTGGCGAGCGAATAGATCACCGCGTTGTGGCTCGGCGGCACGAGCAGCGCCTGCACCGAGGCGGTGATCGTCACATTGGTGGCGAAGACGCGCGGGTAGCCGGCCTTCTCCATCTGCGGGATCATCACCGAGCCGATCGCCGAGGTGTCGGCGACGGCGGAGCCGGAAATGCCGCTGAGGAAGGTGGTCGCCACCACGTTGACCACCGACAGCCCGCCGCGCAGCCGGAAGAAGCCGACCAGCACGTCGGCGAAGCGCACCAGGCGCCGCGCCATGCCGCCCTCGGCCATGATGGCGCCGGCCAGCACGAAGAACGGGATGGTGAGCATCGCAACCTTGCTCACCCCGTCGGAAATTTTCAGCATCACCGCTTCGAGCGGAATGCCGATCCATGCGGCGCCCGCGATCGCCGCGAGCGCGAGCGAATAGGCGATCGGCACCCCGATCAGGAAGCACGCGAACATCGTCACCAGCAGAACGAAAATGTCCATCGCGGCGTCTCTGCGAAGATTATTGTTTGAGCATGATCCTTTTCCGAAAATCGGTACCCGCTTTTCGGGATCGTGCTCTATTCGAAGGCGGTGGCCGCGCCGTGCGCGGGGTCCGGCGCGGGCTCGGGCGGCGGCCCGATGAGGACGCGCTCGATGACGAACAGCAGAAGAATGAACCCGCCGACCGGGATCGGCAGATAGGTCACGCCGACCGAGAGGAAGGGGAAGTCGGCGATGGTGTTGTCCCAGGTCGCATCGACGAGCTTGATGCCCCAATGGACCATGAACAGCGCCATCAGGGCCATCAGCCCCTCGACCACCAGATGGACCGCACGCCGCGGGCGGCCGGGCAGCATGTCGACGAAGAAGCCGACGTTCATGTGCAGCCCGCGCCGGTAGCAGCCGGCGGCGCCGAAGAAGGTGAGCACGATGGTGAGCAGCACCGCCATCGGCTCCGGCCACGAGGCGGCGGAGTTGAGCACGTAGCGGGTGAACACCGCCCACGGAATCACCGCGGAGATCAGCACCAGCGCCACGCCCGCGACGAACGCGCAGGCGAGGTAGAGTTGGTCCATGAGCAGGCGATAGAAGCGCAACATTCAGGCTCCCAGATCTGCTGCGCCCTCATGGTGGGGAGCCGCGCACCGATCTCGGGTTTATCCGAGATCGGCAATTTTGATGCGCAAGTCGGCTACAGCCGACTTGCGTGCGGCGTCTCGAACCATGGCCACAGACTCGCCCGCTTCCATCCTTCGAGACGCTCGCTTCGCGAGCTCCTCAGGATGAGGCCGGAGTTTGTTGCTTGGGATTCACGCTACTCGACCGCCTGGATGCGCTTGATCATCTCGGCGAACTTCGGCCCGTACTTGTCCCACACCGGCTTCACCGCCGCCTGGAACGGCTTCTTGTCCTTCAACTCGATGATCTGGATGCCGGCCGCCTTGGCCTTCTCCAGCGCCTGGGCCTCGTATTTCTGCCACAGCACCCGCTCCTCGAGCTGCGCCTCGCGGCCGAATTTCTTGAGCAGCTCCTGCTCGTCCTTTGACAGCGTGTCCCAGGCCTTCTTGGAGAACACCAGCATTTCCGGGACGATCAGGTGCTCCGTGAGAGTGTAGTACTTGGCGACCTGATAGTGGTTGTCGAACACGAAGCTCGGCGGGTTGTTCTCCGCCCCGTCGACCACGCCGGTCTGCAGCGCGCTGAACACCTGGTCGTAGCCCATGGCGACGCCGTTGCCGCCGAGCGCGTTCATCATGTCGACGAACATCGGGTTGCCCATCACGCGCACCTTCAAACCCTTGAGGTCCTCGATGCTGTTGATCGGCTTCTTGGTGTCGTAGATGCTGCGCGCGCCGGCATCCATCCAGCAGATGCCGACAAGCCCGGCCTTGGAATTGGTCACGGCGCCGAGCAGCTCCTGGCCGATCTCGCCGTCCATCACCTTTTGGGCGTGGGCGGTGTTGCGGAACAGAAACGGCAGATTGAACACGTTGAG
>Ga0099828_10000476_pt1 | contig 24553 bp, 24 predicted proteins | sample CZO8metaG_2_FD_79338 | JGI IMG/M metagenome (GOLD analysis project Ga0099828, IMG submission 79338) | Vadose zone soil microbial communities from the Eel River Critical Zone Observatory, Northern California, USA - CZOApr15con2H1.8 metaG | ecosystem: Environmental > Terrestrial > Soil > Vadose... | reverse complement strand
TACCCAAATCGAATCGGTAGGGTGCCGGGCCCACTAATGTGGCACCGGCGGCTGGGCGGCTCGCTCTTGTTCTTCTTGCTTGAGCTTCTCGAACGCCCGATCAGCATGGCTACGCACTTGGTCCGGGGTCGGCGGTGGAAGGCCCTTCGGTCCATCGCTGGTGCAGGCCACGACGATCAAAAACACTGCTAGGCTGCACAGGCCCAGGACGATGAGTCGCTGATACCTCTTCACGATTGGATCGTTGAATGACATATCTTGCCTCCACTCGACGCCATCTGCGTCAGCTCTCTTTACGCAATCGCCAGCTGGAGAAGCACGATGGTCCTCTGCCTCTCTCGCCCAAGCGGCTCTCAACCTCGTCGCCTATAGGTATATCTTACCCCCTCAACCACCAGAACACTACCACTCCTGCTGCATCCTCGCTCGGTACAAGCGATACGTCATTGACTGGGTCCTGACGACGCGGTATTGTCACCAACACACCGTCGAACTCCCTGAGGCGCTATGTCGCTACACGACCGTCTGACCGAAGATCTGAAGCTAGCCATGAAGGCCCGCGACCAATTGCGGATGGACGTGATTCGCATGATCAAGGCCGCCGTGATGAACAAGGAAATGGAGATCAAAAAGGATCTCGACGATGCCGAAATGAGCCGCGTCATGACGACCATGATCAAGCAACGCCGGGAATCGGTCGAACAATTTGAAAAAGGTAACCGAGCAGAACTCGCCGCAAAAGAACGACAGGAAATCACCATTCTCGAATCCTATCTCCCTCAAGCCCTCTCTACCGAACAGCTCTCGTCCGTCGTGGACGCGGTCATTCAGGAAACCGGCGCTGAATCTCTGAAAGAAATGGGCGCGGTGATGAAAGCCGTGATGGTTCGTGTGGCCGGCCAATTGGTAGACGGCAAACAGATCAGCGACCTCGTCCGCGCCAAGCTCCAGTAGCCCAATCGGCACCTGCTATACTGAAGGGTGATTGCTCGCACACCATGTGGGAGCGGCTGACAGGAATCGGCATGGGCATTCTTATCGTCGACGACTCTCCAGACCAACAGGTACTCCTTCGCGCAATCCTTGGGAAGGCCGGCCATAAGGATCTTCTGAGCGCCAACTCGGCAAAGACTGCGTTCCCCATGCTCGACATGGACGGCCAGGAGCCGCCCACCCAGATCGACTTGATTCTGATGGACGTCCTTATGCCGGAGCTGGATGGAGTCGAAGCCTGTCGCCAGATCAAGAGCCGACCGCATCTTTGCGATATTCCCATCATCATGGTCACGGCCAAAAGCGACCTCTCTAATCTCCAAGCCGCCTTTGCGGCGGGAGCGAATGATTACATCACCAAACCGGTGAACAGCGTGGAACTCCTGGCACGTGCCTCCTCTGCGCTGGCGCTGAAAAAGGAAAGGGATTGCCGCAAAGCGCGCGAAGGGGAGCTCCGTCGAAGCAATGATGAGCTGCAGAAAGCGCTGCGGGATGTCAAAGTCCTCAGAGGACTCATCCCCATCTGCGCATCCTGTAAAAAGATCCGCAATGACGGCGGATTCTGGCAACAGTTGGAGGAATATATCGGCGAACATTCCGAGGCCGAATTCAGCCACGGCATCTGTCAGCCCTGTGTCAAAAAGCTTTATCCTGGAGTTTACCAGGACTAGCTGTTAGGATTTCTCAGGCTCACCACTCGTATTCACTGGATACACAGCACATGGGCATCTTGATTGTTGATGATTCGGCGGACGACCGGCTCTTGGTTCAGTCGATCCTCTCGGCTGCCGGCTACGATCACCTCCTGGTCGCCGACTCGGCCGCCGCCGCATTCGGTTTGCTTGGACTCGATGACGGGAAGCACGGCGCCTCTCGCGTCGACCTAATCCTCATGGACATCGTCATGCCAGAAATGAATGGCATCGAAGCCTGCCGCCAGATCAAAGCGGTCGAACGATTCCGTGACACGCCCATCATGATGGTTACTGTAAAGACCGACCCCGTCGATCTCCAACTCGCCTTTGCCGCAGGTGCGCTCGACTATATCGGGAAACCCATCAACAAGATCGAGCTCCTGACTCGCGTCCGGTCGGTCTTGCGGCTGGTCCACGAAATCGAACGGAGGCGGACCCGTGAGCAGGAACTCCTTGAGGTCATGCGTCAACTCCAGGAAGCCAACCAGATGCTGCTGCGCCTGTCCTGTCTTGACGGCCTCACCGGCATTACCAACCGCCGGCAATTTGACGACTTCTTGGACCAGGAATGGCGCCGTGCCGTCCGCGAATTGACGCCGCTCTCTCTGATCATGCTCGACATCGATCGTTTCAAATCCTACAACGATGCCCTCGGCCATACCTCGGGCGACGATTGCCTCAAGCAGGTTGCCGCCGCTATCTCGGGAGCCGTCAACAGACCAGGAGACCTCGTCGCTCGGTACGGCGGCGACGAATTCGTGGTCGTCCTTCCCGGCACCCGCACGGACGGAGCGGCACAGGTGGCGGAAACGCTTCGGCAACGAATTGAGTCCCTCGGCATTACGCACTCCGACGGTGGCTACACCACCATCAGCCTGGGCTTCGCCAGTACGATCCCCAGCCGGAACACCTCCCCCACCGATTTGATCAAGGCAGCGGACCAAGCCCTCTATCAAGCCAAGCAGGAAGGCCGGAATCGGGCCAAACAAGCCGGCATTCTCTCTCTCGTCCCGCACTCTCACGAAGACTAACCTTCCCTCGCTATGACTATGCCAGGGCCTCGACGAGATGTGCTGACGGAGATCGGCGCGACGCTTACAGCGGCTCTCTCTGCAAACTTGCCTTCATTCCCATCCCCGGACTCTCCACACGACGTGCATGCCATCGTCAGCGAGGGGGGGGATGGCTATGGCTAAGAAAGCGTCACCGATTCGAGCAAATCGCACGGCCAAGCGACAACCAGAGCCCCCGGCTGTCCGTCGTTCACGGACCACACAGTCATCAAAACGGCAACGACTCTCTTCCTTGCGCACAGAACCAACGGGGAAACAGGGACGTCGCACGGGCCGCTCTCAAGCTATCAACCAAGCAGAACTGGCTTTGCAGAACAGCGAGCAGTGGTTTCGCGCCTTGGTGGAAACGACAAGCGATTGGGTCTGGGAAATCGATGAGCACGCGGTTTTCACCTACAGCAGTCAGAAAATTTGCAATATTCTCGGGTATGAACCGGAGGAAGTGCTCGGCAAAACACCCTTCGATTTGATGTCGCCGGAAGAGGCCCGTCGCATTGGAGACCTGTTTGGCTCCATCGCGGCGGCTCGGCAATCGTTTAGCTCCATTGAGTCCGTCTACCTACATAAAGATGGCCGCCGCATCGTCCTTGAATGCGGAGGAGTGCCCATGTTCGATGGCGTCGGCAGGTTCAGAGGATACCGCTGCATTGATCGAGACATTACGGAACGCAAACGAGCCGTGGAAGAATCGAGACATAATCAAGCGCTCCTGGCCTCCATCATCGAAAATATTCCTCACATGATTTTCGTCAAGGATGCCAAGACCCTCAAGTTTGTGCGCTTCAACCAGGCGGGTGAGCAATTGCTCGGTTATCCCAGAGCGGAACTCATCGGCAAAAGTGATTATGACTTTTTCCCCGAGCAGGAAGCCGACTGTTTCACGGCCATGGACCGCAAAGTATTGCAACGCGGGCACCTCTTCGATATTCCTGAAGAGCCGATCGAAACTCGGCGGAAGGGAAGGAGACTGCTCCATACCAAAAAAGTCCCAATCAACGGCGACGATGGCACGCCCCGATATTTGCTCGGCATCTCGGAAGATATTACCGAACGCAAGCACACCGAGTGCGTCGAACGAGAGCGGGTGCGCGCGTTGGAACAGCAACAGATTGCGCTGTGTGAGCTGGCGAAGCACGATGCTATCTATAAGGGGAATTTTGAAGAGGCGTTGCGGATGATCACCGAAACGGGAAGCCGGGTCCTCGGAGTGGAACGGGCCAGCATTTGGACATTCAACGAACAAGGGACTGCGATGGAACTGCGCAACCTCTATGAGCGGACCCCGAACCGGCACATAACCGGCTTCACTCTGGCCGCACAGGACTACCCGTCCTACTTTCAAGCCATCGCACATGAAGAGCACGCGATTGCTGCCGATGACGCTCATACGGATGTCAGGACCAGGGAGTTTTCTCAATCCTATCTGACTCCACTCGGAATTGGAGCTATGTTGGATGCGCCGGTTCGACGCAGGGGGCGTGTCGTCGGTGTGCTGTGTCACGAACATGTCGGTGGACCGCGATCCTGGACGACGGAAGAAGTATATTTTTCCAGTTCGCTGGCCACCTTTATAACCCTCGCACTGGAAGCCCACCAACGCCGGGAGGCTGAGCAAGCCCTCGTTCTCGCCAAGGAAGCGGCAGAAGTCGCCAGCCGGGCCAAGAGCGAGTTTCTGGCCAGCGTCAGCCATGAGATTCGAACGCCCATGAATGCGATTATCGGGATGGCGGATCTGCTATGGGAAACTGATCTGACCCCCGATCAACGGAAATACCTGCGCATTTTCCGCCGCGCCGGCGGAAATCTATTGAGTCTGATCAACGACATTCTCGACCTGTCGAAAGTCGAGGTCGGTCATCTGGAGCTGGAATCAACCGACTTTGATTTGAGCGACTTGGTTGAAAAAGCCATCGAGATTCTCGCCATGCGGGCCAATGAAAAAGGCCTCGAACTCGCCTGCCACCTTTCGCCTGACGTCCCCCGCGCCGTGATCGGAGACCCCAACCGCCTACACCAGATCCTCATCAACCTTATCAGCAACGCGATAAAATTCACCGACAGCGGGTCCGTCACGGTGCGGGTCATGCAGGATCCGGAACTCCTCACGCCCGGAGCCGTTCGATTTTCTATTAGCGATACAGGGATCGGCATTCCGCCCGACAAGCTTGCTGCCATTTTTGAAAGCTTCACGCAAGCCCACGCCTCAATGACGCGCAAGTATGGGGGAACCGGTTTAGGCCTGACCATTTCAAGGCAATTAGCCGAGCTCATGAACGGACGAATCTGGGTGGAGAGTACCCTCGGAGAGGGCAGCAGGTTTCATTGCTGCGTGCAGCTAGGTGTCCAATCCAGCCCGACATCCATCCACGACAACGTCCAGGTCAATCTTCAAGGGGTCAGAACCCTCGTGGTTGATGACCATGCCACCAACCGCCTGATCCTTCGTGAAACCTTGGCCGCCTTGGGAGCACAGGTGACGGATACTGCGTCCGGTCGTGAGGCCATCGAAGAATGGCGGCGAGCCTCTACTTCGGCACGACCCTACGAGCTCTTGCTGCTCGACTGTCGCATGCCGGAGATGGATGGATTCCAGGTCGTCGAAGAGATTAGACGGGCCAGCCCTCCCCAGGGCCTGACGATTGTGATGCTGGCCTCTGACCATTGGGCAGACGATATCGCCCGCACCTACGACATGGGGCTGGGTGGTTATTTGATCAAACCCATCAGGAGATCGGATCTGCTCCAGACCATCAGCATCGCCCTCGACCGCTCCAAGGGCATCCAACGCACGACTGGTTCCGCACCAGTGGCTCCCACACCCCCTACCGAAGTCAGGGCACTTCGCATCCTATTGGTAGAAGATTCCCCAGACAATCAGGTGCTGGTCCGTTCCTATTTGAAGCAGACTCCCTATCGCCTGGATATCGCAGATCACGGAGCCATCGCGTTGGAGCTATTCAAGAACGGCCACTACGACCTAATCTTGATGGATATGCAGATGCCGGTGATGGATGGCTATGAGGCCACAAAAGCGATCCGGGCCTGGGAGCGGGAGCATGACCTTCCCCCCACACAGGTGATTGCCTTGACCGCTCTGGCACTGAAAGAGGACGGGGTCAAGATTCTCGAGGCCGGCTGCAATGCCCATATGACCAAACCCATCAAGAAGCACACCCTCCTGGAAGTCCTCCAGGCTTGTAAAGGACGGCGTACCTCATGACCACGGGACCGAACGCGGACGAAGCAAACGCCCTTACCGTGCACATCGACCCAGGCCTTGAAGATATCGTTCCAGGATTTCTAGCGAATCGTCGACGTGACGTGCAGAAACTCGAAACCGCGTTGCAACAAAATAATCTGGCACAGATTCGTACCATCGGTCATCGCATGAAGGGGGACGGAGGAGGATACGGGTTCGACGCTATCAGTATGATGGGAGCCGCCTTGGAGCAAGCAGCTGCACGAGAAGACCGGGACGCGATCCGACGACATACCGCCGAACTCATCGACTTTCTTGCCCGGGTTACCGTGGTGTACCGGAGATGAATACTGGAGGAGTTTATCCGTCGCCATTATTTCATACACCAATAATGGGGCGTCGGCACGAGCAAGGAAGACGTATATGAAGAGAAATCAATTGGGGGGTCTATCCGGGCGGCACCAATGGGGAGAGGCTTCGCCTGGTGAGTCGCCGGGTCACACGAAGTGCGGTATGGTGGAGGGCAGGGGAGTTGAACCCCCGACCCCTACGTTGCGAACGTAGTGCTCTCCCAACTGAGCTAGCCCCCCACTCGACTGACATTCAACCAGAGAGACGAACGCCTCACCGTCCGTCGCATTATACACAACCGTTTTCCGAGTCTCTACCCGAACCCGAAATAGGTTGAGGTCAAGGTCGAGGCTAAGAAAATATGATTCTCTTCGCTTAGCCTCAGCCTTGACCTCAGCCTGCCTGCGAGTAGCGTTATGACGGGCTGATCACCGACTCACCCTCCGGCTTTCCAGCTTCGATGAACACGCGCCGCCCTTCAACTCGCAGGCGCCCCTCAGCAAAAAGCTGGACTGCTCTCGGGTAGATCTTGTGTTCTTGCTCAAGAATCCGAGCGGCTAGTGTGTCGGGAGTGTCGTCATCGAGAATTGGAACCGCCGATTGAAGAATGATCGGCCCTTCATCGATGCCTTCCGTCACAAAGTGGACTGTACATCCGGCAAGTTTGCAACCCCACTCGATCGCCTTCTTTTGCACATCCAACCCGGGAAACGAGGGCAACAGGGACGGATGGATGTTCATCATGCGATTCGCAAAGGCTTCCACAAGGACCGTGGTCACAATCTTCATGTACCCGGCCAGTAACACCAACTCCACGTCGTGCCGCCGAAGCACATCGAGTAGCTCACGATCGTAGGCCTCACGACTATCGGGTCTGCCTGCATAGGGTTTTGGATCGACGAAGAGGTCGGACAGTCCATGTCGGCGGGCTCGTTCTAATGCCGAGGCCTCTTTCTTGTTGCTGATGACGGCGACAATATTCGCCTGAACCGTCCCCGCTTCGATCGCGTCGATGACCGCCTGAAGATTTGATCCGCGCCCGGATGCCAATACGGCGACTCGAAGCGCATCCGTCCGTTTAATCAACATACTCCACCAATGGTACGTCGCCGGTCGATGACACGATGGTCCCGATCTGGCAAGCCGGATCGCCCAACGCCGTTGCGCGCGCGACGACAGCCTGGGCGGCTGATGCCGGCACCACGAGAATCAGGCCAATCCCCATGTTGAAGACGCGATACATCTCCTCACACTCGACCTGTCCAAGCCGAGCAATCGCTTGGAAAATAGGCGGCACGGACCAGGCACTCCGCCGCACCTGTGCCCGCACGCCTGAGGGAAACACCCGCGGGAGATTCTCGGTGATGCCGCCGCCGGTGATATGGGCAATGCCTTTGATGGGAGATTCCTGGATCAATGTGAGAATCTGTTTGGCATAGATTCTGGTCGGAGTCAGCAAGACGTCCCCCAGAGGTTGATCGAGCTCAGACAGGCGGCTGGTCACGCTGAGTTTTGCATGGTCCAACAAGACACGACGTGCCAGCGAATAGCCGTTGCTATGAAGACCGGTCGAAGCCAACCCAATCAGGGCATCGCCGGGCACGATGCTGCGGCCATCGATAATCTTGGGTCGATCCACCACTCCGACAGCGAACCCTGCCAGGTCATACTCGCCCTCCGCATAGAAGGATGGCATCTCGGCGGTTTCCCCACCGATCAAGGCGCAGCCGGCCTGACGACAGCCCTCGGCGATCCCCTTGAGCACGGACTCAGCCTTGGGGACGGCAAGCTTTCCCGTCGCGAAATAATCCAAGAAGAACAGCGGCTCCGCCCCGCTGACCACAATGTCGTTCACACACATGGCCACCAAATCGATCCCGACGGTATCGTGACGATCCGTGAGGAAGGCGATCTTCAATTTCGTCCCGACTCCATCAGTGCCGGAGACAAGGACTGGTTCGGCATAGCGATGGGCCTGCAGTCGAAACAATCCGCCGAACCCGCCAAGGTCCGTCAGGACTTCCGGACGGAACGTGGACCGCACCAGTGGTGAAATCCGGTCGACGAACTCGTCGCCCGCATCGATATCGACTCCGGCATCTCGATAGTTTGTCATAGGAGGGCGCATCTTATCGGAGCGCTGGCAGATCGGTCAACGAAGAGAACAATAACTTTTTCTTGCAACCTATCGCTTGTCCCCTATCATTGGTGGAGTCCCACGGCCTTATTCATCCTCCTCAGCAGACTACTGCGGAGGACAGGCAGCGGTGGTTTCCTGCGTAGGCAGGTGAACAGTGCGGCATTGACCGGCACGTCCCAATAGAAGCCGCATGAAAATTCTCCTGGTTGACGACTCCCCCGACGCACGATACCGCGATACGCTCTCTGCCTTTTCAGCCCACGACGCGTTCAAATACCTTGACCTGGACATGCCGGCGCTGGAGCGAAAGAGATCGACTTGATCGTGATGGACGTGAGGATGCCGGAGATCGACGGAATGGAGGCGTGCCGTCGCATCAAGGCGGTGGAGGCCTTGCGCGATATCCCGATCATCATGATGACCGCCCGCAGCCAACAGGAGGTCTTGCGGGCCGCGTTCGACGCGAGCGCAACGGATTACATCAAGAACCCGTTCGAGGAAGTGGAGCTGCTCGCGCGGGTTAAAGCGACGTTGAAGCTGAAGAAAGAAATCGACGCGAGGAAGAACTGGGAGCAGGAACTGACCAAAACCATTAGTGAACTGGACGCTGCCTTCCACGAGATGGTCACTCTGCAGCAACTCATTCCAGTCTGTCCCGCTCGCAAGAAACTGCTGGCAGACCAGACCTCACAGTCCGCTCTCGAAACCTATATTCAGACCCACCCCAATGCCAAGTTCAATTACACGGTCTGTTCCACCTGTTCGACCCGCAAGGGGTAGCGCTCGCATTGTTCAGAATCGAGGGAGCGCGCCGGGCGTCCCTCCCTACGCGCATTCACCGAGCGCAGGGTGACCGTGTGGAATGCGAGACCGGCAGCTCTTAGTCTTGCCCCTTTCCCACTATTGGAAGAGCTGCGGCAGTGTTCTTCCTGCGCGCGTCGAGCGAGCACGTTCCGAAGGGCGACTCTTTAAACAGAGGCTTTCTTGTTCTTCAATCAACTCAGGAGGGGCTGGCTTGGCGCCCTCCACCTGCGTGCATCATGTCCACCCGCCCACCCGGGCGCGCCAAGACGCGCTCATAACCCAAGCGAGCACTGTCTGAATCGAGCACTTTCGAGCAAGGAGAACTTTCCATCTCTTCTCGTCTTCATGCGGAGGGCTGGGCTGCTGGAGCGTGCATCAAAGGCATTTTGTGTTCCGCCGTTGCCGAGCCACTTGCCTACTCTCTCCCGTCTCAAAGCCTGCCTGTCTCTCAACGACCATAACCGGAGAGGCGGGGTCTCCCTTCGAGGCTTTGTCGAGAGGGAAAGCTGGAACTGACTAGGTACCGCGACCACAGTTACGACTGAGGGAATTCCAGCAGGTTCCCGCTGGGCAAAACCCGAAAGGGTCGCTTCGCGAGGCATGGAAGCGTGGAGCACCGGCGGATTTTTCTTATCCTTCCGGCCGCATCTCCACATCGAGCAACTTGATTTTCCGATGGAGATGACTCCGTTCGATTTTCAACTCTTCAGCAGTACGAGAAATGTTCCAATGATGCTCGCGCAACTTTCGCGCGATATATTCCTTTTCAAATGCATTGCGGGCGTCCCTGAGCGAGTCATACGACTGCGTGAAGAGCGGATTGACCGCGGGAGCTGTAGACTGGGACGCCGACCCAACCGGACGCGCCTGCAACGAGAGGCCCGCTTGCGCTGGATCGATGACGGGTCCCGGCACCATGATCATCAATCGTTCGATCAGGTTCCGCAATTCTCGAATATTCCCCGGCCAGTCATATTGTTGAAACACCGCCATCGCCTCCGGCGAGATCTCTTTCATCCGCAAGCCTTGCTCTTCCGCATGGACCTTCATGAAGTGGCGAATGAGCAGTGGGATGTCTTCCCGACGCTCCCTGAGCGGCGGCACGATGATCGGCACCACGTTGAGCCGGTAGAAAAGGTCATCGCGAAACGTGCCTTTCTCGATTTCCTTGAGCAAATCCTTATTGGACGCGGCTAAAACCCGAACATCCACCTTGAGCAGCTTGGTCCCACCGACACGAGTGAATTGCTGTTCCTGTAACGCCCGCAATACCTTCGCTTGGGTGCTCAAGCTCATGTCGGCGATTTCGTCCAGAAACAGCGTGCCCCCGTCCGCCTGCTCGAACTGCCCGCGTTTCATCGAGGTCGCACCGGTGAAGGAGCCCTTTTCGTGTCCGAACAGCTCACTCTCGATCAAGGTTTCCGGGATGGCCGCACAGTTCACCGCCACAAACGGTCGACCGGCCCGTGCGCTCTGCAGATGGATCGCCCGCGCGACAAGTTCCTTCCCTGTCCCGTTCTCCCCTCCGATCAACACACGGCTATTGGTCGGTCCGGCCGTCTCAATCAGTTGCCGCAACTGTTGCATCGCAGGCGACTGTCCCACCAACTCGAACTTCCGTTGGACTGTGGTCCGGAGCGTCCGATTCTCTTGCTCCAAACGGTATTGGTCCAACGCATGTTTGACACGCAGCGTGACATTCTCGAGCGACAAGGGCTTTTCAATATAGTCATACGCTCCCAGCTTGATCGCCTTGACCGCCGTTTCGATCGACCCGTGCCCGGACATCATCATCACTTGTGCCGTCGGCACCAGCTCACGAACCCGGCGCAAGGTTTCCATGCCATCCACTTCCGGCATCCAGATATCGAGGAGCATGAGATCGGGCGGATCCATGGTATAGATGCGCAACGCCTCCACCCCGTTCTTGGCCACCGCCACCTCATAACCTTCATCCTGCAGAATGCTGCTCAAGGATGTGAGAATCGACTCTTCGTCATCCACAATTAAAATTGATGCAGACATAGCGCTCCGTTAGGCGTCAAACGTAAAGCGTAAGGTGTCCCGGAGCCGTAACAGTATTCGCCGCCGTACCCCTCACCCCTTACCCCTGACGTGTTTAAACCGGCAATTCGAATGTGAACACGGCCCCTTTCGGCTGATTCTGGCTCGCATGAATCTGACCCTCGTGATCGGTAATGATGTGCCGCACGATCGCCAATCCCAGCCCCGTTCCCGTCTTCTTCCGCGTAAAGTATGGCACAAACAGCTTTTCCTGGTCTTCCGGCGCGATGCCCACGCCTTCATCCGCCACGCTCACCACGGCCAGCCGACGCTTCATATCGTACTTAGTCGAGAGCCACACCCGCCCCTTCTGTTGCATCGCCTGAATCGCGTTGTCCAGCAGGTTAACTAGCACCCGCTTGAGTTGTTCGCGGTCGAAATTGAGCGACGGGAGGTCTTCGTCCAACTCCACTATCAGTTCCACATCCTTGTGGGCCCCTCGATAGAGCGTCGTGACTTCGTTGATCACATCGTGAAGCGACTGATATGCCATCTGCGGAGTCGGCAGCCGGGCAAACTTCGAAAATTCATCGACCATATGCTTGAGACTCGTCACTTCGTTGACGATCACGTTGGTTGCCTCGTCAAAAATCGTCTCGAAATCAGGGGACTTTTCGAAAAACTTCTTCCGCAAACGCTGGGCGGACAATTGGATGGGCGTCAACGGGTTCTTAATCTCGTGCGCCACCCGCCGCGCCACCTCTTGCCACGCCGCCACTTTTTGAGCCTTGATCAACTCCGTGAGATCTTCGAACACCAGCACGATTCCGAGGTCCTTACTCGCTTCATCCTTCATACGCGACCCATGAAGCCCGATGGTCAAGAATCTGCCGTCGATCTCCATCGGACCTTCGAGAGCCAGCGTATCGCGCTGATCGGCCAACATCCGATCATAGACTGTCTGGAACAGATCGAGTCTAAACTCTTTGAACACCTCATTGGCCGGTCTGCCACGAAATCGATCCACCGCAAGCCCAAGGATCCGTTCACCGGACGGATTGAAATTCGTGATCAACCCGTTCTTATCGATGGAGAGCAAACCTGCGGCGATCGTCTCGACCACCGTCTCGATGTAGGCACGGCGGCGATCAAGTTCAAGATTGCTGTGGCGCAACGAGATATTGGCCTCTTCGATCTCCGACTTACTCCCTTGCAGATCCGATGTCATACGGTTGAATGAATCGATTAATGTGCCGATTTCATCGGTCGCTTTGGCCTCGATTCGGACGGAGAGATCCCCTTGGGCAATGGCCTCCGTCGCTTCAGCCAACCGTTGAATCGGCACCGTGATGCTCTGCGCGACATAAAACCCAAACCAGGTCGCCCCGAACAGAATAAGCACCGTGATGACGGCGACGAAGAGATAGGCTCCGGCCTTAATGGGATTCTTCATGGCCTTGGTCTGCTTATATTCGTCGTACTGATGGCCGATCCCTTCCATTTTCGCCAGCAACGATTCAGGCACGTAGGCCTCCACCACCACCACGCCACCGATCTCGCCGCCACGCCCGCTTGCCGCGATCGGGGCGGCAGCCCGCACCAAGCGCCCGGTTTGGGCCTCCTGCACCGCATTCACTTCCTGCTTGCCGTTGATGACTTGGAGCACCAGCTGGCCGATCGGTAGATCGAGAGCCGATGAGGGCACGTCGAGATCCAGCGCCTTAGTGAGGGTTTCCATTTTGGCCGAGAAGATTTCAATTCCTGCCACGCCGAATTCCGCCCGCTTGCGTGCCATTGCGGCCACCAGCAGATCGCGTTGTTCCGCCAGCAACATGTCCTCCCGATAGATTTCATGGCTGATGGCTCTGGCACTGTTCACAGCCAGGGTAATGTGGCCGGCATGCTGCATCCGCGCCACGTCATACGAATCCCGCATGACCTGCTCAATTTGATCGCTGAACCACACATCCACGGCCTTATTCACCAGCCCACTCGCGACTAGCGCAAGGAGTACCGTCGGAATGAGCGAAAAACCAATGAAGGCCGCCACCAACTTTGTTCGAAATCCCGACCCAAATAGTCGATGCCGCCGCTCGAAATAGGCCTTGATGAGGTTGCGGGAGAGCAGCAGCAGCAGGACAACAAACCCGATCAGATCGAGGTTGAGGAGGAGGAGCACGAACGCATAGCTGGTCGTCGGCAGAAAGGAATCAGTTTCCTCGCCCCCGGGAGCCAAGACCTGGGAATAGTAAAAGGTCAGCGCCAGACAGGGGAGCAGCAGAATGAGGACGATCCAGACCGGCCGCAAATGCATCTTCCGGTGTTCCGGCTCCGGAGTAGGCCCGGATGGCCGTGAAGATCGGCTGGCCCCTGTAAGAGGCGGCGCGATCCCGGTCACGGAACCACGGTCTGCCTTTATCCCGGGAAGGGAGCCTGTGTTCTTCTTGATATCATTCACATCCGGCATCCCCGATTGTCGGTGCCACGACGTATGGAAGACAGCATACTCACTATCACCGAATCAGGGGAGCATCTCCCTACGTCGCATAAACCATGGTGGCTGACAGACACGTCTGGGGTCGACAGGCGGCAGGGGGTATTACTACTTGGCAGCCAAACTCACGTACTTCATCCGAAGGGCGTAGAGCATATCCCGCAGCACCGCTTGTTCTTCCGTCGTGAGATTGCCTGTGGTCTTGCCTTCCAAGACCGAGAGCAAGTCGATAATGTCTTTCGCTTGCGGTAGATTCGCCGGCATCGGAGGCTGCTGGGGATCCAGCTGTTCCCCCATCAACATCAGCGAGGAACTGCCCAGTGAAATGACGAAGGATGAAAAAGTGACGGGAATTCCCGAACCCTGGTGCGGATCAGAGGATGCCGCCTGCTCGTGGGGTTGTATCCCCGACGCGGCAGGCGAAGTGGCGGAGAGACGGTCGGGTCCACTCCCGCCCCGCCGATCCCGAACGACAAATCCTTGTTCCTGTTCTGCGGCCACAGGCCTTTCCCCCGCTCCAGATGCAGCGACAGTACCCTACCATAGGCCCTAGAGAGGCGCAAGCCGCGCCAGCCGATTGAAGCTTGTTGAGAACCGGGTATAATAGCGTCCACCTCTGGGTCACAATAAGGATGGCGATGACTGAACGATTTCATAATCTGGTCAACTTGATGGCCGCGTTGCGCGCACCGGACGGATGCCCTTGGGACCGCAAGCAAACGCATGAGTCACTGAAACCCTATCTTCTCGAAGAAACCTACGAAGTGTTAGAAATTCTCGACCGACAGGACCGTGCCAAACTCCCGGAGGAACTGGGCGATGTGCTGCTGCAAGTGCTCTTTCATAGTCAGATCGCTTCAGAGGCCGGCAGCTTTACCATTGATGACGTGCTTGAGCAACTAGCCGACAAGCTGATTCGACGGCACCCCCACGTATTTGGAAATGGAGCGGCAGACCCGACCCCGACGAACGCCGACCAGGTGGTCGCGCGATGGGAAGAGATCAAACGCACGGAACGCCAGGCTTCCGGCCGACCAGACTCGGTGTTCGACGGCGTGCCGCAAACGCTGCCGGCCCTCCTGAGGGCCTACCAAATTCAAGCACGCGCCTCACGCGTCGGCTTCGATTGGACCCACGACGCGAAAGGTTTTGATCAGGTTCTCGGAAAGATTGAAGAAGAAATCCAGGAGCTCCGCATCGCGATCCGAGCCCCCGCGTCGAACCAGACTGCGCCTGACGCCGGTGCCACAACAGCTCGACAAGCGCAGATCGTCGCGGAGTTCGGCGACGTGGTGTTTTCACTCGTGAATCTCGCCCGCTTCATCAAAGTGAACCCGGAAGATGCCCTGCGCCAAGCCGCGAACCGATTCGTCGAACGATTTCACTTCATCGAAGCCCAGGCGGCCGCGTCGGGCCGTACGGTTGGAGAGCTTTCGTTTGCAGAAATGGATCGACTGTGGGACGAAGCCAAAAAGCAGGATCCTGCCACACTCACCGAGGAACGCCGTCATGAGCGATGAGCCGCATCCCTACGAAGAAGGTAAGCGTGCCGGAATCCACCCCTTGATCGTCATCTTAGGCATTTTGTTAGGACTCTGGCTTTTTGTGTTCCTCATCGTGCCCAGCTCGAAGAACAAACAAGCCGCCGGAACGGAAGGGCCAACCGGACCGATCATCGAAGATCTCGAAGCGGCGCCTGTACTCTTCAAAGTCCAGGCAACCGTCTCGGACATGAATGCCATCAGTCTCACTGTCCCTCCAGAAGCAACCGACAGCCAAGTCGTCGGACTTTTGAAGCGGTTTAAAAATGATCGGCTTGCCGGCACCTTGACCGATCTCCTGCCTGCCACAACGCCCGGCCACAAACTGGGGAACCACGCCGTCGCCGACATCTACATTGTGTCCGATGCCCAGTACGCGCAGCCTGACGTGATCCGCACCCTGACTCGCGGCGCGCATGCACCGGGCAACCTGTATCCCCAGGCCATTCCCTTTGAAGTGGCGATGGAAGCAATCCGCGGGCACTATCGAATCGATCTCAACGACACCGGCAATCCCGACAGTGCCTCCCTCGGCTTTGCCGACGAGTCTGGGGTGCATTCGAAGCAGTATCGAAAAATCTTTTAGCAGGCTGCTGAAAAAGTCCGCCAGCTTTGTTCTCGCATCGCTCAGAGGCTCAACGTACCGAAGCGTACGCCTCGCCTCTTCGCTCGCTGCGGCCGCGCTGGACGGCCTTTTTGAGCATCCTGCCGGGGACTTCTTCTGTCTTATCATATGTGAGGATTATTGAAACTCTCACGCACCAAAATAGAATGAAAGGCATCTAAGTTAAAAATGTTTGACCGCAATTCAGCCTTCTCAATGGAAATTCGAGACCCGAGCGATCCTGAAGATAAATTTCCTATTGTTCAGATGCTTACAATTGGGAATGAGCTGCTGTTTTTCAAGGAAGGCAGTATCCATCGGGCCCTGACAGCAGATACGATCGATCCGGAAAAGAGCGATCTTAATACCCGTCATTCCAGCGAGATTCTCTATTCTGTTGGCGCGGCTAATTCATTCGTAGCGAGAATGATTTTGCAATTCAGGGATATGATCGGACTGGCCATCTCCCAGACAGCGCGTGAAAATGAAGTTATCCAGCACGTCTGGGAAGCCAACAAATTATTGTTGGAATGTGAAAAAGCCTTCTACCATATATATAAACACACGATGGAGTTGATGCCGAAGTGCGACGAAATCGTTGAGGCGAATAAAAACAAATCAGCTATACCCGCAATGCCAAAGGTTCCTGACCTGGAAACGCATGTCTAAGATTTTTTGATAAATGGGAAGAAGTTTCTGGTCGCTGCCTACAGATTACTGAAGCTTTTTTACCAGATGCCTATGGATGGAAAGAATGAAGCTCATTTTGATAAACATCGCGTATGGATAGAGGCAAAGCTGGGCAAAGAACATCCCATATACAAAGCCTTGGAGTCGGCTGAGCCCTGGGTTCGGTTGATCGCCGAGTGCAGCAATGCCGTCAGGCATAAAGAAACGGGGTTAAAGCTTGAAGTCCAAAACTTTGCGCTTAATCCGGGGAATAAAATTTCTTCTCTGGGATGGAGGTACGATCTAACGAAGAAGGGACTCGAACGCCAGAATGACTATACAGATTTGATAGGCGACCTGGATGTAAGAATTTATAACATGCTGACCTTTTTTGAAGAGGTCTTGCTTCTTTGTTTACAGGGCGAGCTAAAAGATACAGCCTTGATGATTTTCCGGATACCAAACGAGAAAATAAATCCGAAGTGTCCCATCGCTTACGAAGTAAATTTGAGGAGTTCTGCTTCATCATGATGACCCTGTTATCCCAACGCACTACATCCGATGCTCAATACGCGCAGCCTGAATAAAGGTGCACATGCCCCGGGCGACCTCTATCCCCAAGCCGTTCCTTTTGAAGTGGCACTGGAACACATCCGCGGGCACAATCGAATCGATCTTAACAACACCGGCAATCCCGACAGTGCCTCCCTCGGCTTTGCCGACGAGTCGGGTGTGCACTCCAAGCAGTATCGAAAAATCTTTTAGCAGGATGCTGAAAGGAATATGTGGGCACGACAGAAGGATACCCGCAGGAGGCTCAAAAAGGCCGTCCAGCAAGGCTGCAGCCGATGAAAGCACCGGAGGCGTAGCCTCTGGGCTACGTTGAGGATGCTTTCGAGGTAAGAACGCCGCTGGCGGACTTTTTCAGCATCCTGCTAGGCCTGACTACAGTCCAACCAGTGTTTTGATTTCTGCCCGCAACGTGTCCTGTTGCTCAACCGCCCAGGCATCGAGTCGTGCGAACAAATGAGCCAGGGGGCCCGTGAAGGGAAGCACGACGGTGTCGCGACGCTCTGCCAACATTCCGTCAGCCTCGACGATGCGGATTTTTTCGTCCGCGATATGCCGCGATAAGAATTTTGAAATCATGAGTTGCTGACCGGGTGTTCCTGCGATGGCCCCAAAAATCTTGCCACGAAGCACATCCAACTCCTCTGGAATTGCCACCTTCACGCGTACAGCCTGGGCGGTCGGCCAGGACGCCCGTTGGATCGAATAGTCATAGGAAAACACCTGCTCGCGAGGTTCGCGGTACGGTCCAGTCACATCCGTAATCTTCATCCGGGCATACATCGTGATCCCTCGTCCAGAATTACGATCGTTCTCCCGACAGATAGCGCAGGACGCGCTCGGCCGCGACCGCCCCGTCACGGATACAGTCCGGAATCCCGACGCCTCGATAGCCGGCACCCGTGAGGATCAGTCCCCCATAGAGACTGAGTGCCGCCTCAATCTGGTTCAGCCGTTCGAGGTGTCCCAGCGTATACTGCGGCATGGCCCTCATCCAGCGATTGACTTCCACAAACCACGGCTCTGCAGTCACGCCGCACATACTGGCCAATTCTGCCCTGACCCGCGCCACCAATGCCTGGTCATCCAATTGAAGAATGGCCTCTCGCCCGACTCCGCCGACGTAACAACGCACCAGCAACTGATCCGGTGGAGCGCGATGTGGCCACTTGAGCGATGTCCAGGTCGCCGCAATGAGGTCGCGCCCTTCTGCCCGCGGGACGACAAACCCGAAACCTTCAGCCGCGCCGGACACCGCTGCACGCGGATAGGCCATCGCAATCGTGGCCGTAGAGGCATACGGGATTATCTCTAGCAACCCGCCGGCAGTGGGCGTGAGAGGACGAACCAGCTCCGCCGACACATACGCCGGGGTTGCCAACACAAGACTGTCCACAGACAAGGCCGAGCCGTCATTGAGAATGACATCATACATCCAACGACCGAGCTGATGGGATCGCACACGCAGAGCGTCAACGGCACAATCTCCTTTGAGCGTGACGCCTTGGTCCGTCAATCGGTGAACGAGGGCGGCGACCAGATCCGATAAGCCGTTCTTGAGGCTGACGAACATCGTGCGCTTCGGGCTGGAGTGCGTGGGGGATGAATCGGACTTCCGGCCTGTCATCATCCCGCGAATCACACTCCCGAACTGTTGTTCCAGCTCAACAAATCGTGGGAAGGTTGCCTGCACGCTCATCTGCTCAGCGTCTCCCGCATAGATGCCGGCCATCAAGGGCTCCAGCATTCGCTCGAACGCCTGCCGACCAACGCGCCGCCGGAAGAAGTCGGCCAACGACTCATCCCCCGGCGACCGCTTCGCCGGCACGGCCAGATCCAACCCCATCCGCGCGAGCCCGGCCCAACTCAAGAGGCCGCTTCGGAGAAAGGGGCCCAACTGACTGGGGACAATGACGACCAATCCTTCGGGGAGTTCGTGCAGACGGCCACGCGAAAAGACACAGGCCCTCTTGCTGGTCTCGTTGGTGTTGATGAGCTGATCGGTCAGCCCCAATTTGTCACAGAGTTCGAGACCGGCCGGTTTCTGAGACAGGAAGGAATCGGGTCCTGCCTCCGTCACGAGATCGCCGACCCGATGGGTGACGATTTTGCCTCCCCAGGCGGGAGCGGCATCGACCACAGTACAGCGGATCGAGATACCGGCAGCAGCCGCCCGTTCGTGAAGGGCATAGGCAGTCGAGAGCCCTGAGATCCCTCCACCGATGACGGCGACAGTGCGGAGGTTGCTCACGACGTAGGACAGAGGGAGGATTCGTGTGCAGTGAGCACAGAGGCCAGCGTGTCGATGAGGCCGGGCGAGTCGTTCAGCATCGCGATTCGCTCGAGCTGGAGCCCCCGACCAGCCGCGAACTGTTTCAATTCGATATCGATATCATAGAGCGTTTCCACATGGTCACAGAGAAAGCCGATCGGCGCGACCAGCAGCTGTCGGTGCCCGTCGCGCGCCAGCTCTTCCACGACCGACTCCACGGTCGGCCCCAGCCATTTTTCTCCCGATCGACCCTGGCTTTGGTAGGCAAAGAGCGTGGCTCTGCCGCCCAGCAGCGTCGTCACCGCCTCAACCGTGCCTTGCACCTCGTCGGGATAGGGATCCTTCATCACTAGAATGCGCTCCGGAAGGCTGTGGGCCGTAAAGAGAACCGGCACCGTCGCCTGCTGCACGCCGGCAGGGAACTTCAGCAGCGCCTGGTGGATATTCTCCACGATCGCCGCAATCAGTCCTGGAGGCCGATGCCAACTGCCGACGTAACTCACCGGGCAGGTACTCTGCAGCGCAGACCGTGCCTCTTCCACTTTCCTCTGATAAGCCCCTGTGCTCAGAGAGGACTGCTGCGGAGCCAGACAGAGACCGATAATGAGTTCGGGAGCGTCGCCGAGCAACTCGGCATAGGTTTCCTTGATAAATGGATGCCAATGCCGTAACCCGACGTAGACCTGATACCGCTCGCCACCGCCCTCATTCAACCGCCGCTTGAGCTTCTTCGCCACATCCTTGGTGATCCCGACCGCCGGCGACTTCCCGCCCGTCGCCCGATACCGTTCCCGAATTTCTTCGACGAGTTCAGGCGGCGTGGGGCGACCACCCCGTACATCGAGAAGGAACGGCTCCACATTCTCCAGACTATCCGGCCCACCCATGGCCATCAAGAGCACGGCAATGGGCCTCTGCAATCCCGACATAGACCGTACTCCAAGGCAAACGTAAAAGGGCAAAAGTACAAAGGCTTCTCCCGAATCGCCACACCTACTTTTACCTTTCGCCTTTTTACTTTGTACTTAACTTATGGACCATGTCGATTGTCGCGGCCACATGTTCTATAGGAGTCGTTGGCAAGATCCCATGCCCCAGATTAAAGATATGCCCCGGACGCCCGCCGGCCCGGCGCAGTATATCTGCCACGCGCCGTTCGATTTCATGCAGCGGTGCAAACAACGTTAATGGATCGAGATTCCCCTGTACTGCCACGTCATGTCCCACGGTCGCCCAAGCCTCATCGAGATGGATGCGCCAGTCGACCCCGATGACATCACCGCCCGCGTCTCGCATCTGACGAAGCATCGCCGAGGTGCCCGTGCCGAAATGAATCATCGGCACGACTTCCCTCTTCAACCCCTCAAAAATCAATTGAACATGCGGCAGTACATATTCGACATAGTCACCGACCGAGAGGCAGCCCACCCAACTGTCGAATAATTGAATCGCCTGTGCGCCGGCCTTGATCTGTCGCCGCAGATAGCCGGTGATGACCCGCGCAAACTTGTCCATGAGTTGGTGCCACGCCTTCGGCTCGCAATACATCAACTGTTTGGTCAGGAGATAGTTCCGTGAGCTTCCGCCCTCGATCGCATAACTTGCGAGTGTGAACGGCGCCCCGGCAAATCCAATCAGGGGCACCCGCCCGTTCAGGGCATGTCGAGCCTGACGGATGGCTCCGGCCACATAGTCGAGTTCTCCGCCATCAATGACCTTGAGCCGTTCGACGTCCGCCTGGTCTCGCACCGGATTATGGATCACCGGTCCCTCGCCTTCTGCGAACTCCAGACGGAGGCCCATCGGTTCAAGCGGCAACAGGATGTCGGCAAAAATGATGGCCGCATCGAGCGGAAAGCGGTCGATAGGCTGGAGCGTGACCTGCGCCGCCAACTCGGGCGTCTTGCACAACTCGAGGATCGAGTGCTTCGCGCGGAGCGCACGATATTCTGCCATATAACGGCCCGCCTGGCGCATGAACCAGACCGGCGTACAATCAACCGGTTCACGCCTGCAGGCTTTGAGGAAGCGATCGTTTATCATTTTGGCATTCTAGAGACGAGGGGCGAGGGTGTCAATTCGCAATGGGGCAAGCCCCGCATGATGCTCAATTGGGAAAGAGAGTCTGTGCAAACAGCAGGCAGCCCCTCTGATTCCGGTAGAATGAAGCTCTCCGCAGCACGCTACAGGGTATTCGGCGAAGGAGAAAAAAGAAAGATCCAAATGTCGCAAAAGCCCCCGGTTGACAGGGTGTGAAGCTCTCTACTAGACTGCTCACTCCCGCTGGGAACCGGGAGACAATTTAGATCACTTAGGTATACAGGGAGGCCCGAATCCGGATGGCGAAAAAAACTGAAAGTGAATCGGACGAAACCAGACTGAAAAAGAAGGTGGCGGCGAAATTGACCGACCATAAGAATCCCAAAGAGGATGAAGCCCTTCGTTCGCTAAAGAAGCGGCTGCGACGGACACAACGGAAACGGCGTGCCGTAGCCCTGCGCAAGAAAAATTCTGCTAGCAAGAAAACGGCCGCTCCCGCTGCGAAGTAATGACCTTGTCGGGGCAATTGACGGGCGAGTGAATTGTTAAGGTAGTACTCATGGAACAATCACGACCCAAAGAAGAGCGTGCGACTCCCTCCGTTTCAGAGACGGTGACCGATGAGTTTACCGATCAGGTGGCGGCGGAGTTTACAGGAGAGCACCCGGTACCGGTTGAGCCGACCGCGGAACCGACCGAGCAGGTGGTCCTTGAAGAAGAGAAGGTCAAGGATGAGATCGAGATCCAGATCGACCTGCTCAAGGATTCCGATTGGGTGGTCCGTCGCGAGGCCGCCATCACGCTCGGGGAAATGGGTGATGAGCGTTGCGTGGAACCGCTGTGTCATGCGTTGCGCGACGGTGACTGGCAAGTTCGGGAAGTCGCGATCGAAGGGTTGGGGCAGATCGGTTCTCCCGCCGTCGAACTGTTGATCAAGTTGCTCCGTGATTGGGACGTTCGGAAATATGCGATTGCCGCGTTAGGGAAGATTCGCGACGAGCGTGTGCTCGATCCTCTCATGCTGCAGTTGCGAAACGACGAGTTCAAAGACGATGCGGTCAACGCATTGGTCGACCTAGGTGAACCGGCGTTGTCGCGATTGATCAACGCGTTGAAAGACAAAGACGAGAATGTTCGGAAGCAAGCGGTGCTGGCCTTAGGGCGGATCAAACATGTCGAGGCGATTGACCCCCTCATAGACATGCTCGCCGACAGCGATTGGTTTACCCGCTTGACGTCCGCGGCGGCGCTCGAGGCGATCGGCGATGACCGGGGCCGCGATGCGATCAAGCCATTGATAAAGGATCCGGATATGGTGGTACGGATGCGGGTGGAGCGGATTCTGGCGAAGTGGAAGAAACAGCCTGCCACCACGTAGAGGTTATTTGTTCAGCTGCCGGTCGACCTCCCGCTGAATTTCATCGAGCTTCTTCATCGACACCGGTTTTCCCATCGACAATTCCAGTCTCACTTCCCGAAGCGTTCCGGTCAGCGCCCGCACGGCGAGGATCGACTCGTCTTCCTTCGCGCCCTTCGTGGCATTGTCCAGCGTCTCGGCCGCCTCGCCTAGTTGCTTGGCAGCTTCCCCAAAGTTCTTATCGAACAGTTCTGATTTCGCCTGCACCACCCGTGACTTGGTGTCGATCAGTCCCTGTCGCCTGCGCAGGTCTCTCTCGATTCCCATCGTTGTGTCGAAGATGTTGCGCGACGTGTCTTTGAGCGAATGTTGGAGGTCCGAGACCGTTTGCTGGAGCGTGCCGACTGGACGTTGGCCATAGTAAAATCCGAGACCAAACGACATGGCGGCCAGGGCAAGAGCGGTGACTAATTTCCACATCACGCGATCCTTTCGGCTAACGAACTTTGGAGGCTGTTGTGGGACGGCGGAGTTGTTGGAGCAGACTTCCTGCCGCAGCTAGGCGAATGGTGACGTCTGAGTCCTGCAAGCCTTTTTTGAGCAACGGCGTCACCGGTGCGCCGCTCTTGCCCAGGGCTTTCGCCGCTAAGAGCCGTGGTTGTGGTTGCTGGTCCTGCAGGAGCGTCTGTAAGATTGCCACCGCTTGCTTGTCGGAGGTGGCCGCCAGCGTATGGGCTGCCGCTGCTCGGATAGAGGGGTCCGGATGTCTCGCCAAGTCCGCGGCGAGCAAGACAGCCGATATGTCGCCCAGTCGAAGCAGTCCTTCCACCGCGCTGGCCCGTACCTGTAAATTGGCATCGCGCGTGAGAGCCCGCAGCAACGGGTGATTTTCACGAATCCCCAGCCGCCCAAGACTCGTGGCTGCAACCGCGCGCACGCGCGCGCTTTCGTCCCCGAGCGCATGGGTTAATGGGGCGACGCCACCGACTTGTCCATAGTCTCCCAATGCGCCAGCGGCGAACGCGCGAACCGACGGCTCAGGATCGTACACTCCCTGGCTCAGGACCGACAGACTCGATGCGCGCTTCAGCTGCCCCAATACCCCCAAGGCTGCCATGCGGACATCGGGGTCCGGAAGCGTCGCCGCTCCGGTGATGTCGGTCAGCATGTCCTGTTTGCCGAGCCTATACAGTGCGGCATAGGCGAACACGGCTTCAGGTCCGTCGTCCGTTCTTGCGACTTCGATGAGGTAGGGCATGATGTCGGTGACGTTGGCCTCACTGAGCGCGTTCATTGCGGCAATTCGCACGGCCGGCATCGCGTCGTTCAGGGCCCGTCGCAAGGGGCCTGACTTCCCTGCGAGTCCGGCTTTGCCGATGGCGTCCGCGGCACGAGCCCGCACCAGGACCGATACATCGAGCAGCCCGTCTTCCAGGACGGCCTGTGTTTCTCCGAGGCCGAGTTCAGCCAGCATCGTATAGGCCGCGATCCGCACATATTCTTGCGGGTCGCGGACATGGCTGGTGAGAAAGCTGAGCGCCAAGGGCCGTAGCAGGGCCGGATCGTCCGGTTGATCTGTAGGGACTAGCCGTTGATAGAGGGTGAGGGCTTCTTCCGGTCGCCCAAGCTTGAGGGAGCTCTGGAAGACGAGGTGGATGAGCGGTTTCGACGCGGTGCCCTCGGACGGAAGCGATTGCCAGAGCTTCAGGACCTGGTCGTATTCGGCATGGTTGAATGCGTCTGTGGC
>Ga0099828_10000465_pt1 | contig 24674 bp, 17 predicted proteins | sample CZO8metaG_2_FD_79338 | JGI IMG/M metagenome (GOLD analysis project Ga0099828, IMG submission 79338) | Vadose zone soil microbial communities from the Eel River Critical Zone Observatory, Northern California, USA - CZOApr15con2H1.8 metaG | ecosystem: Environmental > Terrestrial > Soil > Vadose... | reverse complement strand
CGTGAACGCGAACAGCATTCCACCAACGAGGAAGAGGACGGAGAGCAGCGACAGTCCGAAAGGTAGTTCGCGAACGCCGACCGGCTGGCTGTAGTATTTCGTGAGCACGGCGAATCCGAAGGTCATGCCGACAATGAACAAAGCGACGCCCAAGATCCCGAACACCGTGAGGGGCCGCTCCGTCTCGACGTAGCGGACCATCGCGCCAATCACGCTCAATCCGTGGCGGACGGGGCCCTGCGACGATCCTTCCACATCGTAGTCGACATGGATGGGTACTTCGACGATTTTGAGCCCGTGCCGGTCGGCGTCCCAGAGGATCTCCGCGCTTGCGCCCATCGCTCTCTCCTTCGGATCGAGCGCATCGACGGCCCGGCGGGAATACGCCCGGAAGCCGCTCTGGGCATCCTTCACCCTCCCGCGGAGGCGCGATCCCGAATTCGTGAGTTTCGTGAGCACTCGAATCCCGAACCGGCGGTACCGGGGGACCTTCGACAGACTCTCGGGCTTGAGGAACCGGGAACCGATCGAGATGTCCGCCCTGCCGTCCCTCACGGGCTTGAGCACCCGAGGGATCGCCTCCGGCCGGTGCTGCCCGTCGCCGTCCAGGATGACGAGGACTTGGGTCCCGTTCGTCCGGGCGTAGTCGAAGCAGGATCGGATCGCGGCGCCGTAGCCTCGGTTTCCGTCGTGGCGGATGACGGTTGCTCCAGCGCGTTCCGCAATCCAGGCCGTGCCATCCGTGGATCCGTCGTCGATCACGGCGACTTCATCGACGTACTGCATCGCCGAGAGAACTACGCTTCCGATGGTTTTCGCTTCGTTGTGTGCCGGAATGGCCGCAAGGATTTCCCCCATGCTCCCCCCACCTCCTTCCTCCTGTTGCCCTCATACGGTGTGTATTCCCGCGTTTCGCGGGTTTGCGCACATCGCTTCGCGGAGCTGGAGGGCGAAGTGGACGCTGGCGGAACTCCTAGTCTGAACCCCTCGGACACTTCTGCCTCCCCCACAACCACAGTGCAGATGGCGCAGCCCCGTCCTATTCTGGGAAGATGACTTAAGGAATGTGGAACACTTTTTGCGCTGCTCGGTACAAATCGGAGCAACACAGTTTTCGACCCCTGTCGAAAGAGGCTTCCGATCCGATTCAGACCGGCTACAAGTGTCCTGCGATTCCTATCGACGTGGGAGGCGGTCATTCGGATGCCGTGCGTTTCGGCCATCGCCGTCTCGGAAATCGTATTCCATCTTCGAGTCGTGGGAGATTCGCGGGCTACTCCGTGGAAAGTAATTAACGGAGGACCCGCGGTGTCGCCGACATGAAATTCCCCCGAAAGATCGCTGGGCGGACGTCTTCCGAACGCGAAACGAATTCGGCGGCGCTCGTCGACGAGGTACCGGCCGCAGGCGTGCGGGTGGACGACGCTGCGCGGGATGCGATGGCGGCTCAGCTCCTCCGGGAGCAGACGCGCCGGGATGCTTTGCGTCTCGGTGTGGCCGCGGGAGGGGGCGTCCTCGCCGCCCTGTTCGCGGATCGGTTCATCGGTCGCGGACGGGCAGCCCCGGGCGACGCGATTGGCGGCACAACGATCTCCAACACGGACATCGATGCGAAGCGGATCGCCGCCGTCCGGATCGCGACGGAGTTTGAGCCGACGAAGCATGCCGGGACCCCAGCGGACCCGTGGACGGAGGCCGGCATCAATGCCGCCATGGCGGACCTCGGTGCCGCGGGGGGCCTCGTCTTCCTCCCGGTCGGGAACTGGAGCGTGCGGCCGATCACGGTCCCCGCGAACAACATCGCCCTGTGTGGCTCTGGCTTCAACACGAAGCTCGCGGCGACTCCTGGGAGCTACACCCAGAACACGAGCGCGATGTTCCTCCTGAACGGGCGCCTCGGCGTTACGCTCGCCGACATGGCGTTGGACGGGACCGGGACGAACACCTGCTTCGGGATCACCGCGACGGGCGGGTCCGACCCGATCATCTCCCGGATGCGTTTCACGAATTGGCTCGGGATCGACACGCAGCGAGCTCGCGGGATCAGCGTCCAGCAGAACCCCTCCTCGGGACCGCCGTTCTTCGAGGCAGTCATATCGGATTGCGTGTTCGACGGCAACCAGATCGGCGTCGTCGTCCACCGCTGCCGGTACATGATCATCGGCTGCCGTGCGGACAACCACCCGTTCGACGGGTTCTACATCGACGGAAACCAGGCGCAAGGCAGCATCATCGGCTGCATCACGTACAACAACGCCCGCGCGGGAATCAATGCGGTCTTCAGCGAGCGGACCACGCTCTCGGACAATACGTCGTACCGGGACGGGACGGGGATTCAGTTGTACGGCGCGACGCGGATGATTGTTCAAGGGAACACAATTAACGAGGCTCTGAACAGCGGGATCCTCGTGAACGCGAACACGAGGTACTCGATCATCGCGGACAACTGGCTGTACCGGCAGGCATCCTCGGGCCAAGGCCAAGGGATCTCAGTGTACAACGGCTGTCTGTACAACATGATCCAAGGGAACGTGTGCAACCAGAGCGGCCGGAACGGGATCCTCGTGTCGAACACCTCGAACGAGAACGTGATCGTCGACAACATCTGCTTCGCGAACTCCGTGACGGACGCGGGATACGCGGGGATCCTCGTCTCGACCACGGGCAACCTGATCCAAGGGAACCGATGCTTCGACGACCAAACGACCAAGACGCAAGCGTACGGAATCCTGGAAGGGACCGGGGCCGACGGGAACTACATCCTGGGGAATCGGTTGGACGGAAACTTGACGGGACCCCTCGTCGTCGTTGGGCCCAACACGGTCGTCCGCGGCAACATCGGGTACCGGACGGAGAGCCGAGGGACGGCGACGATCCCGAGCGGCCAAAGCTCCGTCGTCGCGCCGCATAGCCTGGTGAAGACGCCGGTGCTGGTCACGCTGGGACCGCGGGCCGCCGAGGTTTCGGCCGCATACGTCTCCGCCCGGGACGCAATGAACATCACGATCGCCGTGCCGAGCAGCGTGACGGCGAACCGCGACATCGACTGGTACGCCGAAGCGTAGTCCGGACGGACACGGTCGAGGGCTCGGAGGGAGAGTGAGATCATGAGAAGCCGGGTCAGGTCGGCGATCGTTCGGGCCGGGGCCCTGACGGTTCTCGGGGTCCTGCTGGCGTCGGCTCTGATCCCTTCGGCCGGATCGGCGGTGACGATTCAACCCGGGGTCATCTTCCAGCCGTCCCAGTCCTGGGCGAACCTGTCCTTTTCGAGCACCCAGACCTTCAATTCCGTCGTCGTCGACGCGAGCGGCGTCACGTTCGACACGGTGCGATTCGGGGTTCGGAAGTACCCGCAGGCGTTGCCACGCGTCGAAATCCTCATTGGGACGTGGGTCCCACTCCAGACGACCGCGAACGCGACGTCCGTGCGCTTCACGGCCACCGCGCCGTCCGGCTCGATTGTCGAGTTCAACTTCACGTACCTGCTCGCGAACCGCGAATACTTCCTCCAGGTCGACGGGCTCGAGCAAGCCCGCAAGTTCACGACCGCCTCGGGCCACGTCTCGTTCCCGTGGGCCGGCTGGTCGACGCACGACTTCAACGTGCTCCTGGGCCCGCGAAGCGGCGGTCCGCCGAACACCTGCCCCAACCAGCCGACGATCTCCGGGACGCCCCCGATCACCACATTCCCCGGTTCCGGCGTGACGTTTGGCGGGCTGTCGTCCGATCCCGACGCCGATCCGCTCGCGTGGACCTGGACCTGGGACGACGGCACGACGACGGACCAGTCCACGCCCCCCGGGATTGGCCAGGTGACGGCGGGCCACGCGTGGGCCGTCGCGGGCAGCTACAACGTGAGTTTGAGCGTGACGGACGGGATCTGCGTCGTCGTATCGGAGCCGTTCGAGGTCGATGTGATTCCCCGGCCGGCCCAAGTCGGCTTCCTCGCGGGTGCCGTCCGAGATGCGACCTCGCTGGCCCCCCTCGAAGGGGCGACGATCGCCCTCTCGCCGGGCACGTTCGGCCAGACGACGGATGTCCAAGGGACGTACAACGTCACCGTGCCGGTCGGGGCGTACACGGTCACGGTCGGAGCGACGTTCTACGTGGGCGCCTCGAGGTCCGGAGTGGTCGTGGGGCAGAACCGGGCGACGATCGAGGATTTCAATCTGATTCGGCTCTCCGCGAACGTGACGGCCGCGTTTGACTTCACGGTGGACGGCTCCACGGTCCACTTCACGGACCGGAGCCGGACGGACGGGACCCTCCCGATTACGTCGCACCTGTGGGCGTTCGGGGACGGGACGCTGTCAACGGCCGCCTCGCCGAGCCACGCGTATGCGGTCTCCGGCTTCACCGCAACGTACACGGTCACGCTCATGGCCTGCGACGCCGCGAACCATTGTGGAGCCCTCTCGAAAGACATCACGTTGATCAACTGGCCTCTGGTCGTCGTGGCGGTCGGACCGCTCGTGGGGCTCGTCCTCATCGCGGTCGCATTGGTCGTGTGGCGGCGCCGACGACGTGAGGACGAGGAGGGCGCGACCGATGACTTCCAGGAGAAGCCGTAGGGACTTCCAAGCCCACGGCCGAAGGTTCTTCTCTTCATGGAAGGCCGGCGGCAACTCAGACGTCAGGGGGCAATCGGGCCACGAGCAAGCCTGCCCCAGAGCCAAAGATAGAGAAACATGCTCACGAAGCTAACGGCAAACGTGAACGCACCAAGTTCGAAGAAGGAGACGGACGGGACGGCGGCGACGAACGGCTTGTTGACATCCACGCCATTGAGGAGGATTCTACCCACGATGTAGAGCCAAGTGAGAAAGCTGAACACTCCGGTGGTAATGACGAGCGCCCGGAGGAATTGACTCCGTCGGAGGAACTCGACGAACACGGGTCGGGGTTCAAGCGCCTCGACCTAATAGCCTATCGGACTCCGAAAACTCGCTGCGTTCGGAACACGAGAACGAGAAGCAGAGTTGTCCGCCCTTTGATGGGCGCGGATGTCCGAAGGGAGAGCCCGTCGGGTGACGGATCGGGGACCGGTCACGAGACTCGCACGAACAGATGGAGCTCTCGGTAGACGTTCGTCAAGTTGTTGCTTCGATATAGGAGAAACTGGACCTCCCACAAGCCCGTTGTGTTGATCAAGAACGTATACCGATGCGTCCAGTTTTGGCCATCACCTATGGTCTGGTTGAACCAGTTCAAGGCGGTTCGATTCAATTCCTGTGTCCGATTGCAGCCACAAGTGACGTTGAATACAATGCTTACGCCAACCAGATCTACGCGAGCTGTGTACGCGACGGTCGCGGCCTCGTGGTTGATCACGCCGATGATGACGGTCCCGGGCTGCGAACGAGTCAGGTTCGTCGGGTAGCCGGACGCGTTACCTCCGGGACCCAGGATGTAGAATTCCGTGAACGTCTCTCCCGGGCGAGGCGCGAGGAAGACGTAGGCGAGGGTGCCGGCTGCGATCGCAACGCTGAGCGCGAGGGCGATCGAGAGGGCCTTGTCGAGGAGCGTATAGTCCTTCCAGCCAGCGAGGGAAAGGACGAGGGTCGCGGCGAGCCGGTCTGCTTCGGGCAGTCGCATTCGCCGCCACCACGCCGCGAGGCCGACGAGGGTCGTGAACGCGGCAATCGTCGCAGCGATCGGGGCGAACCGGATTCCCCACGGGGTGAAGTTCAGGAGGAGCCCGAGGAGCGGGACGACCGCGATGCTCAGGCCGAAGCTCAGCGCGGTTCGCTCGATCCAGTCGAGTTCCTTGTTGCTCGGGAACAAGGCCGCGACGAGGACGTAGCCCGGCAGGAAGAGGACGAGAAGGATTGCGAGGAGGTTGCCGACGTCCCTCACGAGCAAGGCGCTCGCCATGACGAGCGTGTAGCCGATGGCGACGACGAGGTCCCACGGTCGCTCCTGAAAATGAATCCGCACCGCGTCCCTCCCGCCGGGCACGTTCCCTCTCGGCATAAGTGTTTCCCCTTTGCCCTGGCCTCGATTCTGCTTTTCGAAATTCGTCCAATTCAATTGATACCCCGGCCTACGGTTTGCGTGGGACGTAGACCCGAATGACGGCATCAGGGAACCCCGCGAGCCGGGTACCTCGGCGGCCCTGCAGATCCCTCGGCTAGGGCGCAGGACATCGCGGCGAATCGGATGCTTCCGTGCGGGCCCTTCTTCGCCAACGACTCCCGGGCCCCATTCCGACTTTTATCGCGGTCGTGCGCGGGGCCCGCGGGCGGCGTTCGTCGCCCCCCCGGCTCGTCCGCGGCTCGTATTCGCCGCCCGCGCGGAGGTCATCTAACCTCGACGTGGCGTTGTAGATAAGCTGCACGCCGACGGGATCGATGCGGACGGTCCACGTGACGCCCACGGAATCGTGGTTCGTGATTCCCATGATTCTGGACGCGGGCTGGGAAGCGCTTAGGGCGGTCGGGTAGCCGGAGGCGTTGCCGCCCGGCCCGAGTATGCAGAACTCACTGAACTTCTCGACGGCTCCGTGGCCTCCGCGGTCCGCAGCCTGAAGGCGAGAGTGACATGAACAGACCAGGGCACATATGACTTGACGGTGTAAGGGAGTAGACTCATCCAGCCAGCCAAGCCCGACGAAAGGGTTCCTGTTGTCTCCCATCCTCGCGCGCGCATCTGTCTCCTCAAGACGGAGGGCGAGTACGGGTGAAGATAGTCTCCATAATTCCTGTGGTTGACGACTGCCAGTGGGGAGTGTGGAGAGGTGACGTGTATGACCACTGTCCCTGAATCTGTCGCGACTCTCGTGAGCTCATCGAGAAGTCGAGGAGTTAGTCCTATCGGGACGTGGTCGATAATGCCCATGGCGAGCACAGTTTCGAATGTTCGGTCCTTGAACGGCAGAGCCAACCCCGACGCGGCTACCGCGTGAGAAATGTTGCCCAAGTCAGCGCCGCGAAGGAGGAACTTCCTCTCGATGTCGACGCTTACGCTGCTCGAGCTCAAGACGGAGAAACGGCCGTAATCGGAAGCCACATCGAGGACCGTCCCGCGTATCCATTTCTTAATGGGCTCCAACTCTCCCTGATACAGCGGCGACTGCGTATATGATTCCCAGAAATCGAACGTGGCGAGGCGATCCGCTCTCATCTCGAGGCCAGGAACACTGTTCGCGTTCATAAAACTGAAGAGCGCCAGGCATCTTCTTGGCCGTGAACTCGTTCACGCACGGGCTGTCGATCCAAGTAGGAGCTCGCGCAGTCGGGGGCGGAGATCATATATATCCGAGCCACACATTTTTCAGAGCTCGCCCCCGCGCCAAAGGAACTCAGCAAGTTCTGCACACAGGGTCCGGTTCTTCCTGCTGGACCCGGAGCGTACCCAGGTACCATGATGATTCAAATTCTCCCACCCACCGCTCCACGCGGCCCCCCTAGGTTTTCAGAGTCTTTGCTTGGTCCGTTCGTTCGGCCGCAAGCTAGATTTGCAGTGTTCGTCTTGGGGGACTTTGATGTGGCCGCAGACAACGGAAACAATCGCCTCACCGGTGAGCACCGGCTCCTGCGGAAGCCGCATGAAAGGATCGCGAGAAGTAGCGTCAAATGAAGCCGCTGGCGGCTTGCAGGCATCCAGCGGAGAAGGCAGGTGCTTTGCCATCTGAGTTGGTGGTCGGCACCAAGAGTTTGCTGGATATGACGGCCGCAGTGCCAGAACTCTTGGCGATTGACAAGGAGATTGGCAGGCCGTACAGAACAAACCCCGTGATCTTCAATTCCCAGGCCTGGTCCCGGAGGCTCGAGCTACCATGGGTCATCGAGCACATCGGTACCGCGGCAGGACTTCGCATTCTGGATGTCGGTTCCGGGATGTCAGCCTTACCGGTCTTTCTGTCGCGGCACAAGGCGTCCGTGGTCTCGATCGATGTAAACACGTCGCGTCACCATTCGCGCTCAGATATGACATCCGTTCGCGCGGCATTGCCTTGCCTTCCCTTCCGACGAGAGTCTTTTGACGTAGTGTCTTGCGTCTCGGTGCTAGAGCATCTTCCGGGAAATCTCGGCAAATACATGTCTGAGCTCTGCAGGGTGGCCCGGCAGAAGGTTATTCTAACATTTGATCTTGCGTTGGGAATACAGCCCCGTGCGGGGCTCTCGCAGGTCGAACTCAACGCCATGGCCCGGATGGTAGGGATTGCAATTAGCCGTCCGCACGATTTGCTCACCCCCTCAGGTGTCGAGGAAGAGATGTTCGGCTCGAACCTGGGAGTCTGTCTGCTCTGTTTGGAGAAGCAAGGGGGCGCGTGGCCCACTCTTCGGATGAATCTGGGGGAAGAGCTTCTTACGTTCGCTCACCGCTCTGTGAGGATGTTCGGGCAGAACAAGATTCGCTGGGAACCATGACGGATAGCGGCAAAAACCGCTCCGACTCTAACCCTCAAAATCGGCTCATCGACTTCGACTCGGCCCATATGATCCCCGGGGTTACCCGCAGAAGTAGGATTTCTGAAAGACCAGCATGTTGTCGATGCGCTTCCTCACGCGGCACGGGGGCCCATGCCGCTTCACCCCACCCCTCCAATTCGCACGACTTGAGACGACCTCGTTCTGAGGGTTCGACAGCTCAGATGTGCCACAGGCTGCATGCCGCGTAGGCCCAACGGCTCGGCCCGGAATCGCAGTTTGGCCAACTCTTTGTACACGTTATGCCAGGAATGAGCAATCTCTTACCCCCTGGCACCACCGGATGAAAGTCGAGAATATAGAGCCAGCTCACGCATTGCACGCTCATCCCAATTGAGAACATTGTCGCGCGCAAATGCCATCGCGTTCTTCGCCAAGGATCGTCTGAGGTCGGGGTTCTCGATTAGTTGGTTGATGACGGCGGGCAGCTGATTCAGGGCGGTTGGTTCCAGCAGTATGCCGGTTCTCCAATTCTCAATCAGCCGACTAGTTCCTCCGTTGTTGATGGTTACCACGCACTTGCCGCAGGTCATGGCCTCGAGAAGCGGAATGCAAAGGTTCGTCAAATCATTGGTAGAGACGAAGATGTCAGCTACCGCCAGGTACTTTCCTACATCACCGTGGCGGACAGCACCAACGAATTTGACCCTGTCTCCCTCGCCCAGCGAGTCGGCTTCCGTCAAAAGCTTCGTCATTTCGGGTCCATCGCCCACGATCAAGCACACGACCTCTCGTTCGTGCGTGACGTTGGACATGGCTGTTATGATTCGATCTACCCTCTTCCAGCTGACTAGACGCGAGATCGCGACGACCACGATCGCGTCCGCCTGGATGCTCAAGGCACCTCGAATGCCGGCTTGATCGTAGGGCTTCATAAGGTTCTCTCTATCCACCGCGTTCGGTATGAGTGCAATTCGGGACTCGGGGATTCCCGCAGCCCGTGCGACCTGATCTCCCGCCGTACCGTCGTCGTCGATTACAAACAGATCGATCGGGATGCGCAAGGAGAAGAGTTCCGGACTTCGGAGAAGTGCTCTCATCGAAGGATGCTGGACAAAGCCCGACTCGTTTGTGCCATGAATTCTCGCCACACTCGGTATTCCCAAAGCCCGGGAAAGCGCATACGCGGGGAACATTCCTAGGTAGGTATGTCCGATGATTATGTCTGGTCGGGATGCCTTGGCCACTTGAGCCGCCTTCCATAGCCCGAAGACGGAGAAGCCCAGGATCCACAGTGCGACTTTCAAGCCGGCGACAACCCTGCCGGCAGGCCTTGCCCTTCCGGCAGACTCTTGCAGCTGTTCCAGTGAGACCATGAGGGCCCGGGGGAAGAAGAACCGTACGATTTCCACACCCTTGGAGCCACCTGCACCGCGATTCTCGACCGACGGATCGAAGACGTTGAAGGGGGGCAGCACAACTTGGATTCGGTGTCCTAGCTCGCTCAGTCTTGAATAGATTCGGAAAAGCGCTGGCATCCCCTTCCCCTCGCCCATGGGCCAAAAGAAGGGCGTTATCACAAGAAATCGGATGCAGGACCTTCCTGTGTCGTTCTCCATAGCCCGCCTTCTGCTGTCCTCTGAGTGGGAGATCTGCGAATGGTTCCTAGTTGACCATAAGGTTCTGAATTGGAGTCAGACTTCCCGGTCAACACTACGTCACACATACTCCCCAGATACGCGTTTGGCCGTTTTGGTAAACCAGATTCGCACCGCTCGGGAGCCGCAGGGTCGCGCCGTATTCGCTTAGTCGTTCCTCAATTAGGCTAGAGTCAAACAGGTAGCAATAGTTGCTGCTACGGAGCTGCTGGACGCCGAAGACGTAAGCGACCGCGTACAGATTATCTCCGCTGGAGGACTGCCAGGACAGCCGCAGGATTCGGGAGTCTACGTCGGCCCAGACAGTCTGGCCCTGCAGATGGCGCTCCACCCAGTTTACCCCGGCTAGTTCGTCGACTGAGTAGAAACTCCAGTATCGGGAAACCGAAGGGTCCGTGGTTGCCTTCACTAGGTTCGTAGTTGAAAGGAGAACGATTCCGACTATGATAATCGCCGCCACCAGGCGGTTGCGTGCGAGTCGACTTGCCAAGAGCCCGTGACGGCGAAGAGCGAACACAGCAAGCGGAACCGAGATCATCAGGACCAGCGGGAGTACTCGGTATTGGGCATTCCCGAGTCTCGTGACAAAATCCGCAGCTATCGATGCTCCGAGAGCGAATCCAAGCACGCCAAATGCTCCGACCATGAAGAGCGTTTCTGGGTTCTTTCGGGTCTTCCGGAGCGCGAAGAGCCGAATTTCACGGAGCCATTCGGTTGCGGCGACTGCAAGGACGGCCCAGAGACTGAATGTTAGCCCGAGGTAAACCCAGATGGAGCTCCAGGTCGACTGGACGAACTCGTATCCGGCAATCTGATCCGGGGTCAAGATTTCGGTCACGAAAAGCAGATTCACATGGAGATTTACAAGGCCCGGAGCGGATGGAGGGTAGATGTACCACGCGTAGAAAAATGTCAATGCGACCGAGGTGGCGACGAAGCTCCACCAGGTTCTCCTCGCGAGTAAGCTTTCCAGATTCAGTCTTCGTAAGCCGAGGTCGACAAGGACCACAAGGGTGACTGATGTAATCATGATCACGTAGGCGAAAACGATGTTTAACGACAGGAGACCGAGGAACACGACCCACCAAAGGGCAGTCCATCTCAGTTTTCCTCGCTTTCTTTCAGGGTTAAACATGATTTCGAAAAGCACGACCAATTCTACGACGAAGAGCGAGATGGTCAATATCTCGTGAGTACTTCTGGAGGTCACGATCAGAAAGTCGGGTAGAAGTGCCAATACTACCAAAGCTACGAAGGCACTTCGCGTTCTCCCCAGTAGCCTGCGGAATAACGCGTATGCGATGAACAACGGAATTATGCCGAGAATTGGCGCGACGTAGAGTTGGAGAGTAATCGGCGCTAAGCCCGTAACTTCTGATAGGAATGCGAGAAATGTTGGATGACCGAACCCCCCCTGATAGGTAATTGGCCCCGCGATCGAGCCCGAGGAAATCACAGACTCCGCGGCCCTCACGAAATAGGCTCCGTCCCCCATGACGTTCAGGCCGGAGTATCGTAATACGAGATACACTCTCGATATGACAGCATACAGGATGAGGACCGCTAGTAGCAACCCTCGTCCGCGCTGATAATCGGCCTCGGACTCCCGTTTCTCGGTCACCCGGCGAAAGCCTCCTTTGTGTCTCTGGGATCGCTGCAACTCATTTCGGGGAATCTAACTCGCGTGAGAGAGATTTCGTTCTTTCTTGTGCTCGGCGCATCCAGATTCCATTGCAGCGTCCAGAATCGAGTCTCGTCACAAGGTTTTTCCGTTGCCATCATTCTTCCTCAATGCACGTTCAAACGCGAGAGCGGCTCTTTCCCATGTGAAGTTCGTGAGTACATGTGCCCGTCCTTCCGAGCCCATCTCTTCGATTAGGTTCTGATTCTGGAGAAGATAGGTCATCGCGCGGGCGAAAGCGATCGGTGTCGGATCTGTGAGGATTCCCGTGCGTCCGTCGACGACGGTTTCTGCTGGTCCGCCGCTGTTCACTGCGATCGTCGGCGTTCCGCTTGCCATGGACTCGATCGGAACGAGCCCGAATGCTTCTGAGACTGTTGGAAACACTGTGAAAAGTGCCCGTGAATATAGGGGAGGTAATTCGTCTGGGCGAACGGCCCCCAGGAACTCCGTGATCCCCGCGACGCCAAACCGCATTGCATGGTTCACCAAGGCCTGTCGATGCGGGCCGTCCCCTACGATGACCATTCTCGTCTTTCGAGCTGAGAATTCTTCCTTGCAGAGCGCAAGGGCCTCGATTGCCAGTTCGAAGTTCTTGAACCGAGACAACTGTCCAACCGCTAAGACGTACGAACCACGGTCACTAGATGGCGCATAGCTCGCAGGATCAACCCCAGGATAGACTACCTCGGAATCGCGTTTGTATAATCGCCTGACGAGCTGCCCGGTATACCGACTGTTTGCGACGATGTAGTCCATGTGAGAGATTGCCCACCGATCAAAGGCTCTGAAAAGTGGATTACCGGTAGCAAGCAATAACATCCAACCCATCGGCGGCGCAACGCTATGCAGTGTGCTTCGTGCAGCGCCCAACACCGTGGTATCGTGACAGTACCAAACCACCCGGATGCCAGGTCGATTCACCCGGTAGAGTGCCCCCCAGTAATTGGACGGGACCACATTCGCCACGACAACGTCGGGTCGAAAATCGTCCAAAGCGTCGATAATTCCGCGTATGACTCGCGCTTGCAGAATGTAATGCGCTATACTGTCCGGAAGTGGTCCAGGAATTTCTCTAAACTCGACGTTGGCGTATCGGTCTGTCAGTGAACGAATTTGCCTCTGGCTGACAACAGTCACCACGTGATCCCTGGCGGCCAAACGAGTGGCCAGTTCCAAGACCACACGACTTCCTCCGCCAGGGAAAGTAAAGTGCGGCTGGACGAACGCGAGTCTCACCTTATCAGGATCTCCATGAGCTGAGCAGTCGCGTGGTCATAGGGTGCCTGTTTCGGCAAGGGGTTATCTCGTGTTCTCGCGATGCTGCAGCCCCAACATCAAGTAGGACGGACTGGGGATCGGAGGTCGGCGATCTAGCTGTCATCTACTTTGGCCTCGAGGGCTGGAGTCCATCCTGAGTGTGGCTCGAACTTCAGGCTCGCGCTTTGATCATTCCACAACCTCGACCACTTTGGATCGTTGCTCGCCACACGAATCCTCCTAGGTTCTGCCCCGCCAAGACCCAGTTCCCGGTGCACCAGACTTTCGCGTATGGTAGGGATGCGCTCATAGGCGAATCCCATGAGCTGCGAACAGGTCATATCGACCACCACGGGGTCGCTCCCAGCTAGAAGTAGTCCCGTTGGCTTCGCACTTGGATCTAGTGGGCCTTCCCGCTCCCCGGCGATGATTCCATCTACGATGGAAATGTATCGTCTGCGACGGTTGTTGTCGAGCGTGCCGTCCTTACCGGCGAATAACAGGATTCTGTTTAGGTCGAGCGTGGTTCGCCAAATCGTATCGTTCCCATACCAGTTACCCGCCTCGTAACCGCCCATTCCGCTGGCGCTCACCACGGAATATGCAGCCCCCGGGACTCTCAAGACTTTGGCGGTAGAGGGCATCTTTGCCATTGTGCGCAGGACCGTGTTATATGCGGCGCTCTTCGCTCTTTTTCGAAGAGATTCCCCTTCGAACTCGTCACCTCCATGCGAGGCAGGCCCAATTCTGTGATGGGGCAGGTAATTCTTGTCACCGATGATTCCTATGGCGTTCTTCAGACTCACAGTGATTCCCGCTTTCTTGTGAGTCTTGAGCTTAGGCACGCAAACAAAAAAGTCCGCACCGAGTACGGTGTTGGATACCAGGTATTCGTGGACTCCCTGGACGTGGTGTTTGCGGGTTTCATTGGTATCGTAGTCGGCGCCGTATATCCTTGGCATCAGGCGTTCGACATTAGCGAAAGTGCTCGCGGATCCGAGGTTCACGGTAGTGTAACCTTCTGGGTCTCCCGCTAGCTTGTGCCTCCGGACAACCACGTTGCCTTCGTACTCAACCCTCTCGGCACGGAGGTCCAACAGGTCCACCTTGGGTGTCGCGCAGGCGTTGATCCACTTCACCATTTCACGTGTGCCATTCTCGGTCACGATCTTATCGAAATCCGAGTCGAACTGAGGTGAGTCGGCGACGACCAGATGGCCTTCACCCTTCAACGCAATCTCGCAGTAGTCGACGATTGGTCGAATAACCGAGCCGTGTGTGACGATAGCGTCAATATCGGTCTCGTCCTTGATGGCCTCGCGCACGAAGTTAGGCTTGATGACGACCCGGTCTCCCGGATGGACGAACTCACCGAGCGGATTCCAGTCTCCCGTCCCGTAGTTTTCAGCATCTAAGGCGAGCAAGTGAAGCAGTTCACGCACCGCGCCGTAGATGCGGTTTGCCGGATCGAGTTCATGTCGTGCATAAGGCATCTCGGGAAACGCTTCGTGAGGGTGGAACGGGGGCCTACGAGAATAGGACATCTGGCCCGAATCAACGATGGCGACAAGTCTCGGATCTGCCGTCATGCCGCCTCCTTCCACTTGAACGGGGTCGGAATGTCAGAGACGACGGACCGAAACTTACCGTTTGGCCCCCTTGGAATCTCGCTCACGACCCGAACCTCGATGTCCATAGAGTCGCCCACTCTCTTGCGGACCTCGGCAAGGAGCTGTGCTTCGACCGCGTCAGTGTACCGTTGCGAGGGCACAACTTTTACGAGGAGCCGTTCAGGAGACTCCTGGATGATTTGACTCTCCACGATGCTCGTCAGGTCCTTATAGACATGGTCGAGTCGACCAATGATTCGCCCATCAGGGGTCACCACGTAATCGTCAACGCGACCCTCGAGCGCTTCAATGACCGGCAGGCCATTCCGACCGCACTCGCAGTCGCCAGCTGCAGGCCGCGCAGTGTCACCCGACTCGAACCTTATCAAAGCCGTACCTCGATTGACGAAGCCGGTGCTAAGGAGTTCGCCCACCTCCCCCGGCGCCGCGTTCTCCCCATTGCGCACGAGTTCGACCACGCCGTAGTCCGAGTTGATGTGGTAAGATCCCTCTGGGCATTGCGTGATGGCGGAGACAAGCTCAGTCTGGCCGTATCGGTCCAAGACACGAGTGTGGAAAGCCTCCTCAATACTTGAGCGTTGATTGTCCAGGAGCGTCTCAGTAGAGGTAAACACACTTTTTGTCGCTGGGAGATTAAGGTCATGATCGAGCGCGAATCGCGCGAGGATATGGATTGAGGAGGGGAACCCTTGGACGTAGAGTGGTTCGAGTTGGCGGATTTTCTCGACGTAACTTGGAAGGTTGGCATTCGTGAGATGGTATGCTGAGAAGTAGGTCTGCCGCTCGGCGGCGTTGTATCGCCAGAAAGGTGGCTTGGCTCTCTCTACGGGTACGATCGACCGTCCACCGAAATGAGCGTGACGATCCCCCGGTAGGACTCGCCCCCAGGACCGGTGGCGCGCCACAAACGCATATTCTCGCATGATGGCGCGCTTCTCCCACAGAATCAGCAACGGCTTCCCTGTCGTGCCCGCCGTGTGGCGCACCAAGTAGTTGCTCCGTTTGATGTCTTGGGCTTGAAAGTCTTGGGGGGCGCGACGCACATCTTCGCGTCGCGTGACAGGTAGCTTTCGGAGATCCGCTGTTGTCCGAATATCATCGAGGGTCAGCCCCAGACGGCGGAATACGCGGCGGTAGAAAGGAACCGACGTGTAGGCGTGATGCATGACCTCCCGGAGTTTCTTTCCTTGGTACGCTGCCATCTCTTTCGGTCCGTACCACTGCGTTGCCTCGATTTCGGATCGGAATGACTCGTAGCCGTGCCTGTACTTGTGCCAGGCGAGCCTCGCACCAGCGAAGGTGACGAATGCGGACTGGAGGAAGGCGGGGCTGTGACTGTACAACCACTCCTCGTATCGGTTCATGGCTCTAAGGCACCCGACTCCTTCGAGGGTTTCTTCGGAATGACATTGTAAGCGTCGGGATATTTCTCTCGCAGTTCTTTGACGATCATCTCCATGATTCTCACAGTTTCCCGCCCTTCCTGCGCGCTTACCGGAGGCAAGGTGCGGTTCTGCACGCTCTCCACGAACCTCTGGATGATCAGGTCGGTACCGATTCTTGCCCGGTGAAGAGCAACGGCCGCCGCGTTGGCTGATAATTGCAGGATCGTTTCCCCAACAATTCGCAGGGACGATCTACCGATCTCGGAGTAATCCAGGGTTCGCAGATCGTCCCGCACTAGGGACATCCTTTCGAGATCTACTCTGAGCATCGCGTCGGTTCCGAAGATTTCGATGACTGCGGCTCTATTGTTGCGTGCGTACATTACGGTCGCGGAGCAATTGCCATTCTCTCCTTCGAGTTCAATTCTGAAGTCGTCAAATGGTGCCCACGGAAGGCCTGCAATATTCTTCGCGACAATTGTGGCGTGCCGGACGTTGTTGATGAATGCGGCGGTCATGTACGCCAAATGGGGCCCCGTTTCGCCGAGCATTCCGCCGGGCAATCGGTGATACCAATGGCTCTCCAGATCGAGCATCTCCTCGCGAGGAGTGGATAAGAGGATCCTCATTCCAACTACGTCGCCCAGCTCCTTCCTTGCGACTGCCTCTCTGGCACGAATCATCGGGGGATGAAACAGGTCGTTGTGGACGAGGCAGACACTCTTGCCGGTGACCTCGGACCTCCGAATAATCTCATCGCACTCCTCGGAGCGGAGCGCCATCGGTTTCTCCATGATGACGCTGCATCCGTGGTCTAGCGCCTAGATTGCGAGCGACCCGTGAACCTGAGGGGGGACGCAAAGGTCGACAATGTCGATGCTCTCTTTGCTCAGGAGCCGGGATAAGTTTGTGTAACTCGTGGGCACCCGGAACTGCTTTGCGGTGTCTGTCGCGAGCTTTTCGTTCTGGTCACACACGGCAGCGATTCGCACTCGCCTTCCGATTCTTCTGAAGGCCGGGATGTGCTTGGCTTTCGAAATCATGCCGCATCCAACGACGGCGACATTGAGCTCCCGTTTCATGACAAGATCCGCTAGCGCCGAAGAGTGCCACCAACCATCAATCTAACGATGATATCCTTTCGAGGTGCCTTGTTTACCATGGTTCCTATTTTGCTAAGAGTCGTTTCATGGCGGAAGGCAAATCTAACCAGGCCGGAGCCCGCGGGACAGTAGTCTGATCGATCCATCCTGCTAGGCTCAAGACTCCGCTATAGGAAAAATCGTGTCGCAGGTCTTATATGGCTCTTGAATTTTGTCGCGAAGTGAATCTCGAATGTTACGTCGAGGGAGGGATCTCGCGCGGGTACCGAACGTGTCCTCGTAACTGGCGGCGCCGGCTTCATCGGGACGAGTCTCGTCCGGGAACTCGTCTCCCGCGGTCACCATGTCATGGCATGTGACCTTTCCAATAGCGATCGGGCCGACTTCGTGAGGTGCGACGTCCGCGAGTACCGTCAACTCGCTCAGGTTGTCCAAAGACACAAGCCCGGCTACGTCTACCATCTCGCCGCCGAGTACGGACGTTGGAACGGTGAAGACTTCTACGAGAACCTCTGGCGGACAAACGCAGTCGGGACGAAGAACATTATCCGCCTCCAGGAACTTCACAAGTTCCGGCTCATTTTCTTCAGCAGCGCCGAAGTGTACGGGGACTACCATGGCATCATGAACGAAGACGTCATGGACCGCGTCCCGGTCAAGCAGCTCAACGACTACGCGATTACGAAGTGGGCCGGGGAGCTTATGTGCCTCAACTCCGCGGAGCAGTTCGGGACAGAGACCGTGCGCGTCCGCCCTGTGAACTGCTACGGACCCGGTGAGCATTACACGCCGTACCGAGGTTTCATCCCGAAATTCATCTTCCACGCTCTTCACAACAAGCCCTACACGGTCTACAAGGGCCACAAGCGGATCATCGACTATGTCGAGGACACTTGCCGGACCTTCGCGAATATCCTGGACAACTTCATCCCCGGGGAGGTCTACAATGTTGCGGGCCGTCCGGAGTGGGAGCGAGACATCAAAGCCTACTCGGACCTCATCCTGAAGATTGCCGGCCGCGACGATTCCCTCGTCACCTACAAGGAGGCGGAGCCCTTCACCACGAAGACCAAACCGGTGGACTGCTCGAGGGCGATCCGAGATCTGAAGCACGACCCAAACGTCCCCCCTGAGGAAGGCATCCGACGAACCGTGGAGTGGATGAAGCGCCAATACGGAACGGGGGAGTAACATGGACGAGCTTTCCGAGACCTTCCACCGCAAGATTGTTCTGGTTACCGGCGGCGCGGGCTCCATCGGCACAAACCTGGTGAGCGCCCTCGCCACTTTCGACGTGAAGCGCATCGTTGTCTTCGACAACCTCTCGTCCGCGTACGAGTGGAACATCCCCCGCGGTCCAAAGATTCAGTTCCTCCAGGGCGACGTCACGCGAGATGACGATCTGCGGCAGGCCTTCAAGGAGCGCCCCCAGATCGTTTACCATCTCGCCGCCCACTTCGCGAATCAGAACTCCGTCGACCATCCCGAACTCGACCTCATGGTCAACGGCCTAGGCACATTGAAGGTACTCGAGCATGCCCACCGCGTGGGGGTGGACCGTTTCATTTACGCCTCGTCCGGCTGCGGCATCTATGGGCCGGACACACCCATGCCCTTCACCGAGGAGTACGTCTCCACGCAGCTCTACACCCCGTACCAGGTCACGAAGATGCTCGGCGAGCTCTACACGAGCATGTTCCACAGCCTCTACGATCTCCCCGTGGTGAATCCGCGGTTCTTCAATTCCTACGGACCCGGCGAGGTCCCAGGTAAGTACCGGAATGTGATCCCCAATTTCTTTTACTGGGCGATGAACGGAAAAAGCCTCCCGATTACGGGCACGGGCGAGGAGACGCGAGACTTCGCCTATGTGGGCGACATCGTCAGCGGCCTTCTTGCGTGCGCCCATTACGACGAAGCGATTGGGGAAGCAATCAATCTCGCGACGGGGCGCGAAATTCGAATCGCCGACCTCGCCGAGTGGGTGAACGAACTCACGGGGAACGCGGCAGGGGTGACATTCAAGGAGCGTCGGAATTGGGACAAGAAGCATCGACTCCTGGCCTCGATCGACAAGGCCCGCAAGATCCTCAAATACGAACCCAAGATGGAGTTCAAAGAAGGCTTGCACGAGGTTCACCGCTGGTTCAAGAAAAACTGGGATAACATCTCGAAGTCTGCCGAGTTCTAGGCCCGCCTCACCCTTGTCTTCAATTCTCGCAAGCGCATTCGGGGATTGGATTCTGTGCGCATTCTCGTTCTGCAGGAGTCGGACTGGATTGAGAGGGGGCCTCATCAGTCTCATCATCTCCTTGAAAGGATGGCCCAGCGTGGTCACGAGGTCCGCGTCATTGATTTCGAGATTGGTTGGAGGAAGCAAACTTCCCCCAGCATCATCGCGCCGCGCAAAGTGCTCACGCCTCCTCCCAAGGTAATTCGGGGATCGGAAATTACGGTCGTGCGCCCCGCGGTGATGCGCCTTCCAGCTTTGGAATACGCAACCCTGGTTGTGACCCACCGACGTGAGATCCGGAGGGAAATTCAAGAGTTCCAACCGGACGTCGTCCTCGGTTTCGGTTTACTCAACGCTTTCCTAGGAATCCGCCTCGCGTGGCGGGCGGAAGTTCCTTTCCTTTACTACCTCATCGACGAGCTCCACCGTCTGGTGCCGCAACGCGCGTTTCGAGGTCTCGCGCGGGTCGTCGAGCAATCGAACGTGCGCAGGGCGTCGGCCGTCCTCTGCATCAACCAGGCCCTTCGTGACTACGCCTTAGAAATGGGGGCGTCAGCCGAGCGGGCGAACATATTACCGGCCGGTGTCGACCTCGGCCAGTACGGCTCGTCCCGAGACGGTTCGGCGGTTCGGAAACGCTACGGCCTGCTGCCCGGCGACCTTGTGCTCTTCTTCATGGGCTGGGTCTATCCGTTCTCCGGCTTACGGGAGGTCGCGGAGAGCCTCGCAGCGGGAGACGGCCGCGAGGCTCGGGCGAAGCTCCTACTGGTCGGGAAGGGAGAGTCGTGGGATGGGATAGCTCGGCTCGCCATGGAGCGGGGAGCGGAGGACCGAATCAAGATGGTCGGCTTCCGGCCGTATGCCGAGATGCCTTCATACCTCTCAGCGGGGGATGTGTGCCTGTTGCCCGCTTACAAGACAGAAACGATGCGGAACATCGTGCCTATCAAGATGTACGAATACCTCGCCGCGGGCAAGCCAGTGATCGCAACCAGGCTTCCCGGCTTGCTTAGCGAGTTCGGGGAGGGCCACGGCGTGGTCTACGTGGACAGCCCAAGGGACGTCGTCGCAAAAGCCTCCGAGCTCGCGCGAGAAGGGAGCTTGCAACGAATTGGACAGCTGGGCAGAGCGTATGTCTCGCGTAACGACTGGAATTCCATAACGGACAGATTCGAGACTATGCTCAAGGACCTCGCTGGCCAAAGGGGCCACCGTGCCTAGGAATCATCGGACAACCGCTAATCCGCTCACTTAGCGGATTCGCCGCAGGGCATTGAGCGTGATGCCGATGAAAATCGAGACGATGCCCACGATGCCGAAGAGCACCACAACGAGGGCGTAGCCGATCGCGAAGACACGCGTGGTGTAGTAGGTCTGGAGCAGAATCACCCCTAGGGCCGCCGCAATTAGGAGCAGCACCGCGCCAAACACGCCGAAGAAGAGGAGGGGACGCTTCTCGGAGACAAGTGTAATTATCCTCGCGAGGACGCTCGTGCCGTGTCTTCCGGGGGCCAGTGTCGACCCTTCGATGTCATACCGGGCGTCGATGTTGACTTCGTGAATCCGAAGGTCCCTCTCCTGAGCTTCGACCAGCATCTGAGACTCGATGGAGAGCCCGTTATCCGTCGGCTCGATCACGCTCAGCGCCCGAGACGAGAACACGCGGAAGCCGCACTGAGAGTCCGTCAACATGCCGTTCTTCGTCGCGACCGCGGTTGCGTAATCAAGGGCACGCTTGCCTATCCGACGATACATGGGCATGCCTGACGTCTTCCCCCACCGAACCCCGAGCACGACGTCAGCGTTGCCCGCGAGGATCGGCTCGACGATTCGTGGGATGTCCTTCGGGTTGTGCTGATGGTCCCCGTCCAGGAGCACGAAGGCCTCTAGCTCCCTCTCCCGCGCGTAGAGCCACGCACTCCGAATTGCCATGCCCTTTCCGAGGTTCCGGGCGTGGCGAATTACGTGGGCCCCAGCAAGAGTGGCCGTCTCCGCGGTATCATCGGACGACCCATCGTCCACCACGACGACCTCGCCGGCGTACCGCCTCGCTTTCAGGACGACTGAACCGATTGTGGCTCCCTCGTTAAAGGCGGGAATCGCGACGATCACACTCGCGTTCCGTGGCGCGTCTTCCAACTGTTGACTGGCCTTTTCGCCATACTCGATGAGCGCCACAGACTCCCTCCATCGGCGGGCGAGCCGCAGTTTCCGTTGGAGTATAAGAGTGTTTTGCCATGAAGTGCGAGAGTAGCCGAGCCGGAGGGATCAGTCAAGCCCGTGCACGAGAGCGCACTTTACCGGGCCACATAACTTCCTCATGAGCCCTTCGTTCTGAGGAAGCCCGAAGGATTCTCCCGGACTATTCCCGCTTCGGATGTCGTCGAACGCGAATCCGCCACGCGACGTAAGCCAGCGCCGCAGCATCGCTTGCCAGGTCTAAGGCTAGGAGGAAGGACACGGATGCGACGAGGGGCGGGCCTGCGGCGCCCACCGTGCCGGAACTCGATTCGACCTGGAGGGACAGGGAGGCCTCCGCCGTGAGTCCCGCGGGGTCCGTCGCCCTCACTCGGATGACGTGCGGCCCGACCGACAGGTGGAGCGTGACGTTCGTGGCAGTCCCAAGAGGTGTGAACGGGCCACCGTCGACGCTGACCGCGTAGTCCACGACCCCCGAATCGTTGTCGAGATTCGTCCACGAAATCGAGACGGGAGTGGTCGTGACGTTCGCTCGTGGGAAAACGAAGACGAAGGTCGGAGTCGACTTCTCAATATCAAGTTCGGCGGCGCGGACGGTCTCCCCATTGCCCCCTCGGTCAACGGAGGAAAACTCGAGGACGTGCTTGCCGTCATCAGCGAGGACGAACGGACCGGTGTACGGAATCCACATGCCGCCGTCGAGGCGATACTGGGTGGACCGCACCCCACTCAAGCCGTCCGTGGGATTGAGCGTCACGGACACGTTCGAGACATACCAGCCGTGGTCCCCGAGCACGCCGGTGAACGAAGCGGTGGTCGACGGTGGCGTCGTGTCGACGGAGAAGATCGCGGATCGCACGGTCTCCTGCAGGCCCGCGAGATCCGTTGCGAAGAATTCCAGGAAGTGCCGACCCTCGCCAAGTCCGAACAGCCCGCTGTACAATTGCCACGAACCGTTGTCCACGCGATACGTGATCCGGGCGGGCCCGCTCGTGGCGTCTTGAGCCTGGAGCGTCGCGGTCACCGATGAAACGTACCAGCCCCCGTCCCCCGGCGTCCCGGTCGGGGTGAAGCCGGTCGTGGGCGGCGTCGTGTCGATCCGGATGGCCAGCGTATGGAGGGGTTCGATGTGGCCCGCGAAGTCGGTCGCGTAGTACTCGAGTTCGTGGCGGCCCTCCCCGAGGGCGAACGGACCGGCGTAACTCGCCCAGGATCCGTTGTCGATGCGGTACGAGAGGTTCGCGACCCCGCTCGTCGAGCCCGAAGCGTTCAGCGTGACCCACACGACCGAGACGTACCACCCGTTCTCCCCGGGTGTTCCGGACAAGGAGGCCGACGTCACCGGAGCGAGCGTATTGATCGCCACGGTCGTCGAGTGAGTTGCCTCGACGTGGCCAGCGACATCGGTCGCGTAGTACTGCACCACGTGCACGCCATCGGTCAGGGTGAACGGTCCGGAGTAGCTCAACCACGCTCCGCCGTCGATCTGGAACGAGAGGTTCGCCACCCCGCTCGTGGCGTCCGTGGCGTTCAGGGAGATCGTCACATTCGAGGTATACCAGCCGTTGTCGCCGAGGTGGCCCGCGAATTGTGCCATGGTCACGGGGGCCGTCGTGTCGATCGCGATACTCACCGAATGGGAGGCTTCGACGTTGCCGGCGATGTCGGTCGCGAAGTACTGGAGCGTATGCGGACCGTCGGTGAGAGAAAACGGAATCCCGTAGATCTGCGACGATCCGTTGTCCACACGATAGGTAATGCTCGCCACCCCGCTCGTCGCGTCCGTGGCCGCGAGGGAAATCGTCACGTTGGAGACGTACCAGCCGTCCTCGCCCGCGGTCCCGGTAAGGGTGATCGCGGACTGAGGAGGCATCGTGTCGATCGAAATATTTCTCCGGGCCGCGGGTTCGGCATTTCCCGCCTGATCGGTCGCGTAGTACTCGACGACATGGCGGCCGTCGGCGAGGGAAAACGAACCCGAGTAGGTTTCCCAGGGCCCATTGTCCACCCGATACAAGATGCTCGCCACCCCGCTGGACGCATCCGTGGCGTTCAGGGAGACGGTCACGTTCGAGATGTACCAGCCGTTCGCGCCCAGGGTCCCGGAGAGGACGGCCGTCGTCGTCGGCGGCGTCGTGTCGATCAAGATGCTTGCCGAATGCGCGGCCTCAACGAGGCCCGCGACATCGACCGCGTAATATGCGAGGGCGTGACGGCCTTCGACCAGGATGAACGCGCCGGTGTAGTCTTGCCAGGGGCCGTCGTCCACCCGATAATGGATGGCCGCGACGCCGCTCGAAGCGTCCGTCGCATCCAAGCGGACCGTCACGTTGGATGTGAACCAACCGTCATTCCCCGGGGTTCCCGTGAACGTGGCGGTGCTCGCGGGCGGGGTGGTGTCGATCTGGATCGTTGCGTGACGGGTCACCTCGTCGAGACCCGCGCCGTCCGTCGCATTGTAGTCGAGATGATGAACCCCGTCCCCGCTCACCAGGAAGGCATCGGCGTACCTCCTCCATGCGCTCCCGTCGATTCGATAGACGATGGAGTCCGGCGGAGAGGTCCCGTTCACCAGGGCGAGGGTCACATTCACCGCGGAGGTGTACCAACCGGCTGAGCCGGAGGTGCCGACGAAGAGCGCTTTCGAGGACAGGCCCCCGAACCCGCCGATCGTCCCGTTGACGACATCAAAGCCCTTCGTCGGCTCCGGGTTTCCGGCCACGTCGAGGGAGTCGTAGCGGACCTGGCGCGAACCGGTGTTGCTAACGTTGAATGGCGCGGCGTACGTCGCCCACGGGCCCCCATCTACGTTGTACCGGGTCCACGCGACCCCGGACCCGACGTCCGAGGACAGCAAGGTCACGTTGATCGGCGTTAGGAACGTGCTCCCGTTGACGGTTCCGCGGAATGCGGTCGCCGTTACCGGGGGAGTCCCGTCGATCTTGATCTCCCTTGCCTGCGTCGCTTCGATGTTGCCCGCATTGTCGGTCGAGAAGTACGAGAGGCTGTGGTCTCCGTCGCTCGTGACGAGGAACGCTCCGGCATAGGTCTGCCAGACGCCATTGTCCAGGCTGTAGTTCGTCCAGGCGACCCCGCTGACGTCGTCCGTCGCGGCAAGGCCGACGGTCACGTTCCCGGTGTACCAGCCGTTG